>Ga0154020_10007541_pt1 | contig 12698 bp, 11 predicted proteins | sample Klosneuvirus_201_FD_109709 | JGI IMG/M metagenome (GOLD analysis project Ga0154020, IMG submission 109709) | Active sludge microbial communities from wastewater, Klosterneuburg, Austria - Klosneuvirus_20160825_MG | ecosystem: Engineered > WWTP > Aerobic digester > Activated sludge | place... | reverse complement strand
TGCTCACGCCGGAGGGGAAGGTCATTGGCAGCGGTATCAATCCGAAGGGCGCGGCGCCGAAGCCGGATGGGGAGTGATTTGACGGTCGATTGACGGCCCGGGATGCATATTCACTGAGCATCCCGCGCCGTCATTCGACCGTCGAGGTCCTGCCTGCCAGTTATGCCTACCGTCAATATCGCGTCACTGCGGCTCCGCTGCTTCGGCCCCCCGTCGCTTCGCGACGAGTCGGATAGCGCGGAGCCGCTGGTGCTTCTGGCGGCGGGGAAGCCGCTCCTCTTGCTGGCGTACCTCGTCGCGCAGCAGGGGCGGGGGACCAGCCGCGAAACCCTGACGACGCTCGGCTGGGGTGAACGGGATGACGCCCACGCCAAGGCGTCGTTGCGTCAGGCGCTCTATCGGCTGCGCCAGTTGCTCGGACGCGATGCGCTGACCGAGGAAGGGACCACCATCCAATGCGTCGCGCCGCTCTCCAGCGACTGGGAGGATGCGACGCGCGCGGTTGCTGCAGGGGACGATGCGCTCCTGCTGGCGACCGTGAACGGCCGCTACCTCGATGGCCTGGAGAGTGACGACGGCGACCTCGGTGGCGGCTGGCTCGCCGCCGAGCGGCTGCGCTGGGAGCGCCAGTTGCGCGACGCGGCGGTTCGTGAGGGGCGCCGCCAGCTCGTGGCCGGGCACACCGACGCGGCGATTGCGCTGGCTGAACGCGCGCTCGCCGCCGGCACCGACCACCTCGCCGCCTGGACACTCTACCTGGACGGACTCGCGGCCACCGAGGTCGTGACCCGCATCGAGGATGGTGTGGCGCGCCTCGAGGCGGCCGGCGAACATGGTCTCCTCGGCACGACCGACCCGGGGGGCTGGCGTCTGCTCGCCAAGCGAGTGCGGCGCGACCTGACCCGCGAGGCGGTCGCTGGGGAGCGCACGCCGACGGCCCCTGGCCTCCTCCCCTTCATCGGGCGCGAAGCCGTCTTGTCGCACGTGCAGCGGTTGCTCCTGTTGCCGGCCGGGGAGTCACGCCGAATCGTGGCCGTCATCGCGGGTGCGGGCTTCGGGAAGTCGCGCTTCCTCCGGGAACTTCGTCTCCGGCAGCATGGCTCGCCGGTCCGGCTGATCCAGGTCGAAGCGCGCCGCGACGACTCGTCCACCCCGTTCGCGCTGCTGAACCGCGTGGTCGAGGCGCTCGCCGAACTCCCCGAGGCGTTGGGCATGGACCCCAATGCGGCGAGGGCGCTGGTCGCCGTGAATGCTCGCCTCGCCGAGCGCTTCCCGGGGATCGAACGAGCGCCCCTGGCCGCACCGAGCCGCGCCGCGCTGGATGGTGCACTCACAGACCTGATTGGCGCGGTGGGCGAACACCAACCGCTCTGCCTTGCCGTGGACGATGCGCAGTGGGGCGATCTGGAGTCGACCGAACTGCTCAATGCAGCCTTCTCGTCGGCCGGGACCGGGAGGGCGGTGTATCTCGTCGCGACGCGTGATCTCGTCTCCTTGCTGCCACCACACTGGCACCCGGTTCACCTGGCTTCGCTCACGACCGACGACCTCGTCGCGCTGCTGCGCACGGAACTGCCGACCTTTGAGGAAGCCCGGCAGCGCGAGGCAGCCAGTGCCCTGGTCCTCGTGACCGGCGGCGTGCCGATCTATGTGATGCGGGCATTGCAACAGTTGACCCGTCTCGCGCGTGCCGGTGCCCCGAGCGAGGCGCTCCTGGCCGCCATCCCGGCACTGGTGTTGCACCGCGACCCGGCGTTCCCGACCGACGATGCCGACCGCTACCTGCTGGGCTACCTCGCCATCGCGGGGGGAATCGTCGAACCCGACGAGTTCGAGGCCTTGCAGGCCGCCGGCCTGACGACGCTGCTGCGAGATCGCCTGGCCCAGCTCGAACGGGCAGGGTTGGTGGTGCCGCGCGGCAAGGGCTTTCAGCTGAGCCACGATCTGGTGCAACGACAGGCCACCGAGGACCTGAGCGCCGCCGAGCATCGCCGGCTCGCGCTGCAGCACGCTCGTTGGCTGAATGCGCATGGGCTCACGCTACCCGACCTCCAGCGGGCCGTCCACCTCTGGCTCACCCACGGAGCGGTCGCCGAAGCGGCGGAAGCCGTGCGTCAATGGCGACGACGGGTCGCCGGTGGGCCGCGCGGCCGGGCCCTCGCGGCGTTGATCCTCCCGGCCGGCACCACCCGGGCGATCCGCTGGCAGATCACCGCCGCCGCGACGCCGACCTTCGTGCGCAACGGACTCGCCGCCGCCGCTGTGGTGGGACTCGTCGGGTGGGGGATCACCGCCTGGTTGGCACAACCGGTCTCGCTCCGCCTCGACAACGTCCCGCGCGTGCCGGGAATCGATCCCGCCAATGTCGGTCGCGTCCAGCGCAACGTGCTCCCGCCGATCTTCACGGTGCGCGACCGACTCGGCCGCCGCACCACCGCGCTCGATGGCAAGCCGCTCGAAATCGCCGGGTGGTCGCCGTCGGTGGATTCCGCCACGCTGAATGCCACCGACGTGATCAGTGGCGGGCGGGTCGCCTCGACCACCTTGCGCGTTTACTCCTCGCTGGCCGACTCCCACGTGGTCTCGTTTCGGGTCGGTCGACTGCGCCCAATCGCGGTGACCGTGTTTCGAGGGTTCGACCACCAATCGCTGGACATCGTCGGTGGGGTGATGAACGGTCAACTCATCACGAGGGGACAACCCGAAATTCGGGTCTCGGCGGGCGACTCCCTCGTGGGGTTCGTGGAGTTGCGCTACTCCACGCCGAGCCAGGCGGCGCTCTGGATGCTGGCCGAGACCTCGACCATGGGTCTGGCCATCGAGGACACGGCGACCGTCATCACCCTGCACGGCGGGGCGCTGAACGCCGTGACGGAACCGATCGTCCGGCGCCGTGCACCGCGCACGCCGGGCCGCTACTGGCTGATGTGGGTCTTCGCCGCGGAGCGCGATGCCGTCTCGATCCTCTCGCTCACCAACTGGCGCTGCGTCACGCCACGGTGGAATGATGGCAACGACCTTGCGACGGCACCCGATTCGATGCTGAGGAGCGTTTGGGGTGGCGGGAGGCTGCTGGTCCAGCGCGACCTCTGCGAGGACGGGATGCCGGCACGCGAGGGGCAGCGGTATTCGGCGGCGACGTTGCGGGTGGTGGTGGAGTGAGCGGGCTCCCCAGCCGCAGCCGTCAGGCTGCGGTGGGAGGTCGTAAGTCGTAGGTCGTAGGTCGTAGGTCGTGTCGGTGAGAAATTGTCATCCTGAGCGGAGCCCGCGAAGCGGGCGCAGTCGAAGGACCTGCGTGATGGCTTGCACGCAGGTCCCTCACTTCGTTCGGGATGACTTACGACCTATGACCTACGACTTACGACTGCTTCCCCTTCCGCCGCCGCGACGCCGCCATCCCGGCAAGTCCCGTCGCCAGCAGCGTCAGCGTGGCCGGCTCGGGCACCACGTCGTCGGAGCCGAAGTAGGAGTCGCCCCGGAGGCCGTACAAGGAGTTCATGTCGAGATTGAGGTTCGCGACGTACCAGCCGTTGGAGGCCGGGTCGCTGGTCGAGGTGTTCTCGAAGAGAGCCCAGAGGGTTCCGAAGCCGGCGGTGGGATTCGAGTTCGACTCGTAGACACCCGTGGTCGGGTTCCAGACCGCCGGTGCGAGCCCGGTGGCCACGAAGCTCAGGGAGTAGGCCCAGAAGATCCCGGCCGTCACCGACGCGGCGCCAGGCGCCGAGCCGGCGTTCCAGAGCCGACCACAGTCGCCCGATCCATCACAGCCGCCAGGCACGCCCGCGCTGCCCGTGACCGAGAAGGCGAAGGAGGTCATCGCCGCGTCGGTCCAGACGGCGCTCATGGAAGTGACCGATCCCCCTTCGACATCGTAGTGCTGGATGAAGCCGTTGTTCTGGTTGGTGGGGGTGTTGCCGCCGTTGAGGTACCACGCCGAGAGGAAGATGGCGGAGTTGGCGTAGGTGGCTCCGCCAAAGCCGATGTTGCCATCCACCATGTAGAGGCCGAGGTCGCGGGCCCCCACCACAAACGGCGATCCGGAAACGGCGTTGACTCCGCCGAGGGCGTCGGACTGGCTGGTGTAGCGGGAGATGGTACCACTGTACCCGAACCGATCGGTCGAGACGTAACCTTGTGCGCTGGCCGCTCCAGCGCCGCCGAACACCAGCAACAGGGCGAAGGCCACCATGGGCCGACAATCGAACTTCACGAGGTGCTCCTGGAAGGGGAGTGGGCAATCTCACCAAGGGGTGTGACAGTGCTCCCCCCTCCCCCACGCGGGAGCCGTTCCATCGCAAGCCTGCACCGTCATTCTGGCGTCAACTCTCGCCGCAGTCGGGTGTTGCCAAGCCGCCCACATCCGGATCGCCCTGCTTCGCCTCCGCGACACCTGCCGCGTCCACGCTACACAAGGGAACGCCAAAACCACCGAGCGCCGACACCCCACGGGGCGCCGGCGCATGGATTCCGACTTACGACGTACGACTCTCAGGACTCACGACTCACAACTCACCGCTCAGTCCTCATCCGCCCCCGTCAACGGCACCAGCCGTCCCCGCGGCGGAATCCCTGCCTCCAGTTCCAGGATGCCCACCGACGCGGGAATGTCGTAGCGCCGAGCCCCTGCCCCGCCCGGGTTCATCACGGTGACCACCACATCCACCAACTCGAGCTTGGGAATGTGCGTGTGCCCATGGATCAGGATGTCCGCCGTCGGATACGCGTCATGGAACGCCTCGCTCGGCACGTCGCGCCCGAACTGGTCCCCATGCGTCACCACGATGTCGAAACCATCGAGTTCGATTCGCGCCACCCGGTGCAGCTTGGCACGCAGGTCGAAGCCATCGGTGTTCCCGAAGACGGCGGTCACCGGCGCGATCGCCTCGAGCTCGGTGAGAATGTCGAGTGGGCCGATGTCGCCGGCGTGGATGATGTGGTCCACCCCCGCGAAGACCTCGAAGACCTCTGGCCGCAGGAGACCGTGCGTGTCGGCAATCACGCCCAGGCGCATCTCAGCCCTCCCAGCGCGGGGCGAGCTGAATGTCGAGGCCGAGGTGATCGACCATCCGCTGCACCATGAAATCCACCAGGTCGCTGATCGCCGTGGGCTGGTGATAGAACCCGGGCGCCGCCGGCATCACGGTGGCGCCCGCCTCGGTGACCGCCGTGAGGTTGCGGAGATGGACCAGCGAGAACGGCGTCTCGCGCGGCACCAGCCACAGCGGGCGACGCTCCTTGAGCATGACGTCGGCGGCGCGCTCCACCAGCGAGCGCGAGGTGCCCCCGGCAATCGCCGCCACGGTGCCCATCGAACACGGGCAGATCACCATGCCGCGCGTCCGGTACGAGCCCGACGCCGGCTTCGCGCCGCGATCGCCGTCGTCGTAGACGGTGATGCTCGACCAATCGCCGCCCGTCGCCGCGCGCAGCGCCGCTTCGTCGGCCACGCCCGACTCCGTCTGCAGCAGGCGCCAGCCATGCGAGGAGACGATCAGGTCCACCGGCACCTGCGCCCGCGCGAGCACGTCGAGGAGGCGCACGGCATAGGGAGCGCCGGAGGCGCCGGTGATGGCGAAGACCACTGGCAGCGTCGTCATGCAGACTCCGAGAAGGCGAACGGCGAACAGCGAGCAGCGAACAGCGCCGTATCACGGGCATCGGGGCGCGGACGGCAGGCACCCAAGCGCCCGCCGTTCGCAGTTCGCCGATCGCTGTTCGCGCTCATCCCACCCACACGTCGATCATCGCGAATGCAAACACCGTCACACTCATCACCCCGTTCATCGTGAAGAACGCCGCGTCGAGCCGCGAGAGATCGCCCGGTTTCACCAGCTGGTGCTCGTACGTGAGGATGCCGGCGGCGATCACGACCCCGGCAAAATACCAGAGGCCGAAGCCCGCGCCCCAGCCGAAGAGGGCGAGGGCGGGGATGGTGATGCCGTGGAGCAGCTTGCCGAAGAGGATCGCGCGCGTCTGCCCCAGCCGGACCACCGCGCTCCGAAGGCCCTGGTCGCGATCGAAGCCTTCATCCGGCAACGCATAGAAGACATCGAAACCGGCGACCCAGGTCATCACGCCGGCGGTGATCACCAGCAGGAGCCACCACGGCTCGCTCCAGGCGCCGGTCACCGCGAGCCAGCCGCCCACCGGCGCGATGGCGAGCGACAGCCCCAGCCAGAGGTGCGGCCACGAGGTAAAGCGCTTGGCATACGAATAGCCGAGGACCCAGGCGAGTGCGATCGGCGAGAGCCAGAAGCAGAGCGGGTTGAGCCGCCAGCTCGCGAAGACGAAGAGCCCCGCCGCCACCAGCACCGCGACCTTCGCCGCACCAACCCCGATGGCCCCGCTCGGCAGCTCGCGCGCCGCGGTGCGCGGATTCTTCGCGTCGAAGGCGCGATCCACGATCCGATTGAAGCCCATCGCCGCGAAGCGCGCCGAGGAAAACGCCAGCGCGACCCAGCCCACCGTGGCCCAGGTGACCGGCGCCACGCGACTCGCCGCCAGCACGCCGAGGAAGGCGAAGGGGAGGGCGAAGAGGGTGTGGGGCAATTTTACGAACGAAGCCCAGCGAGCGAGCGCGGAGCCGCCGCCAAACGTCTGACCCTCAGCCACCCCCTCACCCCTCACCCCTTACCTCCCGCGCCCTGACGGGCGCGGCTGGAATCAATTCCCAAGCTCCCCCACAACGAGTCGACTTTCGCCTTCGTCGCCTCATCCATCACGATCTTCTCCGGCCACTCGCGCGTGAAGCCCTCCTCGGGCCACTTCCGCGTGGCGTCGATCCCCATCTTGCTGCCGAAGGAGAAGTGCTGCGAGGCGTGGTCGAGCACGTCCACCGGCCCGCGCGCGAACTCGACGTCGCGCTTCGGGTCGATGTTGTTGAGGGCGACCCACCAGACCTCTTCCTGGTCCTGCACGTTCACGTCCTTGTCCACGATCACCAGCACCTTCGAGAGCGACATCAGCCCGGTGCCCCACATCGCGTGCATCACCTTGTAGGCCTGCCCCGGATACTGCTTGTCGATGCTCGCAAAGACGAGGTTGTGGAAGATGCCGGCGGCCGGCATGTGATAGTCCACGATTTCCGGCAGCGTGAGCTTGAGCAACGGGAGGAAGATCCGCTCCGTCGCGTGCCCGAGCCAGTAATCCTCCATCGGCGGCCGACCGACCAGGGTCGCGATGTAGGTCGGCTGCTTCTTCATCGTGACCGCGGTCACGTGGAGCCGCGGATAGAGGTCGGCCAGCGAGTAGAAGCCGGTGTGGTCGCCGAACGGCCCCTCCATCACCAGCGCTTCCTTCGGGTCGATGTACCCCTCGATCACGATGTCGGCCTCGGCCGGCACGTCGAGGTCGCAGGTGAGCGCCTTGGCGAGCTCGACCGGTTCGCGCCGCAGGAAGCCGGCAAAGAGGAACTCATCAATCGCGGGCGGGAGCGGTGCGGACCCCGAATAGACCGAGGCCGGGTCGCCGCCGATGGCGATCACCACCGGCATCGTCTCGCCGCGCTCGGCCATCTCGCGCCAATGCGCCGCACCGCTCTTGTGGCGCTGCCAGTGCATCGCGAGCTCGCGCTTCCCCTGCACCTGCACCCGGTACATCCCGACGTTCCGGCCACCGGTCTTCGGGTCGCGGGTGATCACCATCGGCAGCGTGAGGTAGCGGCCCCCGTCCTGCGGCCACGTCTGCAGGATCGGCAACGCGTCGAGATCGATCTCGTCGCCGCGGTAGACCACCTCCTGACAGGCCGGCTTGCCGGAGCGCACCCTCGGCGGGTACTTGGCCATCTCCGCGAGCTTGGGGAGCATCGAGAGCTTCCCCATGATCCCCTCGGGCACCTTGAGCTGGATCATCTCGGCGATGCGATCCCCCACGTCGTCGAGTCGCTCGACGCCGAGGGCGAGGCACATCCGTGTGCGGGAGCCATAGAGGTTGATGGCGACCGGCACGCTGGACTCGCGCCCGTCGGGGAGGATCGGCCGTTCGAAGAGGAGCGCCGGCCCGCCCCCGGGGAGCTTCATGGTCCGGTCGGCGATCTCGGCGATCTCGAGGTGGGTGCGCATCGGCTGCGTGATGCGGACCAATTCGCCCATCCGCTCGATCGCGGCGATGAACTCGGAGATGCTGTTCAGGGTCATGGTTCCTGCCGTACCCCGACGTGGACCGCGACGATCCCCCCCCACCGCGTCTCCCAGGTGACCTGGGTGAAGCCGGCGGCCGTCATCCGGGCCGCGAGGGCCGCCGGCTCGGGGAAGGCAAGGACCGACGCTGGTAGCCAGTCGTAGGCGTTCGTATGTTTCGAGACGAGCCGCCCGATCCGCGGCAGGATGTGACGGAAGTAGGTCAGGTAGAGGCTGCGGAGCGGTTGCCACCGTGGCGTCGAGAATTCCAATATCACGAAGCGCGCCCCTGGCTTCAGCACCCGCGCCGCCTCCCGGAGCCCCGCATCGAGGTCCATCAGATTGCGCACCCCGAAGCCAACCGTGGCCCCGTCGAAGACCCCGTCTTCGAAGGGAAGGTGGAGCGCATCCGCCGCGGCCGGGCGCACCCGCGCCGACTTCCCCTTGCCACGCACCAGCATGGCCGGGACAAAGTCGGCGGCCACCACCCGGCCCCCGAAGGCAGCGCGGTTGCCCAGTTCGGCGGCAAGGTCCTGGGTCCCGGCACACAGGTCGAGGTAGGTCCCGGCAGGGGCGGCCTCCCAGTGGAGGCGGTCCACGGCCGTCCGGCGCCAGCGCGTGTCGGCGTTGAGCGAGAGGACGTGGTTGAGCAGGTCGTAGCGGGGAGCGATCTCGGTGAAGACGCCGCGCACATACGCACGCTTGGCATCGCCGCCCGTGACCGGTAGCGCCTGGTCGGTGGTTGGCATCGCCGGGAAAGCTACCGGAGGCCGCGGGGCGGCGCATCTCCGGCCTGCCCCCTCGACTCGCACGCCGGGCGGCGCGTGAGCGGCTCGGCCCCGATCGACTGGCATGGCCTCTCCGATCAGGAGGTGGTCCGCTACGCGGTCGCTGGCCGGGAGGCCGCCTACCGCGAGCTGATCCGCCGCTACCAGCGTCCGGTCTTTTCGCTGATCTACCGGATGGTGCGCGACCGCGAGCTGGCCGAGGACCTCGCGCAGGAGACCTTCGTCAAGGTGCTCAACGCCGTCGAGAGCTACCGCCCCGAGTTCAAGTTCTCGAGCTGGATCTTCAAGATCGCCAACAACACCGCGATCGATCACCTCAGGCGCCGCAATCTCGACACCCTCTCGCTCGACGGGTCACCGCATGCCGCGACCGCCGACGCGGTCGAGGCGACCACGCTGCAGATCAGTGATGGCGCCGAATCTGCCCTCGAGGAAGTGACCGCGCGCGAGCTGGGCACCCAGATCGAGCGGGCCATCGCCACGCTGCGGCCGGAGTACCGTGCCTGCATCCTGCTGCGCCACGTCGAGGGCAGGCCCTACGAGGAAATCGCCGAGATGCTCGACCTCCCCCTCGGCACCGTGAAGACCTACATCCACCGGGCCCGCAACGAACTGCGGATCCTGCTTGCCGACACCCGTGACGCGTGAAACTCGCCTCTCAACCCCGACGTAGATGAGCCCGATGACTGACACCGCATCGCAGCACCTCACCGCCGACGAACTCGACGCCCTGATCGGCGGCAAAGCCGCGCCACGCGCGCTGTCCCACACTGCAACATGCACCCTCTGTCATGAAATGGTGGTCCTCGATCGCCAGGTCGTGGCACTCCTCGGTGCCCTGCCGCCGATCGAGCCGACGACCGGCTTCGAGGATCGCGTGATGGCGCGAGTCGCCATCCGGCAGCCCTCGCTGGTGGTGGTGCGGAGCCCCCGCGAAATCGCGGCGCGGCGGCGGGTCGTGGGACTCGGCGTGGTGGGGAGCGGCGCGGTGGCAGCGGGCTTTGCCTGGGCCGCCGCCGATCCGATCGCGGCCCACGGGTTCTCGGGTGCGGCGATGGGTGGGATGGCCGACTCGCTCTGGCTCTCGCTGCAGGCCCTGGTGGCCAACACGGCCGAGCAACCCTGGTTCGGCACGGTGCGCGACAGCATCGCAAGTCCGGTCCGCGCCCTTCCGATCCTGGTGGCCGCCGCTGGCGCCTACGCGATCGCCCTGGCCGGGCTGGGCCGACTCCTCGCCGAGCCCGCGGCCGATGCGGGCTGGTAACCGACTCCCGACCCTCCTCCTGTTCACGTTGCTCCTGCCGGCGGGCCCGCTCTCTGCGGCCTCGCCCAAGAGCGTGATCGAGGAGCTTGCCTATCGTGGCCGGACGATCTTGCCGACCGTGTGGCTGCTTGGCCCCGAAGTCACCCCACAAGCGGTGCAGGCTGCCGACCCGCAAGGTCCGACGGTCAGCGTGGCGCAGCTCGACAATCCCGCCCAACTCGAGCGCGACCTCCGCGCTGCCCTGCGTGACCCGCTCTCCGACACGCGCCTCACGGTCACCGGCGGCAGCGCCCGACTCGGGGCCTACTCGGTCGGCTCGGCGGAGCGCATCAACGGCGACGTGGTGGTGCTCAAGGGGAACGCCGAGGTGCACGGCCGAATCGAAGGGAACGTGGTCACCCTCGACGGCCACGTGATCATGCACCCCGGCGCAACCATCACCGGCGACGTGCTCACCATCGGTGGACGCATCCGTCAGCTCGGCGGCACCATCCTCGGCAGCCAGATGGAGCTGGACGCGGCTCCCGTTGCCGCACCCGCCCCGAGCATTCCCGCGTTGATTGCCTGGCGTGGTGCGGGGCTGCTCGGCATCGGACTCACGCTGGTGATTCTCGGGCTCGGGATCGTCACCTTCGGGCGGCCCAACCTGGAGATCGTCTCCGATACCGTGTCGCACTCCTTCGGGCGCGCCTTTCTGGTGGGGTTGCTCGGGCAGGTGCTGATCCTGCCGACCTTCGGCATGCTGATCGTGGGTCTGGTGCTGACGATCGCGGGGACGGTCCTGGTGCCGTTCGCCGCGGTGGTCTATCTGCTGCTGACCATCATCGCGCTCGTGGGCGGCCTGCTCGCCGTGGCACACGCCATGGGCGAGACGATCACGCGGCGGCGGATGGCGCAGGGATTGATGGTCTCGCCCAACGCCTACCGCTACGTGCTGACCGGCCTCGGGGCGATGTCGCTGCTCTGGATTGGGTGGGTGGGTTTCGGGTGGGTGCCGGTGGCGGGAACACTCGTCTTCGCGGGCGCACTGCTCTCGACCTGGAGCGTGGCCACCGTGGGCTTCGGTGCGGCGCTGCTCTCGCGCGGCGGCGTGCGTGAACACTTTGCCGGACGGATCCTGCCGCCCGAGTTGATGACCGACGAATACCTCTGGGCCACGCCGCAGTTCGGCGTGCCGGCCATCAAGCGGCCGCCCAAGGAGCCATCGGCATGAGGCACACCCCGCTGCTCGCCACCATGGCCCTCACCGCCATGGGTGCCCATTCGCTCGCCGCACAAACCATGCGCAGCGTCGCGACGTCGCGGCCGCTGTCGGGGGAGCGCATGCTCCGTGCGAGCATCGAGTTCGGGGCAGGGACCGTGCACGTCGGTCCGGCCGCGTCGGGCGATCTCTACCGGATGCAGTTGCGCTACGACGCCGATCGCAACGGTCCTGTCAACCAGTTTGACGCGGCCACGGGTGCCGTGCGGCTCGGCCTCCAGGGCAATGGCAATGCGGGCATTCGCGTGACCTCGCGCGCGCAGATGGCGCAGCGCGCCGAGATCGGCTTCGCGCCGGGCGTGCCCCTCATGCTCAGCGCCAATCTCGGCGCGAGCGATGCCACGCTCGACCTCGGTGGTCTCTCGCTCACGTCGCTCGCGGTGCGCGGTGGTGCGAGCAGCACCACGGTCAACTTCGACACGCCGAACCGTGCCACGTGCAGCAGCGCCACCTTCACGCTCGGTGCAGCGGAGTTCGATGTGTCGGGCCTCGCGAACTCGGGATGCGCCGAGATTCGGGTGGATGGTGGCGTGGGTCGCGCGATGCTGTCGTTCGATGGCGCGTGGCAGCGGAATCAACGCGCGCAGGTGTCGCTCGCCATGGGCGGCCTCACGCTCCGCATTCCGCGCAGCACCGGCGTGCGGCTGGTGGCCTCGCGCTTCCTCTCGGCGCTCGATGCCGCGGGATTCGTGCAGGAAGGGAAGGTGTGGAGCACGCCCGGATTCGCCACCGCCAAGCAGACGCTGACGGTGGAGCTCAAGACCTCGGCGTCAGGCGTCCGCGTGGAGTGGTTGCCCTAGCCGCGGCTTGAGCCGCGGTCTGCCGCGGTTTGCTATTCGAGAATCGGCATCGTCACGCCGAACGTCATGGCGCGCTCGTGGATCCGATCGGCAATCTCCCGCAACATCACCGCAGCCGCCGACGTGGACGACTCGACCACGATCGGGCGACCGGCATCAGCAGCCTCGACCAACCCCGGCTGCAGTGGCACTTCACCAAGCAACGGCGCCTGAATTTCTTCGGCAAGGCGCGCACCACCGCCGCGACCGAAGAGGTCGTGGCGCATCCCGGTGATCGGATCGAGGAAGCCGCTCATGTTCTCGACCACGCCGAGGATCGGGACGTTCACCTTCTCGAACATCTTGGCGCCACGCAGCGCATCGCCCACGGCCACTTCCTGCGGCGTCGTGACAATCACCGCGCCACTCACCAACACCTGCTGCACCAGCGAGAGCTGGGCGTCGCCGGTGCCCGGCGGCATGTCCACG
>Ga0154020_10007540_pt1 | contig 12698 bp, 13 predicted proteins | sample Klosneuvirus_201_FD_109709 | JGI IMG/M metagenome (GOLD analysis project Ga0154020, IMG submission 109709) | Active sludge microbial communities from wastewater, Klosterneuburg, Austria - Klosneuvirus_20160825_MG | ecosystem: Engineered > WWTP > Aerobic digester > Activated sludge | place... | reverse complement strand
TGCTCAAGCGCCGTGAACAGGAGCTGGGCCGCGACACCGAGCCGGCCGCACGCACGGCGGCCGCGCGCGACGACCGCGCCGCCGCGCCGCGCCGCGTGGACCCCGAGTTCACGGCGCCGGCGCCGCGCCGCGAGGTCCCTGTGCTGCGCGAAGAACTGCGCGTGGCCGAGCCCGACCCCATCCGCCTGGACCAGGCCGCGCAGCGCGAGCGTACCGAGATGCTGGGTGAGCTGCGCTCGATGAAGTCGCTGATCGAAGAACGCTTCGGCATGCTGGCCTTCATGGAAAAGCTGCAGCGCAATCCCCGCCAGGCCGAGCTGTCGCAGCGCCTGCTCGACAGCGGTCTGTCGCCGGCGCTGACCCGCAAGCTGGTGGCGAGCCTGCCGGCCGATGCGGCCGATGAAATGGCCTGGGCCGCCGGAGTGCTCGAGCGCAACCTGGTGACCGACGAGGGCGAGCCTGCGCTGGAAGACCAAGGCGGCGTGTTCGCGCTGATCGGTTCCACCGGCGTGGGCAAGACCACATCCACCGCCAAGATCGCCGCCGCCTTCGCCACCCGGCATGGCGCGGCCAACCTGGGCCTGATCACGCTGGATGCCTACCGCGTGGCTGCGCACGAGCAGTTGCGCACCTATGGCCGCATCCTGGGTGTGCCGGTGCACACCGCCCATGACCGGGCTTCGCTCGAAGACCTGCTCGACCTGCTGTCGGCCAAGAAGATGGTGCTGATCGATACCGCCGGCATGGCCCAGCGCGACAGCCGCACCCGCGAGTTGATGGAAATGCTCCAGCACCGCTCGATCCAGAAGCTGCTGGTGGTCAATGCCGCGGCCCAAGGCGAGACGGTCGAAGACGTGATGGTGGCCTACGGCGCCGCCTCCTGCCGGGGCGTGATCATCAGCAAGCTCGATGAGGCGGTGAAGCTCGGGCCGGCGCTGGACGCGGTGATTCGTCACAAGGCCAAGGTGGTGGGCGTGGCCAACGGCCAGCGCGTGCCCGAGGACTGGCATCGGTTGTCGGCGCAAGCGCTGGTGCAGCGTGCGCTGCGCGGCGGCGGCGGGTCGTCCTGGCGGCTCGATGCCACCGAGGTCAACCTGCTGTTCGCCGGTCGCCATGCCGTGACGATGGCACCGGCGCACGCCTGACGCGCCAGCACGCCACACCACCGGCAGCCTCCATCCACTTCCTGCATCGATCCCACGCCATGCGCGATCGCTCCGCCTTCCTCACCGTGCCGCAGGACCAGGCCCACGGCCTGCGCCAACTCTTTGCCGCCGCCCATCAGCGGTTCGTGCCGCTGGTGCAAAACCCGCACGTGGCCTTTGGCGGCGTGGCGATGGAGCGGCTGTGCGCGGCCTTCGGCGAGCAGCGCCTGCACACCCTGGTGGTCGATGCGGCCGACACGGCATCGAGCGCGCATGAACTGGCCCAGGTCGACCTGTCGGCCTGCATTGAGCCGCTTTCGCAGTCGGTGTCCTACCTGGCCGCTCGCGGCCTGCCGATGCGTCACCTCGACGCGCGCGGAACAACCGGCGGCTTCCTGGATGCGTTGGCCGAAGCGGCTCCGCGTGCCGACGTGGTGGTGGTGCATGCCGGCGCCAGCGACATCGCGCGCCTGTTCGCACGCCGCATGCCGCGCCCGATCCTCCAGGCAGCCGACGCACCCGACAGCCTGACCCATGCGTATGCCTCCATGAAGTTGCTGACGCAGCGGCTGGGGGTGATGAGCTACGACCTGTTGATCGCCGCGCCAGGCGAGTCGCCACGTGTGCCGCGCATCGCCGATCGCCTGGCCGACTGCGCCGACCGCTTCCTGGGCGCCGCGCTGCACGACTGGGCACTGGCTGACCCCAGCGTCGACCCCGACCTGCCGCTGGCGCCCGACCTGCGTCGGCTGGCTGGCGACCAATTGCGCGTCGGCGACGAATTCGCCGGCTACGCGCGCACCCACACCGCCCCGACACACCGGGCCACAGCCGCTTGGACGGCCACGGCCTGCGCGACATGATCTGCCCCGGAGCCGCATCCATGTACACCGCCAAAGGCCGCCTCGACGCCAACGCGATGCTCAAGCAGTACAGCCCATTGGTGCGACGTCTGGCTCACCAGATGATCGCCAAGCTTCCTGCCAACGTCGAGCTCGATGACCTGATCCAGGTGGGCATGATTGGGCTGTCTGATGCGCTGTCGCGCTTCGACACCGCGCAGGGCGTGCAGTTCGAGACTTTCGCCACCCAGCGCATTCGCGGCGCGATGCTCGACGAACTGCGTGGCAGCGACTGGATGAGTCGCGGTGATCGCCGCCAGCAGCGCTCCATCGAGGCGGCGGTGCACAAGCTCGAACAACGGCTGGGCCGTGCGCCCAACGAGGGCGAGATCGCCAAGGAAATGGGCCTGACCCTGTCGGACTACCAGGAACTGCTGCACAAGGTGCGCGGCACCCAGCTGGTCTACCTCGAGGACATGACCGGCGACGACGGCGACGACGACTACCTGGATCGACACGTGGCCGACGAGGGTTCGAACCCGTTGGCGATGCTCAACGACCACCGCATGCGCGCCGCGTTGGTGGAGGCCATCAAGAACCTGCCCGAACGCGAGCAGTACGTGATGAGCATGTACTACGAGCACGACATGAATCTCAAGGAGATCGCCGCCGTGCTCAAGGTGACCGAAAGTCGCGTGTGCCAGTTGCACAGCCAGAGCATCGCCCGCCTGCGCAGCCGCCTGCGTGAGTGGTGACCCCGCTGCGCCGAGGCGCCCTCAGCCGACTTCTGGCAGGGGATGTGGCGCTTCGCCGCGGGGTGTCGGTTGCACTGGTTCGCTGTCGCCAGCCTCGCGCTGACCGAGGGTGAACTCGAAGACCGCGCCCACGCCCGGCGTGCCGCGCGCGGTGATCGTGCCGCCATGGCGCTGCACGATGCGTTGCACGATGGTCAGGCCGATACCGGTGCCGTGGAACTCGGTGTCGCGGTGCAGGCGCTGGAAGGGCTGGAACAGGCGTGAGGCCATGGCAGGCTCGAAGCCGGCACCGTTGTCGGCCACGCGTAGCAGCAACTGGCCATCGGTGTTGTGCTGGCCGCTGATCGAGACGGCCGGCTGCGCCACGTCGCGCGTGAACTTGGCCGCGTTGCCCAGCAGGTTCTGCAGCACGATACGCAGCTGTGGCGCCGAGGCGTAGACGCTCAGCCCCGGCTGCACCTGCCACTGCACAGGCGCCTTGCGCAGGCCGGCCGGCAGCGCGGCGATCAACTCGTGCGCGAGTGCGCTGAGATCCACTGCCTGGCGCTCGATCGTCGCCGTGGACGACCGGGCAAGCTCGAGCAGCGCTTCCAAAGTGGCCAGCATGTCCTGCGCCGCATTCGACTGCAATGTGAGCATCTGGGCTTCTTCGGGCTGCAGGCGCGCACCCAGCCGCTGGCGCAACAGCTCGGCCAGCCCCTGCACGTGGCCGATCGGAGTGCGCAACTCATGGGCCAGCTGCCGGGCGAACGCGTCGAGGTCGCGATTGGCCAGTTCCAGCTCGCGGGTGCGCGATGCCACCGCCGATTGAAGCTCGCGGTTGTGCTGCACCAGCATCTGCTCGTGCATCTTGCGCAGCGTGATGTCGCGGCCGACACCGTGATAGCCGACGAACTGCCCGCGCTCGTCGAAGCGCGGGGCACCGGCCAGCGAGATCCAGATGGTGCGGCCGTCGTCGCGCTGCACCGCAAACTCCAGTGCCCGGAACGGTTGCAGCGAGCGCAGTTCCTCGCGGTGCGCTGCCCATTGCGTGGGACTCAGCGCATCGGTGAAGGCTTCCCACCGCGTCTTGCCCGCATTGCGAACGGCCATCTGGCCAAAGCGGCGAACCATTTCGGCATCGGGTGCCGGAATGCGGTGGTGCTCGTCGGTGCTCCAGTACCAGTCGGCGGACAGACCCGCCATCACCGCATAGCGCTGCTCGCTGGCCTGCAGGCGCCGATAGGCCTCCTTGGCCGCCGACACGTCCCGGGCCACGCCCTCATACCCGGCGAAGGTGCCGTCGCGGTGCATGCGCGGCCGGCCCGACAGTGCGATCCATCCATGTGGCCGGCCGCCGAGCCCGCGTACCGCAAACTCCAGGTCACGAAAGCCTTCCTGCCTCTCCAGCACATCGTGAAATGCATCCCATCCGATGGTCGGCGGGTCACAGAACCCCAGTTCGTCGTAGCGTCGCCCCAGCACGTCGCCCAGTGCGCGGCCGGCAGGTTTGACGATCGGAGCATCCGCAGAAAGGTTGGACAACCGCATGCGAGCGTCCATCTCCCAGTACCAGTCGCTGGACAACTCGGCCCGAGCCCGCCAGCGGCGATCGGATTCGCTGATCACGCCTTCGACCTGGTTGGCCAAGTCGCCGAAAGCAGACGGCACCGCACGCGCCGGCTGGCGCAGGCCGGCGACGGCCGACTCCCAGGCGCCGCGCCGCAGTTCGTTGGCCGTGGCGCGCAGGGTGCGCGAGGCCAGCCGCCGCGCGCGCCACTGGGTCAGTGCGAGCAGCGCCAGCAGGCCCAGACACGCCGCCGCTGCAGCCAGGCCCTCGAGCAACGGGCCGCGAGGCACTGACCCGCTGGGCGAATACCACAGCAGTGTGGTCAGGCGTACCGCCGCCCAGAGGCCCGCACCGGCGGCTGCCAGGCTGACCACCGCCATGCCGGCCACCCGCCCCCTGGGCGTAGGCGGCGGCGCGGCATCGGCACCGGGGGCACCGGTCTCGCACCACGGCAACGTATCACCGACGGCCGGGCGACCCTGGCCCGCAGCCGCAACTCGCGACTTCAGTACTGCGATTCCCACGCGACGACCTCGGTGCGTGCCGGATCGGCCCGTTGCCGTCCGGCGTCTTGGAGTGAACAACACCCTCCACGCCCCCGCTGTGCGCCGGGTCGTCCCGTGGGTCAACGAAGCGGGGGGATGCCCACCCGGTCCGTGCAAGGGTTGGGCGCAAGTGTGCCGTCGCTTCGCTGGCGCGGCAACTGGTAGTTGGCTGGGTGGGGGCGGTGGCCCCCTTGCGGCGCTGCGCCGCGCTCGACTTCAGGCGCAGACGGAGCCGCCGCGCGCGATCGGTTCGTGCAGTCCGTGGCTGCCGTACAGCGCGTGGCCGCGAGCCTGCTCGGGCATCAGCACGTCGATGGCGCGGTCCAGCGCAGCCGTGGCGCGCGACAGCGCGTCCCTCTGCGAGGCCACCTGGGCGCTGGCGCGAGCCAGGCGCAATCGCAGTGCCTGCGGGGCGCCGCCGTGGCGGGCCGCGTGGGTGAAGCGCTCGACCGCGCAGGCGAGGGCGCGGTGCAGTTCGTTGGCTTGGCTCTCGACGGCGCGGGCGTCGCGCTCACGCAACGCCTCGCCGAGGTGCGCCAGCCGCAGTTCGATGGCAGCCACCGCGGTCTCCAGTTCGTCGGTCTGGGCCAGGGCCTGGCGCTCGGCGGTGGTGGAGATCATGCGGTGCGGCCCGAATGGGGGTTGAGAGGAGCTGTGATGGGGCGACGTGCGTGCGTCAGCCGCGGTCGCGCGGACTGAGCAGGTCGTGTGCGTTGGCGATCAGCTTGTCTGCGATGGCCTCGGCGTTGATCTCGAATTTGCCCTCGCGGATCGCATCGCTGATGCGCTGCACCTTCTCGGCATCGAACACCGGATCGACGCCATCGACCCCGAGGCCACCACTGGACAACTCGACCTGGGCGCTGGCTTCGGTCGTGGCCGGGCTCGCCGCCTTGGTATTGCCGGCGGGCTGCTTGCGCTCCGCGACAGCGGGGCTGACCGCAGCCTTGTTTTCGATTTGACCGATCTTCATGATGTGCTCCAGCAGGGCGGGTCAACGGACATTGCCCTGAGTCATGCTCGGGGTATCGACCTGCCTGGCTGGGACTTTAGGGCTTTCGCACATCTTTTTCACGCCCCCCCGGAAATGGGGGGCGGCGGCGTCCGCGGGTGGCGGCCGGCCTTGTCCGGGTACGCAGCGTTCACAGCGTCACCTCTACCCGCCGCCCGGCAGTGGGCATCCCGCTGAGAATTCGGCCGGACTCGGTGCGCACCCGGGCCGGTTGGCCTTCGACGCCGGGGCTCACGGCGTGGGCATCGACGCTGATGGCATAGCCGGCGCCGACGGCCACCACGCGCACCAGGTCGCCGGCCTGGAAGAACTGGCGTGCCCGCAGGTCGCTGCGGCGCAAAGCCTGTCCGGCCAGCAGTGGCCGGGCCAACGCACGGCCGATGGCGGGCGCAGCGTTGGTGTATGCCGGGTCTGCACTGGCTGCCAGGTCCACCTCGGCTTGCATCAGGTGCGCAGGCTGCAGCACCGTGCCCTCGGCAAGCGCCTGCCGCGCCACCCACGCCGGCGCGAACAGCCGCACGGTGACAGGCAGGTAGACGTTCCAGCGCACCGCACCTTCAATGCAACGCAGACCGACGCGCGAACGCCCGAGCAGGCGCATGCCCGTCGGCAAATAGGGCTCGATGCGCGCACACGGGGCCAGATTGAGACGTGGATCGATCCGGCCCAGCTCGACTTCCACCCGGGCGCCCGGTACCGTGGTGCTGGCCGCGGTGGCCGACTGGCTGGCCATGTGCTGCAGCTGCAGCGCGAGTTCCGGGGCCAGGCTCGCATCAGCCGCGGTCGCGGTCGCAGTCGCAGTCGCAGTCGCAGTCGCAGTCGCGAGCGTCACGCCGAAGACCACCGCCGCAATGCGCGACAGGCGCAGCGCGCGGGGGATGGTGGAACGTGTCAACGTGGCCATGGCGACATGTTGACCGCGCATTGCACGCGCCTTAGCCCGGAATTGGCGGCTCAGTCTGCCGCTATTCCGGCTCATGTCGGCCTTGCGCCTGCCCACAATGGCCTCGCATCGAAACCCTCATCCCGACCCTGCACACCCACGCGCCCCGCGCTCCCCAGCCATGCAACGACTGACGTCTACGCTCGACTTCCATGCACAGGCCCTGACCTTGCGGGCGGAGCGCCAGCGTCTGATCGCCAGCAACATCGCCAACGCGGACACGCCGGGGTACGTGGCCCGCGACATGGACTTCGCCAGCGCCTTGCGCGAGGCCAGCGGCACGGCGCCAGTGGCGGGCGCCATGGCCGCAACCCATGCGTCGCACCTGGCTGAACCGGCTGGCGCCCGTTCTTCGGCAGAGCTGAGCTATGCCCACAACCCGCAGGACAGTCTGGACCAGAACACGGTCGACCTCGATCGCGAGCGCGCCAGTTTTGCCGAGAACTCGGTGAAGTACGAGGCCACGCTGCGCTTCATCAACGGGCACATGCGCACCCTGCAGGACGCCATGCGCGGTCCGAACCAGGGCTGATCAGCCCATCACCCCAGTCAGCCGGAGGTCCCCCGATGAGCATGTTCAACATCTTCGACGTTTCGGGCAGCGCCGTCAGCGCCCAGTCGCAGCGGCTGAACACCGTGGCCTCCAATCTGGCCAACGCCGATACGGTGGCTGGCCCCGATGGCCAGGCCTACAAGGCGCGGCAGGTCGTGTTCCAGACCACGCTGATGGGCGAGGTGGGTGCAGCAGGCGTGCGCGTGACCAATGTCGTCGAGGACAACACCCCCGGACGCCGCGTGCACGACCCCAAGCATCCCGCAGCAGATGGGCAGGGCTACGTCACCTACAGCAACGTGAACCCGGTCGAGGAGATGGTCAACATGATCTCGGCGTCGCGGTCCTACCAGAACAACATCGAGGTGATGAATACAGCGAAGACCCTGCTGCTGAAGACGCTGCAGCTGGGACAGGGCTGATCACGCATTGATCCAGAGGAACCGACATGGCCATCGACTTCAGCACCATCGACACCAGCGTCACGACATCGAGCGCCGGCAGTACCGTGACGTCGACGTCGCGCAACAGCAGCCTGTCCAGCGCCACGGAACAGACCGACCGCTTCCTGAAGCTTCTCGTCACGCAGATGCAGAACCAGGACCCGCTCAATCCGATGGACAACGCCCAGATCACCACGCAGATGGCGCAGATCAGCACCGTCAGCGGCATCGGCGATCTGAACACCACCATCCAGTCGATGAACGCGATGCTGATGCAGTCGCAGACGCTGCAGGCCGCGTCGCTCGTCGGCAAGCAGGTTCTGGTGGCCGGCAAGGATCTCGCGCTCGACGCCGATGGCGTGGCCACGGCCGGCTTCGACCTGGCCGGCCCTGCCGACAGCGTGGTCGTGAACATCAAGAACGCCGCCGGGAAGATCATCGACACCATCAACCTGGGTGCCGGCAGTGCTGGCCGCCAGAGCTTCGAATGGGTGTCGAAGGACAAGGCGGCCTACGGGCTGACCTTCAGCGTCACTGCGTTGTCCGGCGGTGTCCAAGTGGCCGCCACGCCTCTGGTGGCCGACAGCGTCAGCGCCGTCTTCACGGAAAACGGCCAACTCAGCGTCGAGACGCTCTACCACGGTGTCGTGAAGTACAGCGACGTCAAGGCCGTTTCCTGACCCCCGCAACCGAATCTCCCGCCGCACCCGCGCGACCCCACCCAAGGAGCCCATCATGGCATTCCAGCAAGGCCTGTCCGGCCTCAACGCGACGAGCAAGAACCTCAGCGTCATTGGCAACAACATCGCCAATGCGAACACCTACGGGGCCAAGGCGTCGCGTGCGGAGTTCGCCGACATGTATGCCAATGCCATCAACGGCAGTGGCGGCAGCGCAATCGGCATCGGTGTGAACCTCACCGGCGTGACCCAGCGCTTCACGCAGGGCAACATCACCACCACCGAGAGCGGGCTGGACCTGGCCATCAACGGCAACGGATTCTTCCAGCTCGAGTCCGGCGGCGCGACGGTGTACTCGCGCAACGGTCAGTTCATGCTCGACAAGAGCGGCAACATCGTCAACTCGTCCGGCCAGAAGCTGCTGGGCTATGCCGCCAGCTCCGACGGCGTGATCATTCCCTCCACCGTCCAGGCGCTGCAACTGCCCACCGCGGGCGTGGCGCCCAAGGCGACCGAGAGCGTGTCGCTGGAGTTCAACCTCGACTCCCGCGTCGCCGGACCGGATGCCGCGCTGACCTTCGACCCGGCCGATCCCACCACCTACAACAACGCCACCTCGGTCACTGTCTACGACGCCAAGGGCCAGGAGATGGCGCTGACCTACTACTTCCGCAAGTCCGACACGGTCGCCGATACCTGGGACATCTATGTCACAGCCAACGGCACCGACCCATTCGGCGGCGCGCCGGCGGTTCCCGGCGTCACGTTCGCCACCGATGGCAGCGAGATCACGGCGCCGGTCGGCGGCATCCCGCTCACCATCCCTGCCGGTGTACCGCTGACCGGTGGCGGCACGTCCCTGGACGTCAACTTCGACCTGCACCTGGACAACGCCACACAGTTCGGCGCTGCGTTCTCGGTGACCGACCTGTCGCAGGATGGCTATGCGCCGGGTCAGCTCACCGGCGTGAGCATCGACAAGACCGGGGTCATCAAGGCCCAGTACTCCAACGGCCAGTCCAAGTCGGCCGGACAGCTGGTGCTGGCCACCTTCCGCAATCCGCAGGGTCTGCAGCCGCTCGGTGGCAACGCCTGGGGTGCGAGCTTCAGCTCGGGCGACCCGGTCATCGGTGCGGCGGGCCAAGGCAACTTCGGTCTGCTGCAGTCGGGCGCGCTGGAGGAATCCAACGTCGACCTCACGGCCGAACTCGTCAACATGATCACCGCGCAGCGGGCCTACCAGGCCAACGCCCAGTCCATCAAGACCGAGGACCAGGTGCTGCAGACGCTGGTGAACCTGAGGTGATGAACCTGCCCCGAAGCGGCCTGGCGGCTGCTCGGGGCAGTCAGCGCTTCTCATTGCACTGAAGGACCCGGCCGATGGACCGCATGATCTACCTGGCCATGGCTGGCGCCAAGGCCACCATGCAACGCCAGGATGTGGTCGCGCACAACCTGGCCAACGCGTCGACCCCGGGCTTTCGGGCGGAGCTGGCGGCCTTCAGGGCCGTGCCGGTGCGCGGCGACGGTGCCAGTACACGGGTCTATGCCCTGGAGTCGACGCCCGGCTACAAGGCCGAGGCCGGACCGGTGCAGGCCACCGGCCGCAACCTCGACGTCGCCATGCGTGGCAACGCGTGGCTGGCCATTCAGGCCAGCGATGGCACCGAGGCCTACACCCGAGCAGGTGCGCTCGATGCGGACCCCGAGGGCCAGCTCGTCACACGCAGCGGACAAGTGGTCCTGGGTGAAGGTGGTCCGATCACGCTGCCACCCAATGCCGAGGTGAAGATCGCCGCAGACGGCACCGTGAGTGCCCGGGTCGCCAACGGGCGCCCGCAGGGCGTGGGCAAGCTCAAGCTCGTCACACCTGAAGTCCCGCTGCAGCGCGGCACCGATGGCCTGTTCCGTGCCGCGGAGGATCTCCCGGCCGACCCCACCGCGCAGGTGCAGGACGGCGCACTCGAAGGCAGCAATGTCAACGCCATCGAAAGCATGGTGGCGATGATCGCGGCAGCGCGCCAGTTCGAGCAGCAGATGAAGATGCTGCACAGCGCGCAGGAGAAGGAGCAGGCGGCGACCAAGCTGCTGGGCTCGAACTGACCGCGCGCCGCTGGCGGCTCGCGTCGCCCGCAGCCCACCCGATCGAAGAAAGCGCCGGCCCCCCGGCGCTTTTTTGACGATCGGGGCACTCAAGTTCCCCGGATCATCGTGGCATCCCGATTGAAGGAGTATGGCCATGATGCGTTCGCTGTGGATCGCCAAGACCGGCATGGAGGCGCAGCAGACCCAGCTCGACGCCATTGCGCACAACCTGGCCAATACCGGCACCAACGGCTACAAGCGTGGCCACGCCGTGTTCGAAGACCTGATGTACCAGAATCTGCGGCAAGTGGGGGCGGCCAGTTCGGAACAAACCCAGCTGCCCACAGGCTTGCAGATGGGCCTGGGGACGCGCGCGGTGGGCATGGCGCGCAACTTCTCGCAGGGCAACCTGCAAAGCACCGGCAATGCGCTGGATGTGGCCATCAAGGGCCATGGCTTCTTCCAGGTCCAGATGCCCGACGGCACCTCGGCCTACACACGCGACGGCTCGTTCCAGCTCAACGCGCAAGGGCAAATCGTCACCCAGAACGGGTACCTCGTTCAACCGGGCATCACGGTGCCGGCGGCGGCGCAGGCGGTCACCATCTCGGCTGACGGTACGGTATCGGTCACGCTGCAGGGACAGACCACGCCCCAGGCGCTGGGTCAGCTGCAGCTGGCCGCGTTCGTCAATCCGGCAGGGCTGGAGCCGCGGGGCGAGAACCTGTTCACCGAGACAGCGGCTTCGGGCACACCCAGCACCGCCGCGCCGCAGTCCGGCGGCCTGGGTTCACTGTCGCAGAGCTTCGTCGAGACCAGCAATGTGAACGTGGTCGAGGAACTGGTGCAGATGATCCAGACCCAGCGCGCCTACGAGATCAACTCCAAGGCCATCCAGACCTCCGACCAGATGCTGCAGCGCCTGGGTCAGCTGTAACGCGCATTCGCCGTCCGAACACCATGAGCCCATCGCTCTGCACCCTGGCCCGGCTGGTCAGCGCAATGACCGCACTCATCATGGCCGGCTGTACCGCCATCCAGCGCGTGCCGCCGGTCGACGTGGTGCAACCCACCGCGGCCACACCGGTGGCTGTGGCGCCAGTGCCGGCGCCGGCCAACGGCGCCATCTTTCAGGTCGATCGTTACCGCCCGCTGGTCGAGGACCACCGCGCCCGCCTGGTCGGCGACACCTTGATGGTGCAGATCACTGAGAAGATTTCGGCCACGCAGAAGTCCAACAGTTCGGTCGACAAGAGCGGCTCGATCGAAGCCGGCATCACGGCGCTGCCCGGTGTCAAGGCGGCTCGCCTGGCTCGCGCCAACGCTGCCGGCGAATCGGCGAACACGTTCGCCGGCAAGGGCGTTACCGAGAGCTCCAATGACTTCTCCGGCACCATCACGGCCACCGTGGTGCGGGTGCTGCCCAATGGGCACCTGATCGTCGCCGGGGAGAAGCAGATCGGCGTGAACGCCAACGTCGACGTGTTGCGCTTCTCCGGTCAGGTCGACCCCCGCGCGATTGCGCCGGGCAACAGTGTGCTCAGCACGCAGATCGCCAACGTCCGCGTCGAGCAGCGAGGCCGCGGCCAGGCGGCCGAAGCCCAATCGGCCGGCTGGCTCTCACGCTTCTTCCTGACCATGTGGCCGATCTGAAGCGCCCCGAACATCTACAACCCGAGGCTGCCATGTCCTTCAACGCCGACCGGACCCTGCGCGCGATCGTCATCGCAGGCTTGTTCGTCGCCAGCGCCGCTTTGTGGTGGCCGGCGCACGCCGCCCGCATCAAAGAAATCGCAAACGTACAAGGTGTGCGGCCAAACCAGCTCACCGGGTACGGCCTGGTCGTGGGACTGGACGGCACGGGAGACCAGTCCACCCAGGCGCCCTTCACGCCGCAAAGCCTGGCCTCGATGCTGCAGCAGATGGGCGTGACACTACCGCCGGGTGTGTCGATGCAGCCGCGCAACGTGGCCGCGGTGCTGCTGACGGCGGAGCTGCCGGCCTTCGCGCAGCCGGGCCAGCGCATCGACGTCACCGTCGCATCGGTGGGCAACGCCAAGAGCCTGCGCGGCGGCACGCTGGTGGCCACGCCGCTCAAGGGCGCCGACGGCCAGATCTATGCCATGGCACAGGGCAACCTCATCGT
>Ga0154020_10007539_pt1 | contig 12698 bp, 10 predicted proteins | sample Klosneuvirus_201_FD_109709 | JGI IMG/M metagenome (GOLD analysis project Ga0154020, IMG submission 109709) | Active sludge microbial communities from wastewater, Klosterneuburg, Austria - Klosneuvirus_20160825_MG | ecosystem: Engineered > WWTP > Aerobic digester > Activated sludge | place... | reverse complement strand
TTGGTGGCCAGCACAAACGCAATTTTGCGGCGGCGCAGCGTGTTAAAAAACTCGGCCAAATGCGGCATGGGCGTGTTCCCGCGCCACAAAACGCCATCCATATCTATGATGAGAAATCGGATCAGGCTAAAAAAATCGGGTTTCATGGTTGTCTCTTAAAGAAATAAGAAATGAGAGATAAGAAATCTGGACTTACGCAAAACATGTTATTCACGAAAAAGTAATGCCTGTCACCCTGAGCGGCGCGAGGGGTCTCTGGCTAACCCAATCTAAGAGTGCCTGGGCTTACGCAAAGCCGAGTTAATTTCGTGAAGATGATGAAATAAACCGAAGGTTTAGGCGTGGGGTGAGGCATGCCTCGCCCCTACCGCGCCATTCCCCGCGTTAAAGGGAGTTTTTGCGTAAGTCCAAAATGAGTTAACCAGAAATGCTTCGCTCCGCTCAGCATGACATATCATCATTTTTTAATTCAGCTTTGCGCAAGTCCAGAAATAAGAGATTTGCGGCGCAGGCTGATTTTGCATGTCTTATTTTTCACTTTTCTCAATTCACTCTTCGCCCTTCTTCACGCTCAGCCAGTCGGCGTTTTCATCATCCACCAGCTTGCTCAGCGCGTCATCGCTTTGAAATTGCGGGCTAATGGGGTTGATGGGTATCGCCAGCAGGATGTGCTCGCGCAGGGTCTCGGTCAGGTCAATCCAGCCGGCCTCATCCACCTGCGGCGTTTCGTCATCCTCATCAATGGGCGGCTGGCCGGGCAGCCGAAACAGCACATCTTCAAGCTGAACATGCAGAGGCAAATCAAACATATCCAGCGAGCGAACGCATTGCACGGATGTTTGCGTGTCAAACTCGCCTTCCACCAAAATGCCAATTTGCGCTCTGGTAAAGGTAAAGTCGCCTTCAATGTAATCCACGCGCAGGGTGTCATCAAACCAGGTGGCCTCGCGCTCAAGGCTTTCTTCCTGGTGCGTGCCCACCGGCGCGTGTATAAGTTTGTGCACTCGGAATCGCATGTGATGAAGTGTAACTGAATTCAGAATTCGGAATGCGGAATTCAGAAAAGTGCAAAGTGCAAAGTGCAAAGTGCAAAGTGCAAAGTGCAAAGTGCAAAGTTTAATATCGCACACATCTTTCTGAATTCCGAATTCTGAATTCCCATTGTGGATAAGATTGTGGATGAGGTGTGAATAGTTGCGCATGTATCAACACGCGGGGTGTGGATGAATCTTGCGCGAAAAATTTCATCGCATAACAAATCTTAAATTTATCTCGTTAATTTAAGGTTTTCAATTTGCATTCCCTTGTAATTGTTTTTCTATTTACTAGAATCTTCTACGCGCGGTTTGAATGCGCGTCACTCTGCAAAGTTGATGCCCTCGGCAAGCGATGTTGGATAATAGCAACGCCTTTCAATGGCGCAGAGAATCATGGATGCGGATAACCAAGAAATGAAACACGAAGAAGCCTGGCGTTCAGCCATCGGAGAAATTGAGCTGAGCGTTGGACGCGGCAATTTCCTGACCTTTTTGAAAGGCGCACGGCTGGTGACGTATGAAGACGGCCAGTTTGTGGTGAGCGTGGCAAATGCCTACGCCAAAGACTGGATTGAAAATCGGATGGCTTCGCAGCTAAAGACGATGTTGAGCGAGCGGATGGGCCGTTCGGTGAGTCTGAAAGTCGTGGTGCAATCGCAGCTTTCGGCCAACCCGCCCGCAACCGAGTTGCGCGCGCCAGCGCCATCTGCCCACACGCCCCGCCCCGCCCCGGCTGCCATCCCCAGCACCAGCGATGGCTTGATTTTGCGCTACACGTTTGAGAGTTTTGTGGTGGGCAGCGGCAACCGCATGGCCCACGCCGCGGCCATGTCTGTGGCCGAGAACCCCGCCGACCGATATAACCCGCTATTTTTGTATGGCGGCTCCGGGCTGGGCAAAACCCACCTTCTGCACGCCATCGGCAACCACGCCCGCGAGCGCAACATGGTGTGCCGCTATGTCACCTCCGAAACGTTTGTGAACGAGCTGATCAGCGCCATTCGCAGCCAAAGCCAGGACTCCTTCCGCGAAAAATATCGCGGTGTGGACATGCTTTTGATGGATGATGTTCAGTTTGTGGCCGGAAAAGAGACCACCCAGGAAGAGTTCTTTCACACGTTTAACCATTTGCACAGCGCAAACAGGCAAATTGTGCTCACCAGCGACCGCCCACCCAAGTCTATGATTACGCTGGAAGAGCGCCTGCGCAGCCGGTTTGAGTGGGGCCTGATGGCCGATATTGCCCCGCCAGATTACGAGACGCGCATGGCAATTTTGCAGGCCAAAGCCCAGCAGAAAAACGCCAACATCCCAATGGAAGTGATTGAGTTTGTGGCGCGCCAAATTCAAAGCAACGTGCGCGAACTGGAAGGCGCGTTGAACCAGCTTTTGGCCACGGCAGACATCACCGGGCGGCAGGTTTCGGTGCAGTTTGCCCGCGATACGCTGATTAACCTGGTGGGCAAACGCGCTCACATCACACCCTCGCAGGTGGTGGAGACGGTCGCCAAGTATTTCAACGTCTCGGTCTCCGAGATTGTCTCGCCCTCGCGCAGCAAAGAACTGGTGCAGCCGCGCCAAATTGCCATGTATCTCGTCCGGCAAGAAACAGACTCCTCGCTGCCAGAAATTGGCGCGCTGCTGGGCGGGCGCGACCACACCACCGTCATTCACGGGGTGGATCGGGTGAAGGATCGCCTTGAGACCGAAGACCAGCTTCGGCGCGATGTGATGAGCATCCGCGAGATGGTTTACCAGAACGTGCCGAATTAAGCAGAAAGCGCTAAGCCCCCAAAGGACGCTCTCCGGGCTTAGCGCTTGGTATTTTTCCACTCTCCACGCTCCATCCACCGTTTATCCACAACTTTGGTATTATTTTTGCCAGTTTTCCACAAAGTTATCCCCACTTTCGCAAAAACGTGATACAATAACAAAATCACGATGGGCGATTCTGTCATCGCAACTCTGCGCGAGGTACTTTTGGCTTACTTTTCGGAAGCCGAACTGGTAGGTCTATGCCGCGATTTTGACATTGATTACGGCGACCTGCCCGGCGTTGGCCCGTTGGCAAAAACCCGCGCCATGATCGCCATCCTCCGTGACCGCAACAAGCTTGACCAGCTCATGGCCCGCATCCACGACCTGCGCCCAGAAGCCTACCTGGTGTCTGGCCTGGCCAAAATGGTGGTGCACCAACGCCTTGTCACGCGCATCGCAGACACAACCAGCCGCATAAACAAACGCGCCCAAACACGCAAAAATGTCATCCGCGGGTCGGTTTCGTTTGCCGTCATCCTTTTTGCGGTGATGGGTCTGCTGACTGTCTTCAACACCTTTCGACCCAGCGACGCTCAACCGAGCGCGGAGCCAGCCATCGCCCAGGCCGCGGCAACAGCCCCGGCTTCACCCGGCAAGATTCTCATCACGGTTGCCCCCCAAAACCTCACCAGCGATAAAGATCTGGAACAACAAGGAACTCACACCGGCCCGCCCATCGTCATCACCGTGCCAAAATTAAACGAGGCGATAGCGCTAAAGTTACCGCCCATCTTCTCGGCAGAATCCGAGAACGCCACGGATGCCATCGCCAAAATAAGCAAACTGCAAAGCGATGTGCTGGCGGGGGTGTTGAACAATGAAAATATTGGCGGCTGGGCCGCGCAAGCCAAAGCCGATTACGACGATTTCAACAAGAGCCTTGTGCCTGCCATTGGGTCGGGGAAAATTATTTCCATGCGCCTCACGGTCAAATCTTTGCAAACGCCCGTCTTCGCTTCATCAGACGACGAAATTGTGGTGAAATCAAAAGAGCAATGGGAGTACGCCGCCGGCTCAAACGCGTTATCTGGCTGCCAGCAGCGCGAGTTCGTTTATACGCTGATCAGACAACCCGATGGCTCGCTGAGCGTCAAAAAATTTAGCGGTCTCATACTTTCTCGCATCTGCCCTTAATGCGGTATTCTGAGGGGAAATTAAATAGCCATGAATGAACAAATCAACACATCCCTGCGCGAGCTGCTGCTCAGCCAGTTCAACGAAGAAGAGCTGACGAATTTGTGCGCGGACGTGGGCTTAAATTACGCCACCCTGCCCGGCGAGGGCGCCTTTGGCAAAACCCGCGCCATGTTGATGACCACCCAGTCTAACAACAAGCTATACACCCTCATCGCCCGCGTGCGCGACCTGCGCCCAGAAGCCTACGCCGAATCGCAGTTGCCGGGGTTGCTCGTCAACAATCCGCCCGATGGCGCATCTGCCGTTGCCACCCCGCACGTTGAGGCAAGCGCCGCCGCAGAAACTGTGCCCGCGCCCGCGCCAAAGCGCGATCTGCGCAAAATCATCACCCTCATCGCCGCCATTGGGCTAGCGCTTTTGGTGTGCATGTTGCTGGGTGATGGCCTGCTCGGTCTGTTGGGCGGCGCAGGCTCTGGCCTAAGCGGGTCCTCTGGCGGTTTGCCCACCCTCCCGCCGGTCACGCCCGCGCCATTGCTCAGCCCCACCCCGCTTGCGACCGCCGCGCCGGTTGTGGTTGCCACTGGCGCCGTCACCGCGCCCGCGCCCACGCAAGCGCCTGCGCAACCTTCGGCGGCATCTCCCGCGGCCCAGCGCGTGCTAGACCTCAACCAGCAGCTCATTGCGTATTACGAAGGCAAAGTAACCGCCGACGCGCTGACCGAATTTTGGACAGCCGAAGGCGCAAAAGAACCGGTAGCCTTCAAAGACACCACCCTCCCGCGCGTGATGCAACTGGGCAAACCAGTGTCCGCAGGCGCGGTAACCGCCTCGGTAAAATATCTGCAAGGCCCAGCGGCCTCTGCCGAAACCGCAGATGGCGCAGTGGTGAACACCCGCGAATACTGGAAATACACCAACACCGCCAGCGGCCAAACCGGCTGCGAAACCCGCGATTACGCCTACACCTTTGTGACCGAGGGCGGCAAGCTCAAAGCCAAAGATGTGTCGGGCAAGCTGGTCGCATCGGGATGCACCGAGTAATTCCAAATAACGAATTACAAATTGGGCAATATTGCGCTATGATGTAACGCGTAGCGTGTAATACGTAACTTGCAAAACGGGCTTAGCTCCGTCTAATTAAGGCGCATCTTGCATATCTGCACGTCATACTTTGACCGTGAGCCGTATTCTGCATCTTGCCTGGCGCTTTTTTATCTTCTGGGCGCTCCAAGCCATCAACCTGCTGGTGATGGCCGCGGCGGTGCCGGGTGTTGCGTTTAGCAGCGCGAACGGGGAACAACAAATTGCCGCCGCGATTAAAGCCGCCCTGCTGCTGGGCGCGGTCAACTTTTCCATCCGCCCGCTAATCACGAGGCTCACCCTGCCATTCAGCATCATGACGCTGGGGCTGGCTTCGCTTCTCATCAACGCCCTCATGTTGGGGCTTACCGCCTGGCTGCTGCCAGACTTCACCGTGAGCGGCATTGGCCCGGCGCTGGTGGGCGTGCTGGCGCTGGCGCTGGTCAACACAATTTTCATCCGCCTGCTGGGCATTGATGACGATGATTCCTTCTTCATTGACTTGATGGACAAGTTCAACCACGGCAAATCGGAGACAAAGGTGAGTTTTGACCAGCGCGGGCTGGTGATGCTGGAAATTGACGGCCTGAGCTACGAGCGCATGAAACGCGCCATCGAACTGGGTCACATGCCAACGGTCAAAAAAATGCTGGACTCCGGCGAGCACATCCTCAGCCCGTTTGATTGCGGCTTGCCTTCGCAGACTTCGGCGTGCCAGGCCGGTATTTTGTATGGCAACAACGATGACATCCCCGCCTTCCGCTGGTTTGACCGCGAGAAAGGCAAAATGTGGGTGTCTAATAATTTTGGTGATGCGGCTGCCCTGGACCGGCGCCTGTCTGTGGGCGATGGCCTGTTAAGAAGCGGCTCCAGCGTGAACAACCTTGTCTCTGGCGAGGCCAAAGACGTCTTCTTCACCATGAGCAAAATTCGCGGGCACATGACCGATATTAAAGAGATAAACAACAACCATTTGTATTGGCTGTATCTCAACCCAAACATTTTTGCCCGCGCGGTTGGCCTGTCTATCGCAGATGTGTTCGTGGAATTATTTCAGGGCCTGCGCCAGACCCTGCTCAACGTGCAGCCGCGCGTAAGCCGCCTGCACAAGGGCTACCCGTTGATGCGCGCCCTCACCAACATTTTTTTACGCGACCTGTCTATGTATCTGGTGGGGTTGGATGTGGTTCGCGGCACCCCCGCGATTTACACCACCTTTGTAGGCTACGACGAAGTGGCGCATTACGCCGGGCCAGACACCGATGACGCCCTGCGCACCCTGCGCGGATACGACCGCCGCATCAAGCGCGTCAAAACACTGATTGAAACCAAAGCCCCGCGCCCATACGATCTATTTCTACTCTCCGATCACGGCCAATCGGTTGGAGCAACTTTTTCGCAACGCGCGGGCAAAACGCTGGGCAAACTGATTGAGGAATTGGCAAAACCCGGCAGCCGCGTGATTGAGGAACGCACCGCCCTGGAAGCCACCGGCTACACCCAGCTCGCCGCCTCCGAGCTGCGCCAAATGCGCGAGCTGAGCCGGCTTGGCCGCGCGAGCGGCAAGGCGCTGGAGAACGCGCAAGAGTATCTTCGCCGCACCCTGCCCACGCCAAAACAAGCAGACTTGCCCACCGACCCGGCCATCACCGTGTGCGCCAGCGGCAACTTTGCAAACGTGTATTTCAGCCGCAGCGGGGGCAAACTCTCGCTCCCGCAAATCAACGCGTTGCACCCCGGTCTGGTGGATGCGCTTGTGAAGCACAAAGACATTGGCTTCGTGGTTGTGCTGGATGAGGACAAACATCCCCTTGCCATTGGCGCAAACGGCGCCCGCGATTTGCAAACCGGGCTGGTCACCGGCGCAGACCCGCTGGCCGCATTTGGCGATGTGACCGTGCGCGCGGCGCAGGTGTTGCGCGTGGCGCAGTTCCCCAGCGCTGGCGACCTCATCATTAACAGCGCCATCTACGAAAATGAGCAAGTGGCTTCATTTGAAGAAATGGTGGGCAGCCATGGCGGCATGGGCGGCCAGCAAACCGATGCGTTCATTTTGCACCCGGCAGATATGCAAGTGGGCAAAACTCAAAACGCCGCAGATTTATTCCCGATTTTGAGCGCGAGAAGACATCAAACGCCCTCTTAAATGACAGTGCTTTCGCCCACTTCCAGCACGCGCACATCCACAAGCGGGGCCAGGCGGGCGGTCTCGCGCTTAAATTGCATCCCCGGCTCGCGCAAATAGGCGGGCTGCATCCAGCCAATGCCCACCGGGTGCAGCGTGCCCCAGTGAATGGGCACGGCCACACGCGGGTTGATGATTTCCGCGGCCTGCGCCGCCGTGCGCGGGTTGAGGTGGCCCCGCCCCAGCCGCGGCCCCCATCCCCAAATGGGCAATAACGCGGCGTCAATTTGCCCGCGCAGGTCGCGCATCTCGTCAAACAAATCGGTGTCGCCTGCAAAATACACCCTGCGCGATCCTTCCACCACAAAACCAAGGCATTCAATGGGCGGCGCGTTCACGCGCGGCGTGGGGATGTGCGCCGCGCGGGTGGCCGTGAGGCGCACCGCGCCCACGCGCACGCTCTCGCCCGCGCTCACCTCGCGCACATGCGCAAAACCCAGCCTGCGAATGTCATCGCCCGCGCCCAGCGGCGCAATCACCGGCGTGTTTTTATCCAGCTTGCGCAACGATGCAAAATCAAAATGGTCAATGTGCGTGTGCGAGATCAACGCCGCGTCTATGTTGGTGTGCCAATCTGAGTTGATGGCCGCCCCGCGCCGCCGCAAATGCAGCGCCCGGTCGCGCAGCAACGGGTCGGTCAGCACCCGCGTTCCGTCCAACTCAATCAAGACAGTGGCATGACCCACAAAAGTGAGGCGGGTTTTGTTCTCTTGCATACAATCAAAACTTGTGAATCCATTGTATCCGCGCTTATGCGCCCCCGGCATCTACCCGCCTGGCCCGCTCAACGCCATCACCGATGTGCCCGGTGTGCGCGTGGGGCACTTTACGTTGATTGAAGGCGATGGCATTCGCACCGGCGCGACGGCCATCCTGCCCCACCCCGGCAACTTGTTCCAAGACAAAGTTCCGGCGGGCATTGCGGTGGCAAACGGCTTTGGCAAGCTGATGGGTTTTACGCAGGTGGATGAGTTGGGCGAGATCGAGACACCCATCCTGCTGACCAACACCTTATGCGTGCCCCGCGCCGCCGAGGCGATTTTGGATTGGACGCTGGCGCAGCCCGGCAACGAGGAAGTTCGCTCGGTGAACCCGCTGGTGGGCGAAACAAACGATGGCGTGCTCAACGACATCCGCAAACGCGCCCTCACCGTGCGCCACCACCAGATGGCGCTTGAGGCCGCCCGCGCGGGCGCGGTGGCGCAGGGCTGCGTGGGCGCGGGCACCGGCACAATGGCTTTTGGCCTCAAAGGCGGCATCGGCACGTCTTCGCGCGTGTTGCCCGATGGCTGCACGCTGGGTGTTCTGGTGCAAAGCAATTTTGGCGGCATCTTATCTCCTCTCCTTTTGGGAGGGGTCGGCGGTGGGCCAGCGAGCGATCTGCCCCCCGCAGAATACGGCTCCATCATCATCGTCATCGCCACAAACGCGCCGCTCTCTGACCGCAATTTGAAGCGCGTGGCGCGGCGGGCGTTTGCGGGCATGGCCCGCACAGGCGCATCGTTTAGCAATGGCAGCGGCGATTACGCCATCGCTTTCTCGGTCGCAGAGGACGTGCGGCGTAAAAGCGCCAGCGGTCTGACCGCTGAGCTGCCCAACGATGCCATGTCCCCGTTATTCCAAGCGGTGAATGAGGCGACCGAGGAAGCGATTTACAACTCGCTTTTGTTTGCAAAAGACACGCGCGGGTTTAACGGGTCTTTTGCAAAAGCGCTGGTTTTATAAACGCCCGTCTAATTGCCAGTCGTCAGTTCTTCCGCTTCCTCAATGGCTTCCTCTGCGATTTGGGCAGGCAGGTCAATTTTGCGGGTGCGATATCCCTCGTAATCTGGCACGCGGCGGGTGTATTGGCGATCCATCAGCGGCGATGAAATCATAAAATCTGCCGATGAGCGGTTGCAGGCGATGGGGATGTTCCACACCAGCGCGATGCGCAGCAATGCCTTCACATCGGGGTCGTGGGGCATTGGCTCCAGCGGATCCCAAAAGAAAATAAGAAAGTCAATCTCGCGGTCAACGATCATTGCGCCAATTTGCTGATCGCCGCCCAGCGGGCCGCTTTGCAGCGCGTTCACAGACAGCCCCAACTGGCTCTCTAAAATAGCGCCGGTGGTTCCGGTGGCATACAAAATATGATGGCTGAGCAAAACGCGGTTGAACTTTGCCCATTCCAGCAAATCTTTCTTTTTGTTGTCGTGCGCCACCAGACCAATCCGCTTGGCGCGATTCATGATAATGCCCTGTTTTGGCATGATAAAACTCCTTTGAAAAATGCAGGATGTAAAGCCGCACGCGCAAGGTGAACCCTTACGAGTCACACATCACGTGCGCCTGCTTGTCACCCTTGTCAGGCTACGAGAGGCAATTCCACGACAAAGCAACTGCCTTTGCCAATTTCACTCTTCGCGGAGACCGAACCGCCATGCGCCTGGGCAATGCTCTTGACAATCGCCAAACCCAGCCCGCTGCCGGGTGCGCTGGCGTTTTGAGCGCGATAAAACCGCTCAAACACATGGGGCAAATCTTTCTCGGGGATGCCTTTTCCAGTATCACACACGCTAAGCTGGATGGCTTTTTCGCCGCGCTCAGCTCTCAGAATGATGGAACCGCCGGCGGGCGTGAACTTGAGCGCGTTGTCAATCAGGTTGGTCAGGGCCATCTCCATCCGGGCGCGGTCACAATTCAGGCGGATGGGTTGATCCGGCTCGGCCACATCCAACCGCACCCCCGCTTTTTGCGCCCGCAACGCAAACCCGCTGGCCGCCGAGTGCAGCAAATCGCTCACATCTTGCGGCGCTTTGTCCAATGTCATCAATCCTGCATCAAACCGCGAAAGGTCAAGCAGGTTGGTGGTGATCCATTGCAGCCGCGCCAGTTGCGCCTCGTTTTGCGCCAAAAACTCGGCGCGTTCAGCCGAGTTCTCGCCCGCCGGGCCTTGCAGCAACTCGTTAGACATGCGCAGCGCGGTGATGGGCGTGCGCAGCTCGTGCGAGGCATCGGTGATGAAATTGCGCAGCGCATCACGCTCTGCCGAAAGCTGGTGAAAGCTGGTCTCCAGCTCATCGGCCATGTCATTAAATTCCAACCCAAGCTGATCCACCTCGTTGCGGGGCGGGTTGTGCGGCGCGGGGGCGCGGGCGGCCATATCCCCATGCGCCATGCGTTGAGCCGCGCCCGCCAGCTTTTGAAGCGGGGCGGTCAGGCTGCTGCTCACACCAAGACCAATCACCACCGCCAGCGCGGTTGCGCCCAGCGCCGCCGCCAAAAAGGCGTTGCCGGCGGTGGCCAGCGCGGCAGAGGCATAGCTCACATTGCTCATCAACTCAACCGTGCCGATGGGTTGCGCACCCACCATGATGGGCGCGCTCACCAGCCTGAGTTCGCCAGACGAGGCAGGTGCGTCCTCATCCGCGCTGTCCACAATCAGATCGCTGTATGAGCTGGTCTGCTTGCCAATCCCAATCCGGTCACCCATCGCCCGCGATTGCCGCTCCATCACGGTGAAGCGCGCATTGGGGAACAAAAAGCGCAGCATTCGCGCATCCATCTCGCTCAAGGCCGATTTGCCCTCTAGCGGGGTGAGAAAACCGAACGCCACCACCGGCCTGTCGGCAATGGCGTTTAACCCCGGCGCAGAGGCAATCCACAACATGCGGTCGGCCACTTTAGAACCGGAATCGGCCAGCACCGCGCCGGTTGTGTCTTTGATGCGCACCTGCGAGGAGCCAAGAAAAGCCGAGGTGTCAACCAATCCTTGCAGGCTGGATTGGTTGAGCGGGCGCATCAGGTTGGCGGCCTGTTTGGCCACCACCTGCGCGTTTGCGGTCAAAAATTCGCGTTCCTGCGCATCCAGATTGCGCTGCACCAATGCCAAAGCCACCGCGCCAATCACGCTCACCGTGAGCGCGGTGAGCAGCACGTAGCTCAGCACAATCCGCCAGCGAATGGAGAGGAAACGCATCTCAATTACAAATTACAAATTACGAATTACGAATTACGAATTACGAATGAGCAAATTGCCAATTCGTAATTCGTAATTGTCTTACGGTGTTCTTGGCTGGGCAATTTGCACACCCATGAAAGGCGCGCCGCTGGCGTTGGCGGCCAGCGTAACCGGCACTTTCACGGGGTCGGTCGCGCCATTGCGCTGAACCAAAAGCGTGAGCGTATCGCCAACTTTGTGGCTGGTCACGTAATCCACCACATCGGCGGGGGTGGGCAAAACTTTTCCATCAATTGAGAGAATCAAGTCGCCCACTTTCAGCCCGGCTTTCTCGGCGGGGCTGCCTGGGGTGACGAGCCGAATTTCTACCGCAGATGAAGCCGTTTCTGTGCCAGATGGCGTTTGCGCAGGCATAGGCGCAGGCGTCCCTTGCGGCGGCGCAGCGGTGGGCGCCTGACGCGGGTTGCGCGGGCGGTTGCCATCGGGCGCGGGAGCAGCGACGTCTGACATCAGCACATAGGTCACGCCAAGGCGGGGTTTGGTTTTGTCATCCGGGTTTTCGCCCAGGGTCACGGTCACGTCTTTCATCGCGCCATCGCGCTGAATGGACAATTTAACCTTATCCCCCGGTTTCTGCGCGCCAATGAGGTCGGCCAGAGAGTGCTGAGCATCCACCGTTTTGCCGTTCACGGCCAAAATTACATCGTTCACCAGCAGGCCGGCTTTGGATGCGGCGCTGTCTGTGACCACTTGCATAACCATCGCGCCTGTGAGCGGGACGCCGCTGGTCATCTCGCTGGTGGCGGTTACAACTGGCGCGGGCAACGTGGGCGACACAGACTTGCTGGGTGTTACGACCGGCGCTGGGGTGACGGCGGGGAGCGGCACAATCACCGGCGGCACCTCGTTGGGTGGAATGCCCTGGGTTGGCAGATCGGCATACAAGGTGACGCCAAATGTTGGCTTACCCTCGGAATCGCCGGTGACGAGCGAGTAGTTCAAGCGGCTGTTTCCGCGCATAAAAATCACGCGGATTTTTGCGCCGGGCTTGACCGCGGCCAGCACATCGTTAAATTGCTGAAGGGTGTCGGTTATTTTGCCGTTCACGCTCAGAATGATGTCGCCGCGGCGCAGGCCAGACTTGGCCGCCGGGCTGCTTTTTTCTACGCGCACCACCAGCACGCCGCGCTCCACGCCAACCTGGTTCACCTGGTTGATGGGGGACTGGCTGGCAAACGCTGGGGCTGCCGCGCCAAATGTGGCGACTAAAAGCGACATCGCCGCAGCTATGCTAAAAAATTTAGTTTTGTTCATTGAGATTTTCCTCCAGAGATAAATATCTCACATTTTGTTGGTTTTCGTGGTTGGTTGCGCGCGGGTTCACGCCTGCGTTCTCATAAAAAAGGGGTGGGATACGGTCGTGAAGGGGAGGATCGGCCGTATCCCTCTGCCAAAAGGAGGTCCTTGAACCACAACACAAAGTCTTTTGGATTTTGTG
>Ga0154020_10007538_pt1 | contig 12698 bp, 10 predicted proteins | sample Klosneuvirus_201_FD_109709 | JGI IMG/M metagenome (GOLD analysis project Ga0154020, IMG submission 109709) | Active sludge microbial communities from wastewater, Klosterneuburg, Austria - Klosneuvirus_20160825_MG | ecosystem: Engineered > WWTP > Aerobic digester > Activated sludge | place... | reverse complement strand
GCACCATGCCCTACCAACCACTCCGCGAAGGCGACACCACTATGCAAAAGGGCTGCTTCACGTTCGAGCAGCACATCGCCGGCATGACACTGGAAGAGATCGGCAAAGAACTGGGCCTGCCGCGTGAGCGCCTGATCCGGGGCGGCTGGGTGGTTTTTGCCCTCAACCTCCCCTATGGCGACGACTTCGACCTCGGCGGCTGGGCCCAATTCTCCACCGACAACTTCATGAAAGACGACGCCTGGAACCGCATGGACTTCGAAAAAACCTACAAAAACAAACGAATGCCCATTTCCATCTTCGAGGCCAAAAGCGGCTGGATGCAGGAAATGAACAACCGGAAATTGGTCAAACTGGTGCTCGGTGTGCCCCACGACGACAGCCACGCCTACCCTGCGGGCGGCCTTGCACCGCAGATCGTCGTGAAGCGTCAACTGCGCTGTCTGGTCGTGAAATACCTGCCCCCAAATAGTCTGGAACGATTTCGCGGGGTATGGCGGTAGGCTCTGCCCTAATCCGGCAACAAATGCTGCGACATGCCGAGAACAACTATACCTTCGTACCGGACAAACAGCGCTCAAGCGCATTTTTCAACCACTTCCTTCAGAAAAAATTTTTATCCATGAAATTCGACCTGATCCGATCCGGGATTTCTGCCGGTTCCTCGTCTTCCTCCGCTTCCACCTACAAGAACGTGAACGTGAACTTCGACGGCAAAATTTTCCGGATGCGGGAGGTAACGCTCCACAAAGTATCGGGCGCCCAAATCGTCATTTCCTTCAAATGGGACAGTGTGAATTTTGTGGACTTCTACCTCGTGAAAGGCGGCAAATTTGGAAACATAAGCGCTACCCTTGGTAACCGGACGATCAAAATCAAAAATGCCGTCACGCAGCACAACACCATGTATTTCGTGATCATGGAAGGCTGGGCCGCTTGATCCATTCGAAAGGCATGTCAAAAACACCACTTTTCACCAGCAAACAATACCACAAGCCATGGTCATCAAAAACAAGGAAGAACGCACCGAATCCATCTGGCGCTTTGCCGCCATAGCCGCTATCCCGCTCCTGCTGCTGTTCATCGCCGGATTCAGCCTTGGCGACACATCCGGTGAGGAGAAAATGGTGAACAAAAAGATGCTTGAAGCCGTAGAAGCGAAACTGGCCGAAACCGAGGCAAAACTGGTGCTTGTGGATTCCTTTTTCCAGCAGGGAGAACTCATCTTGAGCGAGGTGGATGCCAAAGTGGAAGAATTTGACAAAAGCCTGCGAGCCGCCGCGCTGGAGAACAACGTTGACCTCCTGGCAGATTGGGATATGGATATGGACAATTACTTTCAGAAGTTAATCAAAAAACTGAATAGGCTGGATACCGACTTCTCCGAAGATGACAAACCTTTGACCAACGCCATGAAAACCGGCCTGGCGTACTTCAAAGAGTATGTTGACCTGCAAAAAATACGCCTCATGCGGCAACAGGAATACGCCAAATCCCAGATGGAATCCGGCAAACTTGGAGAACTTGAACAAAAGGAAGACGATTTGAAAAAACAGGCTGAAGAACTCGCCGCCCAGTCCAAAGCCCAACAAACCGAAACAAGCCTGAGCAAACTTGAACTCAAGTTGGAAAAATGCGAGGAAAAACTGGAGAAGTACGCCACGAACAAGGAAGCCGCCACTTTGGCGATAGCAGAGATCAACGACGTGCAAAAAAACATGCTTCCGCAAATTGAAGACAAGAATTGGAAAAATGATTCCAAATTTCTCAACAACCTTCGCACCAAAATAGTCAATAGCCTGACCATTGCGAACACACACTTGAGTAGTATCAAGTGATCCGCCTTATCTGAACATGTCGTCTAGTAGCCGTTTCCGCCTCCCCCTTGCCCTGATCTTCGCCATTTCCCTCTCTGCTGCCGCTGTGGCCCAGCCGGCACTATGGACCGACATCCCGGAGAGCACCATTTCCGCAAACCCGTCCGACCGGCTCATCGTGCCTGACCGGTACCGCACCCTGCGGCTCGACTTCGGCGTCCTGCGCACCCTGCTCCTCTCGGCGCCCACCGAAGCGGACTACCTGCAGGGCGAACCGGGCATTTCGGTGGATTTCCCCCTGCCCGACGGCAGCATCGCCAACTTCGAAGTGTGGGATGCCCCCGTGCTGCATCCCGACCTTGGCAAGGCATTCCCGGAAATCCGCTCCTTCGCCGGGAAAAGCCGTTCGAAGCCCGGCATGACGGCCCGGTTCGACATTTCCCCCAAAGGCCTGCATGTCCTGCTGTTCAACCCCGGCGGCAGCTCGGTGTTTATTGACCCCTACGCCCGCGGAAATACCGCCGACTACCTCTGTTATTTCCGAAAAGACTTTGTGAAACGCACGGGCGACGTGTTCGTTTGTTACGTCGGCGACCTGGAAAAAATCGAATTGCCTGTCCCGTCTCCTTACCCCGTCACCGACCGCGCGGGCGACTGCGGCAACCTCCGCGTGTACCGCCTCGCCCTCGCCTGTACCGGCGAATACGCCAACTACCACGGCTCCTTCGGAGCCAATAAAGCCCCCGCCCTTGCGGCCATGAATACGTCCATGACCCGCGTAAACGGCGTGTTCGAGCGCGATTGTGGCATTACCCTGAGCATTGTCCCCAATGACACGGCCATCATTTTTACCAACCCGACCAGCGACCCATACTCGAATAATAACGGGGGCGCCATGCTCGGCCAAAACCAAACTACCTGCACCAGCATCATCGGTTCGGCCAACTACGATGTTGGGCACGTGTTCAGTACCGGAGGGGGCGGAGTAGCCACGCTCACCAGTCCCTGCAACAACTCAATAAAAGCCCGCGGCGTTACCGGTTCACCCAACCCGATCGGAGACCCCTTCGACATTGACTATGTTATCCATGAAATGGGGCACCAGTTTGGCGCTAATCACACCCAATTCAACAACTGCAACCGCGTAAATGCGGCCGCCATGGAACCCGGCAGCGCATCCACCATCATGGGGTATGCCAACATCTGTGACCCCAATGTGCAAAGCTACAGCGACGATTATTTTCATGCGTATAGCTTATTTGAAATTGGCGGATTTGTCACTACGGGAGGTAACGGCTGCGCCGTAAAAATCCCAACCGGCAATTCGAAGCCGATAATTACCGCTTTGACCAACCGCACCATCCCACACTCAACTCCGTTCATCCTGACGGCATCTGCTACCGATCCAAATGGCGATGCCATGTCGTACTGCTGGGAACAAATGAATGCCTACACTATGGACGAGACCATGCCGCCCGCCTCCACCAATACCAGCGGCCCCGTGTTTCGTTCCCTCCTGCCAACAACGGAAACCAGCCGCTACTTCCCCTACTATGAGGCCGTGCTCAACAACTACACCCCGACTTGGGAAGTGCTGCCAGAAGTCGGTCGCAGCATGGGTTTCCGTGTGACCGTACGCGACAACAACCCCGCCGCCGGCTGCACCTCGGAGGCCAACATGACCGTCACGACGGTTGCCTCAATTGGGCCATTTCAAGTTGTGGTACCCAATGGTGGCGAAAACTACCCGAGTAACTCCTCCCAAACGGTGACCTGGAACGTGGCGGGTAGCAACGGCGGCGCCGTCAACTGCGCCAACGTGAGCATCCTGCTCTCCACCGACGGCGGCAACAACTACGCTACGCTTTTAGCCAGCACCCCCAACGACGGCTCCCAGCAAGTCACGTACAACGTATCGCCTACCACGCAGGCCCGGATCGCAATTCTGGCTGTGGGTAATGTTTTTTACGACGTTTCCAACAACAACTTCACCATTTCCACACCGCTGCCGGTGGAAATGACGGCATTTGGTGCCCGACTCCAACTCAATGCCGTACGCCTCGACTGGAGTACCGCCACGGAAAGCAACAACCGCGGTTTCCGTATCGAACGCAGCGCCGGCAACACCGACCGGTTCGAGCCTATCGGCTGGATCAACGGACACGGCACCACTACCCTACCCCAGTCCTACACCTTCCTCGACACCGACCTGCCGCACGCCGAGGTGCTGTATTACCGCCTTCGGCAAACCGACCTCGACGGCCAGGAGCATCTCTCCGATATTCGGGCCGTGCTGCCGGGCGACGACGCATCGGAAAACCCGTTGACCCTTTGGCCCAATCCGGCATCCGGAAAAGTGCGTCTGCAATTGCCTGTCCATGCCGCATGGGAAACCGCCCGCGTCACCATCCTGAACCCGGCGGGCGTTCCGGTGTTACAACTTGCCGCACTGCCCGACTCCGGAGAAATTGACGTGCAACACCTGTTACCCGGACTGTACTGGATTCAGGTGGACACAGGCACCCAAACCTTTTCCGGCCGGCTCATCCGCAGCGCCGACCATTAAGAGCGTGTTTAAATTTTAGTCACCGGGCTGCAAGCGGCAAATTTTGCTTCATGCTGCGTTAAAATTTTCGCCATAGGCATCCGGCTATGGCTACAAATTTTGCCTTACCTGAACCAAAATTTGCTCGCTTTCGCCTCGGCACTTAAATTTAAACACGCTCTAATTTTCCATGAAAAAAAACACATTCGCCCGTTTCGTGGGCGCTTTGTTGAACGGCATGGCCCGCGTCGCACCGGGGCCTGCCGGCCGGTTGACCTTTTTCCTGTTCGGACTGCCCAAGCGACGCAAACTCAAACACAAGGAAGCCGAATTTTTAGCCAAAGCCGACCTGCAATACGAGCAAATCGGCAACAACCGTATCGCGGTCTACCACTGGGGAAACAGCGGCCCCGTCGCGCTGCTGGCCCACGGCTGGGAAAGCAACGCCGGACGCTGGCGAAAGGTAGCCATGGGATTGCTCAAGGCCGGATTTCAGGTCATGGCCGTGGATGCGCCCGCGCACGGGCGCTCGTCGGGGCGGCATTTCACCATGATCCGTTACGCCGAAGTGTTGCGCACCATACTTTGGGAACACGGAGCAGTGGACGTACTCATCGGCCATTCGGTAGGTGGCGCAGCCTGCGTATGGGCTATGGGCCAGGCCGATCCACCCCTGCGACCCAAACGGGCGGTCATACTCGCCTCCTTCGCTTCCATCCAGTATATCATGGACAACGGCCGGCAACTCATCGGCGGCAGCGAGGGCCTCTTGAAGGCTATTGACGATCATATCGAACACATCTCCGGCAAACGCATCGCGGAATATGACCTGACCGTTGCCGCACAAAAATTAGCCGACGTACAAGCCCTGCTCATACACGACCGGGGCGACCGGGTGACGCATTTTGCTGAAAGCGAAAAACTGCACGCGGCCTGGCCGGGAGCGCGTTTTTGGGCTACAGAAGGCTTCGGACATGGCCTGACGGCTCCGGAAGTGGTGGATGCGGTATTGGCGTTCGCGCAGGGCAAGGATCTTATGGCTATCCGCCTTTAGAAAACAAACTAATTATGCTGCTTGAGGGTTGGGCGGGGACAAGCCCCGCCCTTACCGGTCTGTATGGGCAATTTAGTCAGAAATAAGCCTTTTTGTCGTAGGGGCGGGGCTTGTCCCCGCCCAACTCGCGAGCGGCAAGATGTATAATGGGGTCAAGATCAAACCGTAAAGAGGGCTTGTTTCCTAAATATGGAAAGTCAATAAAGATTTTTTGGATAGACTCTTAGTCAAAAACCACCTTCCGGTAAATTTCCGCTAAGGTGACGGCTTGCCCATTCACCAAAAAACCATCCTCCGGGAGGGAATAGTCGGTATTGACCCACTGCGGGCCGTCGTCCCTGCGTTCGAAAACGGTGGCAAACATCTTGGTACTTTCCAAAAAAATGATCTGACGAAGGGTCTGGATTTGTTTGTAGTGCGGCAGTTTTTCGGCGTAGTCGTAATCGCGGGTAGTTTTGGACAACACCTCCACCACGATGAGCGGCGTGGTTTCGGCATTCATGCCGGGCTGGTACTCGAACAGACGAGCCGGCTCCAGCACCACGGAACAGTCCGGATTATGCACCGCCCGAAAATCGTGGATGTACACCGGGCGATTGGAATCGTGTACAGAAAAAGCATCCGTCGGAAAAACGTGGTCGAAAATTGCCAACAATCTCGCGACGATCTTGCTGTGCGGGTTGGTCTCGTAACTCATGGCTATAATTTCTGAATTGGAATAATCGGCTTTGTATTGGGCATCCCGAAGCAGTTCCCAGTATTCGGAAAAGGATGCGGGGAAACGCATCAGTTCGCCACCGCCTGCTTCCAGCAGTTCCTGGTGGGTCAAGGGAAACTTCGTTGCTATTGCACTCATGGTGGTGGATTTTTTTACAAAATTAGGCCGGATGTCGAGCGGTCGGTCAAATTTACCGACATTTTTTCCGCAAAATTGTGCCACGGAACAACAGAAGTACACAACCACACACCACGCGCATGAAAAACGCCCTGCTCACGACGCTGCTCTTCCTTACCCTGCTCGGCTGCAACCAATCCGACTCCACAAAAAAACAACCCGAAACGGGCAACGCCGACGACCGGTACACGCCGAAACCCTATGTGGAACTCACCCACCCGGAGTGGAGCAAAAACGCCACTATCTACGAAGTGAATCTCCGGCAGTACACCCGGGAAGGCACGTTCAAGGCGTTCGAGGAGCACCTGCCGCGCCTCCAGGCGATGGGCGTGGACATCATCTGGCTGATGCCCATACACCCCATCGGCGAAAAAAACCGGAAGGGCACAATGGGCAGTTACTACTCCGTGAAAGACTACCTCGGTGTCAACCCCGAATTCGGCACCATGGACGATTTCAAATCTCTGGTGAAAAAAATTCACAGCATGGGCATGCATGTTATCCTCGACTGGGTAGCCAACCACTCCGCCTGGGACAACCCGCTCGCGCAGGAGCACCCCGAGTGGTACACCAAAACGTTGGAAGGCAACTTCCAGCCAACACCCTGGTACGATTGGGACGACATCATTGACTTCGACTACGAGCAGCCGGGCATCCGCAAATACATGACCGAAGCCCTGAAGTTCTGGGTACGCGAGGCCGACATTGACGGCTTTCGTTGCGACGTAGCAGGATTCCTGCCTGTGGATTTTTGGGAAAACACCCGCGCCGAACTGGACGCAATCAAACCCGTCTTCATGCTGGCCGAGTGGGAATCGCGCGATTTGCACAAAAAGGCCTTCGACATGACCTACGCCTGGAGCCTCTGGGACAAGATGCACGGCGCCGCCGTCGGCAAAAAAGGCATCGGCGGACTGGTGGAGTACATGGCGCACGATGTCAGTTCATTTCCCAAAAACAGTTACCGCATGACTTTTACCGACAACCACGACAAAAACGCCTGGGAGGGCACGCAGTACTCCAACTTTGGCCCGGGTCTGAACGCGGCGATCGTCCTGGCCGGCGTGGTGAATGGTATGCCGATGGTGTACAGCGGCCAGGAGGCAGGGCTGGATCGCTCCCTGAAGTTTTTTGACAAAGACACGATCACCTGGCGGGAGCACCCCAACACCGACCTGTTTACCAAACTTTTTGCCCTGAAACACGAAAACCAGGCCCTGTGGAATGGCGCCTGGGGCGGCGAAATGGTGCGCATTTACAGCGACCAGATGGCCAAGATCATCTCCTTTGCCCGCGAAAAAAACGGCGACAAGGTGCTGCCCGTCATCAATTTCAGCGACCGGCCGGTGACGGTGACCCTGAAATCAAAGCACCATACCGGGACGTACCGGGAATTGTTTACCGGCAAAGAATATGTGCTGACAGGCGACGACACCCTGTCGCTGCCGGCCTGGGGGTATTTGGTGCTGACGCAAGGTTGATTGCGCAATGGGCGGGGACAAGCCCCGCCCCTACGAATGAAAAAGGTACATCTCTATTGCGATTGACCCTTTATTTGGGTAGGGGCGGGGCTTGTCCCCGCCCATTGCGCGAGCGACAGAAACGAATCACAAGGCCGCCTACACAATCTGGATATAACTCCCCAGCACCCACTGGTTGGCGCCGATCCGGTGCCAGCCCTCGCGGCTTGTTTCGAAAATGCTGACCAAATCGCCTTTATTCAGGCGGCCCACTTGCGCGTAGGCGGTTGACGGCCCCGAGCGCACATTCAAAAACGCGTTGTTCACCTTGCCTTTTCGCGAAGCGGCGGGCGCTGTGGATACACTGGAAAGCACCGAGATGTAGTCGGCGCTGACGAACTCTTTGGTTCCGATGCGCCAAAAACCGGCACTTTTTTCAAGCAGGTTCACCACGTCCCCCTGGTTGAGTTTCCGGACAATCGCATACGCTGTAGATGGGCCGGAACGCACGTTCAGAAACTGGGACACTACCTTCCCACGTACGGTGGTGGCCGGCGCCGTGGGGGGAGAGACCGGTGGAGTTGGTGTCGAGACCGGTGGGCTTGTGGTGCCACCGCCCGTAACAGTACCCCGCGCGGCGGCGGCCATTTGCACCGCTCGAAGCGCGTTGATGCGCCCGTATCCGTAGTAGATGGAGTGGCCCGACTGGTTGTATGTCCCGGCAGGTCCGATTTTGTCGGTGCTCTGGCGCAGGATATTTTTGATTTCCCCAACGGTGAGGTTGGGGTTGGCAGTCAGCATGAGCGCGCAGACACCCGCCGCCAGGGGCGCCGAACTGGAGGTGCCGCCGAAGCCGCTGGTATAGCCCAACACGACCGAGCGCCCATCTTTGCCGAGATCGCAGGTGGCCGTGGTGATGCCGACGCCGCCGTCGCCGTTGGTGGGAGCACACAGAAAAGCAGTTGGCCCGTAAAACGAATAACTGGAGCGCACATCGAGGCTGTTCGAGGCCGTCACGCAGATGCCGTCGGAGTGGGCGGCAAAGTCGCTGACCTGCCGTGGCTGGAAATTGGATGCCGGGTTGGCATTGCCCGCGGCAAAAAACATGGGGATGCCGAGCCCACCGCGCCCTTCGCGGGCCACTTTCACCAGATAATTGGACACATACGTGGAAAGCGGCACCGGACTTGGGTAACCGAGGCTGCAGGAAATGACGTCGGCGCCGTTGAGCATGGCGTGCTCGAAGGCGCTTTTGATAGCCTCGTCGGTCAGCACGTCTAATTTGATAAGAATAAGTTTGGCATTGGGCGCGGCGCCGAGAATTCCCTGCGCATCCCAGGCCCCTGCGGCCACCGCCGCACAGGATGTGCCGTGGCTGATCACACCAAACGAGCCGTTGCCCATGCGCACAAACGGCGATACATCGGTATTGCGGGCGGCGGCGTTGAACGGGTTTCGGATTTTGGTACCGTCGCCGCGCAATTGCGGGTGCTCGGTGGCAAATCCCGTGTCAATGACGGCAATTTTAAGGTTCCGGTCGCCAAGGCTGCCGAGGTACCGCCACGCTTCCTCCACCCGGGCATCGGCGCCCCGCCGGAAATAGGAGGACGCGTACATGGCGTTGGGCACGTCCACGGCCGGGATCGGTTGCCCGGTGTTTTCCAGGTGCCATTGCGACGCTACGAACCTGCCGGTAGGCGCCGTAAATGCCCATGCAGCCGGCGTTGCGGCAAATTCCGGTTCGGCCACAGCCACGATCTTGTTTGCCTGAAGGGCCACAGCGCACTTGACCGGGTTTGGCGAAGCCGGCGTTACGCTCACGCGAAAGGCTCCCGGCCCCACAATTTCCTTGATGCTGAGGCCCATGGAGTCCAGCAACGTTTGCATCTGCAGGTCGTCCGCCTCGGGCACGAACTCAATGTACAGGTTGCCCGTCGGGATCAACGGTACATCCTCCCGGCCTTCCACATTCCAGACGTGGGTGCCCACGGCCACATCCGGCTGTGCACGCAAGGAATCGAGGGTGCCGCCGATATCATACTTATCGGAAACCACCTCGAAGCCTTCCACGGCAGGTGGGGCAAGGGCGTCGCGTCGGGTGGGTTCTGCATCGTGCGCCTTGGTGTACTGCACGGCAGCATCGGTTTTGCTTTTGGTGATCTTGATTTTTTGTCCTCCGTAGGAAAACGTGATGTCGTCCATGTTCTTTTTGGCCATATTGCTTGTGTTCAAAGGTCAAAACTGAATCCCTCCGCCACGAACTGTTCGTAGTTTTTCTTGTCGAACTGGTACAGTTTGGCGGGTCGGTGTGCCACGCCCTCCTGCAGTTCGTTCAAATCCAGCAGCAGGTTCATGGCGAGGATTTTTTTGCGGAAATTTCGTTTGTCCAATTTCTCAACGAGAATAGCCTCGTAAAGTTGTTGCAACGCTGTCAGTGTGAACTTGGGAGGTAAAAGTTCGAATCCGATGGGCGCCGTACGCACCTTGTGTTTGAGGCGGCGCAGGCAGGCGTCCAGAATCTCGTTGTGATCGAACGCCAGTTCTCCCACTTCGGGAATGGTGTGCCAACGGGCCGATTGCGCAAACGAGGCGGGTGTAACCACATAGTCGCTGATTTTGATCAACGAATAATAGGCAATGGTGATCACGCGGCCCAACGGGTGCCGATCCACGGCGCCAAACGCCTTCACCTGCTCCAGGTACACCCCGCGCAAGCCGGTTAACTGTTCCAAAACCCGCTCTGCAGCGGTGTTGATGTCTTCGTTCGGATATACCAAGTCGCCAGGCAACGCCCATTTCCCCTTGAACGGCGCAGCTCCTCGTTGAATCAGCAACACTTTTAAATCGCCGCCGTCGAACCCAAAAATCACATTGTCAACAGAGAACGCGGACTTGAAAAAGCTCTCGATCTCACTCATACGTATAGTTATCTGTTAGTCGGGGCCAAAACTACTGACATATTGGCCTTTTTTTTGCATGTTTGTTTGAGCATCTGGGGCGCTTTGGCCTTTTCGCTTCATACAGCGTACAAAAACGCTACTTTTGCGGCTCAAACATGCTTTAATCCGATGTCATCCGCCTGCGATTCATCCCTTGTCACCGACATTTAACCGTACTCCAACCATGCAAATTGACCTTTCCGCACATATCGAAAAACTCCTGTTTCTGCACGACACGCTCACCATCCCGGCATTCGGCGGATTTACGGCTTCGAAGACACCCGCGGCGGTGGACTATGCCGGCGGAACAGTAGCCCCTCCGGGAAAAACCCTGACTTTCAGCGAAAACCTGACGGTGGACGACGGTATTCTGGTAGCAGACATCGCCAAAACCCACGGCATCTCTACCGACGAGGCCCGCGAGGCCATAGGTACGTATGTGGAGCAGGTACAGCAACAACTCAACCAGCGGGAAATCGTCACCCTGCCCGGTGTGGGGCGGCTGTACCGGAACTACGTGCAAAAAATCCAGTTTCTGCCCGATGCCACCAATTTCCACGCAGGTTCTTACGGGTTGCCGCCGTTGCAGTTTTCGCCCATAGCCCGTTCCCGGGATGTGGCCGAAAAACCGGCGCCTGCGGCAAGTGCCGGCACTGCCGTCGCAACAGCGCCACCTGCCTCTGAAGCCGTGAAAACCGCCACAATCCCGCCATTGCCGCCGCCGCCGAATTTTGTGTCGGAGCCCTATCAAACACCCCGCTCCTCTGCCACACGTTTCGGAACTTTCATTGGTATCGGCCTCATCCTCTGCACGGTCGCATTCGGCATCTGGTGGTGGCAATTCAAAAAAGGCCAAACTGCTACCAACGCCACTGTGGAAACGCAAGACGAAAACACCCTGTCGGCAGCACCCCTGTCGGGGGTTAAAGACCTGGCAAAAATGGCGGAAAAGGACAATTCCGAAAAAAAGAAAGCCGCTCCATCCCAACCGGAAGCAGAAGACAAAGACCTGAACGACGAAGTTGAACCGGCAGCTTCCGCCCGTGCCGCAGAACTCTTGCGCCGCCAAAACGAAGCGCCCGTATCCCGCCCTGAAAAAGGGCGTACCTGCACCCTCATCATCGCCACCTTACAGGACAGCAACAATGCCGAACGCCTCATCGCCAAACTCGAAGGAGCCGGCTACGACGTGTACCACCGCCAACAACGCGGCCACCAGGTCGGCATTCAATTCCGCTACACCAGCCAAAGCGAGATTGATGAAAAACGAACCGAACTCATCCGGTTCACCGGAGAAAAAGGAATTTTTGTGAAAAAATAGGTTGGGGGGTTAGAAGGTTTCTGGTTAGAAGGTTTCTGGTTGGCGAACCAGAAACCAGAAACCTTCTAACCAGAAACCTTCTAACCAGAAACCTTCTAGCCCTATGCTACGAATTGACCATATCGGTATTGCTGTGCGCAACATGGCGGAAAGCAATGAGCTGTTCCGCAAATTGCTCGGTGAAGCCCACTACAAAGTGGAAACCGTAGAAACCGAAAAAGTGGCCACGTCTTTTTTCCATATCGGCGAAAGCAAAATTGAACTACTGGAAGCCACCGATCCGGAAAGCCCTATCGCAAAGTTTATCGAAAAACGCGGCGAAGGCATCCACCATATCGCGTTCGAGGTGGCCGACATCCGCGCCGAAATCGAGCGCCTCGAACAGGAAGGTTTCGTGCCGCTCAACCGCGAGCCCAAACGCGGGGCGGACAATAAACTGGTGGCTTTTTTGCACCCAAAGTCGAGCAATGGCGTACTCGTGGAACTCTGCCAGTCGCTTTGAGTAAACCGTTTTGGGTGATTCTTTGAAAAAAGTTTGCACGCACCGCCAAAGTTCCGATTTTAGCGCCCGGAATCTCGGGCCTGCCCGACAATCTCCGTCAGAAACTAATCCATTCTATTGTATGAATGGCGCCGACTACCCTTGCGAGGGCAGCCGGCGTTTTTT
>Ga0154020_10007537_pt1 | contig 12699 bp, 11 predicted proteins | sample Klosneuvirus_201_FD_109709 | JGI IMG/M metagenome (GOLD analysis project Ga0154020, IMG submission 109709) | Active sludge microbial communities from wastewater, Klosterneuburg, Austria - Klosneuvirus_20160825_MG | ecosystem: Engineered > WWTP > Aerobic digester > Activated sludge | place... | reverse complement strand
TTCTTCGGTATCAATTACATAAATGCCTTTCGTTCTTTCTTGGTATTTTTTAGCAATTTTATTGGCAACCTTAGACAATCCTTTTGTTGGAGCAAAACCAATACAAACAGGTAAACTCAACCACTTTTGAATGCTTCTTTTTATTTGCAAGCCATAGTCATTATAATCAACAATTGCCATCCCGTCAAAGTTTAAAAAAGCTTCATCAATGCTATACACTTCAACATGCGGCGTAAATTTTTGTAACAAAGTCATCACGCGATTACTCAAGTCGCCATACAAAGCATAATTGGACGAAAAGACATGAATATTGTGTTGTTTTAACTCTTGACGCACTTTAAATTCTGGCGCACCCATAGCAATGCCTAAATCTTTTGCTTCATAACTTCTAGAAATGATACAACCGTCGTTATTGGATAGCACAACAACAGGTTTCCCGTTGAGTTGTGGTTGAAAAACGCGCTCACACGAAACATAAAAATTGTTGCAATCAACTAAGGCATACATACATTCAAAAATTATATTTCAAAGATAAGTCCAATGCAGTTTGATTCCAATCAGGATTTGTTTTTTAACTACTGTTTATTTTTCACCATTCCATTCAGCAAGAAACTGTGAAAGGAAATTTTCCATGTAAACATGACGTTCTAGCGCAATTTTTTTTCCCGTTTGGGTGTTCATTTTATCTTTTAATAGTAGTAATTTTTCGTAGAAATGATTGAGAGTTGGTGATTCTGAACTTTTATATTCTTCTTTACTCATGGTTAAGTTTGGTAAAATCTCAGGGTTGTATAACGCTCTGTTTTTAAAACCACCATAATTAAATGTTCTAGCAATTCCTATAGCACCAATGGCATCAAGTCGGTCTGCATCTTGAACGATTTCGAGTTCTTTTGACGTGAATTTCTTTTCAAAATTACCGCCTTTAAAAGAAATATTTTCGATGATAGCAATTACATGTTGAATAGTGGCTTCTTCAACATTTTCTTTTTCTAAAAAAAATCTAGCGGTTTTCGGACCAATGGTTTCATCGCCATCGTGAAACTTGCTATCAGCAATATCGTGAAGCAATGCGCCAAGTTGTACAACTGTCAAATCACAATCCTCTTCTTTTGCAATAAATAAAGCATTTTTATACACACGTTCAATATGAAACCAATCGTGTCCACCTTCAGCATTTTCAAGTTTTTGTTTTACAAATTGAATGGTTTTGTCAATAATTGTCATTGGGATATTTTAAGAATGATTGGCAAAAATACTAGGTTATTTTTGAAATCAAATGCTCTACTTCGGCTTTTTGAGTAGCATATTTTTGTTGGAGTTCGCCGTCTTTTTCCATTCGATTATAATATTCGATTGCTTTGTTGCCAAAAGACTTTAGTTGATGACTTTTTGCATTAGGAACCAATGGGAATATTTTGTGAAACAGCATTTCATAATACGCTTGCCACTCGCGTTCGTTTCTATCGCGAGGACAATTTTCGGATGATTTTTGAATGACATGAACCATTTCGTGAGCCAAAAGATTGAGCATCAAAATAAATTCAAATTCAAAAGTGTTTTCAGGAATTTTAATTATTTGGCTTTCGCCAAAATTTCCTTCGGTAGTCATTAAAACATACTCGGGTTTGGCTTTTTCTCTCAGTTCAAATCCTTTGAGTTTTGGATGTTCTAGACCATATTCTTTCAATACAAAATAGGCAGCTTGAATGGTTTCGCCCAATTCGTGTAGTGTTTGAATATTTTGTACTATTTCGGAATAGGGTTTCATCTACAATTTATTCAGAAAGAGTAACGTCTAATCCTAAACTTGAAATATTGGGCAAATAACTGTTGTTGAAAGTATGCGCTACAGAAATCACATAATTTCCTTTTATAAGTTTGGTGTTTGTTTTGAAGGTTTGTTTCAAATCGCAAATATCGCCAAGACAATCACCTTTATCTTTTCCGGTAGCATCTTTAATTATCAAATCAATATTCATAATTTCGGTTTCTCCTTTGGGATTTTTAATGCTAATAGTAACAGGAACTTTATCGAATTGATAGTCAAAAACATGACTTATGCTTAACGTTACATCATAGTTTTTGCTTTCGTCATCAATTGCTATATCGAATAACTTAACATCATTTTTTTGCCATTGATTTGACTTGAAATCGGTTTTGTGTTCAGAAAAGATTTTCTTGTCATTACATGAAATGAATACTAATATCAATCCGACTAAAAAAAGGTTTTTTGTTTTCATACGATTTAATTTTAACCAAACAATTGTTCTACAACTTCTTCAATTTTTGATACCAAAATCACTTTTATTCCAGGAAATTGGGTTGCAATTTTATTATATTTTGAAACAAAAATAGTTGAAAATCCTAGTTTTTCGGCTTCTTGAATGCGTTGTTCTACTCGGTTTACTGGACGAATTTCTCCCGAAAGTCCAACTTCGCCAGCAAAACAAACGTCTTTGCCAACAGCAATATCTTCATTGGAAGAAAGAATGGCAGCAACAACGGCTAAATCAATCGCTGGATCATCAACCGAAATTCCGCCAGTTACATTCAGGAAAACGTCTTTTGTACCAAGACGAAAACCGGCACGTTTTTCCAAAACTGCCAAAATCATGTTCAATCTTTTGGCATTATAACCGGTTGTGCTTCGTTGCGGCGTTCCATAAACTGCGGTGGAAACTAAGGATTGAATTTCAATCATCAATGGTCGCATTCCTTCTAAAGTTGAGGCAATTGCAGTTCCCGAAAGTTCTTCCTCACGATGCGAAATCAATATTTCCGACGGATTGGAAACTTCTCTTAAACCAGAACCTTGCATTTCATAAATTCCAAGTTCGGCTGTAGATCCAAAACGGTTTTTTAAACTGCGTAAAATTCGATATACGTGATTTCTATCGCCTTCAAATTGTAAAACGGTATCAACCATGTGTTCCAAAATTTTTGGACCAGCAATGTTTCCATCTTTAGTAATATGTCCAATTAAAATCACAGGAACATTGGTTTCTTTGGCAAATTTTATCAATTCGGCAGTACATTCTCGAATTTGAGAAATACTTCCAGCGGTTGATTCAATATAATCGGTATGAAGCGTTTGGATAGAATCAATAATGACAATATCGGGTTCGGTTTCAAGAATGTGTCGAAAAATATTTTGTGTTTTGGTTTCGGTTAGAATAAGACAGTTTTCGCTGTTTGGGTTTATTCTTTCGGCGCGCATTTTTATTTGTTTCTGGCTTTCTTCACCCGAAACATATAGCGTTTTATATGGTAATTTTAATGAAACTTGTAATAGTAAAGTACTTTTCCCAATGCCAGGTTCACCACCTAAAAGAATTAACGAACCAGGAACAATTCCGCCACCAAGTACACGATTGAGTTCGCCGTCTGTTGAATCCATTCGCACTTCTTGAGTCGAATCGATTTCTTTAATTTTTAAAGGTTTGGAAACTCTTTTGCTTTCTGGAGTTGATGGTTTCCAAGATGTTTTTTCTTCTTTTTGGATAATTTCTTCAGCAATGGTGTTCCATTCTTTACACGAATTGCATTGTCCTTGCCATTTGGCATATTGTGTGCCGCAATTTTGGCAAAAAAAAGTAGTTTTTAATTTGGACATTTATCCGTAATCGTTATTTAATTATTCTTGTTTTTTCTCTTCGGTTGGCGTTTCAGCAGGAGTTTCTGTTGGTACTTCTTCAACAGGGGTTTCTTCAATTGCTGGTTCTTCCACTTTTTGCCCTTTTTTAGGTAGAGTTGCTTTTAGTTCATCGGCACGATTAATCATCATTTCTTTGGTTAAATCGCCCACTTCTTCCAATTGATAAGCTCTCATGTAAGTCTTTACCGCTTTAGCAATTTCACCCTTTTTTTCATACATCTGCGCCATTTCATAATCGGCAAGCATTGTTTTTGGGTAATTTTTTTCGGCTAATTGCGCTAGTAAATCAAATTCATTATAAGCTTTGTTTTTTATGATTGCGGCTTCAATGGCTTTGAAATCATTCATTCTGATTTGGAGTTTAAGCCCTAATTCTTTTTCTAAAACATCATATTTTGCAATTAAATAATCAACATAACCTTCGGGAAGAATTGCAATTTTTTCTTGAAATTCGGTTGTTGAAATAGGTTGATATACTGAAAATATTTGATACAAAGCACTTGGAATTGCATGTGGAACCAATGAATAATGCGATGCGCCTTTAAAATCTTCGTACCTGTAATTTAGTGTGGGTTTAGAGATTTTCTTTATCGCTTCATCCATTGCTTGAATGCGAGTTCTCATTTTTTTTAAATCGCCATCAGATGTGCAGTGATAGTAAAAAATACGTTTTTGAATTGCTGCTAATCGCTCTGGAATTTGTTCTTCCATTCCTGTTGGAAGTTCTGGACTTAGCGAAATGTATGCGTTAAAAATAGGATCGTCTTTATATAAATAGCAATTCATAAATCCAGCTGTTACATCAAGTCCAGCAACGATTCTGAAAGGTGCTGTTCTATAGTTTTTTTGTATCGTTGGTATTAATTCCATTCCAATAAATTCAAAGAAATCTTCTCCTTTCTCTGAAGGCAAACCTGTATCAGCATCAGTCATACAATCGGTTTCACGTTCGTTGTTTTTATTTTGACTAATGGCAACAATTATTACTTCGGGTAAATCGTCCCAATAGTAACCATAACTTAACGTTCCGTAGAAAGGTTCAAAAAGAAAATCGCCATCTAATAAAACAAGTAGCGGATATTTTTGCGTTTTGTTTTTATCATAGGAAGGCGGAAGCGAAATTTTTATTTCACGGTCTTCATTTAGTTTTTGCGAATTTATTGTATCGACAATTGTTTTTTGAGCAAATAAACTGTTGGAGCAAATTAGCAGTAAAAGAACACACAGCTTTTTCATGAAAATTGGTTTTTTGGTTAAATAGAAATCATTGCTAAAAATGATTAGCAAGATAGTAAATTATTTATTTCTATTTAGAATAGGAAGTAAAACATAAGAAATCAAACCAAGAAGTATAGTCAAAATGGTTTGAGATGTCCAAACTAACCAACCAAAAGCGGTTCCAACATCATTGGAAATTCCATAAAGTGAAAAGATTAAGGCAATTGAAAAAGGATACGCACCTAATCCGCCATTAGAAAATCCGATGGCTAAACTTCCAAAAACAAACCCCATAATTACAATATCAAAACCGATTTCTGAGGTTTCGGGAAGTGCAAATTTGGCAACATAAAACATTACTATATAAGAAAACCAAATAAAGAAAGAATGAAAAATATACTTCCATTTGTCTTTCATTTTATAAATGGTTGTCATTCCTTCAATCAATCCGGATAATTTTTTCTTTAGTTTTTTGATGATTTTCCATTCGGCATAAATCCAAATTACAACAAAAATCACAAATAAAACTACGCCAATTATTCCAGTATAAATCAATGATTCTAAGGAGACATTTTTGTCCATTAGGAATTGATAAATAGTGTCAAACTGTGATACAAACCCAATAAAAACGAATAATAGAAAAATTAATAAATCCACAATTCTCTCGGCAACGATTGTTCCAAAAGCTTTGTCGAAAGCTACATTTTCATATTTTTTTATTAAAGCAGCACGAGATATTTCGCCTGAACGCGGAACGGTTAAATTGACCAAATAGGAAACACAAACCGTTAAAAGATTGTTTGAAAATTTTGTCTGATAACCCAAATGATTGAGCGCAAATTTCCATCGGTAAGCTCTTGACCAATAACCAACACAAGCAATTACTAACGATAAAAAGATATAGTTGTAATTTGCCTTTTGAAAACTCAGTTTAATTTTTTCAACTTCCTCGGCAGTAAGCGTGTTAAATTGATAGTATATAATTCCAATTCCAATAAAGAGTGGAATAATAATAGTGAGCCATTTGCCAAGTTGTTTTTTCAAAATCTTAGGTCAAAGAATTGTCTTTTTCGTTGGGAAAAACCAACCATGGTTTGAATGTTTTAGCTTCTTCAAAATCCATAATGGCATACGACATGATGATGATAATGTCGTCTTTTTGGACTTTTCGAGCTGCTGGACCATTAAGTGTAATTTCGCCAGAATTTTTTTGACCTTTAATAGCATACGTTTCAAAACGCTCGCCATTATTGATGTTTACTATAAATACTTTTTCACCTTCAATAAGATTTGATGCTTCCATCAAAGCTTCGTCAATAGTAATGCTACCGATATAATTTAAATCGGCTCCAGTTACTTTTACGCGGTGTATTTTTGATTTTACTATTTGAATTTGCATGGTGCAAAAGTAATTAATTTAATGAAATTGTATCTATCAAACGAATATTGTTAACAAAAACAGCTATAAATGCACGATATTTTTTGCTTTTGGTTTTTCTAACGCAAGGCAATAAAGTTTCTTCATCTGCAATTTGGAAATACTCCAATTCAAATAATTGCTGTTTCGCAAAAGCATTTGTTACCCATTGGCTAACTTCTTTTGCAGATTTCGTGCCAAAAAGTTGTTTGGCATGATTTAAGGTTTCAAAAATCAGTTCTGCTTTTTCTCTTTCTGTTTTAGATAATCTTTCGTTTCGTGAACTCATTGCTAAACCATTCGTTTCGCGATAAATAGGACAGCCAATTACTTTGACAGGAATGTTGTATTTTGAAACTAATTTTTTCACTATTTGAAGTTGCTGAAAATCTTTTTCGCCAAAATAAGCATGAGTTGGTTGAACTATTTCGAAAAGCCGTTTTACGATTGTGCCAACACCATCAAAATGACCAGGACGAAATTTACCTTCCATTTGATTTTCAATTCCATCATAATCAAAATGTTGAGAAACGGTTTTTCCTTCATATATATCATTTACAGTTGGTGCATAAACAATTATTTCAGAAGAAACTGTTTTTATTTTTTCAACGTCAGTATCAAGAGTTCTAGGATATTTTGCTAAATCTTCAGGATTATTAAATTGAGTAGGATTTACAAAAATGCTAATTACAACTACTGAATTTTGCTCTAAGGCAGTCTTTAATAGTGATAAATGACCTTTGTGTAAAGCACCCATTGTTGGCACAAAACCTATTGAAGTTTTTGAGTTAGTAACTGATTTGAGATGAGAAACTAATTCATTATTAGTGTTAAAAATGAGCATACGCTTTTGTAAATGAGTTGCAAACTTACTATTTTCATAAATAACTCCATAAAATTTTGTACTTTTGCATGCTTTTTATTGCCAATAAATAAATTAAAATAGATTATGGAAGATAAGAGGATATTGTATGTATCATCTGAAGTAGTGCCGTATTTGGCTGAAAATGAGGTTTCTTTAATGTCGTATGATGTTCCAAAAATGATTAATGATCAAGGCGGACAGATTAGAATTTTTATGCCAAGATATGGCAACATTAATGAGAGAAGACATCAATTGCATGAAGTTATCCGATTATCGGGTATGAATTTGGTGGTGAATGATTTAGATATGCCGTTGATTATAAAAGTAGCATCAATTCCTAAAGAAAGAATTCAGGTTTATTTTATTGATAACGATGAGTATTTTAAAAGAAAAGCCACTTTTACTGATGAAGATGGCGTTTTGTATCCGGATAATGACGAAAGAGCGATTTTCTTTGCAAAAGGCGTTGTTGAAACGGTAAAAAAACTAAATTGGGTTCCAGATATTATTCATGTTCATGGTTGGATGGCAAGTATGCTACCAGTTTATATGAAACATTTTTATAAAAACGAAGCGCTTTTTTCTGAAACAAAAATTATCACTTCAGTTTATGGACAATCATTCGATGGAACTTTGGATGCAGAAATGATAAACAAAGTAAAGTTTGACAACATTCCACACGAAGCTGTAAAAGAATTAGAAACGCCTAATTATGACAATTTAATCATGTCGGCAATCAACCATTCTGATGGTGTAATTGTCGCTTCATCGAGTATTTCGACAAGTTTAACAAATTTTATAGAATCTTCACAAAAACCTTTTTTACCTTTCACCGCCAAAGAAAATTTTGCTTCGGCATATACAGAGTTTTATAAAAGTTTGCTTTAATATTTTTTACCCAAATGAATTTACATACCTATTTTAAACAAATTGTTGTCTTATTATCAGTTGTTCTACTAATTTCTTGTGATAAAGATTTTAATGAAATTGGAACAGACATAGTTGGTGGTGATAACGATCATTATCAATTTACAAAATATACTGAAGCCACAGTAAAATCATATAACCAAAAGTTAGATGCAATTGCTAGTAACAATCTACCAATTAATCCATTAGGAATATTTGACAATCCTGCTTTTGGAACTACAACAGCTAGTTTTGTGACACAACTTGAACTTGGAACAGCTAATCCAACATTTAATAATGTTGACCCGGAAGAATATGATTTACTTCCAACGGTTATAGATAGCGTTATACTTGAAGTTCCTTATTTTAATAGATTAAAATCTACGGATAGTGAAGGTAAAAAAACTTATCGATTGGATTCTATATATGGAGTAAGTGAATCTAAATTTAAATTGAGTATTTATCAATCTAATTTTTTTCTTAGAGATTTAGATCCAAGTCAATCACTTGTTGGGCAACAACTTTTTTACACAGATAATCAAGATATCGAGAACAATAAGATTCCGGTTCTTTTGAACAATATGCCAACATCTAATCCACTTAATTCTGATGGGCGTCAAAATTCTCAATTCTTTTTTGATAAAAGAGAACATAGAACAACTACATTAGATTCTGACGATGAAGTTGTTGCGGTTAGAAGTGTTCCATCAATGCGTCTTCATCTTGATAAAACTGTTTTCAGTAATAAGATACTAAACGCACCAAGTGGACAACTAGCTAATAATGCTGTTTTTAAAAATTATTTCAGAGGATTATATTTCAAGACAGAAAGTCTAGGAAATCCAGGAAATATGGCAATGATGAACTTTAAAGGTGGAAAAGTTACTATTTATTACAACGAAGATAGAAAAACAACTAATAGTGATGGAGTGATTACTTACACACGAGTTGACAAAACTTTAGTTCTAAACATGACTGGAAACACAGTAAGTTTACAATCAAATTCAAATGAAAACACTAATTATCAAGCAGCTACAAGTTCTGCTGCTGAAGCAAGCAAACTTTATCTAAAAGGAGGACAAGGTTCAATAGCCGTCATAGATATTTTTGGAACTACAGATTTATATAAATATAACGCTGCATTAGATGGTAGTGGAAATCAAATTAAAGATGCTGAAGGAAATGTATTGTATATAAAGTCAATTACACCAAATAGCGTTTCAGACGAATTAGACGATTTGAGATATGCAAATGTTAATTCAGATGGTTCAAGTATTTATTATTCAAAAGCTAAAACTTGGTTAATTAATGAAGCTAATTTAACTTTCTATATTGACAAAACAGCCATGTCAAATGTAAAATCAGTTGAACCAAATAGATTGCTTTTATATGATTTAAATAATAAAAGAGTATTACTTGATTATGCTTTAGATGGAACTACAAATGGAACATATCCAAAATTAAACAAATATGTTCACGGTGGAAATCTTTTAAATGAAGATGGAACTTTTGTAAAACAAATAAAAGGTGAAACGACAGATGAAGTTGCAAACAAAGGACACAAATACAAAATCAGATTAACGAATCATATTAGAAATTTAATTAAAAATGATTCGACTAATGTTCGATTAGGACTAGCTGTTACTGAAACAATCAATAATGCAGCATTTTCAAAATTAAAAACGGCTAATTCAAATACAAATAGTGCACCAACCATGTCAGTGTTATCTCCAGTAGGAACAATACTTTATGGGTCAAGTATAGATGTGCCAGAAGGACAAAGACTAAAACTAGAAATTTATTATACAAAACCTGATTAATACCTAGAAATTATGTGTGGAATTGTTGGATATATAGGATACAGAGAAGCTTATCCTATAGTTATAAAAGGATTAAAAAGATTAGAATATAGAGGATATGATAGTGCTGGAATCATGTTGCATGATGAAAGTGGCTTAAAAGTATCAAAAACCAAAGGAAAAGTTTCTGACCTTGAAGAAAAATCAAAAGATATTGCTTCGTCAAAAGCTACTGTAGGAATGGGACATACACGTTGGGCAACTCATGGAGTTCCTAACGATGTAAACTCGCATCCGCATTTATCAAACTCTGGTAAATTAGCTATAATTCATAATGGAATCATTGAAAATTATGAGCCATTAAAAAAAGAATTAATCAAAAGAGGATATACATTTCAATCAGATACAGATACGGAAGTGCTTATCAATCTTATTGAAGAAGTAAAGAAAAAAGAAAACATAAAACTTGGAAAAGCAGTTCAAATTGCTTTAAATCAAGTGGTTGGAGCTTATGCTATTTGTGTTTTTGATGTAGAAAAACCAGACGAAATTGTCGTGGCAAGATTAGGAAGTCCACTAGCAATTGGAGTTGGAAAAGATGAGTTTTTCATCGCTTCAGATGCTTCACCTTTTATTGAATACACTTCAAACGCTATTTATTTAGAAGACGAAGAGATGGCAATTGTTCGTTTACACAAAGCATTAAAAATAAGAAAAATTAAAGACGACTCTTTGGTTGATCCGTATATTCAGGAACTTCAAATGAATTTGGAGCAGATTGAAAAAGGTGGTTATGATCACTTCATGCTAAAAGAAATCTATGAGCAACCAAATGTAATCAAAGATACCTACAGAGGAAGACTTCATGCCAATGAAGGAATTATTCAAATGGCTGGAATTGAAGATAATATTGAAAAATTCCTTCAAGCAGAAAGAATCTTAATTGTAGCTTGTGGAACATCTTGGCATGCAGGATTAGTAGCAGAATACATTATTGAAGAATTTGCAAGAATACCTGTTGAGGTAGAATATGCATCAGAGTTCAGATATAGAAATCCAATTATAACTTCGAAAGACGTTGTAATAGCAATATCTCAATCAGGAGAAACAGCCGATTCATTAGCAGCTATAAAATTAGCAAAAGAAAAAGGAGCATTTGTTTTTGGAGTATGTAATGTAGTTGGTTCATCAATTTCTAGAGAATCTCATGCTGGAGCATATACTCACGCAGGACCAGAAATTGGAGTTGCTTCAACAAAAGCATTTACAACACAAATCACTGTTTTAACTATGATTGCGTTGCGTTTAGCAAAAGCAAAAGGAACACTTTCAAATTCTGATTATTTCAGATATTTACAAGAATTAGAAATTATTCCAGAAAAAGTTGCCGAAGCGTTATTGACCAATGATAAAGCCAAAGAAATTGCAGCAATATATAAAGATGCAACAAATTGTCTTTATTTAGGAAGAGGTTATAATTTCCCGGTAGCATTAGAAGGCGCTCTGAAATTAAAAGAGATATCATACATTCACGCAGAAGGTTATCCAGCAGCAGAAATGAAACACGGACCAATTGCTTTAATCGATGAGCAAATGCCAGTTATTGTTATTGCGCCAAAACAAGGACATTATGATAAAGTAGTAAGTAATATTCAAGAAATTAAATCTCGTAGCGGAAAAATCATTGCGGTTGTTACCAAAGGTGATACACAAGTAAAAGAATTAGCCGATCACGTGATTGAAATTCCAGAAACTTCTGATGCTTTATCGCCATTAATCACTACAATTCCGCTGCAATTATTGTCTTATCACATTGCTGTAATGAGAGATTGTAATGTAGATCAACCAAGAAATTTAGCAAAATCGGTTACGGTAGAATAAAAATTTGAAAAAATAATTTGAAAAAGGCGAGATTTTTTATCTCGCTTTTTTTGTGCAAAAAATTAAGATTAATGTAAAGAAAGTTCGAATTTTATATGTAAGCATACTATTTTTTAAAAATAATTGCAAAAACGTTAATAAAAACACAAAAAATAATAAATATTGAATTATCAAATAATTGGCTTAAAATTAAATAATTATAAAAAATCGATATGTTTTTTTGAAAATGTAAAAGAAATATTTGTACATTGGCTACATAAACCAACAAAATCAAAGACCAAATGAAGATTTATTTATGTATCTTGTCATTGTTTATTTGTAGCATAACTTTTGCTCAAACAACAGTTTCAGGTTCGGTAAAAGACAGTAAAAACGAACCTATTCCTGGTGCAAATATCAAAGTTGAAGGTGAGTCAACAGGAACCATTTCTGATGGAGATGGAAAATTTACACTTTCAACATCCAAAAAACCACCTTTTACTCTTGAAATTTCCAGCATTGGTTTTGGAACTCAAAAAGTAAGTGTAACTTCTAATAATCAAAATGTAACAGCTGTTTTGACAGACGAAGAGACGCAATTAGACGAGATTGTAGTTTCGGCTTCAAGAACACCTGAGCGTCTAAGAGAATCGCCAGTAACGGTTGAAAGATTTACTGTTGCTGATGTAAAAAGAACAGCTTCTCCAACTTTTTATGATGGCTTAGAAAACTTGAAAGAAGTTCAAATGAACACCAGTAGTATGTCGTTTAAATCGATAAATACTCGTGGATTTGCAACCGTTGCTAATACTCGTTTTATGCAATTGGTTGACGGAATGGATAATTCATCACCATTATTAAACTTCGTTCTAGGAAACTTAATTGGAGTTTCAGATATTGATGTGGCTAGTGTAGAATTACTTCCAGGAGCTTCATCTGCATTATACGGAGCAAATGCTTTCAATGGTATTTTATT
>Ga0154020_10007536_pt1 | contig 12700 bp, 8 predicted proteins | sample Klosneuvirus_201_FD_109709 | JGI IMG/M metagenome (GOLD analysis project Ga0154020, IMG submission 109709) | Active sludge microbial communities from wastewater, Klosterneuburg, Austria - Klosneuvirus_20160825_MG | ecosystem: Engineered > WWTP > Aerobic digester > Activated sludge | place... | reverse complement strand
TGCCCGCGGGCGCGGTGTCGCGGCCGGTCAGCAGATACAACCGACCGTTGGCCACCAGCGGGGCAGGGTCGCTGGTATAGTCGGCGCCGTCGGCAAGGATGGGGTTGGCGGTGGCGATGATCTGGCGCGTTGCGCGCTCGGCGCCGCGTGGCACGGCGGAGCGCGGCATGGCGAAGGGACTTGATGCCGTCGTCGAGGATGACGAACCACTCGCGCACGCCGAAAGGAGCATGAGGAGCGCGATACCGACGCGTCGAAGAGATGCGGCTGGCATCAGACCCGCAACAGAGAGGAGGAGGGCAAGCGATGGTGGGCGTCGCAACTTCCGCGCGACCGCGGACGTACGGCGAAACTACCCTCTACCCCCACGTTCATGAACCCCGAACTGCTCGCCGAGATGATGGCCGTCGTCGTCGGCTCCGTTGCCGGATTCGTTGTGATCGGCCTGGGCGCCCGTGTCTTGTGGCGCATGGGTTCGCGCAAACCGAAGGCCGCACTTGAGGCGGATTCCGAGCGACTGCGGCAGTTGGAGCACGCGGTAGACGCCATTGCCATCGAAGTCGAGCGCATTTCCGAGGCCCAGCGTTACACGGTTGCGCTTCTGAGCGATCGGCTGCCGGTGCGGACTGACGATGCACGGGGGGCCGGAGCGCTGCATCCCTCGCGGGTGCGGCATGACACCCCGCATTGATGTGAGAATCCCTCAGCGCAGTGTCATCGTCAGGCGAAGCGTGCGTCCAGGTTGCGGCAACCCGCACTGATCGTAGACGGCGGCGTCACCCACGTTGTCAAAGGACAACAACGTCCGAAGGAAACGGAAGGGGCCGCTACGAGCGACAGAAAAGGTGCGCTGTACCGCCAGATCGCCCGCCGTGCGCGCCTGCAGTTCGTCGAGTGTTGACGTGTCGCCGTTGAGGCAATATTGCGTGCCGGTATATCGGGCGACCGCGAAGAGTCTGAGGTTGGCGGGCAGTGGTACCCCGAACTCGAGCCGTCCTCGCTGCTCAGGATTGTTCTCCGCGCGCCGCTGCTGATCGTTGGCCGTGACGTCGAAGATCTTGATCCGCTGAATTGTCGCGTCGCCGTTGATCGAGAAGGCGCGATCCGGGTCGTTGCCAAACACAAAGCCGCCCAGCAATTCGGCACCGGCGCTTTCGATGCGGTCGCGGTTGATGCGCTGAAACCGCGTCGGGTTGGAGAGCGTGATGCGTACGACCGCATCGTTCAGGACGTGCCGGAAACCGATCACCTGAATGGTGGACTGTCCGAGCGAGGCAAACGCGCGATTGAGCGTGAAGCCACCCTCCATGCCGAGCAACGTCTCCGGCTTGAGATCCGGATTGGGGCGAAACCGGTTGAGCGACCCCGAGTACAGTTCGCGCAGCGCGGGGAAACGCGAACGTTCGCTGATGCTCGCATGCAGGCGCAGACGCGCGTTGAGTTCATGCGACGCCCCAACGCGCCAGCCCGTATTGTCGAACGGCTCCTGGCCGGGCGTGCGTCCTCCCGTCTCGGGGGTCGTTGCCCGGTCAAAGACAAATCCTCCCACGAGCTGCGTGCGTCCGTCCACCGGCACCTCGAGTTCCACGCCGGAGCTCGAGAGCTTCTGCCGATAGTCCACCGCAGCGGCCGGCGTAAGCGTCTCTGCGTACTTGATGTCGGCGCCGGTGTAACTCGCCCGCAGTGTGGCCCGCGTCATCGCGTGGGTGAACAGCGCACGTGTCGTGAGCGTGCGCTCGTCACCAAGCTCTGAGCCGTTCACCGTTGCATACGTGCGGTTGGAGTAGGTCTCGATCTTGAACTCGCCGTTGTTCGTGCCGACGCCAACTTCCAGCGACGAGGTGCCGAGCGGCGTGGTGAACGCGCCCGTGTTGCCCGAGATCATCGCGATGCTGCGCCGCGCGTAGGGAAAGCGCCACAACCGTGGCGCCGCGATATGCTCTTCGGGCGGGACCCCGCGTTCCGCATCGTACGCCGAGTACATGACGCCGAGTGAACTGCCGCGTCGATTGTTCCAGCGGGCGGAGGCGAAGCCATCGAGCTGCTTGAGATCCGTCCCCGTGCGCAGTCCATGCTCTTCGGTTGGATCGACCGCACTATTGGGTAGCGCGACGCCGTCACGCTGACGGTGCGCGAGGCCGGCGCGGACCGACAGGGCACCACCGCCAAATTCCGCCACGCGCCGCCCATAGCCAAGTGTTGCCACGGACGACCCAAACTGGTCGACACCGGCTCCCGCCCAGAGCCGACCACCGGCAGGCTGGCCGAAGGCGTCGTGAGTGATCTCAATCGATCCGCCCAGGGTGTTGGGACCGTTGAGCAATGACCCCAGACCCCGCACGATTACCATGCGCTCGGAGCCAGTCAGCGGGATGAGCGACGGATCGGTCCGGTGATCCCATCCCAGTGTGATCGGCACCCCGTCCAGCAGCACCGCCGCCTGCCGTGAATCGGAGCCCCGCACCGAAATTTCCATCTCCCCACGCGAGTTCTGCCGCACGAGCACGAACGGGGACTCACGCAATGCCTGATCGAGGAGCGGCGCGGGCGACGACCGCAATTCGGTGGGCTTGATCACGACAGCGCCGGCCCCGCCGACCACGCTCACCTCACGCGTCGAGCTGACACTCACGGCCCCAAGCGCCTGCGGGGCCCAGCCGGCCCGCACGGAATCGGCCCGGGTTGAGTCCGCACGGGTCGAGTCGGTCCGCGTCGAGTCGCGACGGGCCTGCGCCGACAGGACGGCCGGAGCAGACAGCGCGGCGAGGACGAGAAGCGATCGAGCACGCGCAGCAAGACGGGGCATGCGATCGAGAGAGGGAAGGGAGTGTCGTCGGATCATGAATACTTCATGAACGAACCAATATTCAGATTCGTTGAACGGAAGGCAAGCGCGATGGGCGTTCACCGTTGTCGCGACTCGGCACCGTGCCGATATTGCCGGTCGGCGTCGCGGGACGCCTCCGGTCCGCGGAAAGGGCAGCGCCCACCCTCGCAGTGGTACGATCTCCGACGCCCTCTTCGGGCCGATGGTGCGGACAGCGGCCACCACGAAGGAGGCGTTTCATGGTTTCACCGTATAGTCTGCGCTCCCCGCGCGCGCCGACCTCGCGCAGCAGAAGTCGCAGGCCAAGGAGTTGCTCAAGGCCTTCGCCGCTGCCGACCCCGACGCGGTTGCGCGCGTGCGTGCGATCCTCCCCGACAAAGCGCGCATTGTGCTGGCCGACGCGCAGTTTGTGCTGGCGCGCGAGTATGGTTTCCACGATTGGCACGCGCTCACAGCGCGCATCGAGGAACAACGGCTCGTGGCGCGTGCACCGCACCAGCAGATGCACGACGCCATGATGCAACGCGACGCGGCGGCCGTGCGGCGACTGCTCACGCAGCACGCCGAGTTCCGGCCACTCATCAACGCGCCGCTGTTTCCGTTCAACTCGCCGGCCATTGTGGCGTGTGCGACCGATGCGGCGATGGTTGAGGTGTTGCTGGAGTTCGGTGCCGATCCCAATCAGAAAAGCGGTTGGTGGGCCGGCGGGTTTCACGCGTTGTATTCGGCAACCGGCGAGGCGGCTGCGCGGTTGCGCGCGGCTGGTGCCGTTCCCGATGCGTGTGCGGCCGCGCATCTCGACGATGTCGAGCTGCTCTCCTCGATGTTGCGGGCCAATCCAGCGCGGATTGCGGAGCGTGGCGGCGACGGGCAAACCCCGCTGCATTTTGCGCGCTCACGGCGTGCGGTCGACCTGCTGCTCGACGCGGGCGCTGACATCAACGCGCGTGACATCGATCATCGAGCGACCCCGGCCGAGTGGATGCTGGATCGGTCGCGCGGCGCCGGACGCTATGACCTCGCCCAGTATCTCGTCGAACGCGGCGCCGCCGTGGACATCTTCCTCGCCTCGGCGCTTGGCATGACGGACGTGGCGCGATCGATGCTGGAGCGCGAGCCGACGCTGCTCGATGCGCAGACGGGACATGGTCAGTACGCGGCGATCCCGCCGAGCAGTCAACATATCTATGTGTGGACGATCGGGAGCAATCGATCGCCCTTGGATGTCGCCGCGCAGTTTGGGCATCCCGAGACGCTCGACGCGATGCTGCCGTTTGCCACACCCGTGCAGCAGTTGCGACTCGCCTGCCGACGCGCCGATGCCGCAGCGGCGCGCGCGCTGGTGCGCGCGCATCCGAGTCTTGTGGCCTCACTCGGCGCGGCGGATCAGCGAGCCATCACCGACGCTGCTTGGGACGGCAATGCATCCGCGGTCGCGTTGATGCTCGAGCTTGGCTTTGACCCGGCGACACCAGGACAGGATTCGGGGACCGCGCTCCACTGCGCAGCATGGCAGGGGTCAGCCGCAACCATTGAGGCGATTTTGCAGCATCCGGCGGGACGCGCACTGGTCGATCATCGCGAACCGAATCACGGCAGCACGGCGTTGGGGTGGTGCTGTCACGGATCGTTGCACGGTCCGCGTGGTGGTGACTTTGCCGCGGTCGCGCGGATGCTCGTGCAGAGCGGATCTCCGGTTGAACCGTTCGACGCGTCCGATGAGGTGGAGGCAGTGCTTTTCGAAACGTAAGCGTCGGACTGGCGGACATTCGCGCCGTGGCCGTGTCCAGCCACCGCCACTCGCCGACGGCCGTACCTGCGATGCGGGCACGGCCGTGCGGCGTTAACTCTCCGCATGCCGCTGTCCGACGTGTCCCCACACATTGCCTTCCGCGCCGGCCTCGCCGTGCTGCGCGGCGTACCCATCGATCATGCGCCCTCGTGGATGCAGTACGATCCGCGACTGGACGCGCTTGTCGCAGCCGGTTCACGCTACCCCGAGCTGCGCGAATGGGCGCTTGCGCACAACATCTCCGAGTCGATCGCTGCCGGTACCGACGCGGCAGGCGCGTTTGACGCGCCACTGCTCGACCCGCGCATCCCGCGCGAGGCGCAGCAAGAGGCGGTCACGCGGTGGGTGGCCGCCGGGCGGCGTGGCACCGTGGTGCTGCCGACTGGCGCCGGAAAGACGCTGGTAGCCCTGATGGCGATTCATCGCACTGGAATGAATGCCTGTGTCATTGTCCCCACGCGGGCGTTGGTCACACAGTGGTTCACCCAGCTTGCGGATGCGTTTGGCGCGGAACATGTGGGGGCATTCTACGGCGATGAAAAGGAAGTGCGTGCGCTGACGGTCACGACCTATCATTCCGCATTCACTCTCCTCGAACGTCACGGCGCGCGCTTCGCGCTGCTGGTGTGCGACGAGGTACATCATCTGGCGGACAGCGCCACCGGAGATGCCCGCACGCGTCTCGATGCCTTGATCATTGCCCCGGCCGCATACCGGCTCGGCTTGACGGCGACGTACCCGGACAATCAAGACAGTTGGTTGGTGCATGCCCTCGGGCCGGTGGTGTACCGCCGCGCGATCGGTGAGATGACGGACGCCGAGCTCGCCCGTTTTGCCATCGAGCGACGCTATGTGGATCTCACACCGGCAGAACGTACGCGATACGATGCGTCGACGGAGCGGTTCGAGCGCTACGCAACACAGTCGCAATGGCGCGCGAAAGCGGATGCGCCAGACGAGGCGTGGAAGCTCTTCGCCGCGAGCGCTCGCCGCATCCCGGCCGCGCGACGGGCCCTGTTTGCGTTTCGCGACCGCGAGCGTGTGGTGCGCATGGCTGAGTCCAAATTCGACGAATCCGCACACATTCTCAGAATGTTTCCGGACGAACAAGCCGTGCTGTTCTGTGGAGGCACCGACGTCGCGATGGAAGTGTCACGCCGACTGGCGATTCCACTGATCAGTGCCTCGACGCCGGCGTCCGAGCGTCACGCGATTCTCGAAGCGATGCGCGCAGGCACGCTGCGTGCCGTCGCGTCGGTCAAAGTGCTGGACGAAGGATGGGATGTGCCGAACGCGAAGTTGGGCATTGTGCTGGGCGACTCCACCCGCGGTGGGGCTCGGCAGCATACCCAGCGCCTCGGCCGCCTGCTGCGCCGACAGGGTGATCAGGTGGCATCGCTTTTTGAGCTTGTGGCTGCCGGTACGTGGGAGTTCTTTGCTTCGCAGAAGCGAGGGGCGGCCGTCAGAAGAGTCGCCGAGGCACAGTTGGGATTCGGTTTGTGAGCGTGCGATGCTGAGCCGAGCGCAGGTGGATCCCTTCGTGCGATCCCGCGGTGCCGTGTTGCGTGTGGTGTATCTCGCAGACGAGAAGGGGCGTATTGTGCCCTTTCTCGATCGGCTGCTTCGACTGGTGCGGCGCTTGGAGGGTCGGTCACTCGAAACGGTGGTCGAGGCGCTTCGCCGGCAGGAGCGACGGGTGAGAGATGCGTCGCGACTGGCAGGAATCGCGCGCACGATTGTGGAGTGGTGCGAGTTTGTGCCTCCGCCGGGAAGCGACCAGCTCGAAGCGGCGCGGCAGGAGATCTTTGCGGCGCGAGGGGCGATGTGGCCACCCGTTCCAGGCGATGCATTGGCCCCATTCGCAGCAGCGGCGGCGGTGCGCGGTATATCGCCGGAGGCGCTGCAACACGCGCTGTATGATGATCGACCGGGCGCGCGGCGATTGCATCGCGTGCCTGATGGCGACGGACGCGCACTGTTGGCGCGCTACAACCTGGAACTGGCACGCGGCGTACTCCGCGATGCAACGCGTATTGAGCTTCGTACGCGAGGCGGGTGGCGCGATGTCTTCCGCGCCGTGAAGTCGGCGGGACTGATGCATGAACTGGTGCGCGAAGGGAAACGATATCGACTGGTGCTCACCGGCCCGGCCGCGGCGTTTGTGGTTCGTCCGGCGCGCTATGGCGTGCGGTTCGCCCGCGTGCTGCCAGTGCTCGCGCGATCGCCGGGGTGGCGCGTAGATGCGGAGATTGAACGCCGAGGCGAATTGTGCACTCTGCGACTGAGCGGACGTGCGCGAGCGAATACCGGCTCGGCACCGGTGGGAGGCGAGCCCCGGCGTGAACGCTACGACTCGGCGTGGGAGCGACGTTTTGTGCGCGATTTTCGCGCGTCGTCGTGGGCCAAGCGCGAAGGATGGCGCCTGACGCGTGAACGATCACCTCTGTCGTCAGGAGGCGTGGTTTTCTTGCCGGACTTCACCATACGTCACGATGACGGGCGTGAAGCGGCTGTCGAATTGGTGGGATTCTGGACGCCGGAGTACCTGACGGCCAAGGTGGCCAAAGTCCGTGCAGCAGACGGTGTGCCACTCGTGTTGGTGGTGGCCAAGTCGCTGGCGGTTGGCGACGCGGCGGACGCGCTGGATGACGTGGGCGGCAATCGCATTGTGTGGTGCGGGCTGCGGCCGCGTGTGGGCGACGTGATGCGTGTGGTGGATCGGGTGGCGCGGCAGCTGTAGCACCACCTGCGCGCTACAGGATCACGCTACAGAATCACCAGATGTTCCGCACGTGCCCCTCGTACGGCGTCGGGGCGGATGGCATGATCGAAGGTCACCAGACATCCGCCGTGTTGTACCGCGAGCGCAAGCAGATAGACGTCGGTGAGTTGACGCGCACTGTACACCCGCTGCACGTCGACATGCCGCACGTCGAGCAGACTCACGTCGTCCGGCCAAAACTCATGGACCGGTGACTGTGTTGCCTCGCGCAATCGCTCGGCAATCTCGTGCACCGGGCGGGCGTGCGGGTAGGCCGGCATTGACATCACGCGCAAGCATCCATTCTGGGTGATTGCACAGGACGCCCAACCGGATGGCGCTGTGGAACCGAACCACGCCATCGCCACCGCGTGTGACACGTGATTGGCGTCGAGCAATGCGATGAGCACGTTCACGTCGAGGAGCGCGCGCATCAGTAGGCGTCGTCGTGGCGAAGCTGGTCGATGAGGTCGTTCGTGACGATGTCGCCAGTGGATGGAAACGGACGCAGGCCGTACACGGCGGGACTCTCGCGCACCACGGAGGTGGGCACGGAAGGCGCCGTGAGGGCCTGTCGCAAGAGATCCGAGACGACTTCACCCGCCGTCCGCCGTTCGCGACGGGCACGCTCCTTGGCCGCCTGCAGCACGTCGTCGTCGATATCGAGTGTGGTGCGCATGCATCTGATGATAAAGCATCACACATCAGATGCAAGCGCCCCTCCCGTCTATTCCTAGCGCTCCTCGATCCAGCGGTCTTCGAGGACCTCGACCGTTTTGCTCAACGTGAGACTCCCGACCTGCAGCGTCACCTTGTACATCCCGGGTGCCACCGCGGCGGGACCACCGCCGCCACCGCCGCCGCCACCGAATCCGCCTGCGCCCGCGGCCGGCGCTGCGGACAAATTCCACAACACGCGGTTGATCCCGGCGTCTTTGGTGCCGGTGAGTGTACGAATTGTGCGTCCAGTGATGTCACTGATGGTGATGCGCACATCGCCCGCTGCCGCAGCACGCAGGTGGTAGCTGATGTACGTGCCACGCGGTGCGTTTTCACCGCGCGCCACCTGCTGACCCGTGACTTGTTCGCCAAGCTTGCGATCGTTGAGAAAGGCAACGCCCGGGCGGATGTCAAACAGCGTCGCCTCGGCGTTCGCAACGGCGGGGGTGAGCTGCTGCAGCGGCGTGATGTCGTCGGCAATCCAGATGCCGCGGCCGTGTGTCCCGACGATGAGATCACCATCGCGCGGATGCACCATGATGTCGTCGGTGCGCACGGTGGGATAGTCGTTCATGAACTTCTGCCACGAGTCACCGGCCGTGGTGGAGACGTACAGGCCGAACTCGGTGCCGGCGAAAAGCAGATTGCGATTCTTCACGTCTTCCGTGACTACCTGAATGTTGCCGTACGCCGGCAGCCCGGTGGTGATCGATGTGAAGGTCTTGCCGAAGTCGCGCGTGACGAACAGGTACGGCTTGAGATCGTTGCTGCGATGGCCGTCGACCGCCACGTACGAAGTCGCCGAGTCAAACGATGACGCCACCACGCGCGACACCCAGTACTGATGTCCGGCGGGGAGACCCGGCAGATTTTTGCCGACATCGGTGAACGACGCCATGTTGTCGCGGGTCACATGCACACCACCGTCATCGGTGCCCACCCACACAAGGCCCGGTTTGATCGACGACTCGGAGACCGAGATGATCGTGCTGTAGTTGGTGACACCGTCATTCTTGGACAACATCGTCTGGGTGCCTTTGACGCCCATGATGTCGACCGTGTTACGATCGAACTGTTTGGTAACATCGGCGCTGGCGACCCACGTTTCTCCGCGATCGACCGAGCGGAACAGTCGGTTGCCACCCAGCCACATCACGCTCGAGTTGTGCGATGACAACGCGAACGGCGTGTTCCAGTTGTAGCGGTACTGATCGCCTGGCGCGGCGTTGACGACATTCGGATTGCCGCCACGTCCGCCGCGGCCGGCCTGCGGGGCCGCACTTTCTTCGTCGGCGGCGGCACCGGCGCCGCCACCCGCACCACCACCACCCGCGCGTCCCGCAGGTCTCGCGGCACCCGGCGCGTCCACTGGCGGCGGTGGCGGTGGTGCGCTGGGCCGGACACTTTGCGTGCGACCGGTTTTGAGGTCGATGCGGTTGGTGTTGCCGTTCTGTGATTCCGAGTAGACGATGTTGTAGTCAAGCGGATCCTGCGCGGTGAAGAAGCCGTCGCCGCCGCCGATGTTGAACCAGTCGGAGTTGAGGATGCCGGCGTTCCGGCGCACCGAACTCGGCCCACACCAGCTGCCGTTGTCCTGCAGACCCGCGCACACGAAGTACGGGCGCCGCATGTCGGCGGACACATCGTACGCGAGCGAGGTGATCATGGTCTTGATCGAGGTCCAGTTGCGACCCTGATCGTAGCTCACGTCCAGACCACCATCATTGCCGTTCATGATGTGGTTGGGATTGCGCGGATCGATCCAGATGGCGTGCACGTCGACGTGTCCTGGTGCACCGTTGCCACCGGCAGCGTTCAGCGTTTCGAAGGTCTTGCCACCATCGAGCGATTTGGCGATCGGCAACCCGGCCACATAGACCGCGTTGGGATTTTGTGGATCGATGCGCAACTGGCTGAAGTACATCGGCCGCGCGTTGCAGTTGCTCACGTGACGCCACGAGCCGCCGCCGTTGTCCGAACGGAAAATGCCGCCCGTCGCGGGATTGAGTGCCACGTCCTGCTGCGCCGAACGATTGTTGCACGGATCCACCTGCGGTACGCCGCCGCGACCAGCGCCTCCACCACCGCCACCGCCACCGCCACCGCCGCCGGCGCGACCGGCCGTCGGCGCGATCTCACGTCCCGTTTCACCGGCTTCGATCTGCGCGTAGACCACACCAGAGCTGGAGCGGGATACGTCCAGCGCGATACGGCCATACGTACCCGGTGGCAACCCGTTGCCCGTCATCTTGGTCCAGGTGCTGCCGCTGTTGGTGCTTTTCCAGAGTGCGCTGCCGGGTCCGCCGCCGTTGAAGCAGCAGCTGGTGCGACGACGCTGATAGCTCGCGGCGTACAACACGGCCGGATTGCTGCGATCGATCGCGATGTCCGTGAAGCCGGTGTTCTCGTCGATGTATTTGATCTTGTTCCAGCTGCGGCCGCCGTCGGTGGTCTTGTAAATGCCGCGATGTTCACTGGGGCCGAACAGTGCGCCAATGACGGCCGCGTACACTGTCTCCGGATTCCTGGGATCGATCACCACGCGCGCGATCGACTGCGTTTCGCGCAGCCCCTGCAGCTGCCACGTCTTGCCACCGTCGGTGGTTTTGTACATGCCACCGCCGAACGATGATGATTGGCGGTTGTTGGCCTCGCCTGAACCGGCGTAGACGATGTCCGGATTGGTGGGGTGAATGGCGAGATCGCCAAACGACGCCACCTCGTAAGTATCAAACACCGGCGTGAACGTGGTGCCGTTGTTCACCGACTTCCAGATGCCACCGACGGCGTAGCCGAGGTAGATGGTGGACGGGTCACTTTCGGAGACTTCGATGTCGTGGATGCGACCACCCATCGAGGCCGGGCCGATGTTGCGGAACCGGAAGTTCTTGAGCAGTGGATCAGCGGACTGATTGATCATCGGCTCGGGCGCGGTGGTCGGTCCGGCATTCTGCGCGGCGAGCGGAGCAACGGAGGCGCCGAGGGCGATGAGGAGTGCGATCGCGGCGGGGGTGTGCGGTGATCGGGGCGGGGAGATCGGCATCAGCGTGGGCATGTGGAGGGAGCCAGCACGAGCGCGTTCGGGAGAAGGGAGACCCGGCGTGTCTGTCGATTGTGCGTCCGAATGGGGGAAGGGTCAAGCAATAGGCAGTGTCGATTGACGCCTGGGCACGTCACCACGTGTGCCGCCCGCACCCGCCGCACGCTCGACGTGGGCATTCAACCCCTCGCCAAACGCAGCACGGGCGCCCCGATGTGAGGCGCCCGTGCCAAAGTGTCCTGCAATTCGCGCAGCTACTTCTCCAACATCCACCGATCTTCCAGCACCTGCACCGACTTCGTGTACTCCTTCCCTCCCACGGACAGCTTCACGATGTAGCTGCCGGGTGTCGCGCCCGCCGCACCGCCGCCTCGGCCGCCACCCGCGCCGCCGGAGCAACTCATGTCGGGCGCGGGCGCCGCGGGTTGGGCAGCGGGTTGCGCTGCGGGTTGCGCTGCGGCGGCTGGGGGGGCGGTCGGCGTTGCACCTGCGGCACCGCCTCCGCCACCGGTCGGCGGTCCGCCCGCGCGCCCCGCACCCGCACCACCGCCCGGAGGACCTCCGCGTCCACCGGCACCAGCACCTGCCGCCGCAGCCGCGAGCATCGGCGCCGCCAACGTCCACTGCACACGATTGATGCCCGCCTTCGCCTTCACCGTCTGCTCGCACAGTGCGCGACCGGTCTGGTCGGCAATGCTGAGCTTCGCGTCGCCGGCACTCTTCACGTAGAAGTGAATCGCCGTGCCTCGAGCGGGGTTCTCGCCCTCGAACTGCTTTTCACCGCCAGTGTAGATGTCCCGTGTGACGTCGGTGAGATACGCCACCGCCGCACGCACATCGAACAGCGTGGCGTCGGCTGCCGCGACTGCCGGCGTCCACTGCTGCAGCGGCGTGATGTCATCGGCAATCCAGATGCTCCGCCCATGTGACGCGACAATGAGATCGCCGTCGCGCGGATGCACGAGAATGTCGTCGGTGCGCACCACGGGATACCCGTTCATGAACGGTTCCCACGTGCCGCCGCCATTCAACGACACGAAAAGCCCAAACTCGGTACCGGCGTAGAGCAGCTGCGCGTTCTTGGGGTCTTCGCGAATCACCTGCACGTTGCCGCTGGCCGGCAGACCGCTGCCGACGTTCTTCCACGTGCTGCCGTAGTCGCGCGTCACAAACACATACGGCTTCAAGTCATCGCTCCGATGCCCGTCGATGGCGACGTACGCCGTCGCGGCATCAAAGTGCGACGCCTCAATGCGCGAGATCCAGTACGGGTTGTCGCCGCTCAGTGCACCACTCGGCAGGCCACTGATGTTCTTTCCCACTTCGGCAAACGTGGCCCCGTTGTCCCGGCTCACCTGCACATTGCCGTCATCGGTGCCGGCCCAGACCACACCCGCCATCACCGGCGATTCACTGACACTGATGATCGTGCTGTAGCTGGTCATGCCATCGTTCTTCGACAGTTGCAGCGACGTGCCAGGCGCACCCATCACGGCGATCTTGCACCGATCCACTTGTTTGGTGAGATCGGCACTGGCCACCCACAGGTCGCCCTGATTG
>Ga0154020_10007535_pt1 | contig 12700 bp, 12 predicted proteins | sample Klosneuvirus_201_FD_109709 | JGI IMG/M metagenome (GOLD analysis project Ga0154020, IMG submission 109709) | Active sludge microbial communities from wastewater, Klosterneuburg, Austria - Klosneuvirus_20160825_MG | ecosystem: Engineered > WWTP > Aerobic digester > Activated sludge | place... | reverse complement strand
CTCATAATACTATATATTAAATATCTAAATAGATATATAGTAAATGATAAAGTCATTTAAGATATTTGAATCTAAAGAATCCCATGAGGAAAAGATAAGGGACTATTTTTTTGAAATAACTGATAAAGGTGTTGATTTGAACATATCCTGTCAAGAATTAAAAAACAAATATTTCATAACTTTGGATTTTGATAGAGGTAAGGAAGATCTCTCAATAGATGATATTGAAATTATAATTGGGTTGATTGTCAGAGTTAAAAATATTGGGGAATATGAGGTAAGAAATGTTAATATTTATTATTCAGATGATATTGGATACACAGAGGAGACTATAGATATTGATGATAGTATTTCTAATATTCGTGATTTCCTGATCGATACTCATTGTGGTTATTATGATTATGGGCTTAGACTATTTGTCAATTTAAAGTTTAACATCTAAACAATTTAAAAAATTTATATAAAATATAAATGTATCAATTGACAATTATTTCTATCTCACTCATTTTCGCATTGATGAGCTTATTCTCATTAAGAAAATCATATATCAAATGGTCAAATTCAAATATTAAGCCTAGCTTTTGGGGAGTGATTTTTATGGTTTCTGTTTTTATTATGTCAATTTATTTTGCCATATCCTCATTATGAGGGATGAGAAATTGGAATTGGAGATCTAATAAATCCGATCTTTTCTTTATAAGAAGGATGAAAATCTATTATTATACATCTATGATTAGGAGCGTATATATTTCTGACCAGAGAGTAATGGTTAAAAGTTGGAAAGATATGATCGGAACTAAGGAATCATATTTATATAGGTACCAATCTTTTGGTAATGGTAAATATGGAGATCGATACTCATCTAAATCTTATTATTCTAGATCTCTAAGTAGTCGGATCAAGGATAAGAAAGAATTTTTAGAAATAAAAAAGCACTATGGAATTGTTTAGGGATATCACATTCAAAGACAACATTTACTATTGGAAAAAATTAGGAATATTGAACCAAATAGGGATCCATCATGAAAGTGTTGTATATATTTTCCCAAGTTCTCGACTTATTTCTCCTATAATTAAATTAATAGAATATTTGAGATGTGAAGGACAAGAATTCTTTTTTCTTAATACACTTGAACAAGAGAATGGGAAGTATAGGACATCCTATACTAATAAATCATGGAAATATACTATTGACCATAAAGAAAATATTAGATCATATATCAATAATATTCTAACAGACATTAATTTTATTAAAAAATTTGAAGAGATATCATTTGATCCTGTTGGAATTTTAGTTGAATATCAAATTAAAAATAATATTAGTAGTGAATATGTGACTAATCATATTAAAGAAATATTATCAGTGTATGATAGGTCAGGACCTGAATATTTATATCCAATTGAGATTAGGGATTTTCTTCAACATTTACCAAGGTCTATATCCATACATAGGATTATTTCTTAAACGACTCTATGATCTCTGATATTTCAATATTTAGTTCCTTACTATCTACCTTCCCATAATCAGATAATCTGGGGTTAAATTTATAATCAATACTATCTACCCAGTCATAGAATATTTCTACTAGACTCTGCTCATCAATATCTATTAGTGATCCTTCTACCCAATCATATGAAAATCTTATTCTAAGCCCCTTTTCACCACAGTCTTTATATGTTATGAACTTATTCAATATGTTATAGAAAGAATCAGATATTTCTTGATAATTTTGGTTTTCATGAGCGTCGCATCGGTAAGTACCTATTCTTGATGTTATTTCATCTACTAATATGCCTTGATCTGATCCAATTTTATAGATCGATTCTAGTAGATGGGTATTATCTCTTTTTATTAGAGATCTGATCGACATTTCTGTCAATTTTTCAATTCCATATACATTTGGGTTCTTTTTAACGAATTCCTCTAATCCTCCTTGGTCATATATGATCACATTAGCTAATTTTATTTTATTATCATCGTCCATATCTGAATATGGTCCTGATAATTCTGATAAACTTGGATCATAATCTGATCCGAAATATCTATCAATAATACCACCATCCAATAATATTTCTTTGTATTTGGATTCACTCTTAGGAATGAAAACTCTAGTCAGATCTTCCATACTTAGGTATATGAATACTTTATCGTCCTCAATACTATAATCTGACCACTGATAATACTTCGTAAGATCAGATTCACTTATTTTTATTTTGTCGAATTTAAGGAACAGATAGAGATCATCTACTATAGATTCATTTACTTTTATTTCACCGTCTTCTATTTTTAGATCATTCATAGGATCTATGTCAGTATATGATACATATCGAGATCCATTATTGCCCCCAGACTCACATTGTAGTAATTCATACTTTAAACTTAGATAGTTTATTCCAGATTTTAAATCCATAATATCATCTTCATTCATATTGGATTCACCACTATTTAATATTTTTATTCTTATTTTGAATACTCTATTATATTCCTCTCCTATGTGTATTATATCTTCTTGATCAGTTCGAAGGGATTTTTTCCCTTCGAACAAGATAATCTCATCATCTAAGTCAATCTCAAACTTCGTATTTACAATAAGATCGCCAAAAAAATCAGATATATCTTCTTCAATTTCATTTTCTTCTTCAAATATTGAAAATTTACTACTCTCAAATAGTCTTTTAATTTTAATAAAATTATTTGGATTATTGAATAATTTGAATTTAGATATCATTTATTATATGTATTAATTTCCTTAATTGGGATTTTTTTCGTATATTTGTTGAAATATTCTTAATGTATAAAGAAAAAACATTTGAATGGGTAGAGAAAACCTTCCTAAATCTAACTTCCAAGACATACCCATATGGATATGAGGATGGTCTTGTTGAGGATATGATAAAGACAGGAGTTTTCCCTTCTGACCTAAAGAAAGACAAATCAGGTAATTATTTTTATAAAATTGGTGATAGTAGAACAATATTTGCATCTCACTTGGATACCAATTGTTCTGATCAAACTGATGTAGTGCACTTAATTAATAGTGATATAAATGGTGATATAACTGTTGAAACAGATGGTAGAACAATTCTGGGAGCTGATGATAAAGCAGGAGTGACAATACTATTGTGGATGATCAAACATGAAATACCTGGGACTTATTATTTTTTCATTGGAGAAGAAGTAGGTTGTATTGGATCTAAATCTGCTGCATCAGTATATCTTGATTTTAAAAATGTATATGATCGAATAATTTCCTTTGATCGAAGGGGCACAGATTCTGTGATAACACACCAGTCTTGTCAAAGGACTTGTTCTGATGGGTTTGCTAAAGCTTTATCAAATAAGTTAAATAACTTTCCTAGCCTTTCTTATGATAAGGATAGTGGTGGTATTTATACAGACTCAGCTGAGTTTTCCCATTTAATATCCGAATGTACTAATTTATCAGTTGGTTACTATAATGAGCACACAACTAGAGAAATACAAAATTTAACACATTTGTCAAAACTAGCTGATGCTTGTGTTGGATTTGATTGGGATAATCTTCCTTCTCTTAGAGATCCAAGTAAAAATGAGAATTCATATTCAATGTATTCTTATGATAGACTTGATGAGTGGAAAGAGAGTAGGAATGGGAAGTCTTGGGGTAAATCTTGGTATGGTTCTAAGAAAAAGAAAAAAAGGACAAGGTCCAAGTCAAAGTCAAGTAGAAAATTTTTGGATATTGGTAATGGGGATCTCAAACATATCGGAGATGATATGCTAATTGGAAAGTACACAAATGATAAGTCATTAATTGATGATTTTGATAAAGAGGGTAAATATCAGTTATTCAAACAAACTTTTAGTGAAAAATTTACTCGAAAAGAAATTGAGGATATACGAGATCAATATTTATATTTGGATGATGAGACAAATGTTGACTATTATAACTATCTGATTTCTAATTTAGAGGAAACTAGTTCTTAAACTTATCAATTATACTACTCGAACTTATGATTTCATCAGGGGCATTTTGTATTTTTGATTCTGATATATTATGAGTAACTTTGTACTTTCTTTTTATCTTCTCTAATATTTTCACCGGAGTTATTATGTCATCATACCAATATTCTATAAGGACTATATCTCCAATTTTGTAGTGCTCTGAAAACTCAAATATAAAATCCAACATAACTTATATATAATGTTTTACAACTTTAGTATCGACGACAACCTTAGAAATTTCCTAGTTTTCTGCATTAACTCAGGGGCTAGTAAGATTTCAAATATCATATCAAGGGACGAATTTTTAAATCCTATTGGTAATTACTTCAAAGTTGAAGATTTTGGACATGTTTCCTTTATTCCAAAGTCTAAATTACCAATTGTTCAGTCTGATCCGACATCGGATGTTAAATATCGAACAAAAATTAGAATTGGTAGATTTGTAAGTAAGATAATTAAAAAGGAATTTATTAGTATATATGGTGTTAACAGTGATGATATTGAGATATTTGTGAATATATTTAAAAGTTATTTTGATAGTGATGTATCTAATTTGTCTATAGTTGAGGGGGATGAAATTCTGAAGTGGTATTTAGAACAAAATTACCATTTTGTTGGTGGGGGTAGGACCGGAAGCCTTTGGCATTCTTGTATGAGATATACCGAGCGGAATAGATTTATGAGACTCTATTCAGAGAATAAGGGATATGTAAAAATGTTGATAAAAACAGATCCGTCAACTGGTGGTCTTGTGGCCAGAGCGATTCTTTGGGAGAATTGTAGTGACATTGGCGGAGGTAAGTATAAAGTAATGGATAGAATTTATACCCTTTATGATCATGATATTGTTACATTTAAGACATGGGCTAATAAAAATGGGTACATGGTGAAAGCAGATCAAAGTTCAAGGTCCGAACAATTATTTGAAGATAATGGGGATATTCTTCGAAAGAACATCTTCATTGAATTACCCAATCATAGGTTGGATTATTATCCTTATTTAGATACGTTCAAATTCTATGATTCTGACCGGGGTATTTTTTCCAATTATCCAAGAGGTTTAGGTAATTATGTTCTTGTTCAATTTAATGGGTCTATAGAAAGAGAGGAGGAGATTACATGTGAGTATGCGGATGATGAATATTAGAATCAAAGATATATTGTATAGACTAAAAATTATTCTTATATGTTGGAAATATGGTATTTCTAAGTTTAAGATAAATGATGATCTATCAATATCTGTTGAAGGGGATGTGAGATTATATGGTTGTGGATTATATAAAATTCCTCTTACTTTTAGGTATGTTTCTGGATCCTTTTATTGTTCTCAAAATAAGTTAACAACATTAGATGGATGTCCTACGTCGGTAGGGGTGGATTTCCATTGTCATAATAATAGATTAACATCCTTAAATGGATGTCCTATAACTGTAGGAGGGAATTTTTTATGTCATTATAACCCACTGGGATCACCAAATGGGTTGTTGGGGTCTGGACTAAGTGGGTGTCCCGAGACTATAGGAGGGGAATTTTATTGTAACAATTGTAATTTATGGAATTTTGATGGACTTCCCGAATTTTTTGAACAAAAAATCGATATTTTAGATAACCCGTTAGGTGAAGTCTATGATCTATTTAATCGAGACCCTAGGTGTATTTATTGGATGATGGAGTATGATGTTATTCGAGGATCAGACATTATCCGAGATCGATTAGAAGAAGTTTTTTATACATTAGAACTTGATATCCCTAAAAATATTGATTTCAAAAATTATAATTTGATATTCTGATAAAGAAAATAAATTTGGTGGTTCGGAATAAAGTGAGTATGTTTGTTAAACATTAAACAAAAAACATGAATAAAAATTTAAAGGGAGTGTTAACAGGAGTAGGTCTAGTATTAGTATTAATATTGGGTATGGTATTAAATCCATTTAGTTGGAATGATGCTGGAGAGCGTCAAGTTATTCAGACACTCGGTGGAGATTTGAATGTCAGATTTGCCCCAGGAGTCTATTGGAGTGGTATCTTTGCAACTGTCACTACCTATCCGAATAATGTCACCATACAAGTTGGTGATGATGAAAAGCGTTCAGATGAGGTGGATTTTTTTGAGAGTGTTTTTGCCAGTGGAAATGATGGAGATGGTAATAAAAACAAGGTACAGAACGGTACGTTTGCCGGTGGTGACCAAGCAACTATTACACATACGGTTAAATGGGATTTGCCCAATACCGTGGATGATATGAAAGAACTCCACGTCACATACACGAGTATTGAAAACCTGATGAGTACTACGTTACTACAATATCAGAAAGAAACAGCATCGTACTCATGTCAGCGTATGGAGAGTGAAGCACATTATAGTGGTGGTCAATCTCAACTTAAAGAATATTTTCAAGATCAATTGAGAAATGGTCAAGTACTTTTGAATACACAGACTAAGACACGTATCACTAAGGATGGTAATTCTGAGAAATATGTTGAAGTAGAAGAAAAAACAGATGCGAATGGAGTATTCCTTAGGACTATCTCAGATATTCAGAAATATAATTTGTTCGCCTCTTTCGTATCTGTTGATAATGTTGACTACGATGAGCGTATTGATAAAAAATTGAAAGATAAGATTGATGCCGCATCTGACGAATCAACATCTAAACAACGTTTGATCACAGCGCAACAGGAAGAGCAGGAAGCTATCGTAAAGGGTCGTAAATTGATTGCTGAGGTAACTGCTAATGAAGAGGCAGATGAGCAGACAGCAGTTATCCAAGCACGTAAATCCAAACTTGTAGCAGCTGAGAAACTTGAGGAGGATAAGTATAAAGCCGCATCAACAATAGCTCTTAAGAAGGCAGAAGCTGAGGGTGATAAACTTAAAGTACAAGCCGGTCTTTCTCCACTTGAAAGAGCAACTATTGATAAACAAACCCAGATCGGAGTAGCTGCTGAGTTGGCTAAAGTGAAATTCCCTGATAACATGGTTATCGTTGGTGGGGGTGATAATGGATCGGGTAAAGTTAATCCATTCGATGCTGTTGGACTTGAATCATTCTACAACTTAAGTCAGAAGATGTCTGGTAGTAAATAATTAACTAATTTTGATGGACTTCTCTAAGAAACCCTGGAACTACTCTGGGGTTTCTTTTTTAATAGTCAATATTTCGTATATCAATTAGATATTTTTCATTGATAGGTATTTGATCAAGTTCATTAGTTCTAGTTATTCGTATCCATTGTCCCTTATTTATCGATAAAAATGGTACGTTACTAAGAAGACTAGATGACGCTCCATGTATGGTCATTGGAAGTTGTCCAGTGGCATATGACACAAGATCTTCATTTATATTAGTGTCTAAAGTTATTTGAGACCCTGTTCCCACATCTGATACCATATATTGGCCTGAGAAATCAAATACTGAAGTAGTTCCAACAAAAAGATTATTTATTACCAAATAGTCACCCTCTTTAATGGAATTTGAAACTATGTATTGATTCCCATCAAGATTCAATTGTAGATTATTATCTGGTAGTATGATAATATCCTGATTAAAGTCAATTCCGAATTGGAAATTAGACCATGACTTAGCTGAGTTTTGTTGAGATGTTTGTAGATTATAAAATATAGGCAGATCAATATCTCCAATTATTAGTGTCTCTACAGGTGTTCCAGATATTATTTCACCCTCAACAGTCTCATCATTTGGTATTTGCCCATCTAACGGATTTGTTGTTGTTAAATAAATGTCTAGTTTTTTATTCTGAGATGATATATCTGTTCCGGATATTACAATATCTAGGCTCTGTCTAAATGACAAGTCAGATGTTATTAAAATTTTTAAATTTTCATCTAAATCAAAAGAAACTTCATCATTATTAACTATTTTGATCATGAAATCTTTGAATTTTGGAGTATTTATTTGAATAGGTATTGATCCGATGGATGAATACATAGCTCCCGTATAATATGTCTCAATGGAAGAATATCCTCTATCTATATTATTTTGCTTTATCACAGGGGGCGAAACTTCAGTTATCAACTCCACTTCAATAGTATCAGATGATATCATTTGGTTACTGCTATATAATCTCAATAGGTTATCAAGATTTGATAATCTTGAATTTATCGAATTAAAGTCAGCTTGAGAATATAACAATTGTCTAACATTGCCTATCTCATCACTAAGCGTCTTTTGCTCAGATATTACATTTAGAAAGCTATCATTTATAGACCCTAATTTACTCATAGCTTTATTAAATAAGTTCATACTGAACATCGAATTTACGGCGTCCGGATTATATGATTCGATTACGTTATCACTTATTATATTCCAATTTAAATTTAATGCAAAGGCATATGCAGTACCATCTTGTGTTCCATTCGATACTAATTTTTTATATGATGGGAATTTTATTCCGACTTCAGATGGTATTGGATTATTTTCAGGATTGTCTAAGAAAGTTATGCCATATAGATTTGTTCGCTTATTCCCATTTATATCTTCTACAATATAATACCATAATATTGCATTAAAATCAAAGTCTTCTGGGGGACTATTGTTTACTTCTAAAGCATTGAATTGGTCAAATGTGGAGATTGTTCTATCTTCTATGTTCATTTTAACATAGTGATCCGTATTGAAATCAATGGTTATGCCATCAATTGTATTTCCATCTACAATAGGTGTATTTATGTCTCCTGATACTCCATAGAAGTCTCCTGATCTCCTTATTGAATCTCCATTAGAAACTTCATACGTGAAGTCAGGAGTATCAAATTGGCCGTAATATGATCCAGGATATGATAGTGGGGTATTTACAATTGGAGATGAGAATAATTCAGCTCCAATAATTTCAGGTTGATATTGGTTAGGTCTTATAGGAAAGATTAGACCAGGTTTATAATTTTGGTCATCAATAGTTCTGAACAAAATATCTGGAGTCTTACCTGTGTGATCAGGTACGTGGGCATATACTTCACTATATGATTTATTTGCTTGTTGAACATTAGATACTCCATTTACCTCGCCTATATATTTTACCAAAGTTTGGTAATAAACATTTACCTTTAGTCCTATAGATGAATAAGTTCCAAAACTTATTGATATATCTAATGTAATAACATGATTATCATTGATATCAATGGATGTGGATAAAACTCTAATTCTAGGTAGATCTCCTATTTCCGATATTAAAGAACTATCTAATATATTTGTTAGTTCTAATATATCGCCAGTTCTAATATTAGACATACCATCTAGAGTTAGTTCCAAGTTCCCTGTTGTGTCTATGTTTGAGACAGAGTACTGAGATGTTTCTCTTTCCTTCCATAAATATTCTTTGAAATAAGCATCATCATTTAAATTCTTTCTCTCAAATTCATTTAAATTATCAAAATATTCATCTTGTGGAATAGATGGTTCCAAACTTATTATCCCTAATTTTTTACACCACTTAAAAAATATTTTTTCAGATGTTGTTTCTAAAGCTGTTGGATCATAGTAAAACTCAGTATTATTGAGTCTGGACCCTCTTATAGTTACCTCATGGTTAGCAACATAGTTTCTAAGGGATTCTATGACCTGGTCCGAGAAATTATTTGGTTGTGTTGGACTTACCGTACTAAATGTACCAAAATCAAACTTTTTATATTCTGATTGTGTTCCACCTAGATCAACTAAATTTTGTTTAGGCATATTAATTAAAACATATTTTGAAAAATACATTTTATAATTTTGGTTTTGGTGACTTGCTGATATATCTTCAGCAGCCCCAGGGAAAACATAAAAGCTAGTTCCGTTTTCTTTAAGACCTTTAAAAAGTGGAGTTACCAATTTGAATTGTTATTTTTTCAAAGTATATATTTAGAATCAATCTCTTTCTAAACAACAATATCATTTTATCTATAATTAATATGCTGGAAAGTATTTACTATGTTACCGGAAATATTTATTATTTAGTTGGACTTATTATTTTTGTACTCTCATTATTTAATATTTTTAGTTTTTATAAGATACAGGAAATAAAAAAATGGATATTATCATTTAAGAAAATATCTGGTAAGGACCCTGGTGATAGTGATTTTAAAAATAAGAATGATATTAAATTAGTGTTATCATATTCTTCGATCATAACACTTGAGTTTATTTGGATGGTTTTAGGTATACTAACAAATAGTTGGTATATTTTTATAGGTGTGATCCTATTTTCATATCTTTTTAACACATTTGTTAATATTATTAAGATTGATATTATACAAAAATATTTAGGAATTTTGATTTATCTATTAAGATCGGCTGTTATTTTGACCTTGATAGTGAATCATTTTCATTTACATATCAATTGGATTTTGTATTTGTCTAATTTATTTTATTTATGAATTCAATAATGGATCTATTTGTTCCATTTATTATGTAGTCATATAATCCAAATGTATTGTTTTCAGCGGGTGATTCATCATAAAATTTAATATCATTTAAAATCTCATCAATATCATTTCTATTTTTTAGATAGAAATCATATATATCAGAGTCATTTATGAGACCTTCTATTTTCACTGATGATGGGTCCTTTTTATATGAGTCAATGAATGAATCGAACTCACCACCGGAATTTTCTATTGTAGATTCGATCATTGATATGATATCCTTAATTACTTCATCATATTTATCTGATGATTTGGATTCATATTTTTGATCAAGATTATATAAATCAACATAGTTACTATCTTTTGATTCAGATGATATTATGTTTTTGGATCCACATTTAACACATTTTGATTGAACACTACGATTAAAAACTGACCATCTGTGATCACAATCTAAGCATTTACAGTCCTCAGAAAGAGTTCCCTTATTGACAATGTGAAGTGTCTGATCAAAATTAAATATTGGTTCGTCAAATGATCTATACTCTAGTATGAATTTCATAGAGTATATATAAATAAAAAATACAAAAGAATCAATTAAAAATATATAGATTATAATTTAATTGAAATATGTGGGTTATTAATAATGATACTTATAAATGGTCAGAAAGAATTGATCAAAACTCTGTAATAGATTTCGAATCATATAAACAAGACTTGAAATCTTTAAGATTTTATCAAAAGTGCTTAAGTGGATCTACTTATGTTGGAGTTGATGATACTGATAATCTATATGATATATTAGATGAACAAAGGTCAAGAACGTATTATTATGATTCTGGGTTCAGTCCATATATAACATCTGGATCTCCTATAGGACCAAATCAGATAGGAATAAATGGAGCTACGTCAGGAACATATTCTCAGTATGAATTTATAAATAAATTTGTCCCAGAGTATGGACATACTTTAAAAAACTTATTTACTCCTAGTCGATTAATAAAAGATCAAATAAAAAATTTATTTTATGTAGATATTGCTACAAACGAGTCTATAGATAATATTGGGAGTGAGTCACAAAACCTTTTAATTGATGGTATAAGAGTGAAGGAAGGACATAGAGTATTAGTGAAAGACCAAACAATAATTGAAACAATAAATGCAGCGATTGATCCAGGTACTTATTATATTGGACATTATGATGTAGTAGAAATTGGAACAACTCAATCTCAATATAGAGTACCAACTTCCGAAAATGGTATATATGAATATAGAAATAAAAAACTATCCAGAACAACCGATTTAGATCAATATGGAGATGTTATCAAATATGGGATATGTGTTAAGCTAGGAGAAGTAAATCGGGAAAAGCAATTCAATCTAGAAAGAATTAATAGTGGTTTTTTTCCTGAGTATCAATCTATAGAACCGATATATTTTAAGGAAAGACATAATTATGTTCTTAGAAATAGAGTTGATTATAATAATATTTATGAAATTCTATTGAATGATACATTAAAGCATGGTACTCAATCAATATATTATCCAAATTTGGGAATAACATATTCAATTCCCGAAAGAACAATATCTATTGGTGAGTTTGGTACAATAATTAACAATCAAGAAACCATATCAAGTATAATCAATAATAAGTATAAATCAACTTTAAGGAGTATTGATGAGACATCAGAATATTATTGGGTGTGTGGGGATGGTGGAATAATCTTAAAGGTAGATAAGATAAATTTCGAGATATCCAGAATATATTTAGATGTAGAAACAAGATTGAATCAGATATCATTTTTTAACGATCTTAGAGGAGTAATAATTGGTAGATTTAATCAAATATGGATAACAGAGAATGGTGGGGTAAATTGGAGTAGAATTAGATTTAAATCATTCGAAGGATATAATTACAATTGTTGTCTATTTACGGATGTTGATAGGTTCTATATTGGTGGGGATAATGGGGTTTTTATTGAATTCTATCTTGACTCTAACGATTGGATATCCTATAAAAGAAGAATATCTAAATTTGAGTTAGATGATGAATTTCTATTAGTAGATGATGTGATATCGGTGTCACTTATAAATTCATCCTATATAATAATAGGTTCTCGAAATAATAATATTTTTATATATGACACATTAAACTTACTGAGTTCGTATGACTTTGTAAATATTAATGGTAATATTGAAGTGAGTGATATTACGAGTATTATTGAGTTTAATACTTCAATATTCTTTTCGACATTTGATAAAGTTTATGAAACATCAATAGTTGGGTTAACTCCATCAAATTTAAATACCATAAACGCAACGTTTAGTGAGTATTTACCTATATCTGG
>Ga0154020_10007534_pt1 | contig 12700 bp, 24 predicted proteins | sample Klosneuvirus_201_FD_109709 | JGI IMG/M metagenome (GOLD analysis project Ga0154020, IMG submission 109709) | Active sludge microbial communities from wastewater, Klosterneuburg, Austria - Klosneuvirus_20160825_MG | ecosystem: Engineered > WWTP > Aerobic digester > Activated sludge | place... | reverse complement strand
TAAAACCAAGAGGAGGAACTTCCAAGCTTTGTAGTTTCAGAACTTCCATCTTTGACTCCTTGAGTTCTCGAACCTTGAGTTTCCACACTTCTTCGGACCACCGTTCTCCTTCAAGATACCAATGTTTGGTTCCATTTGAAAATTCTCTCGCAGGACCATCTTCTCGATGAAATCTTCCTTCTTTATACCAAGCCTTGTCTCCATTTCCCCATTCAACCGCTGGTCCATCTTCTCGATGAAGATGGCCGTTTTTATACCAAGCTTTTGTTCCATTTGGCCATTCACCAATTCCAGTGAAATCAAAAGGAGGAGTTCTAAAGTTTTGCAGTTTAAGCGTTTGCATTTTCATCTCCTATTTCAGATAGCGTTGTAAAGTCCATCGAGAAAAGTTGAAGAATATTCTCCGTTTAGTTGCCGCGCTTTTGGATTGTTCACAACAGCGTCTTTAAAAGATTCTACTTTCTTTTCATAAAGAAGAACAAACAAAGAAATGTTTAATTTGTTTTCTTTGCACCACAAAGCAAAATCTTTCCTTGATTCAAACTTCGGTGCATTTAACCAAACATGTTCACCATTATGAATAAACACCCTGACTGCTTCTTGGAGTCTAAGGCATTCTTTTTCTATTTCGCCACTTACAAGCGGCAAAACATCATCAAGTTTTCCCATCAGAATCAAGGAAAGAATGTTTCTATATGAATTCAAAGCGGTCTTTAACCCGTTAAGATTTTCATACCCAGGATGCTTGCACTTTGCTCTGTTGTGATGCTTATCCATCAAAACAAAACCTTCGAATTTTGAAGGGTCTTGTTCCAAAAGAAACTTAAACATCTCTTCTTTTGAAGACAAAGAAAATCTTTTCACCTTGTTGTAAAATTGAGAATCAGGAAGATTCCAAATGTTTTCTTCTTTTCCTATAGCCGTTTCTATCACGGCAAGCAAAGTAATGAAACTCTCTGGATATGCTACCACGACTTGATTATACAAACTGCACAATTCGAAGACATATGTCTTCGTTTTATCAAGCTCTTGAGTGAAGAGTTCAAAATCTTTAACAACCTGTTTGAACAAAGTTGTGAAAGTAAACTCCGAGTCTTTATGCATTCCGCCTATCTTAATGTTTGCGGTCGATGTGCCTCGTGTGCCAATTCTCCATTCATTATCAAATGGATTCCACCAAACCTTGATACAACTTCCATCAAGTTTCTCCATCACAAACACGGAAGAAACCTCCAAGGATGGTGCAAAAGCAGATTCAAAGTGGTAAAACCTTCTCATTGGTCTTGCCACAATTTGAAACTCTCCTTTCTCCATTAGATCATCGGAGAATGTTTCCCCATGAGGCTTGCTAATCACAAGACCTCTACATTCTTCAACAACCGTATGACCATTTTTTGCCTCGATTTGGTCATAGTCGAGGTTTACAAATCTCTTACAATCTGAAAGCTTCGGATATACTCCGAGTTCAATAATCGAAGAGATTACATTCGCAGCGAGGAATTCAAGCGTTGCAGAGCACATATTCCCACGATGGGCACGCACGCGAGCCCTGTCAAGCCCGTAGATCTTAAAGTTTACGTAAAATCTTATAAAGGCTGTTGCTAGCAAAATTGATAAAAATAAAGAACAATGCTGACGCTCCGATTACTTTCCATGTCCTGTTTCCATATCTTATAGTGAACTACTCACAGCACAAGGCTGTGAGCTTCCGAAGTTGAAAACTCCGAAACTTTAAGCATTTCATCGGAAATTTCCAAGTTTGCACTTGGTTTTATTTTTCCTCCATGCCTGTAATCGTTTGTTCCAAACGATGAAACAAGGTTTAATCCTTGCTTAAGAATATTTTTTGATGCATTCCAATCCCTCTGATGGATTGCTTTTGCTAACTTATGGTTTTTCAACATGTTTTTAACGCTTAAATCCTCAATACAAATCACTTGGTTTTCGTGAATTAGTTTCGATGAAAGCTTATGTTGAAAATCTCTTCGGAGATTGGTAATTCTTTCGTGAATTTTAGCTACTTTTAGCTTTTGTTTACTTCTGTTGTTTGATCCTTTTTCTTTATTAAGAAAGCAATTCCAAACAAAACGAGAGCATCCAAACATTTTCGAGAGCAACTGTTCATTTGGATAGATCCTAAATTGGAATGTCTTATTTTGCAGGGACATTTCTATACTACTTAATAAGTATAGTATAAGTTTGAATTTGCTAAATTATTCGCATTCATCTCACAGGACGAGCCTGTGAGTTTTCTGCTCACAAGAAATAAAATAAAAACGGCAACCGCCGACAACATACCCATTAAAATTAATGACCATGATTTAAGAAACCATAGTTTAAATTTCGAAGGTTTTACTTCTAGTTGACTTCTCAACTTTTGGTTCTCTTCCTTTAAACTGTTTATTTCGAGATCTTTTAGATTGGTTTCTTTATATGGGTTGCCGCGCATGTTTTCGCTCCTGTTACTGGGTTTATTGTCAGTTTAAACTCAGAACCACCACGACGGCGCTCCGAGCGTCCACTTAGCAAGGTGTCGTTTCTCTTTTCTGAAATAATCCTGATACGCCGCGGGGGCGTCGTTAACCTGCCTATAGCATTCTGGCATCGCTTGTTTGAATTCTGTAATATCTTCAAATGGAAACAAAACGAAATCAATCTTGTCTATCGCCCATTCGATTACTTTTTTGGAGGCATGATCTTTTTTGTATGCTTTAGTGTATGAATCACATAAAGCTAAACCATAGTCCACTGCCCAAACATAGTTTTGTTTTGAAACCCTAACCCATTTTGCACAAGGATGATTTTCATGTGTTTTCTTATATGGAATAGTATATTCTGCATTTGTTTTGACCTTTGGCAGAATATGTTGAGCAGTACATAAAAGCTGCGCTGTTTCAACTGGCATTTTTACTAGGTATTTATCTGGGTGATCCATAGCAGCTTTTACTGGATCTGTATCAAAAACAAATAGGTTCATTTATTCTTCTGAGTTATCTCCTTCTAACGAAATCGCATCTCTCACGAAAACTTTATGTAAAATAAACTTCCCACCTTTTGTTTTAGATTCAACAACGATATTCCCAGAAGCATCTTCCCATATATGAATTTGTTGTTTCTTTTTATTCTCAAAAACAAGTCCAGAGTTTGTTTTACTTTTTAGTTTCATAGAGGTTATTCCTTTTTGTTGATCGTTTCTTGATTGTATTTTTCTTGTATTAGGTTTTGAATATGAATTCCTTTTACTAATTTTCGCATCGAATCGTAATCGATAATATATAAACTCTCAACAAGATATGAATTGATGTTTAAGTTTTCTAAATATAACTTGACTTCTTCAAGAAAATAAAACTCATTTGGATCAATCTTTAGGTTTTCCATCTTTTGATATTTTAAGAACCTCAACAACTGGGTATAATAGCCAGGGCCTTTCTTTACTCCAGTCTAGAAATATACCTTGTATGAGTTCTACACAATCCCACAAGTCTCCAACAGAAGCTGTTGTTTCGGTTCTTTCTTTTATTCCCATAATATGCACAGGATCTTTAATCGGTTTTTTAGCTATATTTATTGCCTCGATTAAAGCTTGTTTTTTGCCGCCGACAACAATATCTTTAACAACCTCCCCTTTGTTGTTTTTGATCTTAACAGAGAAACGTTTCTTTTTAGTTGATTTAGTTTTCATCTATTGCTCCGTTTCTTTGTTGGTTTATTAGTTACATTTATTAATGTCGTGAATCTAAAAAGTAATCTAAGTATAAAGATTTTTATATTTTTTCTAATATCATTAATTGGTTTTAGATGCGGCGTCAACAACACTTCTACTTTTTACAGATCCGAGCAAAAAGATGTGTTGTATATAAAACTTGAGCGTGGATTCACACCTGAAGAAAGAATTTCTATTATAGAAACATTTAATACGTTTAGGACTTTAGGTTTAAGACCTAGACTTGTTGAGTCTAGATCAGACCTTGTTTATGATCTAAAGGTTGAAAATACAGAACTTGGATTATTAGAAACTGACCTTGGAAGGCATATGGGACTCAATGTTATTAGATTGGCGACCAATAGAATGATTAATGGTCATCAGCTTAAAATGGTTTTTATGCATGAAGTAGGACATTGGCTTGGAATGCACCATGTTTGTATTGGTAGTGAGCCCGAGGAAAGGAATAACGAATGTTCACCCGTTGGGATCGGCACCGCCATTATGAACCCTTTTAACAACCCTGCAATGCCCGCGGAGTTTACCGCGTTAGATTCTCTTGAGTACCGCAGGTCTCAAACAAATTAATCCTTCTCCAGTATTCGTTTAATAGAATAACAAAAAACCTTTCAGAATAAACATTATATTCCAACATTTGTTTTATTTGTTCTAATGGAAGCTGTTCTATATAATTTTCAACTTCTTGTTCTGAAGAGTATAATCTCATAGCTTGCTCTTCTTTTAAACCGAAACGGTTATATATGGCTTAGCTACATAATGACTTAATTCAAGAGCAACATCCATCGCTCTTGTTAGTTTTTCTTCTGAAGTAAGGTCATCATTCTTTTCTAGAACCGTTAATGCTCCTAATCCATAGTTTGCCGCAATTCCTATTGCTACAGTGTTTCTGTTCGTGGCCCACAAACTAAAATCAGAATCAAAATGATAAAAAGTTTTCTTATATCCTATGACGAATTCAGAAGTCCCCATAACATCTTCACCATCTTCGTCTTTTGAAACCAAACCCGCAGTTGCACAAGATGCTTTAACAAGTTTAGGAAGTTTAAACTTCAACCATTCTTCTGAATGGGAGAAAGTTTTCTTTTTCGTTTCGGACTTAATGACTTCTTCAAAAATTAGTTCATGTTTTGGGGAGCCGCATAAACCAACAATGAATTCACTTATTTTATATACCTTTGGTGCAGAACAGGTGCTTTTGTAATCACCAGAAACATCCCCAGTGTATGAGTCTCCTATGAGATATAACTTGCCTTTAGAGTCTTTAAGTCCCAAGATCGCTGTCATGTTGGATTTGGACTTAACTATAAGACTCATAAATTAATTTTGCAATGACCTTGTTGGATTGAGTTTCCAGTTCTCTTTCCAAGATTCAAAAGCCGCAATATCCACAGAACTTGCGACCTTTACTCTTACTCTCATTGTTTCAAAACTATTTGGTACCCTAATCATATCTGAATCTTGTGGGTTTTCAAACATAACTTGGACAAAAGCTTCGTTATCTCTCCACGCATCCCTAATATAGCAAACCACTCTTCCTTTTGGTTTGTTTGGAGCAATATACTTCTCCAAAAATCTTTGGCATTTTGGTTTCGAAAAATCTTCTTTTTGCTGTTTGTGCTTCATTTATCCCTTTGCTTGACCGTTGTTAGAGGTTTTTGTTTGACTCAACAAACCAAGAATCTTATTCTTGATTGTAATCCACTTATCTGATCTTGTAAAAACATCTAGGCCTTCATGGTTTTCTTCAACTTTTGTAAACTCAATACAAAGTACTTCCAACTCTTTCAAGAGTGGAAGATTATTCTCCTTGAACAAAGACAAGTATTGATTCAATACTTGATCCCCGCACCCGCTTCGTTTGATTGTGTAAAGAACATTGTTAATAACAACAGTATTAAAAGTTTCAGGAGCCTTGTTTGGGTTTGTCTTACTTAGATCAGTCATATCCAATCTCCTTACTTGTTTTATTTTCACTCGTTGTTTGGAGTAATAAACGTGTTTCTTGCTGCACGACAGCCAGAATTAAAACTAAATCTAATTGGGCATTCGATTGATTCAGGTCGCTGCCCTTGTGCGCCAATGGTACATGTAACATATCCATTGCTGTCCGTGTCATAGTCTTGACACATTACAGCAACATTCGTCCATTCAGGATGAAAAGCTTCTCTATACTGCATTGCTGCGGCAGTAGCTTTTTCCTTTGAGGAAATAAATTTTGTTGCGCAAGTCCCACCAATAATAACAAAAAAGATGAGAATGATAACAATAACAATCATGTTTTCAAATGAAAAACTGTTTTGACGAACACGAGAACGAATTTTATCATATCTCATTGATTACCTCTTTCTATGTTTGCTGACGCGGGTTCTGACGTGCTTTGTGCGGGTTCTACACATAATCACGGCTGCGGGCGCTGTCAAGGGCGGCGCCCGAAATATTATTCCTTGATAATCAACCCTGAAATATCTGGGTATTCAAATACATTGTCTTCATCAAGGAGTTTATACCATATAAGATCATATTTTCCTTGGTAGTGATCAAGAACAACATAGTTGCTTAGATTTATTTGTTTATATTGTTTATCTTCAAGCCACCATTGTTTTTCTCCATCTGCCCATTCAACCGCTGGTCCATCTTCTCGATGATATCTTCCTTCTTTAAACCAATATGTTGCTGCGGCGGCGGGATAATTACCTTCTAAGTGATAATGGACCATCCCAGTAAAATTACTTGGTAGGTTATCCCAATCCTCTATGTCTATTTCTTCCATATCAACCCTGGAACATCTGGACATTCAAACACTTTATCTTTGTCAAGGAGTTTATACCACATAAGGTCAAACTTTCCTTTATCATAGTCAAAAATAACAAAGTCTTTCAAGTTTATTTGTTTATATTCTTTATCTTCAAGAGACCAAACTTTATGACCATTTGCCCACATTTTTGCTGGGCCATCTTCTCGATGGCATTTCCCTTGTTTATACCACCATTTTGTTCCATCTGAAAATTCAACTGCTGGTCCATCTTCTCGATGAAGTTTTCCTTCAATCCACCATTTTCTTGATCCATCTATGCAATCAATTGCTGGCCCATCTTCTTTGTGAAGTTTGCCGTCTTTATACCAAAACTTATCTCCATTTGGAGTTTCTACAATTCCAGTAAAAGTTTTTGGAAAATTCCTCCAGTTATTAACTTTAACAATTTCTAATTCTTTCATGATTTTATTCTCGTTGAATTCCATTCAAGATATTTTCTTATAAAGGAATCAAAGTTACCCGCCAACACATCATTTACATTAAACTCTTGATATCCTGTTCTTTCATCTTTCACGTAATTTAATGGGGCTGTAGAATATGTTATATTTTGGTGTCCAAAAGAAATGTCTTTTTTATTGGCTTCTTTTTCTGCTGTTGCGGCGTCTATTTTATCCTGCTCAAGTTGATTTAACTTTGCTTGCAACATTGCCAATGCAGATCTTTTGTTTTTAAGCTGATCTCTCTCCGTTCGACAAACGACAGCAACCCCTGTAGGTTTGTGAATTACCCTCACAGCGGATTCTACTTTATTTACGTTTTGCCCTCCCTTGCCCCCAGCACGGAATGTCTGTATCTCAAGATCTTTATCTTGAATTTTTACATCGATTCCAGAGTCTTCATATATTGGAATAATATCCACAGACACAAAACTTGTTTCTCTTTTATCCTTCGAAGAAAACTCAGAAACTCTTTTTATTCGGTGCACTCCAGTCATTGCCTTTAATAGACCATAAGCATACTTACCTTTTATTTCTAAAACAGCCGAAGAAATCCCCGCCACATCTCCAAACACTTGGTTTATAATATCATATCCAAATCCTTGCTTGGATGCCCACTTTAAAAACATCTTCATAATAGATTCAGCAAAGTCGCAAGCATCATCACCGCCAGCACCAGAGTTTATTTCAACATACGCATTCTTAAGATCATCTTTTTCCGAAAGAAGAATTTGTTTCTCCTTCTCTTCAACAAGATGATGAAACTTGTTTACATCTTCTTCGGAAAGACTAGATTCATCTTTGCAATATTGAATCCATTCTTTGAGTTCAATAAAAGCTTTTATTTCCGATAAAAGCTCTAGCTTTTCAGCATAGTCTTTGGATAAATTTATATAAATCTGTTTGTTATTCAAAGTTTGCGGCAATCCAAGTTTATACTCCATCTCTTCAAGAGATGTTTCTAGTAGTTCTAATGAAACAGAAGCTATAATAGCTTGTGACTTTACAAGGTCTTCTTTTACAATCTCTTCTATATCTTCTTGTTTCATCTTTATGTCTTTCTTAGATTCCTATACGTAAATGAATATCCTTTACACTTTACCATGTAAAGTTCTTCTGTTGTATTTGCTTCTCTTTCACAAAACTCTACTGGGAATTCTTTGAATTTCAAAAAGAAATCGTAGTGTTTGTCTGTTGGATCGGGTTGTCTTCCGAACCAAACAATTGAACATCTACTTCCAGGATCTGCATTTCCGAAGATCCACAATCTTTGCCCGTTCGTCGCGCTTTCGTCGGTCATGGTGCATCCCCCTGTAACCACGCCCGCAGACACAAGCAACGGCGAACTTCAACAAGATTTAAACAATAAAAATAAAACAAAACAAATCAAACCAGAACCCAAAAACCCTCCAAATATTCTGATAAGAGTTTGTTCAAACTCTTGTTTCTTTCTTGCCGAAATCATGTCGCTGTATTTCTTATCTAATTCAACCTTTGACTCTTCGGTTTTCACTTGAGTTTCAAGGTTTTGGAATCTCTCCAAATACATTGAATGTGTTTCGTCTGGCGATTGTTTAATGTGTCTTAGATCATGTTTAAGCTTTGACAGCTTGAAACTTTCTTTCATGATTTTATCCGAAGTTTTTGATTGCAGTAACGACCTGCTTATCGTCGTCCACTTTCTGTCCAACAATTTTAGTTCCATCCATATCAACTATTTCTTCCGAAACAATCGGGGCAGTAGTTGCCACATTAATCCTGTCCTGTCTGTAATCCATTGTTGTAAACAAACTTCTGCCGTTACATTCTGTAACCCTTACAAGAATACCCTCTTTTTCACACATCTCGACAAATTTGTCGAGAGAAAGTCCAACTTTGGACTTAAGTGTAGACATTAGGTCTTTTGTTTCTTCTTTTGTTTTCATTGTTTTTTCCTTTTTTAGAACATTGCGGGTTTTTTGTACTGTTTCTCGATTGGCATTCCTGTAAACTTGCTTCTTGAAACAACAAGAGATCTTCTTGGTTTTGGTTGCGGCTTGAATTCTTTCTTTACTTCTTCAATAAGTCTTTGAGCGATGAGATCATAGTCTTTTCTTATTTCTTCTGACTCTTCTTTAGGTTCTAGATCGAAACAGAATTCATTTTCTTCACCCATCGTTTATCTCCTTTAGTTTGTCGCAGACTTCTAAAAACAATTCTTTATTGTAGCCGCCAAAAGGACCGTTAAATAATGTCTCCCAAGGAACCCATCTAACAACTCCTGTTTCTTGGGCATCGAGAGTTTCTTGTTTGATTGGATTAAAGAACTTAAATGGCAACAAAAAAGTTTCTGTTGTAAACCCATCAACATCTGTAAAACGTTTAAATACAGACACTAAATCATCTGCGGCGATACAATACCCAGTTTCTTCTCCAAACTCTCTTGCCGCTGCTTCTGCAAAAGTTTCTCCCTCGTCTAGTTTGCCTCCTGGAAGTCCAAACTCCGTTGGTTTCCCTTTTCTTGATACAGCAAGAATAAGGTTGGTTTGATTGTTTACAACGAGCACACAAGCCGCCCGTTTCGTGTTTTGTTTCGGCTGATAGGTGATTGTCATAACTTGCTCATTCTGCGCACGGCCTAGCGGGCTGTCAAGGGCGGCATTCGAAATATTATTCCTTGATAATCAATCCTGGAATGTCTGGATATTCGAATATATCGTTTTTATCAAGAAGTTTATACCACATAATTCCATATTTTCCTTTATAATAGTCAAGAACAATAAAGTTATTTAGATTTAATGGATAAAATTCATTGCCTTCAAGAATCCAATGTTTTGTTCCATCTGAATATTCAATCGCTGGCCCATCAAGTCGATGACGGTTTCCATCTTTAAACCATCTTTTTGTTCCACTTGGGTATTCTATTGCAGGCCCATCTTCTCGGTGAAGATTTCCTTCAATCCACCATTCTTTATATCCATCTGCATATTCAACCGCAGGACCATCCTCTCGATGATACATTCCATTTTTGTACCAATATTTTGAGCCATCTGAATGTTCAATCGCTGGCCCATCTTCCCGATGACGTTTACCTTCTTTAAACCATTGTTTTGTTCCATCTGATGCCCATTCAATAATCCCAGTGAAGTTTTTTGGAATTTCATTAGATTCTTTTACTTTCATTTCTTTCATTTTTTAATCAACCCTGGAATGTCTGGGTATTCAATTATTTTATCTTTACCGAGAAGCTTATACCACATAATACCATATCTTCCTTGATAGGAATCAAGAATAACATAATCTTTTAAGTTTATTTGATCATAATCTTGATCTTCAAAAAACCAATGTTTTTCTCCATCTGAATATTCAACCGCTGGCCCATCAAGTCGATGACGTTTTCCATTTTTAAACCATTGCTTTGTTCCACTTAGATATTCAATCGCTGGACCATCTTCTCTGTGAAATAATCCATTTTTATACCATTCTTTTGATCCATTTTGCCATTCTCTTGCAGGACCATCCTCTCGATGACGTTTTCCTTCTTTAAACCACTGTTTTTCTCCATCTGCCCATTCTCTTGCTGGGCCATCTTCTCGATGCAATTCACCATCTTTATACCAATATTTTGTTCCATCTGGTCGTTCAGCAATCCCAGTATAATTCTTTGGAATTTTCAATAAGTCTTTTATTTTTATTATGTTCATTTTGTTATAAGCCCTGGGATATCTGGGTAATCTATTACTTCATCCTTACCAAGGATTTTATACCATATTAGATCATATTTTCCTTTATCATAGTCAAGAATAACATAGTGTTTTAAGATTATTTCGCCATAAGCTTTACCTTCAACCCACCATTCTTTTGTTCCATCTACCCATTCTATTGCTGGACCATCCTCTCGATGGCGTTTGCCATCTTTAAACCAATGTTTTTCTCCATCCCACCATTCACATGCTGGACCATCTTCTCGGTGAAGATTACCTTCTTTATACCATCTTTTTGTTCCATCCTTATACTCAACCCCTGGTCCGTTTTCTCTGTGAAACAATCCTTCTTTATACCAATATCTTGTTCCATCTGCCCATTCAACAATTCCTGTAAAGTTACTTGGAATTTCACTAGAGCTTTCTATTTTTATTGTTTTCATTTCTTAATCAACCCAGTAATGGCCAAATATTCCAAAACGTCAAATTTCTCTTGTTTTCGTTTTCCAAAATTTCACAGCAACTGGGAACCTAGGTATTCCATCAGGAGTAAGGTTCTGATATTTGATCGAAACAAGTGTTCCAATCAGGTCGGCTTTTGTTGATAAAAGCAGTCTGTAAAAATCTCTGTCTCCTTGGATTCCTGCACCAAATTGTTTACCATTTGAATCTCTACATAGAACATTTCCAGCCATTCCAGATCTATTTCCTTCCCCTTCAACAATATCAACAATCACGAACTCTTCTTCTTTAAACTCTTTTCTTTTTAAGAGTTGTTTAGATCTTTTGTTTTCATATGGTTTAGAACTTATTCTAACCATCTGTCCTTCATAACCTTGTTCCATGTAAGTTTGATATAGTTCATCAAGATGATCAGAGTTCTTAACTCGTTCAGTTGGAACAAAGACTATCGTATTTGATGAAACCTCTTCATCAAGAAGTTTTTTAAGATATTGATTTCTTTTTTCAAATGTATCCCCTGGCGACTTCATGGATTCAACATCATAGATCCAGAACTGAAGATATTCTTCTGATTCTTTTAAGTCTGCCGCTGTTGGTTTTTGTTGCCGCGCCAAAGAAATCAATTTGTTGAAATCTTGCGACAATCTATTTGTGTACAACTCCCCGTCCAAAACAAGATCTGGGTGTTTATCAAATACAGGTTTTAACACTTTGGAAATGTGTGGCGCAGAAATAATAGGCTTACCTTGTCTTGACCACATTCCTTTTGAATTAACAATACAACGACAATTATGAACCAATATTTTATTTGCAAAATAATTATTATTATCTTTTATCTCTAAATTGTATCTGGTTAATGACTTAATCGGAGTTATTTTTATTATTTTGACAGATCTCATTTTTTGATTTTACCTCGCTTAGAATCTTAGATTTTATTTTTTCAAACTTATTGTAATTGTTAATTTGAGACTCCCAAAAAACAAAGACTTTGTATCCAAAAGATTTTATTTGTTTTAATCTTATTTTATCAAACTCCCACACTTCTTGTGCAGTTTTAAATTTTCGTTTTCCACGACTCCAAAGAAATTCTACAGAGTCCATAGGCTTATAGTCTTTTTTATTACAATGATAATGATCGCCAAAAATTTCTATAACTAAACCAATTTGGTCTATTTGAATATCTAAAATCGGAGAATAAACGCATCCTAACTCTTTGTTAAATTTCCTACATAGATTTTTAACTTCATTTTTATGATTTATATTATGTTCATTTAAAAAATCTGATACTTTCTTATGTGGAGTGCTTAATTTACCATTGTTTGATTTAAAACTTTCTAAAAAAACTGAGCTAATAACTCCATATTTTTCATAAAAAGTTTTTCTACTTTTTTCTTTCACTTCTTGTAATTGAAACACATTGTTAACTCCGTATTTCTGTTTAACAGTTTCATTTCTCTTCTTATAAGAGACGGTACCTCTACTAAGACAATTTTCTTTACCATATTTTTCGATACACGTTTTTTTACGTTTTTCTTTTACTGCTTGTAAACTGTTGGATTCTTTTATAGTTTTTGTTTTT
>Ga0154020_10007532_pt1 | contig 12702 bp, 10 predicted proteins | sample Klosneuvirus_201_FD_109709 | JGI IMG/M metagenome (GOLD analysis project Ga0154020, IMG submission 109709) | Active sludge microbial communities from wastewater, Klosterneuburg, Austria - Klosneuvirus_20160825_MG | ecosystem: Engineered > WWTP > Aerobic digester > Activated sludge | place... | reverse complement strand
CGAATTTTTGGGCGCCGATATTATGTCCAATCAGCGATGACAGTCCAAGCCCGATCCCGACGATGATCGACATACCAAATCCGATAACCTGCATGCTGGCTCCATAGGCCGCAACCACCGTCGTACCGAAGCCGGCCACGATTGGCGTAATCAACAAGCGGGATAGAGAGAATGAGAGTTCGCCCAACCAGGCCGGGACGCCAAGCCAGATCATGGTCCACATAGAGGCAATCGAAATCGGTACTTTGCTGCGAAGGTGGAGCCGGACATTTACTTTGTTCGAGAAGAACAGAGCAATGCCAACAATAAACGTGACTGTGACGCTGATCACCGTCGCCCACCCCGCTCCGGCAATGCCCCACTGCGGAAGACCCATCCAGCCGAACATCAGAAGCGGCGCCAAAATTACGTTGAGGATGTTTGACCCCAGCATCAGCGCCATCGCCAAATTCGGATTCGCCACACAGCGGAGGGCCGTAAAAATCGTGTAAACCGAATACATAATCGGCAAACCAATGATCATGATCCGGCCATACACTATTCCCATCTCTAAAGCTTGCCCCTTTGCACCGAGGAGTTCGAGAAAGTCCGGAAGGAAGTACAGTCCTGTGAGGTTAAGCAGTATCCCAAAGAACAGTTTCAGAATCAGTGTTTCTTTAATGGCAGCTTCCGTCCGGTCGAAGTCCTTTTCGCCATATCGACGAGAGATGATCGCAACAGAGCCAGGCCCAATGAGGCTGTTGAAGGCAAAAAGCATCCAGAGCAGGTTCATGAAGAAAGTCACACCGGCAACACCATTCTCGCCCTCCGGAAGACGCGACACCCAGAACATGTCGGCTACCGAATAGAGATGCTGGGCTAGGAACCCGATCATCGACGGCAACCCCATCTTCAGCACGGAGGCTGCAACGGAGCCTTCGGTAAAGTCGGTACGTTTCTGCTCGGTGGTTTCTAACATGGTTTAGCTATACGATAATATCGCAAGAATGTTCGTAACCGGTTACGCAAATTTGCTCTCTCAATTGGATGGTAGTCGTTACAGGCCGCCTTTACTTTCTCGCGTGGCCGAATATAATGTACTTATGGTGATCTTTCAGAATGGGGTCAATGAATTTGTCTATGTGATGGAGAGACTTTCTTTGAAACTCATTGCGCCCGAACGTGCCGAGGAATCCAAAGGTCGCATAATTGAAGTGAGAAAACCCTCCATGAAATTGCTGCATCTCATCAATCGTGACATAGCGCCAATATCCTCCCCATTTAGTCATCCTTCGGAAAAATCGATGAAGTGCAGTACCGGCAAGGTTTTCAGCAAAAAGCAGGATGCCGCCCGGCTTAAGAACCCGGTACATTTCGCTGATAGCATTTGCCTGATGGTTTATTTGGTCGTTGCGGCCAATGGTACCAAGAATCGACTTAAATGCGACTACATCGAAACGGCCACTATCAAACGGTAATCGCGTCGCGTCGGCAGCAGCGTAACTGATCAGATGAGAAACGCCGTGGCGCCTGTGGCGAATCTCTGCCGTCACTCGTGGGTTTTCGACATCGCTGCAAACTACATGGAAACCTTTGAGCGCAAAGTAGAGGGACAAACCGCCTTCCCGAGCGCCGACTTCCAGCGCCGAGGCTCCTTGCGGGACTTGAGAAAGTACCTTGTCCCACGTTCTGAGCGCGACGCTCCAGTTCTTTATGTCCCAGCCTATTATGTCCTGGAGAGTTGATCCCGGGTACTTAGTCATTTGGAGAATACTGTTAGGGCCTTGAAATCTGTTAGATTAGTGAGTACTATATTGTCCACGAACTTATTGAGAAACAACAGTGAGTCTCTCCGAGTATACGATACAGGGAACCAGATCTGCAAGTCGAGTGTTAGAGGGTGGGGTAATTTAGAAAGAATTATATACCTCAGGAGTTTTTTTGTATACTGCGAACGGGTCAGGCAATTTGGAATGAAGTGGTACCACGGTGACTGCCTCCTGTTTCCCACAACAGCACAGTTTTGCCGCACCCTTGCAGAGCAGTAAAAAATGTACAGTAGAAGGAATTGGAATGAAGTTCAATCGTCTACATTCTTGGACAGACGATGTAAAAGAGGCCGAGCGTCTTCAAGAAAAACATGCTCCCTTGGTGAGCACTAAACCGGAGAAGACCTCTTTTCGTCTCGTAGGCGGAGTTGATGTCGCCTACTCAAAAAAGGACAACACCGCGTTTTGCACGGTCGTTGTCATGAAAGTTCCCGAGATGGAACTACTCGAAAAAGTTCGCGCGCAAGCGGAGATCACTTTCCCGTTTGTACCCGGGCTTTTTTACTTTCGAGAGGGTCCCGTCATCTCAAAAGCCCTGAGCAGGCTCAAATTTGTGCCAGATGTCTTTATCTTTGACGGTCACGGCATCGATCACCCGCGTGGTATCGGTATGGCGTCGCACATGGGTGTGATGCTTGAGATGCCGACGATCGGCTGTGCCAAGAAGATTCTTGTCGGCAAAGTCGATGCTCTTGGAAATGAAGTCGGCGAAACGGCAGCCATTTATCTTGGCAATATTGAAGTCGGGCGCGCCATCAGATCACGCGAGAATGTCAAACCGCTCTTTGTCTCCCCCGGTCACAAGATCGATGTTGAGACGGCAGTCAAGACGGTTATCGACCTGTTGCGCGGATATCGTCTTCCCGAGCCATTGCGTTTGGCTCACATCATGGTCAACAAACAGCGTCGCAACTATGATATGAATTTACCGGGTGGAAACGCCCCATCCCGCGGACGCCAGCGTGATGATGACGATGATGATGATCGCGAGTAACTCTATCGAACGACAGTAAACGATTCGTTCAGTTTCCGCTAATGCATTAAGGGCGACCTACCGGTCGCCCTTAATGTTTGTGATCCGAAATTCGATTTGTTGTTGGTGCTAAGGCAGACACGCGGCACAAGGCACTGGTCCGCCGGAAAAGATGTGACTGATCAGATAGACTACGTCGGAAATCGTCACGCTCGAGTTGCAATCAACATCTGCCGATTCGAGCGGATCCGGCATTGTACCCCCGGAAAAGATGTAATTGATAATTCTTACGACGTCGGAGATATTGACCGACCCGCTGTTGTCTGCATCACCGCAAATATAGTCTGGAGGCGGTGCATCAGTAACGGCCATATGCAGGCTCAACGTGTCTGATTTAGCTGGACTACCCGCGTCCGTCGCAGTTATTGTGAAGTAGTAATCGGCATTAAATGTCGGAACGCCTGTGAGTGTACCCTGAGGGCTGTTGAATGTCAGACCAAAGGGAAGATCTCCACCGAGGAAAGCCCAGCTATAAGACCCAACTCCGCCGATTGCTTCCATTTGGCAGAAGTAACTCTCCATCCGATAGGCTGGCGGCATATTATAGTTTAGAATGTGCACTCTTCCATCGCAGTAGTCCCCAATACCGTCATTATACTCATCTTCCTGAAGCGGATTGTAAACATCAGGGCAGTTATCGCAGGAACTGCCGACTGCGTCGAGGTCGGGGTCAGCTTGCGAGGCATTTGCGACGTAGATGCAATTATCGACACCATTCAGAACTCCGTCGTTGTCGAAGTCACCTGAGTTAGCGCCTTGGACGACTGTCGCCAATGATGCGCGCACCATTCGCGTCATGTACTCGAAATTCATATATGTGGTGCTGTCACGGGCTGAGTGATAGACGCTTGAGAAGTTGTATTCGATGATGAAGACTGCTGTATACCCGTTCTGCGTAAATGGATAGTGGTCCGATCCGCTCGAGTTACCGCTAAGATACCCAGTGATGCCATAGCTTGCTTGAGCAATACCATTCCACATGCTGGCGTAAGTCGTGTTGGCACCGCTATATACTGTCGCCCGATTCGTGTTTGAGATGTTCGCGATCATGTCCATATTGAACATAAACAGAATCTGATCACCGTTGGCAGCCGCGGCATTGGCATAGTGGTACGAGCCGTAGAGTCCCCATTCTTCTGCGTCAAAAGTAATAAACTTGATTGTGACTTCTGTCGGCGTGTCGGAAAGAGCGCGGGCAATTTCCAGCACTCCTGCCGTTCCTGAGCCATTGTCGTCTGCGGCGGGCGAGGTTGTTACTCCGTCATAGTGAGCGCCGACAATAATCTCAATCTCCGGATAGACTGTTCCAACCTTGGTCGCCACGACATTGTAGCACTGGTTTGTCTTTCCATTGAAATACTGACTCCAGCCATCGAGATAAACCGAATCATAGCCGAACGACTCGAATTTTGCCTTGATCCAATCCCTCGCAAGGAAAATGCTTGGCGAACCGGCAACACGACGATAATATGATTGCAGGCGAGCAGTGTATGAATAAAGCGAATCCTGCTGGATTGTGCCTAACAATCTCTCTGGAGTCGACGACTGGTCAGGTGCTACGAATTCTTTCAAGCTCGTCTCTTCAAAAACTATCCTGAGCGGCTGATCCGGCAAGGCGAGCAATGTCGGTTGAACCTCTCGAGTCGGATCAAAACCACCCGGTACCCGATAGACGCGAATAGCGCCTTCGGAGAAAACAATTGGATATCTCGACTGGTTGTAGTTATCGAGACGAAGGTCAAGCGCAAGCTCGTCGCGGTTGACTGCTGAAGCTACAGTTTCGACTTTCAATCCAGATGCCGAAAGTTGTGCGGTGGTTGAAGGCTCTGCAATTAACAGATAGCCGGAATTCGTCTTGAGTACAGCATCGGGGCTGTAACTCCTGAGCAATTGTGCGTCATCCCGGTTGCTGAGCGTGACTTTCACAAGGTCCGAGGCGATTGCTGCAGTTGACAGTAGAAGAGTTAGAATTGTCACAAATTTTAACGTGGTTCTCATGGCAGGTAACTCCAGAGTAAGAGATCTAAAGAAATAGCGTTGATAATATAGTCTTAAATCTAATTTAGTAAAGCCCAAAAGCGGTCAATTATGCGGGGTTGAAATGAGCTGAAAGGAGTCGAGGGAATTTTTCTTACCTAGGACTGCCTACCCGAAACAGTCGGACTTCGTACTCGGTCGATCCGGAGACAATCAAAGAATCAGTATACAGGTGGTAACCCGACTTGTATGCTGAGATTTGATAGGCACCCGCGGAAACCACAGAGAAGCTGAATTGTCCATTTGTTACGGTTGTAAATGAGTAATCACCCAGCTTCACTTCGACCTTCGGAATCGTAGATTCCGTATTCTCAAGCAAGACCCTGCCGGTTACCCGACCTACTTCGCGACCATTGTCGACCGCATTCGAGCAAGATATTGCTGCCACTGCAATCGCGATAATTGAGAGCAGATTCCGCATGTATCACAACTTCCAGGAAGTGATTTGGTGTTTATCACAGTTTCTACGAGTTGATAAGTGCTGATTATTGCCACTTAGCGCCTAATCGGACCATCGCGAGAGAGTTGCAACTTCACCTTGTCCTAATTCGCTTGACTTAAATTCACCAAATCCCTAACCTTTATGATTCACTATGGCTACTAATTCTGAACTGCGATACGATTTCTGGGATATTCTCAAAGCTCCTCGTATGGCTTTGTCCGGCAAGTGCTTGCTTGCTCAGGCACAGCCGCTGGCATTCGGCTACGCCGCTTATTTCGTGTTCGCTTACCTTGCCCTGCTAGTCGACGGGCAACAACTATCCTCAGTCTGGAGCCAGTTCAGGCTCTTTCCCGTTCTTTCTTTGGGCTTGGAACATTGGTACAGCTGCGCAATTTGGATTGTCGGAATTATCGCATTCATTGTCATGTATGACTACGGCAACCTCACTGTAGCCAAGCTTGGTTTCGAGCATCTGCGCGGAAACCACTTCTTTTCGAAGCGGGATGCAGCGAATGACGCTCGTTCCAACTTGATGCCCATGTGGGTTTCAGGCGGGTTGGTACTGCTTTTGATAGCAGTTTTAACGCTGGTTCAAGGTGTAGTCAGCTTGGTATCACTGATTCCGGGAATCGGTGAACTTCTCTATGCAGTGCTCTACATCGTACCATTCTTTCTGTGGTCGCTCTTCCTCGTCTTCCTTGCTTTTGGATTGGCGACGTCTTGCCTGACACTCCCGGCAATCATTGTCGCCCGCGAGAAAGAAACCTTCGGAGCGACATTCTATATTTACAATGTCATCTGGACGCAGCCCTTACGCTGGTTGGGAATGACTATCTCCGGGCTGCTTCTCGCAAAAATTGGCATCTTTGTGATCGGCTATTTCTTTGCTCGCGCTCTACAGTTGACCAATTTTCTTGCCGCATGGTTTGGCGGCGAGAAGATAAACAGCATCATCGTCAGCGCTTATAGCGCCCTTGATCCGATCCAGAACGTGATTCGCTTCTTCACGACTCTGTATCCCGGTTCGTGCATCGGCTATGACCCTAAAATGCCTATCGCATACAACCTCAAGCACTTCGACTGGCTCTCTTCAGTTTCCGGCACCGAGCAAGTTGCCGCATTGGTAATCGCTATTGGCTTGTTGGGAATCCTGTTTCTGATGATTTCTTATGGTATCAACATCGTCACTAACTCGCAGTTATTGGCATTTTTGCTGGTGGTCTATTCCGAGGACAAGGTCAAACTTACCGAAGATGCTTCCAATCGTGCCGCCGAACCAAACGAAATTCTTCCCGAAAAACCGCAATCAGACAGCACGAACTCTTGACATTACCCCTCTTTGCACCGTAAATAGGCCGATGGAATTAGTAAAGAACATACGCAACTTCTCGATTATCGCACATATCGACCACGGCAAGTCAACTATCGCGGACCGCTTGCTCGAAATGACGCGCACAATCAACGTCACTCACAAGCAAATGCTCGACAATATGGATCTCGAGCAAGAGCGCGGAATCACGATCAAAGCACATGCGATCCGAATGCACTATCACGCCAATGACGGGCACAAGTACATCCTAAACTTGATCGATACTCCTGGCCATGTCGACTTCTCCTATGAAGTATCCCGCTCGATTGCCGCCTGCGAGGGTGCGCTCTTGGTTGTTGACGCTTCACAGGGAATCGAAGCGCAAACGCTGTCGAATCTCTACAAAGCGCTCGACCAGAATCTGGAGATCATACCGGTACTCAATAAGATTGATCTCCCCCACGCCGAACCGGAGCGCGTCGCCGAGTCGATTCTCAACCTCATTGGCGGTAAAAAGGAAGATATCCTCCATACCTCCGCGAAGATGGGAATCGGGATTCACGAGATTCTCGAAGCCATCGTTCAGCGCATTCCGGCTCCGACCACAGATCCCAACGGAACTCTGAAGGCGATGGTGTTCGATTCCAAATTCGACAGTTATCGCGGTGCAGTCCCGTATCTGCGTGTCGTCGATGGCGAAGTCAAGAAGGGCGATGTCATCAAGTTTTTCTCCACCGGAATCGAATACGAAGTCGACGAGGTTGGCCACTTGATCATCGACCGCAAGCCGGCCAAGAAACTCACTGCAGGGGAGGTCGGCTACATTGTCTGCAATATCCGCCACCTTGCTGATGCCAAGGTCGGCGATACGATCACTTATGCCAAAGATGGTGCTCCAACGCCGCTGCCGGGCTTCAAAGAAATCAAGTCGATGGTCTTTTCCGGTATTTATCCCGCGACCACCGAACGCTACGAACAGCTCCGCGAAGCGCTGGAGAAACTCCAACTCAATGATGCGTCCTTAACTTTCGAACCGGAATCGTCGCTGGCATTGGGATTCGGTTTCCGCTGCGGGTTCCTTGGGCTGTTGCATCTCGAGATCGTGCACGAACGCCTCGAACGCGAATACGGTGTCACGATTGTCAACACTGTCCCCAACGTCGAATATCACGTCTACACCAAGAATAGTGAAATCGTCAAGGTCGATAACCCGGCCAAGATGCCTTCACCGATGTTGATCGACCATATCGAAGAGCCGTTTGTCGCGGCTCAAATCATCACTCCGGTAGAGTACATCGGCGGTATCATGAAGATCATTGCCGAGCGTCGCGGCGAGTTCAAGGCGACGCATTATCCCGACCCGGCGCGTGCAACTTTGGAATTCAACTTGCCGTTGTCGGAGATCATTTTCGATTTCCACGACAAACTAAAATCGATTTCGCGCGGATATGCTTCGCTCGACTACGATTTCCTCGAAATGCGCACCAGCAAATTGCAAAAGCTCGATATCCTGCTCAATTCCGAGCCGGTCGATGCGCTGTCCTGTTTGATTCATCAGGACCGCGCCCAAGTCTGGGGCCGCAAACTTTGTGCAAAACTGCAGGAGTTGATTCCGCGACAGATGTTCGAGGTCATCATCCAGGCGGCAATCGGCTCCAAAGTCGTCGCGCGCGAGACAGTCCGCGCCATGCGCAAGAACGTCACGGCAAAATGCTACGGCGGCGACATTACCCGGAAACGCAAACTGATTGAGCGTCAAAAAGAGGGAAAGAAAAAGATGAAGCAGATCGGCAGCGTGGAATTACCGCAGGAAGCATTCCTGGCGGTGTTGCAAATTGACCGGGACGGGGAGTAGAATCTACCGTCCTGCCCGCAAAGTCGTCTTCTCGGTCCGCTTGAGAGATCCTCTTAATATAGCCATCATGGCTCCATATTTTTATTGACACAACCATAAGTGCTCCTAAATTTACGCCCGTAACATTCACAAGGAGTACCTTATGCGACTGACAAAAGTCAAAACCGTCCTATCACTTTCTCTTCTTACTGCAGCTTTGATTGTTGCGAACTGCGCCCAAAACAGCGCCGACAAGCCGCTCACCAAGGAAGAAATGATCAAACGCGGGTCATACTTGGTAAATTCCGGCTCGTGTAATGACTGCCATTCACCCAAGAAGTATGGCCCGAAGGGACCAGAACCGGATCAGTCAATCTTGCTGTCTGGCCACAGAGCGAATCTGCCGGTCGCAGCGATTCCGGCTGGATTGCCCGATCCCAATGGCTGGGTCGTAATGGGTAATGCCGACTTCACTGCGTGGGCAGGTCCCTGGGGAGTTTCTTTTGCGGCCAACTTGACACCCGACCCGAACACGGGCATCGGCAAGTGGACCGAAGCCGACTTCGTTAACGCGATGCGTACCGGCAAACACATGGGCACCGGTCGCGAGATTCTTCCGCCGATGCCGTGGCAAATGATCGGTCAGATGACTGATGAGGATCTCAAGTCGATGTTTGCTTACTTCATGTCATTGCCTGCCGTGCCCAATCTGGTGCCGGGACCGATCCCGCCGCAGGCTGCGCCCCCGGCGACAGCAGAATAACAAAGAGCGACCTGCAATAGAATCTCTGGTTACTCAACCGGAGATTCTATTGACGGAAGTATATACTTCGGGATGTACTCTTGTTGGGGGATCAGGCCCGCACGGTCGGAATAGTTTCCGCCGTAGAAACCGATCAGTAAATCAAGTTCTGGAATTCCTAGCACAAGTTGACCGCCGTTGCCTCCGGCAAAGAATGCTCTAATCGTGCGACCGCGAAAGGGATATTCAACAACCCACCACAGATATCCATAACCGTGCCCTTCAATCTCCACGAGTGCCGACGTCGACCTGCGCGCATATTCTGCACTGACAATCTGACGACCTTGCCACTTGCCGTCATCGAGTATCATCTGGCCGAGCTTCATGAAATCGCGAAGTGTGAAGTGTCCACCACCACCCATGTAAGCATCGCCGGTTGGAGTCAAATTCAGGGCGTAGTTGCGAATTTGCAGGGGCTCGGCGATCAGTTCGCGAAACAGGTCTGGAAGCCATCTGCCGGTCGTCTTCGCGAGCACGCCTCCAAGCAGATTCGGATTCGCACTGCCATAAACAGCCTTCTCCCCCGGATTGCGCACCATGTCGAGGTCGAGAGTATAGCGATACCAGTCGGGCTGAACAGCTTGCTCTTGCATTGTGTCCTCGTTGCCGCGGGAATCGGAATTGGAATCGTCACAATCGAGACCGGAGGACATGGTCAGAAGATGTTCAACTTTGAGTACTTGCTTGCGCGGATCGAGATGAATCAAGGCGGACGCGCCGTCCATAACCTCAAAGACGCCGGTCGAAATTGAAATCGTTTGATTGTCAAGCATTGCGGCGCCGAAAAGCGCTGAAGTCATGCTCTTTGAAGCGGACCTTGTATCGTGAAGCTGATCGCGTGAATAGCGATGGAAGTATTCCTCCAGCACGAGTTTGCCGTGGCGGGCGATCAGTAATGCGTGAATGTCCGAAGTCTGAACCGATTCAATCGGCATTTTGATTAGCATCTCGACGAATTTAGCAATTGTGTCTCTTGAAATGCCGACATCGGCAAGATTCGCGACTGGCCAACCGTCGTCCAGAAGCGGAGGCGCATGATATGTGTATGGCGCGGGCGATTTGCTGCGCGGATAGAACCCAAGCTCTTCAAACTCCGACGCGCGGTGGAAATCATAGGTTCCACCCCGCCAAGGCAGCGATAGAGAAAACATCTCATGCTCAGTATTGAACGATCCCACCATCAACAACTCTTCCGGCTGATCTGATGAGCGACGGCCAAAAAGGGATACCTTATTTGTATCAAGCGAGATCCGATCAACTCTCATGAATCTGCCGGAGTTGCGTTCCGGATTGCGCAGGAACGTAGCAAACGAGCCATCCTCATTGCGTTTGACGGGCAAGTAGAAAGTCATGTGATCATCGAGGGGACTTACTTCGCCGAGCCAACGGTTCGGACCTTGCTGGCTCAAGATCACCGGCGTCGCATATCGACAGCCATTGACGACTGTGTGCGGTTGAATCCAATGGCCAATGATTTGGTCGCCAGTGAAGCGACCGCGAAAGCCCCCTTGTTCTCCCGAAATCTCGAACGAGATTTGATTGTCACTGACGGTTACGAATTCCGTTACGCCACCAATCTCCGCGATCCAATAGTCTCCGCGATGTTGAATCGCCAAGTCGCCTTTTAGCTCAGGACCGAAATGACGCTTGGCGCACCACAGACCGACAGGGTCTCGTGCTGTAGCCAATGAATCTGAGCGCAGGGGTTCAGCCGTCAGAGCGTGTACGAACAAAAGTATTGCGAGTAGCAGTGTCTTAGTTTTCATAAGTATAGTCGTTACTTTCGCGTTTGTCGGTTTTTCAACCATTCGACGATGGGATCCTTACCGCTCTCCATATTCTCCTGAAGTGCGGTGCAGGCAGCATCCAAGTCGCCGCGATTGAGGGCTTCGATAATGGTCTGGTGACCTTGCAGAGTTCGGTTCACGTTGCGGTTTTCTCGCATTAGTGCAATTTCATAGCGCCGGGTCCGTCGCATGAATTGTTCAATTAGCTCAATCAGCACGCGATTGGGACATTGAGACAACAATTCGAGATGCCAAGAATCGTCGAGCGAAGATGCAGTCGCAGGCTCGGTGGCTTTCTCGATCTTCTTATTCATGGCCTCTAACCGCGAGAGCTGTTTGCTTGTTGGCAAGCCGGCAAGCCTCAAAGCGTGAGGATCGAGTATTGCACGGATGGGGTAGATCTGCTCGAATTCTTCGAGCGTGAGTGGGCACGCAACAAAACCGATTCGCGGGCGACTTATGATGGCGCCTTCAGCAACAAGGCGAGTGAGTGCCTCTCGAAGCGGAGTTCGACTAATGCCAAGTTTCTCGGCTAAATGTACTTCGTTGATCCGCTGACCGGGCGGAAAAACCCCGTCGACGATCATTTGCCTGACAAGAGTTACAGCAGAATCACTGAGATTGGACCTATCTAGCAAACGCACCACTTTCATAAGTGTATACAGTATAATAGATATATGTTATTTGTCAATATGTTACTGTGAAAGTTTACAATTTCATCCAGCCAGGCCGTTTGCGACGGTCCAAGGTCTGAGCCTCGGTATTCGGACCGGTAACTGGGAACCGTCGCGGCTGTGGGCCACGTATTTCGGACCGCGTGCTCGGATAATATGTATCCATATTATGCTTGACAAATCACCCGACATCTTTAGATATAGCAGCAAATCTTGAAAAGGATAATGCATGAAGCCAGCTACTACTAAAATCGTTCTGTTCGTTTCGCTTGTCGGTGCCTGCTCGCTGCTTATCATGTGCGCACAAGCAGAGAAGGAAGTCGCAATGACCCCGGAGCAAATGGTCAAGCGCGGTGAATATCTGGTGAACCTTGGCGGATGCAACGACTGCCATTCGCCCAAGAAGTTTACCGAGAAAGGCCCTGAGTTTGATCAGTCGATCCTGCTCTCTGGTCACCCGGCCAATGCCCCGATTCCGGATATCCCGGAAGGTCTCCCCAATCCTATGGGATGGATGGCGATGTGCAACAATCACATGACCGCGTGGGCCGGACCTTGGGGAATCAGTTTTGCTTCGAATCTGACGCCCGATCCGCAGACCGGTTTAGGCGACTGGGATGAAGAGGATTTCATCAAGACGTTGCGAACGGGTCAGCATCTGGGCATGGGCAGAGAAATTCTCCCGCCAATGCCGTGGCAGTCACTTGGCAAAGCAACGGATGACGATCTCAAAGCCATTTTCGCCTACTTGAGCTCGCTTCCCGCTGTACCGAACTTGGTCCCGGGTCCGATTCCTCCGCCATCAGCAGCGACCCAACCGTAGTCTGTATTCTTTCCAGCAAAGAAAAATGGCAGGTATCAACTACCTGCCATTTTCATTTCTGCTCGAATTTGATTTTCTAATCTCTACTCACACGCGGCACATGGCGCGTTGCCGCCGAGGAATATGTAATTGACTAAGTAAACGCAGTCAGTG
>Ga0154020_10007531_pt1 | contig 12702 bp, 9 predicted proteins | sample Klosneuvirus_201_FD_109709 | JGI IMG/M metagenome (GOLD analysis project Ga0154020, IMG submission 109709) | Active sludge microbial communities from wastewater, Klosterneuburg, Austria - Klosneuvirus_20160825_MG | ecosystem: Engineered > WWTP > Aerobic digester > Activated sludge | place... | reverse complement strand
GACGCCCGGGTGGAAACCCCGCCCCACTACGACACCTTCGCCGACTTCCATTACGCTTATCACTACGGCGACATGTACGTGCCATACATCAAGCAGGAGGAACCGCTCAAGGTTGAGACGCAGCATTTCCTCGATTGTATCCGTAACAAGACAAAGCCGATCTCCAGCGGCGAACAAGGCCTCGAAATGGTGCGAATTCTCGAAGCCTCCTCCGAGTCACTTCGTCAAAATGGAGCCGCCGTCGAACTGACAGGCAAGGCGAAATCCAGCAGCAGCGGAGAAGGCGACACGAAGTTCCGGAAACGCACCACGACATGAGCGCGAACGAGATTCCGTACCGGCTGATTGCGGATAACGTCAAGCTCGGTAAGAACGTCAAAATTTTCGCCTTCACCAATCTCTACGGCTGCGAGATTGGCGATGACACCAAAATCGGCACCTTCGTCGAGATTCAGAAAGGTGCCCGAGTAGGAAACCGATGCAAAGTTTCTAGCCATTCCTTCCTTTGCGAAGGGGTCATTCTGGAGGACGAAGTGTTCATTGGACACGGGGTCATGTTCACCAACGATCGAACCCCTCGCGCGACCGCGGCTGACGGGAAATTACAGACAGAAGCCGACTGGAAATGCGAATCGACGGTCATCAAAAAAGGCGCCTCCATTGGCTCCGGAGTCACCCTGCTCTGTGGGATCACTGTCGGTGAGCGCGCGATCGTGGGCGCAGGCAGCGTCGTGACCAAGGACGTGCCGAAAAACGCCGTCGTCGCAGGGAATCCTGCTAAAGTTCTCCGCTACCTGCCCGACAATTCCTGAGCATATGACCGTACCGTTCCTCAATCTCCGCGCCGCTCACGATCCGCTTAAAGGCGAAATCATGGCGGCGATTCAACAAGTCATCGAAACCAGCGCCTTCGCAGGCGGATCCTTCGTCGCAAAATTCGACGAAGAATTTGCCGCTTACTGCCATACCAAATACTCCATCGGTCTCGGACACGGCACCGAAGCGCTATGGCTGCCTCTCCTCGCATTGGGCGTTGGGCCGGGCGATGAAGTCATCACCGTTCCAGGTACCTTCATGGCAACCGCCGAGGCCATCACTTACTGCGGGGCCAAGCCGGTGTTCATCGATATCGATGAGTCCACCTACACGATGAATCCGGCACTCTTGGAGAGGGCCATCACCCCGAAGACCAAGGCCATCATTCCGGTCCACCTGTTCGGACAAGTGGCGGACATGGATCCGATTCTCGAAATCGCCAATCGTCACGGCATCCCGATCGTCGAGGACGCCTGCCAGGCACACGGAGCGGAATACAAGGGACGCCGTGCCGGTTCCATTGGCGCAGCCGGTGCATTCAGCTTTTATCCAGGAAAGAATCTTGGAGCGATGGGTGAAGCCGGTGCGACGACAACCAACGACGCCGAACTGAAAGCCAAGATCGAGACCCTTCGCGACCACGGTCAGCGGAAGAAATATCATCACTCCATGATCGGCTGGAATGCCCGCATGGACGGCATGCAGGGCGCAATCCTCAGCATCAAGCTCAAGCATCTGGAGCGTGGCAACGAATGCCGGCGAACCAACGCAGCCCTGTATCAGAAGCTCCTGGCCGGCGAGAAGAACATCATCGTTCCGCAGGAAGCGCCCGGTCGGAAACACGTCTATCACTTGTTCGCGATCCGCACCCCGAAACGCGACGCCGTGATTGACGCGCTCGCCAAGCTCTCCATCCACTGCGGCATTCACTATCCGATTCCGGTTCACCTTCAAGAAGCTTACCAAGGGCTTGGGCTGGGTCGTGGCTCCTTCCCCGTTGCCGAGAGATGCGCGGACGAATTCATTTCCCTGCCGATGTTCCCGGAACTGACCGCAGATCAGATTGAAACGGTGGTTCGCGAACTCAAGATCGCCGTTCGGTCGATCAACGGCTGAGCGCTCAGAGTATCGTTCTAAAAACGCCACGGGCGCGGATTTCTCCGCGCCCGTTCTGTTTTCAAGAAACTGAAATAGCAATCAAGGCTCACACCTTCTCTGGCACAACGTACGGCTTGCGATACGGACGGGTGAGCATCTCGTTCGCCTGATCATTGCCGAGGAACCGCTCCGTCTTCGGGTCCATCGTAAGAGGCACACCCATACCGAGCGGGGTCGCGTCCACATCGACGCCATTGGCGGCCAGATGCTCAAACATCCGGTCCATGCTTTCTGAGAACTTGGAATTGGCCTTTATGGCATCTCGAATCTCACCCTGCTTCTGTTTCTTGCCGAGACGGTAGCTGATGTTGCCCGTGTGACACAGCGCGCTGGAGAGATGGCCTTCGAGAATGTCGGCATTGAGGTCCGTGTGCTTCCGGCTTCGAACGGCTTTCACGAAGTTCTCGTAGTGGTCGGCGGCACCCTTCCATTCCTTGAGTTTGTTGCCTTCTTTGTCGTACGCGGTCGCGCTGGAGTAGTTCGGAACTACCACGATGCCACCTTCGCAGTGGATGATCACCGCCACGCTGCCGCCAAGTTTGGCGGGAAACTTGTCCATATCGCCAGCGCCCCAGCCACCGTTCTTAATCGCAGCCTTGGTGGCGGGAAGTCCGCGCACTTCAAAAATAAGCGGTGCCTTCGCGTAATCGTGATAAATCACCTGCGTGTTCGCGGTCTCGCCATCATCTTCGTAGCCAAGACGTCCGCCGGCACTGATGACCCGCGGGGAAAGTTCGTTCACGCCGAGGAACCAACGGGCAATGTCCATCTGATGGATGCCCTGGTTGCCGAGATCGCCATTGCCGTAGTTCCAGATCCAGTGCCAGTCGTAATGGAAGCGCTTGCGGCGGATCGGATCCATCGGCGCGGGGCCGCACCAGAGATCGTAATCCACTCCAGCCGGCACGGGCTGCGGAGCGTCCACTTTGCCGATGCTCGGCCGGGGTTTGTAGCAGAGTCCGCGGGCGACGGTGATCTTGCCAAGGTTGCCGGCATTGACCCATTCCACCGCTTCCTTGATGGCGTGGCTCGATCGGCTTTGTGTGCCGGTCTGCACGATCTTCCCATACTTGCGGGCTGCTTCGACGATCTTGCGGCCCTCGAAAACATTGTGCGAAACCGGCTTCTCCAAATACACGTCCTTGCCCGCCTGCACCGCCCAGATGGCGCCGAGAGCATGCCAGTGATTCGGCGTGGCGATGGAAATAACGTCGATGTTCTTGCTGTCGAGCAGGCGGCGGATGTCCTTGTGCGTCTCAACTGTTACGCCCTTGTCCTCCCACTTTTTCTTTTCGCCGCCGAGGATGACATCATCCACATCGCAGAGTCCCGCGATACGTGTCCCTTTGACTTTGGAGAGTCCGCCAAGATGATCTTTGCCGCGACCACCAAAACCGACGACAGCCACACGCACGTCGTCATTGGCGCTGGCGACCTGGGCCCAGGATTTCGCAGACCAACTGATCGTGGCCGTGGCGAGGGCGGCGGACTTAAAAAAGGAACGGCGATTGAGCTTTTTCATAGCAGTAGAATGGATAAGCAGACGGTCGGCTTTCGGTGAATGTTCAAGCGTGGGTTACTTACCCGCCACGTAGTCCTGATAGCGATCGGCCACTTTGCCCGCGATCTCGTCGCCGGCGTGGAGGTAGAACCGATACTTGAAAGTGACGCTTTTGCCGGCGGGAATCGTGATGTCGCCTGCGCCCTTGGGCTGCTTCTCAAAATCATGCACCCCGAACGGATTCGCAGCGAAGAGGCCGTACTCGCGCACGTGCCACCACGTTGGATGCTTGGGGTTCGACGGATGATCGAAGATGGCCACACCGACCGTCTTGCCATCGACCGGGCCCGAATAATCGCACCAGGCGGCACGCTTGCCCCAGGCCTTTTCGTCGCCGCTACCGCTGCTGGTCACACCGCTGCTGAGCGCGATCCGCCCCTTGCCGACTTTCGCCTTCTTCTCGCCCTTTTCTTTCGCCAACACACCGCGCATCGATTCGTTCACGCGAATTGCCATTGAACCTTCCTTGGTGTCGCCCAGCACGACGTCCCTGTCGCCGGCCTTCAGGGTGACTTCGAAGTCGAACAAACGCTCATGGTTGGCTCGGGTGAAAACGCGGAACGTGCGCTCATCGGTCATCGTGACAGAACCATCGGGAGCGATCCATTTGTTGGCCGAGCGAATGACGCCGGAGTCTTTGCCGCTCTTCACCTCGAGAAACTTGTCGTGAACGATCTTTCCCGCCTTCGGTGTTTCCGACCAGAAATCGACACCATTGACCAGTCCGTGAGAATACCAGAGCGAGCGATGATGCGGGTGATCCTTCTCTTCGCCCTCGACCTCTTTCATCGGCCAATTGCGCGTCATCGACGCTCCACCCGGGCCGATGAGCGGATAAAAGTAAACGTGCGGCGCGCCTTGAAAGCAGTAGTCCGTAAAGTGCTCACCATTGATCTCGATGCGCAGCTTGTCCGCCTGTTCGGTGATCTTCACGCCGTCGGCAGCAACAAGCGGAGACGAAAGAAGCGCGACAAATCCAAGCGAGGTCAGCAATCGGTGGAACATACGACCATCGTTAAGAGAACGTCGCGGCGTGGTCAATGCGCAATCCACGGCGCATTTGCGCACGAGCAACGCGGCATCTGGTTTCAGCAACAGATGTGTAGTCGATCACCACCACCCATCCCTAGCTTCAGCAGCGAAGCTCGCAGTGTCAGACGCGGTCGTCAGAAAGCGAACGGTTATGTGCAGTCTGAATATTCAGCTTTTGCCAGTCAGCTTGCCTGCTGCGCCTGTATCTCTAAAGGATACAACCCCGACGGTGCTTCTCTTTCTTTAATCGACTCCTCGTGGAGGCCTCCATGAAAACCAACCCATACCCATACTCATCATCCGAAACCAATCGACGAAACCTAATCGCGGCCACTCTCTGCGTGATCTGGCTGACTGCCGTCTCCGGAGTCGAAGGCCAGAGCCCGGGGTTCATCCTCGTCAAACCAACGCCCGGCGGCATCGATCCGCACCCTTTCATCACCTCCATCACGGAGACTCAGGGCGGCATGCGCATTGAATGGTTCGGCTTCCAGGGACCGTATCAATTGGAACGCAAAGGTGCGCTCGATGCCTCCGCGTGGACCAATGTCGGCGCGGCCACAGACGGAAACGTCGCCACCGTTCCCAAGGGCGGCGCCGCAGCGTTTCACCGCATCAAAGGTGGTTTGCCGGCGTATCAAGGAGACGCGACTTGCGCCGAATGCCACGACTCGACCCACGCAAGCTGGTCGCAGACTCCCCACGCGCGGGCGTTCCAGACCTTGATCAACGCCGGACAGCAAAACAATCCCCAGTGCATCGCCTGTCACAGCGTCGGTGCCGGCGTGCCCAGCGGCTTCATCAACAACACCATCACGCCGCACTTTGCGAATGTTCAATGCGAGAACTGCCACGGACCCGCCGGCAATCACATTGCTGAAGACCCGCCCGTCGCCTATCCGCTCGTGCTGAAATCCTCCATGCTCTGCGGCGGTTGCCACAATGGATTCCATCATCCGACCTATGATGAGTGGACCAGTTCACCGCACTCCGCCGTCGTCGAAGAACTAGCCGAGGAATTCATGGTTACCAACCGGACCTCCGCCGTTAACCGCATGAGCTCCTGCGGCGCGTGTCATTCCGGCGCCGTTCGTCTTGCGATGCTCAGCGCCGCCGCACGAACCGGCAATGCCCGCACCAATGTCGCCTGGCCGACCGGCGAAGAAGCTGCGCATACGCCCGTAGGCTGCATGGTCTGCCACAACGTTCATCAAGTCACCAAACGCACCAACGTGCTGAACCTGGCCGTTTACACCAACTCGCTGCGGAATCCGATCTCCTCGACGAACGTCTTCTCGTACAACACCGGCACCAACTTCGCGTCGCAATACAACCCGAACGTCAGCGTCTGCGGCCAGTGCCACAACGCTCGCGGAGCCACCGTCGGATCGAGCGGACGTCCGCCCCACTATTCGCCGCAGTACAATATCTTCCTTGGCGTCATCGGCGTGACGACAAACGCCACACCGCCGCAGGGTGCGCACAAGTCGAATCCCCTTCAATGCGCCGGCTGCCATACTCACGGCCACGGGGAAGCGAACCCTTCGCCCACCGATCCGGCTTACACGGGCCATGCCTTCCGCGCGACGCCGCAGGCCTGCGCCGTGTGTCACACGGATACGACCGGACCTAATTCTCCGACCAACCTGCTCTTCAGCACGCAGTCGGAAATCAGTGGAATGATGACCACCACCAAAAACTTGCTGGACCTCTGGGCCAGCACCAAGAACACCAACAGCTGGGCATCGAAATACGAGGCACGCGGCTGGGAATACACGTCGCCGGGTGAACTCTCCAATCCGAGCGGCAGCACCACCATCACGGGCCCGACTGCCGCCGAGCAGGCGCAAATCCCGCAAGGAATCAAAGACGCACGGTTCAACCTCTACCTGATCTCAAGGGATAAGAGCTTGGGAATCCACAACGCGCCTTACACGCGCTACCTCCTGCAAGTTGCCCAACAACGGGTGAATGCAGAACTGGCGAAGCCGTAAGGATCAATCAGCGGGCGCTGATCGCCCGCTGAACAGCCAACCACCAACGACTGGCGCAACTAAGGTTGCGCCGGAGTTGGTGGTTCGGCTTTCCTGATGTGCTCGTGAATGCACGCGATCAGCGCCTCGACGCTTACAGGCTTCGCGAGGAACAGTTCGCCGCCGCTGTTCAATCCGCCCTCGCCCGCCTCCCGCTTCGAAACCGTCGCCGTCAGGAAGATGATCGGCGTATTCTTCAAATTTCGGTCACGCTTGATCTGCTTGGAAACGTCGCCGCCGTCCATGCTGGGCATAATCACGTCGAGCAGGATCAAATCGGGCAGGAACTCGCGCGCCGTGGCGAGCGCGAACATCGCGCGATTCTCCACCCTCACCTCGAACCCGCCCGTCTTCTCCAGGTTGAGCTTCACCATCCGCGCGAAGCTGACCTCATCATCAATGACGAGAATCTTCTTCTTTGCCGGAGCGGGGGCGAGTGGCGGCGTCGCTTCAGGCGCGGGCGCAGGCGTCGGCGTCGCATTCGATGTCACGTTTTCCATGGCTAGACCTTAAACATAATGGTGGCAGCGACGCCACCTTCTTTACGATTTCGTATGTCCAAACTGCCTCCATGGAGTTCCACAATCTTCTTCGTCACGGAGAGCCCCAGCCCGGTCCCCTTACCCGTCTCCTTCGTCGTGAAGAACGGATCGAAAATATGCCTTAGCTTTTCCTCCGGAATTCCGCTGCCCGTGTCGATGACTTCCGCGATCACCACCGTCTCGCCCGCGCGAATCCGATCGGCCTCGCGGCTCCCGGCATCATGTTCCACCGCCCCCAGCACCCGGCAACTGGTGCGGACCGTCAACGTCCCGCCCGCCGGCGTCGCGTGGATCGCATTCATGAGGATGTTGACGAACACCTGCTTCATCTTGTTGCGATCAATCCACACCGGCGGCAGATCGCCCGCCAGCTCGCGCACCAGCTTCAGGCCCGCCTCATTCAAATCATGGCGCACAAACCCAATCGACTGTTCGAGCACGGCACTCAGATCCTCGGCGCGGGTATCCAGCGCGTGCGGCACCGAGAAATCCAGCAACCCCATGATGATGCCGTCGGCGCGTTTGATCGCATCCATCATGTCCGAGAGGATCAACGCCACGTTTTCATCCGACGACTTCAGGTTCTGCGCGAGGTAATCCGTGCCCATGCGCAGGATGCCCAGCGGATTCTTCACCTCGTGCGCGACGCCGGCGGCCAGCCGTCCGATCGACTGCATCTTCTCCGCCTGGATGAGCTGAAACTGCGCTGACTTCACCTCCTCGTGCGACTGCTGAAGCTCCGTCAGCGTCCGCTGCAACTCGTCCTTGTTCCGCGCCAGTTCCGCATTCGCCTCGCGAATGGCTTCCACTGAAAGTTTTCTTTCGGTGATGTCACGGCTGATGCCGACCAATCCCGTGACCTTTCCATCCTTGCTGCGAATCGGAACCTTCGTTGTTGCGTGCCAGCGCTTGTTCCCGAGCCGGTCTTCCACGAGCTCCTCCCGATTGAGCAGCGCGAAGCCGGATTGAATGACCCGCAGATCGTCGTTGGTGAACCGGTCGACCGCTTCCGCAGGAAAGAAATCTGAGACTCGCCTGCCCACCACCTGGCTTTCCGAATCCGCGCCCAGCCAGCGACGATGCGCAATGTTGTCGAGCAGGTAACGGCCTTCCGTGTCCTTCACGTAGATGTAGTCCGGAAGGTTGTCGATCAGGGACCGCAGCAAATTTCGCTCGGCATCGAGATGCTCCTCGATGCGCTTGATCTCGGTGATGTCGCGGCTGATGCCGAAGTTGCCGATCGTTTTGCCCTGCCGGTTCTTCAGCGGCAACTTGGACGTCAACGCCCACGTCACGCTGCCGTCCGGTAGAATCTCCCGCTCCACCTTGGCGAGAATCGGCTGCCCCGTCTCCATCACCTGGGCTTCGTCCCGCATCGCGATCTCCGCGTGTTCGGCGGAAAAGAAATCACGATCTGTCTTCCCCATCGCCTCGCGCGGATGCCCGATCTTGAACTGTTCCGTCACCGCCTTGCTGATGCGAGTGAAGCGGCTCTGGTCATCCTTGAAATAAATCCGATCCGGCAGGTTATCCAGCAGCGTGTGCAAAAGGTCGCGCTCATGGGCCAGCGCCTCCTCCGCGCGTTTGCGCTCGATGGCGTAGCGCATGGCGTGAACGAGCAGACGCGTGTCCACGAACGCCTTCACGAGGTAATCCTGCGCGCCCTCCTGCACCGTCTCGATGGCGTGCTTCTCGTCATCGAGTCCGCTCATCACAATGATCGGAACCTGCGGCGCCGCAGCGTGGGCGCGCTTGAAGGTTTCCGCCATCGGACTGTCCGGCAGCGAAAGATCGAGCAGCACGAGATCAACTCCGCCCTGAGTCAAGCGGGCGAGTCCATCGGTGAGGGAGGTGACGTGTTCGAGTTCGAACTGCGCGCCGGCGGGGTCAGCCAAGTATTCGCGCATAAGCCGCGCGTCGCCCGGGTTATCCTCAATGAGGAGCACCTTGCGCTTTGCGTTGGACTTGGACGCTTTCACTTTGGGCCGCGCGAAGTGTGGTTCACCGCAACGGAATTTCAACTGGGAACTTGGTAAAGCGCCCGCCCGCCTATTTACGGACGTTTTCCAGCAGCAGCAACGCGGCACCATTGGTCCGCCAGCTCTCGCGCTGCGCAAGTGACACCGGCACCGTCGTCGGCCCGCGCACGAAGGAACCGAGCACCACGTCCGGGTCACCGTCCCCGTCCACGTCCCCGGAATCCATCACCATCCAGCGACCGGCATTCTGCTCCGCCACCGTCGACGCCACGAACTTCATCGCCCCCTGATTCTCGAGATAAACAAAACTCTCCGGCATTGCGGCGTCGAACTCGGGATAATACGAGATCGCCGCAACATCGTAATCACCGTCGCCATCGAAATCGCGCGCCGTCGCCTTGTAAGCGCCGTGCATCGGATAAAACATCGCCTCGCGAAAACCATTCCGCCCGTCGTTGAGATAAAGTCGCACACCGTGATACGCCTTCGTCGGGAGCGCGAAGTCGCCGTTGTCGCCGTTGACCACCAGCAGATCCGTCTTGCCGTCCTTGTTGAAGTCCACCAGTTCAAACCCGACAAATCCCCACGACGGCGGTCGCTCCAGCCACGTCTCCATTTTGAACTCGTTCCGGCCCATGTTAAGGAACACGTGAATCGCTTCGCGCGCCTGCGCCGTCATCACGATGATGTCCTGCCGCCCATCGCCATTGATGTCGCGCACCTCGGCTTGAATCGATCCCGGCCGCTCCAGCAGCACATGCTCGTCGTAGCCGCCGTCCTCCTTCGCCTCGAACCACGAGAAACGCCCGAGCCGGTTGCCGTAGGAACACACCACCAAATCTTCGCGGATGTCCGTGTTCAGATGCGCGACCACCGTGTTCACCGGACGCCGCAATCCGCTCGCAAGAACTTTTGCCGCGGACTCAGAGCCTTCCTTCGGGATGAACTCCACCACGCCTTCCTGCGCATCCGACGGAAACAGCCTTCCAATCTGCGTCACGATCAGCCCTTTGTCACCGACCGTCAGGCTCACCGGCCCGCTCTTCAATCGCATCCGGCTGATCAAACCGCCCTCCGCACCCAGCGCAAAGAGCTGCCCCGAAAACGCGTCGCCGAAGTAAATCCGTTTCGCCGCGGAATCAATCTTCACCATCGACGTCATAGGCGCGCTTTCGTGCGGATTCAGTTTCTTCACGCGAAACTGTTTCGAACCGACGGTCACCGGAGGCTTCGCGGGCGGAGGCACCGGACGGCTCGGCGCCAGCGCGCGATAGTAATCCCAAATCGAGAACCATTCCTCCTCCGAGAGTAACGGAGCATTCGGGAACAGTGCCGCTTCCTGCAACAGCTTCCCGTCCTGCATGCCCTCGTAATCTACCCGTTCGATGCCCAGCCACTTCGCCATTTCTGGTTGCACATGGTGCGCCCACGCCGTCTTCGTCAGCAGATCCGGCTCCGGCAGGAGATGACACGCCGCGCAATACTTCACCGCGTTATCGCGGCCCTTTTGCAGCGCGAGCGAAAGCGCCGGCGCCTTCGGATTCGTCCCCTGCCCCCACGCGCCACCAGCCGGCAGACACAGCGCAACCGCGGCGACGAGCAGGGTAAGTTTCATTGGCGCGAGTCGTAGCTCATTTGCTCGCGGGCGGGAAGGCCGAATCGAAATTCGTCCGCACAAACGTCGGCTTCACCACAAACGTCACGAAGCGTGGACGTTGAAAGGCAAACGTCACATCGATCGATTGCGTGTCCGGGGCGAGTTCCATTCCCGCCACGTAATGCCCATTCGGTCCCGTGTGCGGCCAGAGCGCGTAACCGTTGCCGAACTTCAGCTCGCGACCACGATTGTCCGTCACGCGCGCCAGCTCCACGCGCATTTCGGGCACGGAGGAAGTGAAACTCAATCCAAGATCCGTCGTGCGCAGATAGCCGTTCTCCGCCGCGGATTGCAGCAACGCCGGCTTCAAGGTGAGTTGAGCTGCAATGTCACCATGAATAGCGGCAACGAAGTTCGTCACGACAGCAGAGTTTGTCCGGCTCACTGGAACTTCACGCAACGTCCAGAGATCTGCCTCCGCATAACCCGATGTCCGAACAAACTCCGCCGTCAGGTTCCAATCCGGTTCATCCGGCCAGAGCACTTTGGAGAAGCCCGCCTCCAATCGTCCATTCCGGTTCGGCAGCCGCGTGTAGGGAACTGCGAAATAGTTGCTGGTCGCCCCGATGCACTCGATCCGCCGGATCATCCAGTTCGTCGATATCGCTCCGCCCTCGCGCACCTCGAACGTCGCCGTCGTCCACGGCGCGAGTGCCGATTCAGTGCCGCGTCGCCACAAGGGAACCTCAAGACCGCTTTCGAGACTCTTCAGCGAGAACTTCACGCCGCCGTTTTCGACACGAATCGGAGGCTCCGATCCCCCAAACGCAGCCACCCCCTGCTCCGCCCGGTTCGGCACCATCAGCGCACCCAGCGGATTCGGGCGATACGGTAGCGGGTGGTCGTGGAAACGGATCTCCAACTTCCCGGCACGCCGCGGATAACTCTCGAACTTCCACGCCACAATAGAACGTGGTTTACGCGAGGAGAATGATGAAGCGGCAAGGTACAACGGTTCTGATTCGAACATCCCAGGTGCCCGAATCGAAGCATAGCGCGGAGGGGAATTACTACCGCCTCTCGGCCACTCCGTCCAAACCGTCAGCGAAGGACTCATCGAGGAAAAGTTATGGGACCGATACCCGAACCGTTCGCCGCGATTCGGCCCGAAGAATCTGGCGACGAGTCGCGCCAGAAAGGATCCTTCTTCATAGGTATGCCTCGTGCCGTAAGTCGTCGCGAGCAACGACACCTGCCTCCCATCCGCGAGAACCAAATCCGCCTGCGGTCCCGGCAAAAGCCACGCCAGGAACCCGGCAACCAACACGAACGCCATCGCCGCAAACCACCAGCGTTGCCAGACCGGCCGGTTCATGGCACCCGTCGCAAGTTCCGTCTCGCTTCGACCAGCAGTCTATTCAACCGCTGCGGCAGCTTCGCCGTGAGCGCGCGATACTCATGCATCCGCCGCGCCGCTTCCACCAACACGCGAACCATGCCGAGCGCATCGGTGAGACTCACGAACTCTGCGGCAATGCGGCCGGCCGGATGGCAGTTGTGATAATTGCCAAGCGCCACGCACACCGCCGCCGTTAGGTAGCCGAACTCCTGATACGCCGTCGCCTCGCACGTCCCGCCGAACATCAACGCGCGTTGATAACAAAAGCTCGAATCGGATGTTTGGATCCCCGCCGCCACTTCGGCGAGGAACCGCATCGCACCCGAATCGAACGTCGAAGCGCGGTCGCCGACGCGCAGGATCACGCCCTGCCCCATTTTCGCTGGCGGCAGTTCCTTGCTCGTTTCGAGCGACACCACGAGCGCATCCGTCGGAATGAATTTCGACTTCGCGACTGTGAGCGCGCCTTGAAAGCCAACTTCCTCCGCCCGCGAGATCACGCCAATCACGTGTGCCCGCGCACGGGACAGCTTCAGCTCAATCAGTGTCGCAAGGATCGCCGCAACGCCGATCAAATCATCGCAT
>Ga0154020_10007528_pt1 | contig 12705 bp, 8 predicted proteins | sample Klosneuvirus_201_FD_109709 | JGI IMG/M metagenome (GOLD analysis project Ga0154020, IMG submission 109709) | Active sludge microbial communities from wastewater, Klosterneuburg, Austria - Klosneuvirus_20160825_MG | ecosystem: Engineered > WWTP > Aerobic digester > Activated sludge | place... | reverse complement strand
CATCCACTGTTCAAGCATCTTGCGCTCATGAAAAAGCTTTAGCAGAACATTCTTTGAGATCAAATCCGTGTCCTGCTGCGCAATGTCAGCAGCAACGCGCAGACTCAAGTGATCGCACTGCTTTTCGTGCGACAAAATCATTTGAAAGCCAAAAAGCCGTCGATTACCCAATACAAGGTGGAGCACCTTCTCTACATCACCGTAATAGATCGACACCGGACCCACCCGCGCCGCCTCGTCCGATCGCCCGGTCAACTTAAAACGCCGACCTGTCTTATCGCCGTCCGGGAAGTCAGGTGGATCAACCCACTCAGCACAATCGCCCGCCGGATAGCGGATGACCGGCATAAGCAGGCGCGTAAGATTCGTGACGATCAATCGACCGGGTACACCCGGGCTTTGAATTGGTTTGCCAGTCGCATCGTCCACAATTTCAACAACCGTTGCATCCCGAAAAACCCGGTGGATGCCGTCCGGGTCGCGGAAATCAGCGTACCCAAGAAGACCGGCATCGACGCTGGCGTACCCTATTGACCGGATCAACATATCGGGAAACACCTGACGAATGAATGCTACTTGGTCCGGATAAATCGCCTCTCCGCCGTAAAGCAGTTTCTTTAAGGGAAGATCGGCAGGTTTAAGCGACCTTTCCTTGATTTGCTTGATCAACGAGAGCAGCAGCGTAGGAACACCGGCCCATGTTGTGACTTCAAATTCCTGAGTCAATCGCAGGATTTCGTCAAAATCCGAAGCTCCACCAAGAGGAAATTCAACGACACTCGCACCAGACTTTTCGAGTGAACCATGGATAAAAAGAAACGACGCATAAAGGCCGCCACCATAAAACAGATTTGCAACTCTCTCGCCCTGACCAAGCCCGCCGGCAGCCATTCCGGCGCCAAAAACAGAGGTAAAAGAATTCCACTCCTCCCGGGAAAAGGCTGAATATTTTGGATTCCCTGTCGTCCCCCCGCTTTTGAAAACAATACCATCTTCTAATTTTCCGGTTAGAAGACGATTGTCCACCAGTGAATTCGCTTGCCAGTAGGCCGACTGATCTGTAATCGGTAGATCCTCAACCGACGTCACGGAAGCGCCGAAGCCGGCGAATAAATGGCCGTAAAACGGCGAGTGCTTCCGTGCATGATCGACGATATGCTGCAGAGAATAAGATTTCATAGGTTCCTTAACGCAAATCTATGACATGCCGGAGCTTTCCGGATCCCGGCGTCCTTACGAGTTGGTCGCTGCTTCTGTGCCGCACCTCGATCACAAGAGTCCCTTCTTCGTTAACCAGCTCATGCAATTCCCCCATCTCCAGTAAGATATTTCTAATAATCGCCTCTTTTTTCTGGATGACATCGGTCGAGGACGACCACAAAATGACCCGGTCGCAAACGCGCTTTATACCAGAAACACGATCAACGACAATTTGCAGTTCGCCAGTGATGCCGCTGGACTCCTCCAACACCGCTAAGAATTTTTGATAGTTAAAGAAAGCCCCGCCCGCTCTGAATACATCTCCATGACGCCCTAACAGCTCAAACCGCGGAGAGGACCTGCCACAAGGACAGCGGCCTCCGGCCTGCCCGTTTTCATCGACAACAAAGCGCCCCAAGTCACCAATGTCGTAGCGATTGAGCGCTTGCCCTTGGCGCATGCGCGAAGAAAACACCAGCCGACCAGGCGTACCAGGAGCAACGGGCGCGTCGTGGTCCAAAGCAAGAATTTCCAGGAACTGCAGGCGATGATGTAAATGGTGAACACTCCCGGAAGTATGCGCACACTGGTAGCCTAACGGCCCTGAATCAACGCTTCCGTAGGTCGCGCTCTTGATCAGCCCGACACCATAAGTCTCCTGAAATATTTTCTTCTGAGCTTCGCTAAAATGTTCCCCACCGTAAAACACGCGTTTAACCGGACGTTCCTGCGCAAAGCGATTGCGGTTCGCTGCATCATCAAATAATCGCATAAGGTAGGAGGGCATCCCCAGTATGGTGTCAACTTTGTGGCGTAAAATCATATCGCCGACAAACTTGAAATCAAGATGGGCCGCCATGGGCAGTTGAACCGCTCCCATGGATTCGAGAATCGTGAAAAAACTGAGGAAGCCGCCATAGAGGCCGCCGCCAAAAAACAGGTTCATGCAGCGATGGCGTCCTGGATCCAACCCGGCTGCAAAAAGTCCCTCCGCAGCAAGTTGCATCTGACCATGGTAATCGTCGTAGCTGAATACAGATATTTTTGGTTCACCTGTGCTACCGCCACTTTTAAAATACAGGTGAGAGCAGGACTCATCCACCGATAGCGCCTGAAACGCTGCCTTGTCCATAATTCGGGGTGGATCGCCTCTACCCCAAAGCGGCTTTTCATCGGCAATCATCAATTCACCGAAGCTAACGACGGAACTTCCAATCTCGGGCAGTTGCAAGCTTATTCGCCGCATGTATCGCGGAAGAGCATAAACGCCATCATGAGGCTCCCCGGAGTAGCTATCCAGCATATGCCCACATTCGGTTATCCGGAGGATACCAGCCGCGATCAGCTTTGCGGACAGATCGGCGACACGACCGGCGTCGCATGAAAGGCCGGCAGTTTGCAGCCATGCACGCATGGGCCACAAGGTTCCGAAAATGTCTCCAGCAGGCAGCGCCTTAAGCCATATGGTCCGAAAAAGTGGCGACGCCCGAAGTGCTGGGGTTCGATCCACCAAAATGCGCCATGCACCACTTGCCGACCTTAGTGTCTCGCCCAACCCCAAAGCGGCTTCGCATTCGTGCAGCGCGAGAGTCATTGAAATCTCTGCCGCACCGGCTTCTTCGGGCTCGATCATTGAACCTGCGATTGATGCTTGCGTAAGAGCAGTAAGCTCTTCTGCCAAAGAATTGGCGAAAGTTCTCAGATCCCCATAGTTGGTTGTTTCGACGTAGACGCATTGGGGGCTGGAACAAGCCTGCTGGTTTAACGCACAGATGTCCTTCGCAATTGCGACGATGGTCTCCCTGCGTGTTGAATGCTCCCGGGCAACATAAGAAAAACTGAGTTTATGTCCCCACTCGATGACCCGCGCATCCCGCGGAGCCTGCGCCCGAATGGCGTTGACTGCCTCTTCGCCGCCCCAGACCGCAATGCCGGAGGCAAGATCTAAAACCTTCTGTAATGCCTCCGACTCCGAACTGCGCAGCTCCAGAACAATAACACGGTCCGCAATCTCGCCACTTTCATCTAGCGCACACAGAGCCTCTATGAAAGAAACAGAAAATCCACCGTCGGCTGAGCTGGTCTTCAGCGTATTGAAATTCCCAGAAAGCAATCCTTCCACGACACTTAAAACGCCAACAGCAGGTGCATTTCCTGGTGCGATGTGAACCACATGACCAAGGGGTGCCCACGCCTCAAAAACAGGCTTTGCCATCTCGAATCGCGCAGGTGTGAATGGATCTGCGGACCCGGTCTCACGTCGAAGTTTCAGCTGTAAAACTTCCGGCCGCAAAAAGTCCGCAATACTTGCTATCGTCTGCGAAGCCTCGTCATCCCCCACCGACGCTTTTAGCTTTGAATGGAGCCTTCCAAAGACTGATAGCCCATTGGATGACTCTTTTGGCGAAATTTTGTCTGAGAGAACTTTTACTAATGCATCACAAGCCGCATACAAAAAGCGCAACTGAACCGGTCGCCCACCCACGGCCTCGATATCCCGCGACAAACCGGAGAGATTCTGCATGAGGGCAGAATCATCGATCATTGCTCCTCGCCAAAAATGCCTCCTGGTCATGATGGCCGCCTCAACAATTCCGCTGCGGCCACGGCGCAGCTCTTGTTTTTGCTAGTTCCTGCGCGACCATGAACCCTGAAGAAAGGAGTGTCGATTCCGCAACTGCAGTCACTCCCCGGGTAAAGCGACGCCAGATCTCCCATCAGCACGCTGTGAGCAGGAACCGAGGTCATATACGGCGACACAAAGCTCAGAAATCCACGCCGACCATAGGGGAGCAACTCCAAAGAGGCCACATCACGGATAAAAACTCTGGACCACACCGGCACGTGAAATTCATGCTGCCGACACTCGATGTAAGGAACGCAATGCTCCACCGACCCGAACCCATCCCGTAAACGCTCGTCGGGGATGCCAAGCTGGTCGCTAACATTGCGGTACAAGTCCTTTTTCTCTATCGCCTTGTCGGCATGCCCCTTCCACCCGCCGCCTAAAAAGACCAGAGACTCCGGATGCAATTTCAGCGGCGGTATTTTCAGCTGCCGCATCCGTTCCAGGGTAAAAAACAAGAATGCGGGAAAGCCAAAAATCCGGACGGGCTCACCACTTACCGCAAAGCGCTCCAAAGCTGCGATGGTGCCAAAGACATCAAATTCGTGTCTGCCATCCCCGGTCAAACGCAGTGCCGTAAAGACCTCCCGCGCTGGCGCGTATTTACACAGATAGTGATCAGTAAAGGCTGTGCCCAACTTAGACCCTTGCTCCGTTTGGTAACTATAAAGGAGGTAGTTGGTGTTTTTTTCCGGAGTTATCCAGCCATTGTGAGCAAATATCCAGTCAACCATGCGCTGCGCGGAAGCGATCGACCAATGATCAAAAAACATCTGCGATTTTTGACCGGTTGTTCCTGAGGACGTCAGGTTCAGAGCTATGGAATCCCGCGGGACGGATAGGACTTCATGCATCTTAAAAAAAACAGCGGGAACCGCTGGTATTTTCGCAAGGTCTTGTACGGACTTTATTTGTTCGGGCCTCACCCCCCTTTGCGACACCAGGTTGCGATAAAATGACGATCCCTCCATGTGCCAGGACGTGACCTCCCTCATAGCATCGACCAGCAACGCATCGGCGAATGCCCCATTTAGGTAGGGCTGGTCAATGTCGCACAACCGCTGCACAGAATTCAGTTTTTCGGGAGACGGAACTGTCAGAGGCCCTTCACCGGTATTCATTGAACACCTCCAGAGTCTCGAGGTGCATCCCCTTCCACATCTCAATGTACTGATCAAGATAAGGCTTAAAAGACCGCTCTACCTGCATGCCAACGAAGTTCAACGGCTCAAGCGTACGCGTCATCAGGAGAAAGTCCGCTTTTCTGCCATTAATTTCTATCATCGCCGGATAGATTGCAGAGGGCAAAAACTGGGCATCGACGAGAACCTGCAACGACTCTGCATGTTCCAATCCAATGAGCACCTCGATATACGAGACACCCATGCTTCGCATTTTATTCAGAAGAGGACGCAACCTCCCGCCGCCGAGAGTGTATATGGGAACATTTAACGCTACGACAGTCAGATATCCGTCGGCGTGATTGAGATAAGAAAATATCTCAACCTCCCCATTGGTCGAAGAAATGAGCAAATTGGGAGTGTGAAAGGGAAAAAAACGATCGTAGGGATCGGTAAAGGTCTCATTAAAGCGCCGCAGCACAAACTTCGGAGCATCGATCAACTCAAAATCCAACTCCTCATCGGGGCGACTCGTCAAAGTCGTCCACGCTGTGCGGGGGGCGGACGGTACCTTCGCCAAAGGCACTTCATCTTTAATGCGCAACTGAGAGTTTAACACTTTGACAATCGGCGCAATTTTTTCCGGTACCGGCGGGAGCGGAGGGCGTTTTTCCAGAGTTCCCTCGCGAAATTTCGCCATCAAAGTCAAAGTCTCATATTCTTTCAACTTGTGCGCGTTGGGGAATATTCCCAAAGGGATAAACCCGTCCTTCAGGACCATGATTTGGGGACCGCGTGAGATCGTCCGGGTTGTTGTGTAAATAGAATTAAGCGGTCCGCCACTTCCGAGAAGTTCCTGAGTCCCTCTTTTAATCATGTCAATCGCGACATGATGTTGCCTGAAATCGGGATGCACAACGACGCCGGTTAATTTTCCTATTTTGTGAAAAAGTTCCATCTCAAACACAGCAGATCCGACGATCTGGGCATTTGCTTTGTTTCGGGTCACATACCAGCGATAGTCCGGCGACGACAAAGCCGCCGACATCTGCTGACGATCAGAACATAACGGCAGGGGATAATTGTTTTGATATACGAGAAAATAGAGGCGCAGCAAATCGTCGACATCCTTAAGCGTCGCACACTCGATGATGCAGTCTTTCATGATGCCAGTCCTCGATTAGAAACGCTGATCAAGCTCCGGTGACCGGTGCCTTCTTTTCCTGCTTAGGCTTCTTGCCGGCCCCGGGGACAACCAAAACCTTGTCCACCCGCATGCCATCCATATCGACAACTTCGAATTTCATTCCTTCCCAGATAAATTGGTCTGTTTCTTTTGGAATACGACCCATTCGGGTCATGATCATGCCCCCTAATGTTTGGAAATCCCCGCCTTTTTCATTGGGTACCGACTTCAGTCGGAAAAGGTCTTTTAACGAGTCAATCGTCATCATGCCATCTACCAGCCATGAGCCGTCTTTGCGTTTAATCGCAGCAGCCTTAACCGGCTGCGCGCTGGTACTAAGATCACCCACAATAGCTTCGAGAATGTCGATGATCGTAATCAGCCCCGCGGTCCCGCCGTATTCATCTATGACGATGGCAATGTGTTTTCCAGACTGCTTGAACAGCTCAAGGGCCTTCAATGCCGAAACCGTCTCCATGATGAACATGGGCTCTGTCAGTGATTTTTTCAAATCGAGCTGCTCGCCCCGGGTCATTTTGGCCCAAAGCGCTTTGACGGAAATCAGTCCCACCACCTGATCGGAATTCTCCTCGTATGCCGGAAAGTAAGAATGCGGACCATCGACCATTTTAATGAGGTTTTTCTGGAGATCGTCGGTCAGATCGACGGCAATAATTTTCGGTCGGGGAATCATCAGCTCACCGACTCGCTTATCTCCGAGACGCAAAGCCCGCTTGATGATCGTCTCTTCGGCCTTTTCAAAAACACCAGCAGCAGTCCCCTGTTCGACCATGATCGTCACTTCCTCTTCGGTGACTTCATGTTCACTGGAGTTGCGCGTACCAATCATCCCAACGATGAGATCTGTTGAATAGCTAAGCAGAGAGGCAACCGGGTTCACCACGCGGGCAAACACCTTAAGTGGCTTGGCGAGAATCTTGGCGATATTCTCCGGATTACTCATACCGATGCGCTTTGGCACCAGTTCACCCGCGATCAGCGTAACGTAAGACAGGATGACCACCACAATTCCAAACGCTACTTCGGTAGCGATTCCTTCCAGCCAGGGCACTCCTTGCAATGTCAGGGCGAGAGGATCCGCTAACCTTGCCCCGCCGAAAACCCCCGTAAGAACTGAAATCAGAGTTATCCCCACCTGTACGGACGCCAGAAAATCGGACGGGGCGTTTGCCAGGTCGAGGGCCGTCTGCGCTCCTGGTACACTATTGGCAGCCATTAGCTGCAGGCGCGTTTTGCGTGCAGAAATCACAGCAAATTCAGCGAGTGACAACACGCCATTCAAGCCGATCAGAACGCCCACAACCGCAAATTCAAACCAAAAAGCACTCAATACGCAACTCCCCAAAATCATTCAATCTGGTAACAATTTCCGCGGCAACCACCCGCCTCTTCAGCTTCACAAATGTCCATGGTAGTATGATCGCACGAATCACCGCAACTTGTTCGCAAATATCGATAAATTTGGTTGTTCCTTAAACAGAGGAGTCAAAAATGATCGCGCGCGTCCTGGCCAAAATGATCTTTGTTGCTTGTGCTTACTCCTGTCTGATCAGTCCCGCTATGGCCAGCGATGGCAGCAGCGGCTGCGGTCCGGGCTGGTACGTCTTCAAGCAAAACTCATTAGTCTCATCCTCCCTTCGTATGACAACAAACGGCATTCTGTGGCCCAGCGTCACGGTGGGAATGACACTCGGAACATCGAACTGCGCCAAACACAGCATCGTTCAGCGCTCCCATCGCAGCCTGCATTTTGCAACCTACAACCGTGACAGCCTCATGGTGGACATGGCGCAAGGTCAGGGGGAGACGCTTTCGGCCTACGCCGCAACCTGGGGATGCTCTTGGACTTCGACCGAACGTTTTGGAGCGGTTATGCAGACGAATTATCGCCAAATTTTCCCCCACACCGACTCGCGGGACACCATTGAAACGGCTCCCACAAGCGCTGTGAACCTCAACGATCGCATCGCCGGTGCCATTGTCAGCGACCCCGTGCTCCTGGCTACCTGTCAGGCGGGGTAGTCCGGTCGTCCATGCAGCTGCTGCGCACTCTTATCGCTGCATGTTCCCTGCTGCTAACCACGAGCGCCTTCGCCACATCTGACAAAGACGCCATCGCCACCTCGGTGGAATGGCGTCGACTCTTACATTTCTCAGATCATGCTCCGGCGTTTGGGAGCGATCGCTCTCGCGCGGACTCACCTGTTTTTTTTGTTCATAGGCAAGGCAGGACATCGCCGCGTGCTGAACTCGATGCATTTCTCAACGCCTTGTACCATCCGGAAGTACCCACGGGCACCGCACAGGGTCCCGCCGCCTGCACATTTCCAGCAAGAACGGCATTCCTCCGACGCTTTTTCCCCGACCTGCCGCCTACTCCCAACCATCTGGTCTGCAAGGATCTGGAGGAATGGCGTCGCGGTCTTGGAGCAGCGAGGGCAACGCTGATTTTTGCCAGCTCCTATCCCAACAACCCTGCTTCGATGTTCGGTCACACGCTGCTGCGGCTCGATCCTGAGGCTCCCTCCCTGGGTGCGGACAAACCACCCCATGATCTTTTGAGCTATGTGATCCATTTTTCTGCACAGACTGACGACGAGGACAATCCATTGCAGTATATGGCAAAAGGTCTCTTCGGCGGCTACCCTGGCCGCTATTTGATCGCGCCATATTACGAAATGGTAAACATTTACTCCGGACTTGAAAGCAGAGACCTTTGGGAGTTCACACTGACCCTGTCTCCGGGGGGCATGGATCGCCTCCAGATGCATCTGTGGGAGCTGCTGCATAACGCATGGTTTGATTATTGGTTTGTCGATGAAAATTGTTCCTACCAGTTACTCGCACTGCTCGATGTCGCGGAGCCGGCCTGGGCGTTGACCTCAACGCAGGGACCATGGGTTCTCCCTGTCGACACGATCCGGTCAGTGTTGCGATCGGTCCCCGGATCTTCTCACAACCTGCCCTATCGGCGCATTTCATTGAGAGAGAAAACCCTTGGCATATTGGCAGCAAACCAATCAAATCCCGACAACCTGGATGCCGCGATCGCCCGCTTAATATTCTGGAAAATGAAGGGCAAGGGAAAACTTCCCCCGAAGGACGACGAACAGCTCCGGGTCCTACTGATGCGTCGTTCAGAAACATCAACGGCGTCCCCGGCTTCAACCTCGTCAGCACCGAGTCCACCCCCAGACCCCGTGGCCCCCAGTGAAGGGCATAAAACTCGTGCAGCGTGGGCTGGCGGCGGCACAATCGCTGGCACTCGTGGCCTGATTCTGGGGATAAAAGGCGGCATGCACAGCCTCAGCGACCATCCGGACGGCTACGCTGGGGGCAGTTCAATCAATTTTATCTCCGGAGAAATTCATATTCCAACTCAGGTGCTTTCTCCCCGACCGAAGGCCCTAAAATTCAGCCTGTTAGAGGTCACCTCTCTGACTCCCTATAAAAGTATCGATCCTCAATGGTCCTGGCGCGCTGCATTCGACGGCAAAAGAGTTTTTCGGTGCGATGAAACCTGCAGCCACTCCTGGGAAAACGGTGTTGAAGGCATGGCAGGTGTCACATGGGGGACCCCAGGACAGGATCTGCTGGTCTGGATGCTCACCGGAGTCAGGTTAGCTCTAAAGCGTGCACCCATGCTGTCTCCAGCAGTTAAATCCGGCTTGAGCTGGAACGCACCGTTCACGACCTCTCAATTTTATCTGCCAAGGCTGGTACTTCAGGGCCAATGGCTCATTGATTCACAGCGCAAGGACCGGATGCAGACCCTTGAGGCGGAGTTGAACTGGAACTTCCATGTGGATCTATCCGGGATGTTATTTTGGACGAAAGACACCGTTCAGACCCAAACCGGACGGGAAGATTCTCACCAGAATGGGATTAAACTTACGAAATATTTTTGAACAGGGTGCGAACGACCCCTTCATCGAGTCCGCGGATTTCCACCAGTTTGGATCGGGTCGTGTGACCTGAAATGATCTCTATATTTGATTTTCGAACGCCGGTTAGATCCGCGAGAAACTCAATAAGGGCCTGATTTGCAGCGCCATCGACCGGAGGACTGGATATTTTGATCTTCAATTCCTGTCCATGTAACCCAGCGACACCTGGCTTTTTTGCCCCCGGCTGGAGTCGAATAGAAAGACGAACCCCCGCAGCTACGGATCTAACAAATGGCATAGCAATCGACGCCCCAGTTCAGTATTTCAGTTCGCGGTGACCTGGTACCAGCTGCGGGAATTTCCATTCCACACCTGATGACGATGCCCCGGTGGAACAGCACAGCGATCCCCCTTAACAAACCACTTGCCGCAGTCCACATATCGCGCGTAAGTCCTTTTTCCCATGTATGTTTCACCAAGATCACTCTGACCATCGATTTTTTCCTGGTGCTTACAATTGCCGGATGCAAAGTCACCTTCTTGAACAGCGCCAAACCAATTGCCGCGTTTGATTCGCGAGTCTGCTACCAACCAACTGTCGTCGATAAAATGGTCTTTATAGCACCAACAGCAAGGACGATAGATCAAATCACCTTCTCTGACAGCCGAGGCCACGCCGCTGTTGTTTGACCATCCCCGTTGGCCCCAAAGGGTTCCAATACAGGCTCCCAATTGATCGGTGCCAAGGCAATGAGCCCAATCGTTGTCTCCGTTTTTTATCGCCTCCCGAATCTGCTCCGCAGCTTTCCGAATCATATTGCACGCGACACTGACCTCACCGCTAAGAGAACAAATCTCGCTGTCAGCAGCCTTTATGACTTGTTGAATCTGGGTCGGGGACTCGACGTCGACGCCATCGAGAAGCTGGTCGACATTTAATTTGCCTGAACTTAAAAAAATCTCGCAGATGTCCCGCCCTGTCCTTAAGCAAGAATCCATCCGGGATCGGCTTTTAGAGGATCGAAGCAGCGGGTTCAGTGTCGAACATGCATTTTCGAAATCCGCCTGCGGCGTTTCGGATACCGTATGCCCAAGAATTTTTGCTCCCCCCTCACAGGCGGCGAGAGCCAATACACTCCTGCCATCTTTGCCTTCGAATAAGGCCCGCTGTGCAGCGCTGAGTACAGATTTCATTATATCCGCAACGTCAGGTCCCGCTGCCTCCCCGACACATTGAATGGCAGCGGCACGGAGGTCACTGTCACCCAAAAGCCTTTCTGCAGCGTCGGCACCCGCTGGCATTGATTCGCCTAAAATTGCCTGGCACGACGCACGCAACACCATCGAACCACAGGAAAGCGGGGCATCCTGCGCCAGCAACTTTCCGACAACGTGACATACCTGACCATTGTCGGCACTCGTTTTAAGAAAGGAGACGAGCATCTCCCGCGATTTCGCGTCCGTCCGCTCGGGTTCAGGCGAAGAAGCGGCACTACCCGACGTACAATGCTGAAGTACGTTTTTTTGTCTCCTGTAGTATCCCAAACGCCGCTCGACCTCCGGCAACTCACAGGTTGAACAAATACCGTGGTCATCGCGGGAAAAAACTTTCGCATCCGGAAGGTCCATCGTTCCTGAATCAGGCGCAGGAGCCTTGTTCGCCGATGTGATTTTTAGATGTGATTTTCTTGCATTGTAGGCATCCAAGAGCCCTTCGATAATATTTAATTCAACCGCACGAAGTTTTTGAAAATGCTCTGCCGGCGAACCTGAACCAGCGGTCCCTCCGGAAACACCTCCAACCTGCGCCGCATCTCTTACCGAGCGACAGATGTCTTCGGCATCTTCGAATTCTCTTTCTGCTGAGGACTCCACTTCCGGAGCTGACGTTCGGCAGCCGATCATGCATAAAGTCAAAAATGTCACGACAACCGACCTTGGTGTGCCCGAACGAAGCCAGACGATCCCGGGAAAATTCCGCATCATTGCCCTCTCAATCTATTGGGATTTTAGCATGTTGAGGTGTGTCCAACGACTCGACGCTCGTGTCGAGGAAGTATTCAAATCCATGCAAAGGGCAAGATCTGAACCAAGCCTCGACACGCACGACACCGGTGACACTAAAATTTCCTAAATTTTACGGCAAGTTACCAGCTCCACCGTTTGGTCGCACACTCTGGTGAACGCACCAAAAGTGGCGCAGAATATGCAATAATAACAGAGCGCATTTTTGTATCGATGGCTATAAGGCTGTTCCGCGGAGGAGACAGGTCTCTTCCCGACGCGTCCAGAAGCGGGGGCATTGTCCGGTGATGAACAACTTTTCGGCACTTAACATGACGTCAAGAACGCAGACCCTGCAAGGTTTCTGGCTGTTGTTGCTAGTCGGAGTTCTGACCTTCTCCGCTTGTAAGCCGCCTGAGACTTCCCAACGCTCGCGAATCGGCGGACGGGGATCAAACGTACTAGGCACTGGTGATGCCATCGGCGAAGGCAAGGAATCCGACGATGGCGAGGAATCCGATGGTACTGAGGACGGTAAGGATCCTACTCCAGTGTCCACACGCACTCCAAAGCCGACGCCCTCTCCAACGACTTCGGCGTCTTCGTCTCCTTCACCGACGCCTACACCAACAGCTTCGGCGACTCCGTCGCCAACGCCAT
>Ga0154020_10007526_pt1 | contig 12707 bp, 12 predicted proteins | sample Klosneuvirus_201_FD_109709 | JGI IMG/M metagenome (GOLD analysis project Ga0154020, IMG submission 109709) | Active sludge microbial communities from wastewater, Klosterneuburg, Austria - Klosneuvirus_20160825_MG | ecosystem: Engineered > WWTP > Aerobic digester > Activated sludge | place... | reverse complement strand
CAGTTGGTGCTGGAAGGTGAGGGAACTGAAGCGGCTTACCGTCTGGTGCGAGCCGAACTCCAGCGTAATCCGACCCTGCTTGGCCTGGAGAAACTGATGAGCGCCCGTCTGCCTTTGGTGGCGCCCGAGGTCAGGCCGGATGTCGAACTGGCCAAGACGATCATCCAGGGCTATACCAAGCGACTGTCACGCTATCGGTGCGATAATTGTGGCTTCAAGGCACGCCAGTTTTATTGGCGCTGTCCGGCTTGTGGTGGCTGGGAAACTTATCCACCGCGTCGCAGCGAAGAATTCGATCAAACCTTGTAGGATACTTTTATGAAAATCACCGTTGTCGGCACCGGCTATGTTGGTCTGGTAAGTGGCACCTGTCTGGCTGAAGTGGGCAATGACGTTCTCTGTCTGGACGTCGACCCGGCAAAAATCCGCATTCTCGAAGAGGGTGGTATCCCCATCTACGAACCGGGCCTGCAGGAAATGGTTCGCCGCAACGTCGCCGCCGGCCGTCTGCACTTTACTACCGATATCGAGAAAGCCGTCCAGCACGGCACCATCCAGTTCATCGCCGTTGGCACGCCGCCCGACGAAGACGGCTCGGCTGATCTCCAGTATGTGCTCGCCGCGGCGCGCGGCATCGGCCGTCTGATGACCGATTACAAGGTGGTCGTTGACAAGAGCACCGTGCCGGTCGGTACTGGCGCCAAAGTCAAGGCGGCGATTCTCGACGAATTGGCCAAGCGTGCGGTCGACATCCCGTTCAGCGTTGTTTCCAACCCGGAATTCCTGAAAGAAGGCGCCACGGTTGAAGACTTCATACGCCCGGACCGCATCGTCGTCGGCGCCGAAGAAGAACAAGCCATCCACCTGATGCGCGCCCTCTACGCGCCGTTCCAGCGCAACCACGAACGCCTGATCATTACCGACGTCAAGAGCGCCGAACTCACCAAGTATGCAGCCAATGCCATGCTGGCGACGCGCATCAGTTTCATGAACGAACTGGCCAATCTAGCCGAAGTACTCGGGGCCGACATTGAAATGGTTCGCCAGGGCATTGGCTCAGATCCACGTATCGGCTATCACTTCCTTTACCCCGGCTGCGGTTACGGTGGTTCCTGCTTCCCGAAAGACGTCAAGGCGCTGATCAAAACCGCAGCCGACGATGCCAACATCAGCCTCAAAGTGCTGACCGCCGTCGAAGAAGCCAACGATGCCCAGAAGCACATCCTGACCGGCAAGATCAAAGGCCGCTTCGGCGACCTGAAGGGCAAGCATTTCGCACTCTGGGGGCTTTCCTTCAAGCCCAATACCGACGACATGCGCGATGCGCCGAGCCGTGAACTGATCGCCGACCTCTTTGCCGCCGGTGCCACCGTTTCCGCCTACGACCCGGTTGCCATGCACGAGACGCAACGTATCTTCGGCGACGAGCAGCGCCTGCAATATGTCGAGAATCCGATGGATGCCCTCGACAACGCCGATGCGCTGGTCATCGTTACCGAATGGAAGGAATTCCGCAGCCCGGATTTCGAAGCAATCAAGCAGACACTGAAGAACCCGGTGATCTTCGATGGTCGCAACCTTTACGATCCCAAGTTCGTGCGCGAGCTGGGTATCGAATATTTCGCCATTGGGCGTTAAGGGGCGATAAGCGGCATGCTGGAAAAAGTTGCACAGGTTCGCCTGCTGGTCGTTGGCGATGTGATGCTCGACCGTTACTGGTTTGGCGAAGTCAGCCGCATTTCGCCAGAAGCGCCGGTGCCGGTGGTCAAGGTCGAGCGGATCGAGGAGCGCCTGGGCGGGGCGGCAAACGTGGCACGAAATGCCGCTGCCGTCGGTGCCAAAACGGCGCTGCTTTCTGTTGTCGGTGACGATGAAGCGGGGCGGAGTTTGTCCCGCATGCTGGCTGAAGGTGAAATTGATGCCGGTTTGCACGTTGACCGCAACATTGATACCACCGTCAAGCTGCGTGTTATCGGCCGCCAGCAGCAGTTGTTGCGCATTGATTTTGAAACGACTCCCTCGCATGAAATCCTGCAAGCCAAGCTGTCGGAGTTTGAAAAACGGGTTGCCGAATCCGATGTTGTAATCCTCTCCGATTACGGCAAGGGCGGCCTGACCCATATCGCCGAGATGATCCGTCTGGCCCGTGCTGCCGGCAAGCCTGTGCTGGTCGATCCTAAAGGTGATGACTACGCGAAATACGCCGGGGCAACGGTGATTACGCCCAATCGTTCGGAGCTGCGCGATGTGGTTGGGCGCTGGTCGTCCGAAGAGGAACTGGCTACCAAAGCGCAGAAACTTCGCGGCGAACTTGGCCTCGAAGCTCTTTTGGTGACGCGCAGCGAAGAGGGTATGACTTTGTTCTCCGAGGGGGAAGTCCATCATCAGGCTGCGCATGCGCTTGAAGTATTCGATGTTTCCGGTGCCGGCGATACGGTCATCGCGACGTTGGCCGTCATGCTGGCGGCGGGTGCTGACTGGGATGAAGCCATCCGCACCGCCAATATTGCGGCCAGCATCGTTGTCGGAAAGCTGGGTACGGCCGTTGTCACGCGCGAAGAACTCGCCGCTGCTTTGTAAGGAAAAACCATGTACATCGTTGTGACCGGCGCCGCCGGCTTTATCGGTTCGAATATCGTCAAGGCGCTCAATGAGCGTGGCGTTACCAAAATCATCGCGGTCGATAATCTGACCAAGGCCGACAAGTTCAAGAATCTGATCGACTGCGAAATTTCGGATTACCTCGACAAGCACGACTTCATCGAGCGCATCCAGGCCGGCCATTTCGAAGGTGAGATCGATGCCATTTTCCATGAAGGTGCCTGTTCCGACACCATGGAAACCGACGGCCGCTACATGATGGAGAACAACTACCGTTATTCGATGATTCTGCTTGACTGGTGTCAGGATCAGGATGTCCAGTTCCTCTATGCTTCAAGTGCGGCGACCTATGGCAGTACCAGCGTTTTCAAGGAAGAGCGGCAATACGAAGGGCCGCTCAACATCTACGGTTACTCCAAATTTTTGTTTGATCAGGTTGTCCGGCAGCGCCTGGCGAAGGATCCGTCATCGCAGATCGTCGGCTTCCGTTATTTCAACGTCTATGGCCCGAGAGAAACCCACAAGGGGCGCATGGCTTCGGTCGCTTTTCATAACTTCAACCAGTTCCGTGCCGATGGCAAGGTGAAGCTGTTTGAGGGGTCGCATGGTTACCCGAATGGCGGCCAGCAGCGTGATTTTGTCTATGTTGGTGATGTGGCCAAGGTCAATCTGTTCTTCCTTGATCATCCGGAAAAATCCGGTATCTTCAATCTCGGTTCTGGCCGGGCGCAGACTTTTAACGATGTCGCAGTGGCTGCGGTCAACGGCTGTCGCAAGGCAAAAAACGAAGCGTTGCTGACTGTGGAAGAACTGCGGGCACAGGGCTTGCTCGAGTACATCGCCTTCCCCGAGGCGCTGAAGGGCAAGTATCAGGCATTCACGCAGGGCGATCTGACCCGCCTGCGTGCCGCTGGTTACGATGCGCCGATGGCCACGGTTGAGGAGGGTGTCTCCCAATATATCGAGTGGCTCAATCGCAATGTATAAAACTCTGCAGGATTTTGTCGGAAACACGCCGCTGGTGCGCCTTGTCCGTATTCCCGGTGCTGACAATGACAAGCGTGGTAACGTCATTCTGGCCAAGCTGGAAGGTAACAACCCGGCCGGTTCGGTGAAGGACCGGCCAGCACTGTCGATGATCGTCCATGCCGAGGCACGCGGCGACATCAGGCCGGGTGATACGCTGATCGAGGCGACCTCCGGCAACACCGGCATCGCGCTCGCCATGGCGGCGGCGATGAAGGGTTACAAGATGATCCTCGTCATGCCGGAAAATCAGAGCATCGAACGCCGGCAGACGATGCGTGCCTTTGGCGCCGATCTGGTGCTGACGCCGAAGGATGGCGGCATGGAACTGGCGCGTGATGTGGCCGATAAAATGCGCGACGAGGGGAAGGGCATCATCCTCGACCAGTTCGGTAACCCGGATAATCCGCTGTCTCACTTTGAAGGTACCGGCCCGGAAATCTGGCACGATACCGATGGCAAGATCACGCATTTCGTCTCCAGCATGGGAACGACCGGCACCATCATGGGGGTCTCCAAATTTCTCAAGGCGCAGAACCCGGCGATCCAGATCGTCGGTTGCCAGCCGGAAGATGGTAGTCAGATTCCCGGTATCCGCAAATGGCCGGAAGCCTATCTGCCCAAAATTTACGATAAAACCAATGTCGACCGTATCGAATACGTTGGTCAGGCCGATGCCGAGGCAATGACCCGGCGACTGGCCATGGAAGAGGGTATCTTCGCCGGTATTTCCTCCGGCGGCGGTGTTGCCGTAGCCCTGCGACTATCGCAACAACTGGAAAATGCCGTGATTGTCAGCATCATTTGCGATCGCGGTGACCGTTATCTGTCGACGGGTGTCTTTCCGGCGTGAAACCAGTCCTTGTTTTTGACATCGAGACCATTCCCGATGTCGCCGGCCTGCGTCGGTTGAATGATCTGCCGGCTGCACTTTCCGATGATGAAGTCGCCGAACTTGCCTTTCAGCAGCGCCGGGCCAAAACCGGGCATGATTTCCTGCAACTGCACTTGCAGCGCATCGTTACCATTTCCTGCGTTCTGCGGACCAGTGACGGGCTGAAAGTCTGGTCGCTGGCCGAACCGGCGCATGGCGAAGGTGAAATCATCCAGCGTTTCTTCGACGGCATCGAGAAATTCACGCCGCAGATTGTTTCCTGGAATGGCAGTGGTTTTGACCTGCCGGTATTGCATTATCGCGGCATGCTGCATGGCGTCAGCGCGCCACGTTATTGGGATCTCGGTGACGGCAACTATGCCGATAGCCGCGATTTCAAATGGAATAACTACATCAGCCGTTACCACACCCGGCACCTCGATTTGATGGATCTGCTGGCGCTTTACAATGCCCGCGCCAATGCGCCACTCGACGATCTGGCCAAGCTCTTCGGCTTTCCCGGCAAGCTCGGTATGGATGGCGGCAAGGTGTGGGAAGCCTGGCAGGCCGGCAAGAGCGCCGATATTCGCGACTATTGCGAAACCGATGTGATCAATACCTATCTGGTCTATAACCGCTTCCGCCGCCTGCGCGGCGAACTGAGCGCCGCCGAGGAAATTGCCGAGTGCGAGTTCGTCAAGGCTCAGCTCGGCAAGATCGGCGCCCCGCACTGGCAGGAGTTTCTCACTGCCTGGCGATGACAGTTTCTAGCACGACGTTATAATCACAAGTTCTCAAACCAAACGCAGAGAGATCACGATGGCCCTGAACAACGTTCCTTCCGGCAAGTCCCTTCCCGATGATTTCAATGTCATCATCGAAATCACCGCCCATTCCGACCCCGTCAAGTACGAAGTCGACAAGGAGAGCGGCGCGATCTTCGTCGATCGTTTCATGTCCACCTCCATGCACTATCCCTGCAACTACGGCTACATTCCGCACACCATCGCCGGTGATGGTGATCCGGTCGACGTGCTGGTGATCAGCCCTTTCCCGCTGCCGCCAGGTGTGGTCGTCCGTTGCCGTCCGCTCGGCCAGTTGTCGATGACCGACGAAGGTGGTGAAGATGCCAAGCTGCTGGCTGTTCCGGTCGACAAGCTGACCCCGCTCTACAAAGACCTCAAGACTTTCGAAGATGCACCGGAATTGCTGCGCAAGCAGATTTCCCACTTCTTCGAGCATTACAAGGATCTTGAGCCGGGTAAATGGGTCAAGGTTAATGGCTGGGAAGGCATTGATGCCGCCAAGAATGAAATCACGGAAGGCGTCAAGCGTTTCAACGACGCGAAAGACAAGCCGGCTTACTAATCGATGCTGCGTATCGCCGTTGCCCAGTTCAACGCCACTGTCGGTGATCTGACCGGCAACGTCGAACGTATCGTTGAATGCGCCGCGCTGGCTAAAGCGCGCGGCGCTCAAGTATTACTGACGCCGGAACTGGCGTTATGCGGTTACCCGCCGGAAGACCTGTTGCTGCGCCCGGATTTCTACCGGGCCTGCCAAAGGGCGCTGGATGAATTGGCGAGCTGGGTTGAGGGTATCGCCCTGATTGTTGGCTTTCCGGAAGAGCATGAAGGCAGTCGTTACAATGCGGCTGCGGTCATTGAAAATGGCCAAAAAACTGCGGTTTACCGCAAGATTCGCCTCCCGAACTACGAAGTTTTTGACGAGAAGCGTTATTTCGACGCGGGCAGTGAAGCCTGCGTCGTGACGCTCGGCGGTGTCCGTTGCGGTATCAATATCTGCGCCGACATCTGGGAACCTGGTGCGGCCGAACTGGCGCATGCCGCGGGGGCCGAACTGCTGCTGGTTCTCAATGCTTCGCCCTGCCATCTCGAAAAACACGAACAACGTGCCCAGGTGCTGGGTGATCGGATCAAGGCGACGGGAATCCCTGCCGTTTATTGCAATCTGGTCGGTGGCCAGGACGAGTTGGTGTTCGATGGCGCCTCGTTCGCCCTCGACGCGCAGCAAAATTGCCGGATGCGCCTGCCGCAGTTCGTGGAAGCGTTGGGGGTCGTTGATTTTGATGCCGGAAGTTTGCGCTCCGACGACATGGTGAGCGAGTTGTCCGTTGAGGCCGAGGCTTATCAGGCACTGGTGCTTGGTGTCCGTGACTACATCGGCAAGAGTGGCTTCAAGGGTGCCATCATCGGCTTTTCCGGTGGTATCGACTCGGCGCTGACCCTGTGTGTTGCGGTCGACGCGCTGGGCGCTGAAAAAGTGCGGGCGGTGATGATGCCGTCGCCCTACACCGCGCAGATGAGCCTGGACGACTCGCGGGCGATGATCAAAACGCTCGGCGTAGGTTACGACGAAATTCCCATTTCGCCAGCGATGCAGATCTACCAGGCGATGCTCGACCCGGTTTTTGCCGGTCTGCCGGCTGATACCACGGAAGAGAATATTCAGGCCCGGATTCGTGGCAATCTACTGATGGCGCTTTCCAACAAAACTGGTGCGTTGGTTCTGACCACCGGTAACAAGTCGGAAATGGCGGTCGGCTACTGTACGCTGTACGGCGACATGGCCGGTGGTTTTGCAGTCATCAAGGATGTCTACAAGACGCTGGTCTATCGACTGTCGCGCTACCGGAATTCAATATCGCCAGTCATCCCGGAAAACATCATCGTTCGGCCGCCCTCGGCCGAGTTGAAGCCGGACCAGACCGATCAGGACTCCTTGCCGCCCTACGATGTGCTGGATGCCATCGTCCGTGCCTATATGGAAGAAGACCGCAGCCCCCGTGAAATCATCGCTGCTGGTTTGCCGGAGGAGGCGGTCAGGCGCGTTGTCCGTCTGCTGCGTATCGCCGAGTACAAGCGCCGGCAGTCACCAGTCGGCATTCGCATTACGCCGCGTGGCTTTGGCAAGGATTGGCGCTATCCTATTACCAATCGTTATCAAGACGAATTTTAAGAAACTGGATCAAGAGGACGCACGAACATGAAAAAAATCGAAGCCATCATCAAGCCCTTCAAACTCGACGAAGTACGCGAAGCATTGTCGGAAGTTGGTATCACCGGCCTGACGGTGACCGAGGTCAAGGGCTTTGGCCGTCAGAAAGGTCATACCGAGTTATATCGTGGCGCTGAATATGTGGTTGATTTCCTGCCCAAGATCAAGATTGAAATCGTCGTCAATAACGAGCATACGGAAGCCGCGATCGATGCCATCATCAAGGCGGCGCGCACTGGCAAAATCGGTGACGGCAAGATTTTCGTTATGCCGGTTGAGCATGTGGTGCGTATTCGTACCGGCGAAACCAACGAGGCTGCGGTCTGAGTTTTCTGCCGTTGGTTTGAAACAAGTAGGCGGCTCAGGCCGCCCTTTGTTTTTTCGGCGAGCGCAAAAGCACGATCAGCGCCCCTTCGCCGCCATCCTGAGGCTTGGCCTGGCAGTAGGCGAGGACTTCATCGCGTTGCATTAGCCAGCCACGGACCAGTTGGCGCAGGATGGAAATTTTCTGCGGTGAGCGCAGTCCTTTGCCATGAACTATACGCACGCAGCGCTTGCCATGATGCAGGCTTTCGGCCAGGAAAGCGGCGAGAAGTTGGCGGGCTTCATCGCGATTCAAGCCGTGCAGATCAATTTCGTCCTGCACAACCCAGCGGCCATGCCTTAAATCGCGCAATACGCTACTGGCCAGCCCGACACGCAAATAACTTGGCTCGTCGCCGCCTTCCAGGCGATCCTGCAAGCTGATGCTGCCATGCAGGCTTTCCTTCAGGGCGGCGCGTTCGTCGGCCAGATGTTGCAGTGGCCGGGGTGGCGGCATTGGGCCGCCAAGATGAACGCGGCCTGAGGCCGGCAATGGCTTGGTGTCTGCCACTGCCGCCCGAAAAGCTGCGAGGTCATCGGTGTCGGTCAAGCTGCCTCTCGGTTTTTAGGCGAGTTGATCCAGGTAGCGCTCGGCATCCAGCGCCGCCATGCAGCCAGTTCCGGCCGAGGTGCAGGCCTGACGGTAGATGTGATCCTGCACGTCGCCGGCTGCGAAGACACCCGGAATACTGGTTTGCGTTGCGTTGCCCTTGCGGCCCATTTCGGTGACCAGATAGCCACCTTCCATCTCCAGTTGGCCGGCAAAAATATCGGTATTCGGCTTGTGGCCGATGGCGATGAAAACGCCGAAAACATCGATGTCCTGCATGGCGCCAGTTTGCACATTCTTGACGCGCAGGCCGGTGACGCCGGAGTCGTCGCCGAGTACTTCATCGAGCCCGCTGTTGTAGAGAATGGTGATCTTGCCGGCCTTTTCCTTCTCGAACAGCTTGTCCTGAAGGATTTTTTCGGCCCGGAATTTCTCGCGGCGATGAATCAGCGTGACGTGGCTGGCGATATTGGCCAGGTAGAGTGCTTCCTCGACCGCGGTATTGCCGCCGCCAATGACGGCGACTGTCTTGTTGCGGTAGAAAAAACCGTCGCAGGTGGCGCAGGCGGAAACTCCCTTGCCGGCGAATTTTTCTTCGGAAGGCAAGCCGAGGTATTGGGCAGAAGCGCCAGTGGCAATAATCAGCGCGTCGCAGGTGTAGGTGCCGGTATCGCCGATCAGCGTGAAGGGTTTTTCGGCCAGTTTGGCCGTGTGAATCTGGTCGAAAATGATCTCCGTCTCGAAACGGCGGGCGTGTGCCTCGAAACGGGCCATCAGTTCGGGACCTTGTACGCCATCGGCATCCGCTGGCCAGTTATCAACATCGGTGGTGGTCATCAACTGCCCACCCTGAGCCATGCCGGTGATCAGTACCGGCTTGAGATTGGCGCGGGCGGCATAAACGGCAGCGGTGTAGCCGGCAGGGCCGGAACCGAGAATAATAAGGGGGCAGTGGCGAGCAGGTTGGGACATGACGATCCTCTTGGGTGATTAAGCTGAAAATTATAGCCTTCTCTGAGTCGTCAATTTTCCCAAGTTCCCTTGATGTTTGGCAAAGCAGTTTATAATCATCACGTAACTACATGAACGGAAACTGATTTATGTCCGCTACCAATATTGGCTTGAGCCTGGTTGTTTTGCGCAACGTGCCCTTGTTTGCGGAGCTCAGTGAGTCTGAGCTGGAAAAATTATCCAGGGTTTCTGTTCGCAAGCGGGTGGAGCGCACGGCGTTTGTCGTCCGCGCCGGTGACAGTACCGATTCCCTCTATATCCTGCTCACCGGGCGGGCCAAGGTAACCAATACCGACGAGGAAGGTCGCGAAATCATTCTGGCCTGGCTTGGGCCGGGTGAGTTTTTTGGCGAAATGGGGCTGATCGATGGTAGTCCCCGTTCGGCCAATGTGGTTGCCGTCGAGGCATGTGAATTGTTGGTGTTGAGCAAGGATGCTTTCCAGCGCTGTCTGCAGGATAACTTCCAGGTGGCGCAGAAGCTGATGCAGATTCTGGTGCGCCGTCTGCGTGAGGCGGACCGCAATATCGAAAGTCTGGCGCTACTGGATGTGTATGGGCGAGTTGCCCGTTTGCTGCTTGACCTCGCCGAGGAAGATAACGGGCGGCGTATCGTTAAAAAGAAAATTTCTAAGCAGGATATGGCAAGAATGATTGGTGCTTCACGCGAAATGGTCAGCAAGGTAATGCGGGATCTTGAATTGAGTGGTTACATCGTCTGCGAGAATAATCAGGTGATTATTCTGGGTGCATGAGGATGGGGGCAAGAATGGTTGATCGGAGCTCGGCGAGTCCCTTGCCGGAAAAAATCGGCACGCTTTTACAGGAATCGCGCTGGCTGGCTGTTGGTGCGGTCACGCTATTTTTGACGATGGCTTTGTGGGGATTCAACAAGGATGATGCGGGCTGGTCACATGCGATCATTTCATCCAGTATGCACAATCCTGCCGGTCGGGCTGGCGCCTGGATCGCTGACCTGATGCTCTATATCTTCGGATTTTCTGCCTGGTGGTGGATTGTGCTGCTCGGCATGTCGGTCTGGTGGGGGTTTCGCAAACTGGACACCTCGGAGAAACATGACAAGCGCCCGCTGTTTATCGCGCTGGCCGGTTTCTTCGTTTTGCTGCTGGCTAGTTCGTCGCTGGAGGCTTTGCGTTTTTATTCCTTGAAAGTTGAACTGCCGCTTGGCCCGGGCGGTGTGCTGGGTATCGAGGCCAGTCGTTTTCTGGCCCAACAATTCGGCTATACCGGTTCGACCCTGTTTCTGCTGGCTTTGATGGCGGCAGGCTGGAGCGTCTTTTCCGGGATGTCCTGGCTTTGGGCGTTTGAACGCCTCGGTGCCTTGCTTGAGGCGCTGGTTGGATTGCTCTATGGTCGGGTTGATGCTTGGCGCGACCGGAAGATAGGACGCGAGGTTGCGCAGCAGCGCGAAGTAGTTGTTGAAGAAGAGAAGCGCCGGGTTGAGTTACATGATCCTATCGTCATCGAAACAACGCCACCGGAAGTGCCGGTTTCGAAAAAGGCCGAGGCCCGGGCCGAGCGGGAAAAGCAGATCGTGCTCTTCCCGGAAGTGGTTTTTGGCGGCCAGCTGCCGCCGCTGCATCTTCTTGATCCGGCGCCGCCGGTGACCGAGACGGTCAGTGCCGAAACGCTCGAATACACCTCGCGCCTGATCGAACGCAAGTTGGCTGACTTTGGTGTGCAGGTCAAGGTCTTGGCAGCCTTGCCGGGGCCGGTGATTACGCGCTACGAAATTGAGCCGGCTGTTGGTGTCAAGGGGGCGCAGATCGTCAATCTGGCGCGTGATCTGGCGCGGGCGCTGGCGCTGATCTCGATTCGCGTGGTTGAAACCGTGCCCGGCAAGGCCTGTATGGCGCTGGAACTGCCCAACGCCAAACGGCAGATGGTCAAGCTGTCGGAGATCATTTCCAGCAAACCCTACAACGACATGAACAGCCCGCTGACGGTATGTCTGGGCAAGGATATCGGCGGTTTGCCGGTGGTCGCCGATCTGGCCAAGACGCCGCATTTGCTGGTCGCCGGGACGACCGGCTCCGGCAAGTCGGTGGGCGTCAATGCGATGATTTTGTCAATGCTCTACAAGTCCGATCCCGAGCAGGTGCGCCTGATCATGGTCGACCCGAAAATGCTTGAGCTTTCGATCTACGAAGGTATTCCGCATTTGCTGGCGCCCGTCGTCACGGACATGAAGCAGGCGGCCAACGCCTTGCACTGGTGCGTCACCGAGATGGAAAAGCGCTACAAGCTGATGTCGGCGATGGGCGTGCGCAACATCGCCGGTTTGAATACCAAGATTCGCGATGCCGAAAAGCGCGGCGAGCATATTCCCAATCCGCTGACCCTGACGCCGGAAGCGCCCGAGCCCTTGAAAACCCTGCCGTTTATCGTCGTCATCATCGACGAGCTGGCTGACCTGATGATGGTGGTCGGCAAGAAGGTTGAGGAGCAGATTGCCCGACTGGCCCAGAAGGCACGTGCTTCCGGTATTCACCTCGTGCTGGCCACCCAGCGGCCAAGCGTCGATGTGATTACCGGCCTGATCAAGGCCAACATTCCGACCCGCCTTTCCTTTCAGGTTTCCAGCAAGATCGACTCGCGGACCATTCTCGACCAGATGGGTGCCGAAGCCTTGCTTGGTCAGGGTGACATGCTTTACCTCGCACCCGGCACCGGCTATCCGACGCGCGTCCATGGGGCGTTCGTTTCCGATGATGAAGTGCACCGTGTGGTCGAGCATTTGAAGGCGAGCGGGGCGCCGGAGTACATCGAGGACATCCTCAGTGGCGCTGGCGGTGGCGATGAAGAGGGGGGTGAGGGCGGTGAGGGTGGTTCTTCGGATGCCGAGAGCGATCCGCTCTACGATCAGGCGGTCGATATTGTGTTGAAGAACAAACGTGCCTCGATTTCGCTGGTCCAACGTCATCTGCGCATTGGCTACAACCGCTCGGCACGTTTGATTGAAGCGATGGAAAAAGCCGGTCTGGTTTCGGCGATGGATGGCCGGGGTGGCCGCGAAGTGATGGCCCGCAAGGAAGCTGAATGAAATTTGCCTTAAAAATGCTGTCGACCGTAGCAATTGCCATTTTGCCCTTGCTGGCAGAGGCGGGGGCGGTCGATCAGTTGCATCAGTTCCTGAACAGTACACGCACGCTGAAGGCTGCGTTGTCCCAGATGGTGGTCGTCAAGAGTGGCCGCAAGCCGAAACAGTCTTCCGGCGTGGTGGCCATTTCCCGGCCGGGCAAGCTG
>Ga0154020_10007525_pt1 | contig 12708 bp, 13 predicted proteins | sample Klosneuvirus_201_FD_109709 | JGI IMG/M metagenome (GOLD analysis project Ga0154020, IMG submission 109709) | Active sludge microbial communities from wastewater, Klosterneuburg, Austria - Klosneuvirus_20160825_MG | ecosystem: Engineered > WWTP > Aerobic digester > Activated sludge | place... | reverse complement strand
TGTACGGCTCCTTGCCGTACGTCGTCGCCTGCGTGAAGCGGAGCCGTACCGGGTCGTCCGGGACGCCGGCACCCGTGAAGAACGACCGCGGATGGTCGCCGGCGAACGAACGCGTCTCGTGGATGCGGCGCCGGAGCGCCTGGAAGGCCTCGGTGGAGAGCCCCGTCCCCGACCCCTGGCAGCGAGCGGTCGTCAGGTAGAGCACGCCGCATCCGAAGGTGCCGAGGAGCTCGCCGAAGCCCGCGGCCTCCCACTCGAGGACGGCCTTCTTCACGCCGTATTCGCCAGTGTCGTTCTCGGGGTTCGAGAAGTCGTGGCAGAAGATCGGGATCCCGGGAGGGAGGAAGCGCGAGAGGGTGTCGAGGTCGGCCCGCACGCCGTCGTAGCGGTGGTCGCCGTCGAGGAAGACCATCGTCGGGCGGATCGCGTGCTCCGCGACGAACTCCTGGAGCGTTCCCCGATAGAGGAGCGCGTGGGGCGCGAGCCCGGCGGCGCGCAGGGTGTCGTAGGTCATCTCGATCGAGGTCGCCGCGATGTCGATGCCGAAGAGCTGGGGAGGCGACGAGCGGCGCGGGTCGCTGAGCGCGCCGCGGAGCTCGACGACGCAGGAGCGCCCGCCATAGGTGCCGATCTCGAGGATGGTGTCGCCCGCGAAGTAGGCCATCTCGAAGAGCTTGTGGGAGTCGGCCTCCATCTGCCAGCCGGGGAGGTCCTTCGTCTCGTCGTAAACCCGGCGGTGGGCGTCGTTCAGGAAGCCGGGGTTCGCGCTCCAGCTGGGACGGATCGAGTTGTCGGTCCTGTCCGCGTACTTCCGATCGGGAGGTGTCATGCGATGGCGATGCTAACCCGGCTCCGTCCCCGGCACGTGGCCGTGTGTCAGAAGACGCCGGACGGCCGGGCGCCCACCGCCGAAGCCTCTATCCTCTCTTCCGGCAGACGAAGACGCCGTGCATCTCGGGGCCGGCGCCCTGCTGAGCCAGGAGTTCGAGGTCTTCGCAGTAGGGGAGCAGCTTCGTCTCCACAAGCGCCATGAGCGCGTCGTTCCATGACATGCAGAACTTCAGGTAGTCGCGAAAGAACGAGAGGAAGGACCGGGGCTTCCTCGTCGACGGCAGTCCCGCCGCGCAGTCGTCGTAGGTGACGTTCGGGAGGAGCTCGACGTCGAGGCCGCAAGCCGTGCCTGCCCTCTGGAGCTCGGCTTGCCGGAAGACGTGCTTGTCCTCCGAGTCCGTCTTGTCCACGTCGGGCCGCGCATAGAAGCGCATCGCGTCGGTGAAGACCTTCACGGTCCGGTTCTGATCTTCCGACAGCGCCCCGCCGGCCAGCGCCGGCAGGAACCCCGCGAGCGCGCCCATCAGGATGTAGCCCTCCGCGCACGGCTCCTCGAAGCTCAGGATGCCGCCCGGCCGCAGCGTCCGCGCCGACTTCCGGAGGAAGCCCGGGACGTCGAGGACGTGGTGGAGCGCGGAGCGGAGGACGACGAGCGAGAGCGAGGCCTCCGGCAGACGGTCGATCTCCTCGCCGAGGAGCGTGACGAAGCGGGTGCGGGAGGGGTCGATGCCGAGCTTCGTCAGCTTCGCCCGCGTCAGCGTGAGGAAGGCGTCGGAGCCGTCGGTGAGGACGACGAGCGGGAAGGCGTCCGCCGCGACGAGGCCGAGCGAAAGCGTCCCCGTGCCGCAGCCGACCTCCAGCGCGGGGCCCGAGAAGTCGCCTCCCGTCTCGCGCAGCAGCTCGACCAGGCCGCGGCCGCGCCCGAGGTCGGGCGCGATGGCGTACTGGGCATCGTAGTCAGCCTCGGCGAACGTGTAGGGCCGGTTCTCCGAGACCTGCGCGAAGCCCGCCGGCGAGCGGGGAAGGGCGTCGAGCCATTCGGCGAGCTCTACCGCCGCGGGGGATGGCGACGCGGCGTGTCGGGCCGGCGCCTCCGGGCTTGCCGCGGCTATGGCCGTCACGTCTCCCACCAGGAGGAACGTCACCTCGCGTCCTTCCGGGAGCCTCTCGGCCGGGGTGTCGGACGAGAGCTCGAGCTCGTTCGGCCCTTCGGCCGCCGCGATGTCCCACTCGACCTGCGTGTAGCCCTCGCGCCAGAGCGCCGTCCCGACCAGGAGCTCGCGCACCCGCGTGCCGTTCACGGCCAGAAACAGGCGGCGCGGCCAGGACGAGGTGATCGCGAAGCGGAGCGTGAAGGCGCGCGCCGGGCCCGGGTTGTGGAGCGTGAAGCGCGCGACCGCCCGTAGCCACTCCACCGCGAGCGGCTTGCCGTGGAAGTCGTAGCTCTCGCGTCCGTAGCCGTCGCCGGCGTCGAGGACGAGCGTCTGGCGGTCGGAGCGGAGGGTCAACTCGTCCCTCGCACGGGTACGCCGGACCGGATCATCACCGCCGCGCCGGCGATGTAATTGTGGTGCGGCGCGGACCTCAGGTTCCAGGCGCGGAACCCGGGCTCGTCCTCCCAGTTCCACGCGGGCGGCGCGGCGGGCCGCTCGAAGAGCGGGTTCTGCCAGACGAACCGCTCGAACTCGGCGGTGGTCAGCGCCTTGCCGTTCCACGCCGGGAACGTCATGCCGCGGTCGGCCTCGCAGATGTCGAACGAGAGGGCGAGGAGCCCGCCGGGGCGGAGGACGCGCGCGGCCTCGGCCACGGCGCGCGCGGGGTCGTCCTGGTGCTCGATCACGGAGAAGCTCGTCACCACGTCGAAGGAAGCGTCGGGGAACGGCAGGTCGCAGCCGGGGACGATCGTCCAGTCGACGGGAAGCCCCGTCTTCGCCCGGATCGACGTCCAGAGCGCCACGCTGCCGTCGTTCACCTCGACGAGGTGGACGTGCGCGCCGAGCGACGCGAAGAACCACGGCATCGCCCCCATCTCGCTGCCGATGTCGAGGAGGCGTGCGCCGGGGCGAATCGCGCGGCACAGCCCGTTGAGCCAGAGCCACGGGTACTCCCACACCTTCGACCACTCGGTCATCTGCCGGAGTCCGTGGGCGGCGCCGAGGTGATTCGTCAGCGCGAGGAAGCCCTGGTACGGGGGCGATTCGAGCTCGGGCACCGACGCGAGCCGGACGTGCGCACGCGGGGCGGGACTCGCGAGGAACGCCGTGGCGGCCTCGGCGCGATGGCGGAGGTGCCGGACGGCGTTCGAGACCCGCGCCGTCTGGGCGGCGGGGTGCGCGTGAACGGCGCGGAGGCGCGACAGGATGACGTCGGCGTCGGCGGCGTCCATCGTCCCGATCGGCTCGTCGCCGAGCTCGGAGAGGAGGCCCGCCAGCTTGTGGCCGCGGGCGAACGACAGGGCGGGCGTCCCCGCCTGGAGCGCCATCAGGGTGAAGTGGTAGCGCTGCGAGACGACGAACGGAAAGCGCGCGACGACCGTCATCAGCTCGGCGGGCGTGCGACGCCCCCAGGCGAGCTTCCCGCTCGGCGAGCGCATCAGCGCGATCACCTCGTCCGCGGCCACGTCGTCCATGTAGTCGCCCGTCCGCGCCTCGGTGGAGAGGAAGACCGCGCGGATGCCGGTCTCGTCGTGAAAGCGGTCGAGCGCCGCGGCCAGCGCCCGCTTCACGGGCGTGGGGCCGGGCCACCTCTCGTTCACGACGCAGACGCCGATCGCGTCCCCCTTCGGCTCGGGCTGAACGGGCGAGCGACAGAGCCAGGCGAGGTCCGCGGCCACGAGGACGCGCGCCGCGTCGACCCCGAGGTCGAGGAGAGACTCGCGCGAGGCGTCGTCGCGGACCGTCCACGACACGGCCTCCGCGAAGGCCTTCTGGAAGAGGGCGCGGCCCTCGGGGGAGCGGATCGGATCGGCCCCGATGCCGACGACGTGGAGGGGCACTCGCGCGTCGGCGGCCCGGGGGAGCGCCTGGGCGAGCATCTCGAGCGGAAACGCGAGACCCCAGTCCTCCATCACCGGCGTGTCCCCGGCCAGGAGAGCGACCTCGGCGCCCTGGAGCGCGCCGCGGCACGCCTCGGTGTCGCGGAAGTCGAGGTAGCGGAGCTCCGGCGGCAGGCCCGCGAGGGCCTCGGGCGAGGTGTCGTACACCTCGGCGGTGGAGCCGGGCGCCAGGAGCCCCGTCCGCGCGAGGCCCAGGAACATCATGTCGTCCCCGGCGTTACCCGAGGCGAGGCCCGAGAAGAAGAGGTGCGCGCGGACCGTCACTTCTTCCCGAGCGTCTCCTTCACCGCGGCGCGGCATTCCTCGGCCGAGGGGAGCGCGTCGGGGCAGAACGCGCGCTCGCCGCACAGCTTCAGGATGCCGTCGGCCACCGCGCGCTGCATGTACCGGAAGTTCGCGTGCGACATCGGCACGTCGTCGAACGCGAGGGTCTCGGGCGCCGTGAACGCCTCGCCGTATTTCGCCCGCACCAGGAACGAGGCGAGCGCGTAGCGGGCGACGACGTCGTCGCCGCAGAAGACCGTGGCCGCGCCGCCGCAGCCCTTCGTGAGGTCGTCCGCGCGGAACCTCTGGATGTACTTGAACCGCGGGTCGGACGCCGGGACGTCGGTGAAGAACGGCTCCTTCGGGAAGTCGAACGTCTCGCCGTACTTCGCCTTCACCATCTCCACGGCGAGCTCGGCCCGGGACATCTTGCCGGGCGGGATCGTCGGCTTCGCCGTGGGCCGGGGCGTGGGGGCGACGGTGGGCAGCGCAGGGGCAGGTGCCGCCTGCTCGGCCTTGTTGCAGGCCGCCGCGAACGAGAGGGTGAGCGCCATCAGAACGGTACGTTTCATGCGACTCCGGAGGTTAGCAGGAGTCCCGATTCGGCACGCCGTCCTTGGTAGAGTGGCCCCGATGAAGAGCCGCCTCTCGCTCGCGACGAGCCGCGCCGTCGTCACGCGCGCGCTGAAGTACGCCGTGGTCGTCGGCGCGATCCTGATCACCATCAACCACGGCGACGCGATCCTGAGGGGCGAGCTGCCGGTGGCGCGGCTCCTCAGGATGGGCCTCACCGTGCTCGTCCCCTACGTCGTGTCGACGCTCTCCAGCGTGGAGGCCCTCCGCTCGCGCTGAGAAGGCTCCTAGGGGGCGTCGGGCCGGGCGTGGAGCCAGAGGACCTGCACCTCGTACGCGGGCTTGTTGACGTGACGGAGGGTCAGATTCACGGGGCCGTCGCCGAACCGGGCCGCCCGCCAGAACGACCGGCCGGCCTGGGATTCCGCCGGCTTTCCGAGCTCCTCGCGGAGCCGGCAGTCCATGTACTGGAACCGTTCCGGCGGCGTGAGGGCGGCGGTGTGGAGGAGGTCGACGCGGGTCAGCTCCTGGGTGGTCTGGGTGAAGCTCAGGCGGCCGAAGAAGCGCTCGCCGTAGGCGTCCACCCACTCGACGATCGCGAGGACGGACGTGCCGTCCACGTCTTCCTCGGGGTTCCGGGGGAGGTACACCGCCTCCTTGGGCAGGGCTTTCAGGACGGTGACGACGTCGGCGCCGAACGGCGCCTTCCGGAGGAGCGACTGGACGTCGACGACGACCGGCGCCTTGAAGGCCGGGACCGCGGGGGCGGGCTTCGGCTTCGACTTGGCGGCGAGTAGCGCCAAGAGGAGAAGCGTGCTCATGGGTTCCTTTCTACTACGGGAAGGCGGCGGTGTCCGCCACGCTGGCGAGCTGGTGCGGCAGGTTGTGATAGGTGCGGACGGCGCTCGTCACGGTGTCGGTGACGGTGACGGTGTACTCCACGTCGCTCAGGGCGCCGTAGAAGACCCAGAACTTCCCGTTGGTCGGCCGGCCGTCGAGGACCTTCACCACGAGCTCGATGTTGGCGGCGTCGAAGAACCAGAAATACCCCGTGTCCGATGTGATGGCGACGGCCGTGCCGACGCCCGACGTACCGTCATACGGATTCCGCCACGCCACCGTCGCGCGGAAGCGGGCCGCGTTCAGGCAGAGCGAGCGAGAGTCCGGCAGGCACGTCGGCATCGGCAGGTTCGTCTGGTCGATCCGGTAGACGCCGCTCAGGTACGAGCCGGCGTAGAGCGTGTCGGGGTGGCCGGGCCGGAGGGTGAGGACGTTCACGTCGCGGTTGTCGAGCCCCGCGTTCAGGGGCGCCCAGCTCCCGCCGGCGTCCAGGCTCCGGTGGACGCCGTTGCCGGTCACGGCCGCGTACACGATGCGTGGGTTCAGCGGGTGGACGGCGATGGAGGGAACGTCGATCGTCGGCGGGCCGCCGTCGACAACGGTGGTCGGCAGGCCGTTGTTGATCGCCTTCCAGGTGGCGCCGGCGTCCTCGCTCCGGAAGATCCCGCCCTGGAGCGACCCGACGTAGACCACGGACGAGTTGACCGGATCGAGCGTCACGGTGCGGAGGTTGAAGTCGAGGAGCGGAAGCGTCTCCCAGCTCTTTCCTCCGTTCACCGATTTGTGGAGGTACCCGAGGAAGCCCCCCTCGTAGAGGATGTCGGGATTTCTCGGGTCGAGCGCGAGCGCGCGGACCTCGGGCTCGGGCTGCAGGCCGGCGTTCAGCTGAGTGAAGGACGCGCCGCCGTCGGTGCTCCTCGAGATGCCGCCGTCGTAGCCGGCGAAGACGACGCCGGGCCGCGTGGGGTCCAGGGCCAGCGCCAGGACTTCGCTCGCGCCGAGGGGCAGGAGCTGCCAGGACGCGCCGGCGTTCGTGCTCTTGAAGAGGCCGCCGACGAAGGAGTTCGCGGAGTAGACGTTCGACGGGTCGAAGGGGTCGACGGCGATGGCCCGGTGGTAGCGATTGGTGAGGCCGGTGTTCGAGAGCGCCCAGCTCTCGCCCGCGTCCGTGCTCTTGTAGACGCCCGTTCCGAACGTGCCGGTGTAGACGGTGTCGGCGTCTCCCGGCGCGAACGTCACGGCGAAGACGCTCTGGTTCGTGATCCCCGCCGTCGCGAGGCTCCAGGTGGCTCCGGCGTTCGTCGTCCGGAAGACGCCGACGCCGTCTCCCCCCGCGTAGAGGCTTGCCGGCTGTCCGGGGTTCATCGCCAGGGTGATGACGTTCTTGTCCGTGAGGCCCACGGCGCTGGGCGCCCAGCTGGCCCCGCCGTCGACGCTCTTGTAGAGCCCCTGGTAGTACGTCCCCAGGTAGACGACGCCCTCGGGATCCACGAGCAGGCACTCGGCGCCGGTCAGCTCGATCCCGCTGTTCGCGGGGTCCCAGGACTTGCCGGCGTTCGTGCTCTTGTAGACGCCGTCGCCGTACGTGGCGGCGTAGACCGTGCTCGTCGTCCGCGGGTCGACGGCGACCGAGCGGATGATCGGGTTGTCGAGGCCGAAGTTGATCGCGTCCCAGCTCTTGCCGCCGTCGTTGCTCTTGAACATGCCGCTGTGGTCGGTCCCCGCGTAGAGCGTGGACGGCGCGGCGGGGTCGAGCGCGAGGCGCGTGACGTGGGTTCCCGTGAGGCCGGTGGCGTGCCACGAGTCGCCGCCGTCGTCGCTCCGGAAGACGCCGCCGGTCGTGGCGGCGTAGACGGTCCTCGGGAGCGGGGTGACGACGAAAGCGCGGACGTAGGTCTCGGTGAGCCCGCTGGAGATGGCGGTGAAGGTGGCCCCGCCGTCGGTGCTCCGGAAGGCACCGGTCGGCGTCCCGGCGAAGACGAGGCCGGGCACCGACGGATCGGCCGCAAGGGCCTGGACGATCTCGTTCGTGAGGCCGCTCGCCTGCTTCACCCAGCGGGCGCCGCCGTCGGTGGTGCGGTAGACGCCGTCCTTCTTCGTGCCGGCGTAGGCCGTCAGCGGGTCGAACGGGCTGGCGGCCAGCGCCAGGATGGAGCCGCCGAACGGGCCGATGCGGCGCCACACGTCGGGCGCGGCGGCCGCCGGGAGCGCCGCGACGAGCAGGGCCACGAGCGAGAAGACGGCGCCGCGGTCAGAAATCGTAGCCGCCACCCCCGGCGTCGTTGCCACGGCCGCAGGCCTCGGGCATCTGGCAGGGGCCGCCGCCGCACGCCGTGGCCGCGTCGAAATCGCTCTTCGAGCCACCCCCGTGGGAGTGGGCCGCGAACGTGGAGAGCATCCGGTTCATCTGCTGCGAGCCGCACTTCGGGCAGACGGGCGTGGAGGCCACGTCGCCGGCCAGGACGAGGTGCTCCGTGTCCGTGGCGCAATCACCGCATCGATACTCGAGAAGGGGCATGGTCGACCTCCGTGGGCGTCAGGCTTGGCGAAGCGGGTGCTCCGCTCATCCCGGAGACTTTACGCTCGTCGCTCCTCTCCCGTCGAATCGGCCGCCGTTCAGCCGCCCTTCCTGACGACCCACGTCGTCATGCACCTCTGGGCCTGGACGACCGTCGTCTTGAGCGGATCCAGCAGGGTGCCGGCCATCTCCTCGGTCAGGTCGAGGAGAAGCCGCTCGTGGACGAGGAACCGCTCGCTGCCGTCGGGCAGGGAGAAACGGCCGTCTCCGAGCGGCGTGAAGCGCCCCTCGAGGCCGATGGTCGACGCGAGCCGGCAGAAGAGGAGGCCGTTCGGCGCGACGAGCCGCCACGTTCCCTCGAGCATCGCCCGGAAATGGGCTTCGCCCCTTGCGAAGTGGAGGACGGCGCTGCTGAGGACGGTGTCCGCGGCGCCGTCGGGGAAGGAGCTCGCCTCCACCGTCTCCGTCCGGAAGCTCGTCGCGGGAAGGTGGGGCGCGAGGCCCGCGGCGAGGGACCTCACGGCCCGGATCGCGCCCGGATCGGCGTCCATCCCGGAGACGTCGTACCCCTCGCGGAGGAAGAAGACGAGGTTCCGCCCGCCGCCGCAGCCCGCGTCGAGGACGCGCATGCCCGGACGGATCCGGCCCCGCAGGATCTGATCGAGAAGATAGATGTCGATCGGACCGAGGAGGCTCGCGAGGTCGGTCATCACGGGAGGCTGGCTCTGCTTCAGCCCGCTTCCAGGCGGAAGCGCCTCGCCTTTCGTCTCGCCACCGTCAGACACTTCTGGAGGGACCGGAGATCGTCGAGGACGCCCTTCGTTCTCCGGAGGCGCGGCGAGCGCCTGGCCTCGACGTGCTCCGCCAGCGCGGTGACGGTCCGCAGGCCCTCCGCGATCGGATGCCAGTCGGTTCGCGGGCCCAGCACGTCGAAAGCCTCCTCGGGATCGCCCGGGAAGTCCTCCGGGAGCTCGCGCCGATCCGCGAACGAGCTGAGCGGGCGGAGACCGAGCCGCTTGGCGATCCTGTCGAGGTCGTCGAGCGCGAGGAGCGCCGCGACGCCGTCGCTCTGGTGCTGCTCCGTCCTGACGTCGGGGTCGAAGACGGCGAAGATGCCGAGGGCCATCGCTTCTCCTTACGTGTGGGACCGCGCGTCGCCGCCGCTCACGGGACCCGGTGGACCAGAAGGGACGTCGGCCTTCGCAGCGGGAGACGCCACTCGTAGAGGTACGGCGGATCGGCCGAAATCGCGACCAGGTCCTGATCGGACAGCGCCACCTTCCGGAAGGTCTCGGACGACTCCGAGTAGAGAAGCCAGAGACCTTCCATCGCCGGCTTCGAGAAGGCCGCCAGGAAGCCCTCTCCTTCGTACGTGCCGCCCCCGCCCACGACGAGGACGTCGGCCGTCTCGAGACGGCAGCCGTCCGACGCCTCGAGATCGGGGCTCCAGTCGAGGCGATCGGGAGGAACGACCGCGTCGATCGGCTGGCGGGTCCCGAGGGTGTAACCCGCGGCCGGGCTCCCCTCGATCGGGATCACGGTCTGATCGCCGGGAAAGTAGATCCCGTCGAAGGCCGGACAGGTCAGGAGGTCTTTCGTGACGAGAAGCACGCGTCTCCGCGACCCCTATCCTTCCCTCACGTGAACCGTCTGGCCGATCTCTCTCGTCATTTCGCTTTCTCGGCTCAGTGCTTGTTGACGATGCTGTCCAGGATCATCAGGAACGCGCTCTGCTGCTGGGGCTCGGACTTGTTGATCACGGCCAGGCAGGAGCTCGGCGGGAAGAGGGAGTGGAGCTCGTTCGCGTCGTGCCCGGAGAGGATGACGATGCGGCGGACGGTGACGCCCCGCTGCTTGGCGACCTCGGCCAGCTTGCGGCCGTCGAGGACGGGGATCTCGAGGTCGATCAGGAGGAGGTCGATCTCGGGGCCCAGGTGCGGGATCGCTTTCAGCGGGTCCTGGTAGGCCTCGAACGTCACCTTCGAGCCATAGCGATCCTCCAGGAGGGTGCGCCAGCGTTCCGCGAAGGCGGCCGAGTCGTCGATGAGCACCACCCGTTTCGGGCGGACGTCTCTCGTGGCTTGTGTAGCGATGGGGGGAGCCGGAGCCTCTGACACGAAACCCTCGTCCGGGGCCATGTTACCGGAGGTCACGGTCGGCGGAAGACTTCGCGCCCGTCGACGAAGGTCCGCTCCACGCGGCCCCGGAACGTCCGGCCGAGGTAGGGGCTGTTTTTCGATCTCGACCGGATGGTCTCGAGGGTGACGGCGGTCTGCCGGCTGGTGGACAGGAGGACGAGGTCTGCCGCGGTCCCGGCCCGGAGCGTGCCGTGCGGCAGGCCGAAGAGGCGCGCGGGCGCCACGGACATCGCCTCCACGAGGCGGCTGAGCGAGACGAGTCGGGGGACGACGAGGGCGTCGTGGAGGACCGCGAACGCAGTCTCGAGGCCGATGACGCCGAACGGCGCGTCGGCGAACTCGAGCGCCTTCTCGTCGGAATGGTGGGGCGCGTGGTCGGTGGCGATGCAGTCGATCGTGCCGTCGGCCAGGGCGTCGACGAGCGCGCGGCGGTCCGCGTCGGCGCGGAGCGGCGGGTTCATCTTGAAGCGGGTGTCGTAGCCGCTCGTCGCGACGTCCTCGTCGGTCAGCGTGAGGTGGTGCGGGGTGACCTCGCACGAGACGGGGAGGTTCTCGGCGCGGGCGCGGCGGAGGGCGTCGAGGCTGCCCCGCGTGGAGACGTGCGCCACGTGGAGCCGGGCCTCGCGGACGAGCGCGGCGAGCTCGACGTCGCGCGCCACCATCGACGACTCCGCGACGTTCGGCCAGCCCGCGAGGCCGAGGCGCGTGGCCGTCCAGCCCTCGTTCATCACGCCGCCGGGCGCGAGCGACGGGTCTTCCTCGTGGACGACGACGGGGAGCCCGAACATCGAGGCGTACTCGAGCGCGCGCCGCATCAGGTTGCCGTTCACGATGGGCCGGCCGTCGTCGGAGACGGCGATGATCCCCTCGGCCTTCATCGAGCCGATCTCGGCCAGCTCCTCCCCCTTCAGCCCCTTCGACACGGCGCCGATGGGGAAGACGCGCACCTTCGCCGTCTCGCGGATCCGGCGGACGAGGAACGACACGGTGGGGGCGTCGTCGATGACCGGCTTGGTGTTCGCCATGGCGCACACCGAGGTGTAGCCGCCGGCGGCGGCGGCCGCGGTGCCGGTGGCGATCGTCTCCTTGTGCTCGAAGCCGGGCTCGCGGAGGTGGACGTGGAGGTCGACGAAGCCGGGCGCCACGACGAGGCCGTCCGCGTCGACCACCTCGGCCCCGCGCGACGGGATGATCCTCTCGTCGAGGCGGACGACCTTGCCGTCGGCGATGAGGACGTCGAGCTTCTCGTCGATTCCCTGCGACGGGTCGACGACGCGGCCGCCCTGGATCAGGATCTCACTCATTCGTCACCGCTGGCTCCGATGAGGAGGTACAGCACCGCCATCCTTACGGCCACGCCGTTCTCCACCTGGTCGAGGATCACCGAATCGGGCCCGTCGGCAACGGCGGAGTCGATCTCCACGCCGCGGTTCATCGGGCCGGGGTGCATCACGATGGCGTCTTTCTTCGCGAGCGCGCGCCGGTCGACCGTGAGGCCGAAGAGGTCGAAGTACTCGCGGTCCGAGGGGAAGCCGAGGCCGCCGCCGCGCTCCTTCTGGACGCGGAGCATCATCACCACGTCGGCGCCGTCCACGGCCTCCTCGATGCGATGGGTGACGCGGGCGCCGTAACGCTCGACCTCCATCGGCAGAAGCGTGCGGGGGCCGCAGAGCCGCACCTTCGCCCCCATCTTCGCGAGGAGCCCCAGGTTCGACCGCGCCACGCGGCTGTGGGCCACGTCGCCGCAGATGGCGATCTCGAGCCCCGCGAGGCGGCCCTTGGCGCGGCGGATGGTGAAGGCGTCGAGCAGGGCCTGCGTGGGGTGCTCGTGCGTGCCGTCGCCGGCGTTGATCACGGCGCAGGGCAGCTCGCGCCCGAGGAAGTGGGGCGCGCCGGAACGGTTGTGGCGGATGACGATGGCGTCGGGCGCCATGGCCATCAGGTTCCGGGCGGTGTCGAGGAGCGTCTCGCCCTTCGACACCGACGTCCCCGCGGTGGTGAAGGAGATGGAGTCCGCCGTGAGGCGGCGCTCGGCGATCTCGAACGAGAAGCGGGTGCGGGTGGAGGCCTCGTAGAAGAGGTTGGCCACGAGCTTCCCGCGCAGCGTGGGGACCTTCTTGATGGCCCGGGCGTTGATCTCGCGCATCGACTCGGCGGTGTCGAGCACGAGCCGGATGTCGTCGGCGCTGATCGCCTCGACGTCCAACAGGTCCTTCTGGGAGAAGACGGTCGGAGAAGGAAGCCTCTTCGTCACCCTACTTCTTCTTCGGTGCGGCCTTCGTCACGGGGACCTTCCTGGATGGTGCCTTGCTCGCCGGCGCTTTTTTCGCCGGGGCAGGCTTCGCCGCCGGTTTCCGCGCGGCGCCTTTCCGGGCGGCCTTCGTCTCGCGATCGAGGAGCCAGACGTCGTCCTGGTCGTCGGTGTCCTTGAACGTCACGGAGACGATCTCGCTGGCGGAGGTGGCGATCTTCTTGCCGATGAACTGGGC
>Ga0154020_10007522_pt1 | contig 12709 bp, 7 predicted proteins | sample Klosneuvirus_201_FD_109709 | JGI IMG/M metagenome (GOLD analysis project Ga0154020, IMG submission 109709) | Active sludge microbial communities from wastewater, Klosterneuburg, Austria - Klosneuvirus_20160825_MG | ecosystem: Engineered > WWTP > Aerobic digester > Activated sludge | place... | reverse complement strand
TTGAGCGCCGCGCCGCCGGAGTACACCAGGTTCCGCGCTCCGGCCCGAGTCTTTAGGCGGGCCAAGTACGCGAGCACTCGCTCTTCGAAGTCGCGTTGCATGCACGCGGCGATGTCGTGGTGGATGGTCTCGCGCGTCGGGTCCGACTCTCTGCGCGGTCCGAACCTGCGGACGACTTCGTGCAACGGCTCGGCGCGCCGCCACTTCTCGCCGAGGAAGAAGCCGTGGTCGAGGAGCCATTCCATGACCTCGGGGCGCGGCGTTCCGTAGCTCGCGAGGCCCATTAGCTTGCCGGGCAGGCTCAGGTGGTGGGTGAGGTCGAGGCCCAGCATCGCAGCGACGAGGGAGTTGTCGTTGAAGTTGTTGACCGCAGCCTTGAGCTCGCCCCAGCTGCTCTCAAGGAGCGTCAGTCGCGTCTCGTCCCAGTGCCACGCCGAGCTTGCAGAGACCGAGGCTCCTCCGTCGATGTGGACAAGAAGACTGTTCGCCGGGAACGGACCATGAAACGGCAGGCACGCGCCAACGTGCGCCAGCTCATGGCAGAGGGTAAAGGCCTCGACTCGGTGCTTCGCCAGGGCGCCCTCGACACGACAGCCGGTCGGCACGAGCCGCGGCTCGAGGGGCACCGAGTCGGGGGCGGTGAGTCTGAGGGAGCCCGAAGTCGTGGCGAAACTCGACCCGAGGAAGGAGTTCACCTGGACTAGCCGGATCGGTTCGCCAGGCCGCAGCCACGGCGCGATCAGGTGGTCGAAGTAGTCGGCCAACCGGTCGTCGTGCTTCCTGCCGGTCACCCGCTCGAGTTCGATGGAGGCCTCGATCCGGCCCTCTCGCACGAGCGCGACGCCATGGTCGTGCGCAGCGTGGGCGCCGCGTGGATCGCGTACGCCGTACAGGCCGATGGTCAGCACTGGCGTAGCTCGTCGAGGCCGAGAAACCGCTGGAGCACGGGGGGACCGCCGTTGCTCACCGTGATGCACAGCCCCTCGAGGAAGTCGGCCCAGTCGTCGCGTGTGGGCCGCTTGAGCCCCAGGAACGAGAGCAGACCAGCCACGAACAGATCGTGGGTCACGAACAGCGTCAGCCCAGGCCGGAGCTCGCCCTTCAGGGTTTTCAGCAACCCCTCACACGCGACCTCGAGATCTCGCATCCCACGAGCCCGGCCGTTTGCCAGGTAGGCCATGGCGTAGTCGCCGAACTCGTCGGGTCCAACCTCGTGCGGGCGCCCGGGGTCGAAGAAGGCCCCCGGCTCGCCGAGTGCGGTCGAGAGGGCAGGGTCCTGGGGAGCGCCGGCTGCTTCGGCGAAAACCCGACCGGTCTGCTGGCAGCGGCCGACGGGTCCCGCCACCACCGAGACGGGGACTCCGGCGAAGGCGCAGCCGAGCCGACGCGACTGCTCGACGCCCTGCTCGTCGAGCAGCACCTCGCCACCCCATCCGGAGACGATCCGGGGCCGCTGCGCATGCCGGACAAAGACGCCGACCCTCGCGCCGGCGTCGAGGCTGGCGCGCAGGCTCGTGAGCGACGCGCGCGGCGCGCTCGACGGCAAATGCTCGTAGTAGCCGTTCTCGCGAAGCCGTACGGAGCGGCCTTCGTGCGTCGTGCACAGGGCGACGCCGTTGTAGAAGGGCTCGGCGGCCCGGAAGCGGTGGCCGTGGCAAGGGCGACCGCGCTTGTCGACGTGGAACGCGCCCCGCTTGTCGACCGCGACTGCGTAGCCCTTGTGATAGACCCCCGCGCTGTCGAACGTGACCTCGTGGAGACGACTTCCGTCGCGAAGGATGTGGAACGCGCCTCCCGCGCCCTGGACCGCGGCGATGCCAGACCGGAAGTCGCCCGCGTAGGAGTAGCGCGCCGTGTACGCCGCCGCCCCGTCGCGTCGGACGTGGTGGAACCCGGACCTGTCCAGCACGGGGCACAGGTCCTCCTGGAAATTGCCGGCCCACAGGAAGCGGCGCGAGTGCGCAGGTCGGCCGCTCGGGTCGATGTGGAAGTAGCCGACGTCGGCGCGCACCGTGGCCAGTCCACAGTAGAAGCCGAAGGTCTCGCGGTAGCGCTGCTCGTATCGAGGCCGGCCCGCGAAGTCGACGTGATAGGCACCGGACTCGTCGACGACGGCCGCCAGCCCCTCGGGCTGGTGGAAGCTCATGGCCCGGATGAACCGGCGATCGAAGGCGGGCGCGCCGCCGACGAGATAGCCCTGCTCGTCGGGGGCCAGGACAGGCATCAGCTCACCCACGGGTGCCTCCTCGCGGCCGCCGCATGTTGCACTCCTGGCAGTTGGGGTGGTCGCCCCACCTAGAGATGAAGTCGCGGTAAGGGGGAGACGCCCAGAGGCGCGCGAAGCTGGCGTCGGCCACGTTCCCGAAGTCACCGAAGTCGCGGCGCTTCTCAGCGGGGCAGCAGCACACCTGGAACGAGCCGTCGGCCTCGAGCCAGGCCTCCTTCCCGAGGAACGGACACTCGCTGTCGGGCGGCGGCCCACTGGCCGCCGCGGGGTCGAGCGGGACCACGTTCTCGAGTCGGATCCGCCGGCCCGCTGGACCGACCTCGGCCTCGGCGATCGCCGCCAGGACCGAGACCATGTCGTTCCAGCGCGCCGCCGCGTCAGGGCTACGACGCAGCGACTCGGCCTCGAGCTGCGGCCAGGTGATCCAGACGTGGTGGCCCTTGAAGCGGTCCACTCCGCGCGTGATCGCCCAGCGCAGCAGCGCAGGGAGCTCCTGCAGGTTCGTCTCCATGAACGTCACCTGGATCGTCACTGAGGGTCGGCGACCTCTCCCCGCGGCGAAGCGATCACGCCGTGAGAGGAGATCCTCGAGGTTTCGCAGCTGCTGGGCGGTGTCGGCCCCGAACATGACCGCCTCGTTCACGGCCGGTGTGACGCCGTTGAGGCTCACCTTGACGTCGGAGAGCACGGGCAGGAGGAGCGGGGCCCAGCGGGCTACGCCCCCGCGGGGGAAGCTCCCGTTCGTGGTCAGGTTCAGGGTGAGGCCCAGCTCCGCGATGAGGGCCAGGAGCCGGTCGAAGTCGGGATACATGAGCGGCTCACCCATCGTGGAGGGGATCACCTCCCGCAGACCGAGGCGCGCGAGCTCGCGGACGTTCGTCTCGACCGTCCTCCACTCGAGGATCGGGAGCGACTTGAGCTGCTCCTTGGTGTTGCCCGAGTGCACGCTATGGGTGTCGCACATGGGGCACTGCATGTTGCAGATGCCCGGGTTGGTGATGACCGTGAGCCGGCGCGGCGCGCACAGGGCCTGGTACTGGTCGAGGCAGGCGCGGGCGTCGTCCGCGATGCTCCGGACGTGATCCGGCCGCACGTCGAGGGCGTCGAGGCGCCCAGGGTGGTCGACGATCTCTTGGATGAGCCCCGCGAGCGCCGCCTCGTCGCCGAGCGGGAACAGGAAGCCGTTCTCGCCGTGCCGAACCAGCTCGGCCATGCCGCCGGCGTCGGACGCGATCACCGGCAGCCCGGCGAGCTGGGCCTCCTGGATCACGAGGGGCGAGTTCTCTAGCCAGAGGGAGGGCACCACGAGGACGTCGACGTCGGAGAGGATCCGCCCCACGTCGTCGTTGTCGTACGGCCCCTCGAGCGTGACCCGGACGTCGCCGGCCCACAGCTGCTCGAGGTGGCCCCTCTGGCCTTCGACGTTGCCGTGGATTCGCAGCGACGCGGGGCCGCGGACACGCGCGAACGCCCTGGCCAGGGTGGCCACGCCCTTCACCGGGATCACTCGGCCCAGGAAACCGAAGCGCACCCCGGCGTCTCGGTCGCGCGGGCAGGCCGTGCCGATCCCGTTTGCCTCGAAGCCGTAGGGCGAGAAGACGACCTTCGACCTCGGCACCCCCTGCGCCAGGTAGAAGCGCTCGGCCGTCCGCGAAGGCGCGAGGAACATGTCGACCAGGCCGATCACCGCGTCCATGTGCTCGCGGTACGCCCGGACTTCGTCCCTCGACATCCACTCCTTGAACGAGTGCGCCCCGCACCTGAAACAGCCGTCCTCGGACGGGCCCGGGCAGAGCCGCATCTCGGGGTCGACGAGCTGACCCCGGAAGCAGAACATCCAGAAGTCGTGGATCGTGAACACGACCGGGACGCTGAACTCGCGCCGGGCGATCGTCACGATGTTCGTCGAGAGGTGGCTCAGGTGTCCGACGTGCACCACGTCCGGTCTGAAGTCCTCCATCATGGCGCGGAACACGTGGTCCATGCGCGAGTCGAGGTACTTGTCCTTGAAGGTGTAGTCCCGAGCCGGCTTGTTGACCCGCCGGACCAGCACCCCGTCCTCGTCCGTATCGGTGACCGCGTAGCTGTTCGCGAAAGTGTTCTCGATCCGCGTGAAGACGGCCACCTGCGCACTCTTCGCCTGCTCGCGAACGAGATGACGGGTGTAGACCTCGGACCCCGCCATGTAGAAGGGCGGATAGCCGTGGATCACATGCAGCACCTTCATCCGCGACGCGCCTCCCCTCTCGTAGGTGCTCACGACGCCCTCCGCGATGGACCGCGCGACCGGCGCCACGACCGGTCGACCCCGCGCCCGGGCCGGAACACCGTGACCATCGTCGAAGCCTCCTCGACCACGACGACGACTGGCGCGGCCTTCTCTGCGGCCGCCAGCAGCCGGGAAGGGTACGCCGCATCCTCGCGAAGCTCACGCACGCGCTCGACCGTCAGAATGAAGCGGTCGCCGCACGCACGGAGCCAGCGTCCTTCGACGTAGGCCAGCTCCGCGACCCTCGGCGCGATCGCCCGCTGCCGCGCTCGTTCGTGAGCGTGCACCGTCCAGAACAGCCTTCGTGACCCCTCGCCCGTCGTCATGTTCATGACCGCCTCCGTCGGCCATGACGAGCGCAAGCGGTTGCCCGAGCCACCCGCGACGCGCAAGTGCTGTATTCGCATTGATGCAGCCGGCGGTTCGTGCATAGGAGCACGAGCTGACATGCATTCGCGCACGCACCGTGCGAGAATGCACGCCCAATGGCGAGACGTGGGCCTCGGCGAACCGCTCCTCAGCAACGGCGTCCGGTCTTCGTGACCGCGTTCTTCCGTCGCCACGGACTGGCCTTCTTCGACATGCTCCTGCGGGCGTTCGGCCACGACGCGAGGATCGTGGACAGGCTCATGGAGCCGGGCGCTTCGCCACTCGAGACCGTTCCTCAGTACGGCCTGGCCCAGAGGCCGGAGCCGCATGGACTGCCGTTCGAGCAGGCGGTGCTGCTGATCCCCGCCACGTTGGGGGGCCGATGGGCTGCGACGGACGACCGGCAGCTCAAGGATCGACGACTCCTCGACAGCCTCCGGAGTGAAGCCAGGGCAGTCGACAAGACCATCATCGACTGGTTCGAGCGCATGCGCGACGCCGCGGGGAGCGAGCCGTTGACCTTGGCGGCGGCTCGGGGGCTAAACCACGATCGAGTCAACGAGCGCTGGCTCTGGCAGATCGTCCACGAGCTCCCGCTCGAGGACCAGGTGACGTGGTGGCAGGCCAACTCGCCCTGGAGAGATGACCCCCGCGTGAAGCTCGAGCGTGTAGGGACGCCCGAGCTTCGTCCCGAGGATCCAAAGGGCTGGGCGAGCGCCGTGCAAAAATGGATGCGCGAGCGCGACCGAGGCGAGCGCTACCTAGTGAACCTCTACGGGACCGCAACCGAGAACCACCTCGCCTGGTACTACCTCGCGTGGCGATCCCCGCGGCTCAAGGACGCCGTCTTCTGCGAGTGTTCGACTCTGCCCGACGTGAAGGGCCAGCCCAGGTTCCGCCCTATCAGCTTCGCCCGCCGGTCCAAGGACCTGCTCAGCGAGCTCGGCAAGGAAGGGACCCCTCGAGGGCACCTCCCCTCCAAGGAGCGTGATCGCGCACGCCGCCGGCTGGATCTCTATCGCGAGGCCGAGGATCACTTCGTGATCCTCGTGCTGGGCGCGCGCGGAACGGGAAAGTCATCGACTGTCGAGGCTGTGTTCAAGCGCCCCGGCATGCCATTCCAGACGGCCAACTGCTCGAACTTCGACAACCCGGACATGGCCCACTCGATGTTGTTCGGGCACGTCGAAGGAGCGTTCACGGGGGCGACGGCCGACCAGGATGGGCTGTTCGCGCTCGCCGACGGTGGCACCCTATTCCTCGACGAGTTCCACAAGCTGCCCGGTCAGATCCGCGACCGTCTGCTTACCGCCCTCCAGACGGACGACCAGGGTAGGTACGCCTTCACGCCGCTCGGCGGGAACAAGCGGGTGAAGGTGAGGTTCCAGCTCGTTCTCGGTTCGAACGAGAAGCTCGATCGGCTCCGAGGACAGTTCCCCGAGGACTTCTGGGACCGCGTCCACCAGCGCGTGGTCGAGATGCCGCCGTTTGACAAGAGGGCGGAGCTCGAGGGTGGCTGGACGGAGATCTGGGAGCGGATGAAGTTCACCGCCCCTGCCCTCAATCCACTCGGCGACGAGGACCTACACGACACGTTCCTCGCCTGACTGGACACGCTGCAGTTCCCAGGAAACTTCCGCGACCTCGAGCGCCTCGCTATCAGGACTGCTGACCTGCAGCGTGAGGAGGAGCACGACCTCTTGGATCCGATGAAGGAGGCGGAGACGCCGTTGTGGTTCGGCCACCTCCGGCAAGAGTGGGCCGGCGAGATGACTTCGGCGGCTGCCGCGAGCAGCGCGCGGAGCGAGAAGGAGGGGCGGGCTCGCCACCCGGTGGCCGGTACCACCGCCGAGCCGCAGGACGCAGAGCTGGACTTCATGAACGACCGGGAACTCACCCCGACGATCGCAGTGCAACGCTTCAGGAAGCGAATGGCGGAGGCGTTGATCTACGCCTTTGGAAACAGGGCGAAGGCGTCTGCCGAGATGAAGCGCCGGAGCGACACGACCGACCAGGCGACAATTGGGCGGTGGCTGAACTCCAACGCAGACGGGACCCCGTGACGCCCTATCCGGTCGCGCCGAGCGGTCAGGCGATCATCCGGAGGGCCGGAACGACGGCGCTGCTTCGGTTAGCTCCTGCACTCGGTGGCTCGGCACGCGCTGCCATGCGGCCGAGGGAAGGAGAGAGCCGAAGAGGCTCGCGTCGAAAACGTGCTGCCTTCGCATGACGCGCTCCCACTGGAACGCGTCGTAGGTGCCCTCGAACGTGAGCTGACGCACCTCGATGAAGGGAGGGGGTCCCTGCGCACCGCCTGCGAGCCAGGCCTGGGCACGGCGCTCCCAGAGGCTCCCCTTCCGGTCGACTCGGCCGATCTGCTGCTCCAAGACGGCAGGGTTCCACTCCGCGTGGAACTGCACCACGACTCGACAGGACTCGTGGAGATTGAGCCCCTCCCGCCCGACCTGGCTTTGGGCGACCAGCACCCGGGGAGACGCACTCGGTCGGTTGAAGGCCGCCTGGATGTACCGGCGCGTATCCCACTTCGTCTTCCCCTGAAGAAGGCGCGCGTGGTGGCTCTGACGCGCGTCATGGTCGTCGTCGAGGAGGACACGTCGGAGTGTGGCCTGGCGTAGCTCGGCCTGGTCCTCCTCTCCCATGTCCTCCGTGGCCTGCTCGCTGAAGAGGACGCGCAGGTGGCGATCGGTGAACTCGCTGGCCAGAACGTCGATCCGCTCGCGTGACGGGTCGGTCGGCGAGGCGCTCGCCAGGAAGTCGTCGAGGAGGAACGAGACCAGGTGATCCTCGAGGGCCTCATCCAGCTCTTCGTCAGGCGACGCACCGCCCAAAAGATCCGGCGCCGCACGCCAAGCGGCGAGATGTCGGTGGACCTCCTTCCGCACCCTACGACGCAGACGCTCGTATGCCTTGTGGCCATCGGCGAGCGCCCGGCGCAGCTCCGACACCCCTGCTGAAGCCAGGCGGCCCGGGAGCGCACCGTCGGCCCGGAGGCGTTCCATGTGGCGGACGGCAATTCCAAGAAGTGCGGGGTCCGCTCCGATCGAGTGCGAGATTGGCCTGTCCGCATCGGCCGCACGAAGCGCCGCTCGAACGTTGAGCACGTCCCGAAGTAGGCGTAGCGGCTGGAGGAAGACGCCGAACACCAGCACCTTCTCGGACTGGTTGGTCCAGCGCTCGATCTCCTTGGCCGCGGCGAGAATGCGCGGATGCTCGGCGTCGGGATCGAGTTCGACGGCGGACGTTGCGTGCTCCTCGGCGATGCGTCTGCGGCCTTCGCGAAGCCGCCGGTACCAGTACGCGACGCGCGCGATCTTGCCTCGCGTGTGATCTGCGACCGAACCGGGCTCGGGAACGCGCAGCGGCTCGGCGGTCTCGGACAGGTCGAGGCTCACGTGGCCAGCCGACAGCTTCGTGTACGCGTCTCTCACGGCACGCGGCCATCCCTCCGTGTCCGCCAACGTGAGCCCCTGCGCGCTCTTGCTCATGCACTCCGCGGCGAAGAGAACGTCGAGCCATGGAGAACGGCGGCCAACGGTCTGCGCCCACCCGATCGGTACCGATTCCACGTTCCTGTGCGGATGCGGGAGTCGTGCCCTCGCATCATCGAGCTTCGTCGCGAATTCTCGGATCGAGCCGTCTTCGGTCCGACGACGGCGCGTGACATATGGCCCGAGCGCACGTTGAAACTCCCGTGCGGCGGCACACAGCTCGTCGAGTCGCGCCCCCTCGTCCGGCGCGATCGCTGCGCTAGTCGTGGCGTCAGCGAGGCGCGCGATGGCTTGCCGCGCCGGCGCCGCGTCCAAGGCGCACCGCGAACGCGCGAGCAGGCCCAGCCACTGCTCGAGGTTGAGCTCCATGGGGGTGGCCGTCATGCAGATCCGGCGGCCCGTCTCAGGCTGGACCAGGAGCGAGTCGATGAGCCGCTGCAGCACCGTTCCGCTCACCGCACCCGCGGCGGAGCCGTCGGTGTCGGTGTCGTCCTCCCCCCGGCTCTTGTGCGCTTCGTCGACGACGATCAGGTCGAAGCTTCCGAGCCAGAGGCCAAGGAGCCGCTCCGTGACGGGACGTCCGTCGCCCTTGGCCCCGAACACCGCCATGAGTCCCGAGGTCCCGCCTGTCGCACTCAGCCGAGGCAATGACATGATGCGAGCCCGTAGGGCACGATCCCCGCGCACGCGCGGCGCCACGTCGCGGCCGATGCGGTGCATGCCGTGCCACAGCCAGTGCGCCGGTGGACGCTCGCCGATCCACCGCTCAAGTGCACCTGCCCATGTTCGCCGGTCATCTCGCTCCGTCCGCGACGTCAGCTCCATGTGAACGAAGGAGGGGAGTGCTGCACGCCACTCGTGCGAATCCACGCGAACAAGTGGAGCCCGAAACCCGTGGGATACCAACCACCACTCGGGAGTTCCGACTCTTGGTGCCGCAGCTCGCCAGGACATGTCCCCGCCTGCACACTCGCGAAAGAAGTCGGTGAGTGTCGTCAGTTGCTTCGGCCTCGCGATGTCATTCCCGAGGGCGGCCGACTCGAAGACCCACTGGTGCATGATTCCGTGGGGCACCACGACGGCGGCCCGGCCGCCTGCGGCGAGCACGGCGTGGACAACCGCGCACGCGATGCGGGTCTTTCCGGTGCCGACCTCGTCGGCGAGAACCAGCCCGCCCTTCACCAGGCGCTCCGAGATCCAGGCCAGAGAGTCCCGCTGTCCGCGGTCGAGGCGCTGGAGTTCCGGCGGCTTGCCAGCGTCGTCCGCGCTGAACTGCCGCAGCTTCTCCGCGGCTCGGATCCAGGAGAACGTCACCGCAGACCCCATGCCCTGGCGGTGTCGTCGAGGACCTCGAAGTAGCGAAGGCGCTGCTTCTCGGTGAGGTGAGGCGATCGAAGCTCTGGCTCGCGCAGATGCGAGAAGACGTCCATCCCATGCTCTCGCCAGGTCGCCACGAGCCCCTCTGGAAACGAGCCCCTGAAAATCCTATCGAGGTGCTCCAGCCAGTCGTCGAGCATCGACCCGGGCAACGCGAGCTGAAGCGCCGCTACCTTCTCGATGAGCTCGGCGGCCGCGTGCAAGGCGTAGCTCTTCTCGTCGGCGATGCCTCCACCGCGCAGTGGGCCAACCGCGCCTCCTCCTCCGTCCTCGATGTCATCCTCGTCATCGGTGGCTTCGGCTGGTCGGATGGGGAAGTCCAAGAGCGCGGCGATGGCGTCGGCGTAGGTCGCGAATCGGGGTGGCTGCCAGCACACGCGCCCCGCGGGATCGACCACCGGGACCGTCCACTCGCGCGTCGAGTCGTCGGTTCGGACGCGCAGTGACCCGGGCGCGTCGCCGTCCTTCAGCGCGAGCCGCTGCTCGCGCTCGACCGGGCGCCAATCGCTTCCAGTCCAGGCCACACTGGCTCGGACGCCATTGGGGATTCCGGGTCGCCATAGCGGCCGGAGGACCCTCTCAGGGAGAAGTTCGATGGTGGCGAGAAGGATCGGGGGTGTTTCGACGAGCTCCGCGGACTCCGGTGCGTCGCCGACCTGGCCCACTTGCCACTCGTCATCCTCGACCGCCTCAGCACTGGACGCGTCCCAGAACAAATGACGCGCGAGCTGGTCCCCGTCGAAGCGGTCCGCGACCGCGAACACGACGCCACATTCGACGTTTCCCTCGGGCATCAGCCCAGAGGTCAAGAGACCACGGCGCGAGAGATTGCCAGACCCCAGGTAAAGCCAACCGTTGCTCGCGAACCCGTCGCGCAGATACCCGACGTAGACGAACTTCGCGTGCAGCCGCCGGCCGCGAGCGAGTGCGTCGGTGGGGTGCACGAGCTCCCAGCCCTCGGTCGGCCCCTTCTTCGCCCATGCGGCGACGGCACCCGCTTCTTGAGGTTCGACAAGGGCGATGCGGCGAACGTTGGCCGTGAACACCCCAAGGTCCTCGAGCTTCTTGAAGACGTCCGGCTTGCGGGCCTTGGTCGTGGGTTCCTCGTAGAACCCAGATCCGCAGAGAAGGAGGTTCCGGGGCGCCTCGACTCCCTCTTGAAAGCACTCCCGAATCTGCTCGTAGAGCGGTCGGTCCAGAGAGTGGGTGAACCGAGGGTCTTGGTTGGATGGCTCGAGCTCGGTTGCGACGGCCAGGAGACTGTCCAGCCTTGAAGTGAGTCGGCGCTGCTTCAGCGGAAGCGAGCCCTCCTCCTGATAGAAGCGGCGTTCGATGAGCTCACGAACGAAAGTCGCAGCGGCTGTGACATCCGTTCGCTCCTGGGGCCGCGCTGTGCCATCGAGCGGGACATCAACGACCCAGACCAGCTCCAGCTGCTGCGTCGCCGACATGTACGTGAAGTTGGCGCTGAGGACTGCGAGTCGCAGGTGGCAGGGCCCGCCCGTGCGGCTTGCGGCGAACGCGAGGAGTGCAAGCTTGGCGTGCAGGAGCGAGCCCGGACCAATGCTGCGGGGATAGAGCTCGTGCAGACCCGGAATTCGCCCCGGCGGGAGAACGCTCGGGCGCGAAGCCGAAGCATGCCCGTCGAGCATGAGGTACACGAGGACGTTTCCGAGCTCTGCGCGCTGCCTTGGCCGAAGTCCCGTGAAACGCTGAACGGCGGCTTCGAGGAAGTCCTCGGCTCCGGTCATCGCAACGAGGGCGGCGCTATGACCGACCATGCCGTCGGGAGGCACGAACACGTCGAGGAGCGTCTCGGCGGTGGTCACGCCGGGGACCGTCTCGGTGCGACGTCCCGGAGGAGGGCATGCAGGTTCGAGATTCGGAACGTCCGCCCCGTGCGGTCAGGCTCGATGCTGGTCGCTCCATCCTCGCGGTCCTCAACGGCGTCGGACGAGTCGATGACACGGAACATGGGCCCTCGAATGACCGCACGGTCGGCCAACCCGAGCACTCCGCCTGCTCTCGGGACCAAGGTCCGGATCATGCCCTCCTCGTCCTGTTGGAGGATGGCATCGGCAAATACATGACTCGTCCTCTCGTCGATGTGCGCCGCTTCTCGGCGATCGACGAAGCGTCTAGCAGCCTCCTTCAAGTCCACGAGCGATCGTAGTACCGCCGCATCCTGGGCGAGTGCAACAACTCGGACGCCGCCGCGCTCTGGCTCAATGAGGCGGGTCAAGATTGCTGCCACGTCGCGGGTACGATCGAGGAGCGCCCCGAATGCACGAGCAGCGACGAGCTCGTCGGCCTGGCTTTGGCGATCGGCTTCACGGAGCCGGGCCACGACGACCTTCTCGATGTCGGGAAGGTCGGCTGCGCGTCCAGCCGCCTGCGCGAGGTGTCTCCGGGTGTCGCCGGCTTCCGTGGCTGTCTCCAGGACCCTGGACCGCACGATCTGCTTCTCGTCCTCGGTCGGCTCCTCCGGGGAGAGCGCACGAACGAGCGTGCTCGGGCTGCCGTCGAGATCGCGCTCTCCAGCGAGCCACTCGGTGAGCCACCTGCGCAGACTGCCCCCGCCCCTGCCCACCTTCTGCTCAAGGAGAGCCTCGCCGAGGGCTCGTCCAACCGGCGCGAGCTCGAACAGATCGAACCGAGCGCCTGTGGCGAATCCAAGCCCCCCTTCCTGGCGGAGGGCCTTTGTCGCCGCCTGACGATGCGTGTTGCGAACGTAGTGCGTCGCCTGCCGTAGCCCCTGAAACGTCCAGACCAGACTCTCCGGGTCTCTGCCGAAGGCGCGCCTGCCGAGGAGGCGGCGAGACGACTCGTCCCCCTCACGCGCGTACTCCAGCTTGTGGATGCACCGCTCGGTTACTGACCCATCCCACCGCTCGGAAAGTGGACCACCCCGGTTGATGCGTCCGGGACAGCAACGCCGTCCCCAGGTCGTTTCTACCC
>Ga0154020_10007521_pt1 | contig 12710 bp, 9 predicted proteins | sample Klosneuvirus_201_FD_109709 | JGI IMG/M metagenome (GOLD analysis project Ga0154020, IMG submission 109709) | Active sludge microbial communities from wastewater, Klosterneuburg, Austria - Klosneuvirus_20160825_MG | ecosystem: Engineered > WWTP > Aerobic digester > Activated sludge | place... | reverse complement strand
TGATTCGCGTTGGCCAACTCGGCCGGATCGGAGCCGCCCGCTTTCTGCAACGCCCCCGTCAGGCCCGCGCGCGCGTTGGCGACGCCGATCAACACATCACTTTCCTGCTGGGCAAACCCCTTGACCGTGGCCACCAGATTGCCGATCAGATCGGCGCGCCGCTGCAGCTGCGCATCGATGTTCTGCTTGGCCTGTGCCGCCGCTTCGTCGTACGACTGAATCGAGTTGTAGCCGCACGCGCCCAGCAGCATCGGCAGCACCAGCAGCAGGCTGGTCGAGAGGGTTCGCGTACGCCGCATGACGCGCGCAGATGACACGGTGTTCATGGCTTGTCCTCTGGAATATTGAGAGATGGTGCTGCGTTCAGACTTCAGGGTCGTGTGGTCGTGGTTCACGCGTCGGGAATCCGCATCGTATCGAGCACGCGCGCGAGCTGCGTGACGCCATCGAGGTACCCGGCCATCACCGACGCCACATCGGCATCGGCAAGTACGCCGCCGTGCACCAGCTGATGCACGCGGAGAAACGGTTGCGCATCGAGCCGGCAATGGGTCGCAACGTCGGCAATCACGTGCGCGCCGTCACGGGATGGCCGCTCGCCATGCAGGCGGAGCACACTGCGAAAGATCACGAGCACGGCGCTCAGACTGGCACGCAGCAGTTCCCGCTGTCTCGCGACATCGGTCCCTGCCGTCATCACCGCCCGGCGCAACCGCAGCAGCTTGCCCAGCGACTCCTGCTCCACCTGCAGCCGCAGATCCCGTTGGTGCACGACCACGCCGTCCAAGGGCATGGTACCCGCCAACACCCGGTGTCGCTCCAGAATGTCCGCGTATTCCATCGGAAACACATCGGACGATCCAAGCCACTCGGTGCGGGTCAGCATCAACGGTGGAGGATTCCCGGCCTCCTGCCAGGCCCGCGTGGTCTGGCCAAGCGCACGCAACGTGGTGATGTCGAGCGTCTCGACGATCACCAGCACGTTCAGATCGGAGAGCCCCTCCACGACGTCATCGCTGGCCGCGGATCCGTACAGCACGACACCGACCAGCGCGCTCCCGTGCACCTGTGTGAGCTGCCGGACCAGTTCGTCCAGCGACATCGTTGTCACTCCTTTACCAGTCGGCACCACCGCCTCCTCCGCTGAAACCCCCACCGCCACCAAACCCGCCGAATCCCCCGCCCCCGCCACCGCCGCCAAATCCTCCGCCAAATCCCCCGCCGCTGAATCCGCCCCCACCAAAACCGCCCCGATGGAATCCCCCACCCATCCCCGGCCCCGGAATCGGGATGGGGAGACACCCGCGGCGGCGGCGGCCGAGCGAACTGACGACGATGATCAGCACGATCACGAAGAGCATGGTCTCAAAACGCGACGACCCGCCTGACGACGGCGTCCGGCGTTGACTCGCGGGCCGTGGCTGCCCGTCGAGCGTGACGCCAAACGCCGCAGCGTACCGATCGGCCACGGAAGCCGCGAGATATTCCGTGGCGCCGCTGTAGTCCTGCGCAACGAACCGTGGCACCGCGTCCCGACACAATTGGCCAACGGTGCCGTCGGTGAGAAACCCCTCTGCGCCTTGGCCGACTTCGATCCGGCAGTGCCCGCCGTCGCTCGAGGTCTCTTTGGGCACAATCAGGATGATCACGCCGGCGTTGCGCGCCTGATCGCCAATTTTCGCATCGGCGCCAACCTTCCACTCGCGCCCAAGTCGCAACGCGACTTCGGTGACCGGCCGACCGCCCAGATCGGGCAACGTGACCACAACCATGTCGCCACGCGTCGCCCCGTTCAGGCGCTGCGCCAGCGACTCCAGGCGCGTTTTGGTCTCACCGGACAAGACGCCGGCAAAGTCGTTGACGTAGCCGACCGGCGATGGCAGAGCCGGCTGCTGTCCACGCACGGCCGCCGGGGCGACCAGCACGGCGACCACACAGGCGGCCCGCACCGCCGCCGTGAGAACACGCGTGGCGGCACGCACTGCCTGGCCAAGGGCGCGTCGAACGACGGGCTGCACATGAGATGAAGAAGACACGATGGTCACAGTATATCCGGTCCTACGGATGATCGCGTCGCCCGGTGTCAGTCGGCATCGCGTACTGGAGACCGCGGCGCCTCAGTGGATTCCGGCGGCCGCCCGCTCCGACTAGCCTTCCATGGTACCCGCGTTGCCTCGAGTCCTTCCACCGGGCGCCATTTCCGCCATGCCACACTTTCGCTCCGCCTCTCTTCTTGCCGGCCTGATCGCCGCTGCCCTGGTGTCGGCGTGCAGCAAGGCTGATGCATCCGGTGGTACTGCAGCGCGAGCGCCCGGCGCCTCAACCGCCGTGGCACCCGTTGCTGGCGTCGCTACCTCGCTGACCACGTCCACCACGGACACGCTCACCGACTCGCTCCTTATCGCGCTCGCCGATCGCGGCCGGTTGCTCGGCAAAGAATCGAGCCCGATCTGGATCGTGATGATCAGCGACTTCCAGTGCCCGTACTGCAAGAATTTTCACGATGACGCGATGACGCGTCTGCGGCGCGACTATATCGAGACGGGCAAAGCACGCATGGCCTATCTCAACTTGCCGCTGCAGCAGCACCAACACGCGATGATTGAAGCGCAGGCGGCACTGTGCGCCGGCGTGCAGGGTCAGTTCTGGCCGTTTTCCGAAGGCCTCTTTGCGCGGCAGGCGGCGGTGGCCACGATGTCCACGATCCAGCCACTCGTCGACAGTCTCGCCAGGCACCTCAAACTCGATATGGGGGCCTTTGCCAGCTGCCAGCAGCGGCCCGCCATTCGGCGCCTGGTGGACTCCGATATCCAGCAGGCCACCAAGGCCGGCGTGCGTTCTACGCCATCGTTTCTGGTGGGGGATTTTCTGGTGGAGGGCGCGATGCCGTACGCTGACTTCCGTAAGGCCATCGACACGGCGCTCGTCGTGGCGCGATCGGCAAAGAGGTCGCCCTGAACACTGCGGTGCGCGCTGCCTATGCGACCGTTGTCGCGCTGGCGCGCACCGCGGCGCACTTCACGCCGCCCGGCGAGGCCAAGTTCCTCCGGGCGCTCCGCGCGCGCCGTGGCGTCGTGGAGCGCATCGAACAGCAGTCGCGGACCCAGCGCGATCGGTCTCGGCCATTGGTGTGGCTGCACGCGCCGTCCGTGGGCGAAGGACTGCAGGCACGACCAGTGGCGCAGGCGATCCGGCTGGCGCATCCAAGCTGGCAGATCGCATACACGTACTTTTCGCCAAGCGCCGAATCGTTTGCCGCGACGGTCGGCGCCGACATCACCGAGTATCTGCCGTTTGACAGCGCGCGCGATGCGGACGCCATACTGAACGCGCTGTCGCCATCTGTGCTGGTGTTCGCCAAACTCGATGTCTGGCCGACGCTGGTGGCCCGTGCAGTGCGCCGCGGGATTCCCGTGGCGATGATCAGCGGCACACTGGCCGCGCGATCAGGCCGACGCGGCTGGTGGTCGCGTCAGCTGGTGCACGATGCCTATGCGGCGCTGCGCGCCGTCGGGGTCATCGATGCCGAGCACGGTGAACGGTTGCGCGAGCTCGGCGTGTCACCGGCCGTGTTGCAGGTGACCGGTGACACGCGTTTTGATCAAGTCGTCGCGCGAGCGGCGGGGGTGAACCGGGAGACGCCGCTCTTTCGCGCGCTCTCCTCGACGCGGCCAACCGTGGTGGCGGGGAGCACGTGGCCAGCCGATGAGGTGGCACTGCTCGATGCGTGGGCGGCAATGATGCGGGAATTTCCGGTGCCGGAGCAGCCGACTCGCGAGCACGACGCGAATGGGCCGTCACTCGCGCAGTCACACCGAGTGTCACACCGGCCACGTTTGCTGATTGCACCGCACGAACCGACGGCGGCACACTGCGCGCCCATTGAACGATGGGCATCGGACGCGGGGTTGTCGCTGCGTCGCGTATCGCACATGACGGCGGAGGCCGCGACGGGGGCACCGCACGACGATCCTGCTCCGCTTCCGGCCCCGGCTCGTGACGAAATCGACGTGGTGCTGATTGATCGTGTAGGCATTCTGGGCGATCTCTACGCGCTGGCCGATGTCGCGTTTGTGGGCGGTGGTTTTCACGCCGCCGGTTTGCACTCGGTGATCGAACCGGCGGCGTTTGGCGTACCGGTGCTGTTTGGACCTCGCTACGACATGAGCCGAGAGTCGGAGTTGCTGCTCGCGAAGGGTGGCGCCATCAGTGTGACGAACGCACAAGCGCTGCGCGACGCACTCGAGCAGTGGTTGCGCGATCCTGCGGCGCGCGCGGTTGCCGGACACTCGGCGCGGGCGTTGGTGGAGAGTGAACGCGGCGCGACGCAGCGCTCCCTGCAGTTGATCGAGCAGTTGATCGAGCAGTTGATTGAACCGTTGACCTGAGGAGTGGCACATGCAATCCAGGTCGCCGCAGATATGTCGCCCGAAGGACGCTGAATCGCCCGTGACATCGCGGCGGGCGTTCCTGGCATGGATGGCCGCCGGATCGGCGGTGCTGACCGGTTGCGGCGCGAACGATGAGTTGCTGCAAAATCCCGGTGGCGGCAGCACCCGACTATCGGCGCGCCCCTCGACACCGGCCACGCCGGTCGATCCGGGCACCTACGCGCTCACCGACAACAATCCCAACGACGGCGCACTCGTTGTGCCTGCCGGCGTTACGCCGGGCGTCCCGCGGCCACTGCTGATCGTGTTGCATGGCGCCGGACAAGGCGCCGTGGCGGCGCTCAACTTCTGGCGGCCGTATGCGCAGGCACGCGGCTGTCTGCTGCTCGCCCCCGGTGCGCGCGGACTCACGTGGGATGTGATGTCCTATCGGTTCAGCTACGATGTCACCTTCATCAACAGCGCCCTGCTGTTTGCATTTTCCCGATGCGCCGTCGATACGACACGCATCGTGCTGGAAGGGTTCTCCGACGGCGGGACATACGCGATGGGGCTCGGACTCGCCAATGGCGATCTCTTCACGCGCATCGTCGGAAACTCGTCGGGCTACATTCCACGCTCCGATTCGCCGGCCACCGGCAAATCGCAGTTCTTTCTCACGCACGGTCGTCAGGACGGCATTCTGAACATCGACCGCTGCAGCCGCGCCATCACGTCAACGCTCCGAAACCGGGGATACGATGTGACCCTGGCCGAGTTTGACGGGGGGCACGAACTGCCGGCGGCGGTGGTCAACCAGTCACTGGACTGGGCGCTGCGCTGACGGTGGGCCGCCGATGGTGGTGTGCTGGCGATGGGCCGCGAACGGTCAGCGCCCGGTCAACGGGATGACCGTCGTGAGGATGCCGACGGTAAGCAAAACGAGAGCCGAGACCAGCGCCCACTTGAGCGTGTAGCGTTGATGATCGTCAAAGTCGACGCCGGCCAGACCGACGAGCAGAAACGTCGAGGGCACCAGTGGACTCAGGAGATGCACGGGCTGGCCGATGAGCGACGCCCGTGCCATCTCGGCCGCTGTGATGCCGTAGGTCTCACCTGCTTTGGCCAAGATCGGCAGCACGCCAAAGTAGAACGCGTCGTTCGAAATGAAAAACGTAAACGGCACACTCAACACGCCGGTAACCACGGCGAGATACGGGCCGAGAGCGTCCGGCACCAGTCGAATGACACTGTCGGCGATGGCATCGACCATCTTGGTGCCACTTAAGATCCCCGTGAACACACCGGCCGCGAAAATCAGACCGGCCACCGCCAGCACGTTGCCGGCATGTCGCGAGAGCAGCGCCTTCTGTTGCTCTATCGAGGGGTAGTTGAGCATCACGGCCAGGGCGAATCCGAGCATGAACAACGCCGGCAGCGGCAGCACCGCCATGATCAGCGCCACAAGCAGCAACACGGTGAGCACGGCGTTCAGCAGCAATCGGTCAGGCCGCCGATGTTCGGTATCCGGCTGGTACGCCGGATTGGCCAGCTCCTCCTCGAGCACGTGTGTGATGTCGTCGTCGCGACTGGCCGCGAGTCGTATGCGCTCGGACACACCGAGCCGGTAGGCCACGTACAACACCCACACCACGCCGACGGCCATACTCGGAATCATCGGCACGAAGACCGTGCTGACATCGACCGCGAGTGCACTGGCAGCACGCGCCGTCGGTCCGCCCCACGGCAAAATGTTCATCACGCCGCCCGACAGCATCGTGATGCAGGCCAGGATGAGCGGACGCATGCGCAGTCGACGATAGAGCGGCAACATCGCCGCCGTCGTGATCATGTACGTCGTCGAGCCATCGCCATCGAGCGACACGAGCAGCGCCAGCGCGGCCGTCCCCAGCACCACTTTCACCGGGTCACCATGCACCAGGGCAACGAGCCGCTGCACGATGGGCTCGAACAATCCGGCATCGATCATCACGGCGAAATACAGAATCGCGAACATCAGCATCACGCCGGTGGGCGCGAGTTTGGTGATGCCGTCCACGATCATCTTGCCCAGCTCAGGTGCAAATCCCCCGGCCACGCCAAACGCGGTGGGCACGAGAATCAGTGCGGTGAGTGGGGACAGCCGCTTCGTCATGATGAGCGTCATGAAGACGATCACCATGCCGTAGGCAAGGACGGTCAGCATGCGGGCGCCCTACGGTCGCGCCGGAACCAACGGCAGCACGATGTGCGACGGATACGTGGCACTGTGTTGCACGGCGATGTTGGTGCTGACCATGCGCCGATTCCGGCCCAACGGTTCGCCGGTGTTCGGATTGACGTCGAAGCGCGGAAAGTTGCTGCTCGAAATATCAACGCGAATGCGGTGTCCTTTCTTGAAGACGTTCGCGGTCGGAAATGGCTCGATGGTGAACGGATACACGCGCCCAGGCTCGAGCAGCACGGCGCGCTCGCGTGTCGCGCGATAGCGGCCACGAATGATGGCGTCGGTGAGATTCATGTCGAATCCGCCCGGCCAGTCGGTACTCGACGGATACACGTCGATGAGTTTTGCTGTGAAGTCGGCATCGACCGTCGACGCCGACGCGTGCAACACGACCTTGATCGGCCCCGCAATCGTCATGTCTTCGGCGAGTGGTTCGGTCTGGAATACCACGACATCGGCACGCGACCGCAGCGGCAGCCACGGCGCCTTCGATGGTGGAAACCGCGGATCCTCACGCTGATTGAAGGCCCCGTCTTTGAGTCGCGCCGACGCGCCACCACCAATCGTTGGCACGGGATGCTGCGGATCGAACGTGTACACCGTCTGCGAACGCGTCGCCGTTGGCTTGGCGGTACGCAACGAACCGTCCGCGTGAAAGTAGTACGGCACAAACGTGGTACCGGCCAGCGGCCAGACATTTGACGATCGCCAGTACCCGCCGTGAAACAGCCGGCCATTCGCGTCACGGTGCCCGTCACCCGTTCCCATCACAAAGAGACGCACCGCCGCGTCGCGCTCAGCGCCGTTCGTCCGGCCCTTGAGATGATGGTCGAAGTACCGCACATGAAAATCCGCGAGGAAGTCCATGATGGCCGCGCTGTCACCAAACGCGACGTCACCGGCGTACGGCAGGTTGTTGCCCCCGTGTTTCCACGGGCCCACCAGCACGGCTTGCGGCGCTTTTTTGATCTTCCGCAACTCCGCAAAATTCTTGAAGGTGCCGGCGAGGAAGATGTCGTACCATCCGCCCACATGCAGCATCGGGATATCCGACGTCTCGGCGTAGTGTTCATCCCACGCCAGCATCGGATCCTTCCAGAACGCGTCGTAGTCCGCGCGCTCAAAGAAATCGATGTACCACCCTTCGTACTGCGACGAGACCGACAAGGGATTGAGCCCCCGCCGCAACGGTTGCACGCTGTACCAATCTTCAACCTTCTCCTTGGTCAGCAACGCCTTGACGTCATCGGAGCGCGCGTCGGCAAGCAGCTGACTCCAGGCCCACGTGAGCTGACGGCCCATCTCGTACGTGCCGCGGTAGCGCACCCCATGATCCCAGGCATTCGACATGCCGCCCATATTGATGAGCAGCGCCTTGAGCGCAGGTGGATGGTACTGCGCGGCGCCGGCCTGCATGTGCGCCGCGAACGATGTGCCCCACATCCCCACCGACCCGTTGCTGTACGGCTGTTTGGCCAGCCACTCGATGACATCGTATCCATCGGTGGCATCGGCCGGCTGCACTTTCGAAAACACCCCCTCCGATTTGTATCGGCCGCGTGTGTCCTGCAGCGCCACCACGTATCCGCGCTCGGCGTAAAACACCGCCTGTTCCGCGATCGACGTCTTGTTGTACGGTGTACGGTTGAGCAACACCGGCAAGCGTTCCTCGATGGGTACACCATTGCGTCCCGGTCGGTAGATGTCCGTCGCCATACGCTTGCCATCGCGCACCGGAATCATCAGGTCGGTCGCAACTTTGATGGCGTCGTACTGTTTGGGCGACGACGGCCATCCCGGCGGCGGCATGCGCGAGGGATCGGGGGCCGGTGCCGCCTGCGCGGACAGACGCGTCACACCGGGAATGGACAGCGCGCACAGCAGCAGAAGTGCCGACACAACCCGATACCGCGGGCGTCGCATCGACGGAGCACCGTTTGGCGCGCGCACGTTCAACAGCGTGCAAAAACTGGGACGAGTGACCATCTCCTAAGCTGCGGCGGCGTGTTCCGTTTCGCCAACGCTATCGATCGCCTTGGCCATCCGCAGGCACGCCCCGCGGCGCCCATCTGGACTCCCTGCGCCCCGTCCCTCACATTTCATGTCTCACCTGTGGCCAACCCGTCGCCCGCCCCACCCATGCTGCTCCGTTCCGATCGGTTGCTCATCGGCCTCGCCTTTGTCGCGATGCTTGGTGCCGCGACGAACGTCTCGGCACAAGTCGTGATCCCGCCTGGCCGCCGCCAGATGGTGGGTGTCGTGCGCGACGGCAACGGTGCGGCCTTGCAGGGTGTGCAGGTTGCCGTGCCGGGTTCAAATGCGCGCACCGATGCCCGTGGAGCGTTCCAGCTGCTCACGGCCGACTTCGACACGGTCACCATCTCACTCAAACACGTTGGTTTCGAGCCAATCGAGGCCTTGCTTGGCGCACGCAACGGCATGTGGGACACCGTGGTCGTGCAGATGGACCGGTCGGCACAGCGTCTTTCCGATGTCAACGTCACGGACACCCGCACGCGCGGCCTGACGGGACTCAAGACGTTTGAAGAACGCAAGGCGCGCGGCATCGGGCAGTTCATCACGCGTGCGGACATTATCGAACGCGGGTCGTCGCGCTTGAGCGATATGCTGCGGACCAAACGCGGAGTCAATGTGGTGCGCGGGCGTGTGCGGTTTGCCGCCTACACCGGATCGCGCAGCACGCTGTGCATTCCCGACGTGTGGCTGGATGGCACCCGGTCGATCGCCATGGAAATCGACGAACTCGCGCCAAACACCGTCGAGGCGATGGAGTTGTACACCAACTTCTCGACCGTTCCGATCGAGTTTCAACGAGTAGGCGCGAACACGACACCCTGTGGCACCATCGTCGTGTGGACGCGCATTCCCAATGGCAAACAGCCGTGACCGTGTCATGACACGTCGCGCGGCGGCCTTCGCACTGTTGGCGCTCGTCGGCGCCTGCCGCGGTGCATCCGTGCCGCCGTCCACGCTGGCGCCCGCCACCGGTGCGTCGGTGGCAATGGTGCCGCTGGTGGGGCGCGCATTCGGCGATACCGCCATCTTCGGCACCCGCATTCTGGCGTTCGATCGAGATCAGGAGCTGGCGACAGCAACCGTGCGCACCGCCGCGTATGTCACGGTGCTGGCGATCATCCCCGGCCGCGATATCGAGATTGTCCTTCCACGCCCCAGTGAACCGGTGCGCAAGGTGAAGGCCGGCACCGTGTCACTGGCGCTGCACCGCCTCGCCGATATCGACCACGCCGTCGATGAGGCGGAGGACACGCGGCGCATGCGCGAGTTCGACGCCTGCATGGCGCGCGAACGGGCCGCCTCCGCGCGCAAGCCACCGACGCGCACAAGCCGAGTGGACAGTACGGGCAAGCCGATCTATGACCGGCGCGATGCGTCGACGGCGGCCGACGATATGTCGCAAGCCGAAGCGCGTTGTAGCCGCGCACGCTCCACGACTCGGCGCGCGCAGGACATGCCACGAAAACGGCTGCCGGCTCGTGCGCCAGCCGATCGCTATCTGGTGGTGCTGACCTCGTCCATGCCGCTATCGGAACTCGACCTCAACGAACGCTTGGCGTCGCTGTCGACCGTCGCGCAGGACGTGTCAACCGCCATCGAAGCCGTGGCGGCCGGCTTGTTTGTGGGACACCCGGGGTCGTGGGCCGGCTACTACGTGAGCTGGTAGCCGGCCCCGCACGGCACTACTGCTGCGCTACTTCTGAACGGTCACCTCGCGCTGACCAGCGCTGACCGGAACCGTCGTGGTCGCACCACCCGGCCAGCGTACCCAGATGGCCGTCGGTGTTCCGGACAGTCCAAACACCTGTACCGCACCATTCTGCGACAGATACCCGGATGCCGATTGCACTTCACGCACGGGGCCCATGGTGGCTCCGTACACGACACGCAGCTGCGCACCGACGCCGTCCGGATTGGTGGCCGGACCTTTCACCCGCACGCGCAGACCGGCGTGCGCGCCCTGATTGACGAACAACCGCGTTGCCGCGCCATTTTGTGTCACGGCAAGATCAAGTCGACCGTCGCCGTTGTAGTCGGCATAGGCCGCCCCGCGCTGGTCGCCATACACCAAGAGTCCCGAGCGCTGCCCCGGCATCGGCGTGAGCGCGCCCTTGCCGTCTCCCGTCAGCAGCAGTGCCCGGCCTTCGTCGTGTCGCGGCATCCCGACCACCGTCGGAAAGAAATTCTGGCTGAGGAAGACATCTTCGTGACCGTCGTTGTCGAAGTCGGCCACGGCCGGCGTGAACGCTGTCGCCCACTGCGCTTCGGCGGGCAACGCGACGGCGTCGAAGTGATCTCCCCGATTGATGAACGCCATGTGATCGAGTGTGCGCGCCTCGAGTCGCTGCGCCTGTGCCATCGACGAACCGAGGATTGACTCGACCGACGCATCGGCAAAAGCCGAGAAAGTACTGACACGCGTCAGCACGCCGTTCACCGCCATGCGCACGCGTGCAAAACTGTTGACGGGCGACAACCCTTTCACGCGATTGTCGGCACGACCGAGCAGCATTTCCATCTCTCCGCCTGCGCCGAACAGGCCGTACGTCAGCACGAGCGGGCGCGCACTGTCTGCAGCGAGTCCGGAATTGCGCCCCCAACTCGTTGCCACGATATCGAGTTTGCCATCACCGTTGAGGTCACCAACGGCCGCGCCATTCCATTCGCTGCTCCACTGGCCAAGTCCCCACGAATCGGCCGCACGATGCAAGCGCCCCTTGCCGTCGTTGAGCAGCAGGACCAGCGAACCCCAATCGCGCGTGAGCAGCAGATCGGCATGCCCGTCGCCGTTGATATCGGCGAATTGGGATGACGTCACCATGCCGATGTTGCGAAGCTCTTCGAGATTGTCCCGATCGATCACGAACGCGCCGTTCACGTTGCGGAAGAGCCCCGAGGACGCCGGCATGGGATATCGCAGCGGCATGGCACGCGATCCGACAAACAGATCGAGTCGTCCGTCGCCGTCGTAGTCACCCAGTGCAAGCGGGCCCGTGGATGACTCGTGCGATCCCACCGTCGCGCGCGCCGACGCCGCCAGTCCGTTCCGCGAAAGGCCGATCGTCACCGCCGCCGGTTGCGCGATCATGTCCGCTTCCTTGCGGAACTGCCACGTCGCCACGCCAGCAAGCAGCGACGACACGCCATTTTCGCTCATGCCGATGACGCTGGTATAGTCGCCGCTGGCGACCGGTCCGCTGGGTGGCATCGGTCGCATCGCCCCGCGATCGTTGCGGAACATCGCCACGCGGCCGCCCTGCCCAGCCCCCACCAGCAAATCTTCGGCGCCATCGCGATCGACGTCGAACCACGCAATGCCGGGGCCGATCTGCGAGAGCGCGAACGGCAGCAGATACTGCCGATCCCAATCATCGAATACATCTTCGACGTGCCGGTGCCCGCCAAGTTGTGCGGTCGCATCGGCGAATAGCGGCGGCGTCGCCATCGGCTCGACGGGCGCGGGGCGTGTCGCGTTCTTCTGCGATACGTCGTACGTCCGATTGGGCCGCACGTGTGGAATCTCCGTGCGTCGGCCATCGCGCCAGTCGATCACCAGGCGGGCCGAATCCGACTCGGCCATCGCAAAGGACATCGCATAGTCGCTGTGCGACAGGTACAGGCCGCCCACGACAACCTCGCGTGTCTGCACCGGGAGCGCGCCTTGATACAGACTGACCTTCGCGCCGACCGCACGCGTATTGGGTGCATCACCTTTGAGTGCCACCTGCACGCGTGGCGCCGACACGTCGTTGCGCATCAGCAACGCGGGTGATCCGAGCCGGTTCACGACGACATCCAGATCACCATCGCCATCGAGATCGGCCGATGCGATCCCGTGAGAGATATCCTCCTCGACGCCGAACTTCCACGTATCCGTGGCGTCCTCGAACGTGGCGTTGCCGCGGTTGCGAAAGGCGACGTTCTTGAGCTTGAGCGGCGGGAACTGCCAGCGCAGCCGCTGAAACGGAATGTCATTGAGACGATTCTGCAGTCCCTCCTGCACATCCGCGTCCATGATGTCCCAGAGATGCCCGTTGGCCACCAGAATGTCCTGCCAGCCGTCGAGATCGACATCC
>Ga0154020_10007520_pt1 | contig 12712 bp, 6 predicted proteins | sample Klosneuvirus_201_FD_109709 | JGI IMG/M metagenome (GOLD analysis project Ga0154020, IMG submission 109709) | Active sludge microbial communities from wastewater, Klosterneuburg, Austria - Klosneuvirus_20160825_MG | ecosystem: Engineered > WWTP > Aerobic digester > Activated sludge | place... | reverse complement strand
TATACCGTGCTGCTTAACTTGCTGCGCAATGCCGTGCAATACACGGAAAAAGGTTTTATTCGCGTAACCTTTGAAAAAAATATCCTGTCGATTGGCGATTCAGGCATCGGCATCGAACCGGAGTTTGTACCGTTTCTGTTTGAACGTTTTTTTCGGGGAGCAAAGACGGGAGAGGGTTTCGGAATCGGACTGGTTATCGTCAAACGCATCTGCGATTATTATAACTGGAAGATCAGGGTGATCTCTGAACCCGGTCACGGTACAACATTCCAGATCCTGCTCCAAGAGCAGAATTCCACAACCAGCCCGTTGCTGGTTGTGGAATAGATTGAGCTGCAGAGCGCCTTGATCAGGTTTTTTTGATTTTTCTACCGGATAAGGGATGATCGGAGAACCTGTCAAAATACTCGAATCCTCTCACATCAACTATACCGCCATGGCGAACGTGCTCCGTCTCAAAGTGTTCCAGGAACTCCATGAAAGTATGGTCAACCAGGGTTGCCTGCTGAAAATCAATAACAACCTCCTTACCTTTCTCGATTTGATGGAAAGCTTTTTTAAAACCGATCAAATTCGAGAAAATAGCCGCATCTTTGATTGTCAATAAATACTTTCCGGCATCATCTTTATTCAACTCAAAATGAGCCTTGAACAAATTGCCAATTTTGGCACCATTGACGATATGAAACACAAACTTCGTCAGAATACCGGAAGCTACGCCCATCAGCAGATCGGTAGCGATCGTGACAAGGATCGTTACCACGAAAATAGTCAGCTGCTCACTACCAATTTTGTAGGTTTTGAAAAACTCATGTGGGTGCGCCAGTCGAAATCCGACAAATACCAGCATCGCCGCCAATGCTGCATTGGGAATCAACTCAATGACCGGAATCATTAACAGCATGGCAATAAACAGGAAAAAACCGTGGAAAAAATTGGACCAGCGGGTACGTGCGCCAAACCCTACATTAGCTGAGCTACGGGCAACTTCTGAAATAGCCGGTGATCCACCCAGCATCGCAGCCAGGGTATTACCGGCCCCTACCGCAATCAGATCCTTGTTGAAATTGGACTGCCGCTTCCATGGATCGAGATTGTCGATTGCCTTGACTGTCAGACAGGATTCCAGACTACCGATGATCAGAAACATCAATACATATTTCCAGAAGACCGCAGTACCGATTCCGGAAAAGTCGGGATTAAAGCCGATCACACCCCAGAAATCACCAATTTCAACCAGCGCGTGCGCATCCTGGGTTGATTTGAAGTCAAGCAACAATGCCGCCGGTATGGCGAGCAGCAACACAATCATCGGAGCAGGAACTTTCTTGGCAAGGGGATGACTGATTTTGGGCATGATAAACATGATCGCGAGACTGATGAGTCCAATTGCCGCAATAGTGATATTGGCATTACTGATAGAACTGGGTATCGCCGCGTAAAGATCAAGCGGTTTCATGCCGGCCAGATCGGCAGGATTAATTCCAAGCAGAATATGGATCTGTTTGGAAATGATGATTAATCCTATCGCCGCCAGCATGCCGTGTACAGCCGAATGCGGAAAGAAATCACTGAGCGAGCCTGCTTTCAGGAAACCAATCACGACCTGCAGCGCACCAGCCACGACCATCACGCCCAGTGCCATCCGCCAGCCTTCTTCCCCCCCACCAAATGCCAGTACACAACCTGCAACAATCGTGATCAATCCTGCCGCCGGCCCCTTGATGGTCAGAGCGGAACCAGCAAACAGTGCTACTAGCATACCGCCAATCATGGCAGTCAGCACTCCCATTGCAGGCGGAAATTCTCCCGCCTTGGCAATACCCAGACTCAATGGCAGCGCCAGTAAAAAGACCAGAAAACCGGCAACAGCATCAGTTCTTAAATTTTCCTTTAAGCCAGATAAGCCATCTTTTGGTATGTCTTGATGAGGTGAGTTCATTTAATTTTTTCCCCGTTGTATAAATAGAGTTGTGAAGCAAGTACTAAAAAATGCTGCGGTTGATCAAGTAGCGCGATTGGGAATTTCATGATTGGTTTTAATGTGTGGCCCCAGAAAAATACGTGAATACATTCTGATTACTGATAACCCGACCAGGATATAACTCAAGGCAAGAATAATGGCAAAATCGGTTTGATCTGTATGGATATAGGTAAACACCAAATCAACTCCGAGAAACGATGGTGATATCGGGAACAACATCAATCCCAGACAAGACAGAAAGAAAAGTAGCGCCAGTTTGGGATGCTCGTAGACATGCCCCTGAAAATCATTCCAATTTATTTTTCCTTCGAGTCCTTGCAATCTGTTCAGCGTGGCATAGCCGACTATCCCAGAAAGTAATATCCCACCCAGATAAATTACCAACTCGACAAACCTGGCTTCTTCATAGAAAGTGACGGCCAGGGCAATCCATAGATGATAAACAATGATCAGCACCCAGCTGAATTTCGCATTTTTCCTTTCCGTAAAGGAACGTAATACCATCAGCAAACCAATAAATGCAAAGAAAGTCGGAAGCTGCTCATAAAGCGAATCAGGAATCCAGTTTTTTGCAAAAAGACAGAAGACGCCAATAAATGTGCTCGTCAATATAAAGTTGTACACAGTATTTTCGCGAACATGATCGAGTTTTCTGCCTATCCATTTCATCGGGTTCCAAAGGATGACGTACATGACCGAGTCCAGATGAAATTCCTTGACGGCCAATATATAAAGAGAATATTTAATCTTCCGCATAGTTTCATTTTTATCAACATAGTGTCGTGGAACAAAATTGAAAAACTGCTCACGAATCAAATAAGCCACGACCGAAGGCGCAATCAGAATCTGGTAGGTTCTGAGCAACGCATTTCCGGTCAAATGAATCAACGCCACATCATATAAACCGAATGCCACCTCAATGAAGATAATGCCGATCTGGGCAGCAGAAGAATAAGCAATTTGGGTTTTAATCGACGACTGTACGCGTGCAATTAATGTGGCAACTATGCTGGTGGCTAAACCTGTTATTGCAACCAGCGCCACGATGAAGGGCAAGTGTTCCCAAAATGGATAGGTTCTTAGCAGCAGAAACACGCCAAGATGTATCGAAAGTGAGCCATAAAAAATAGCACTGGAGGGCGTGGGTCCTTCCATGGCGCGTGGTATCCATGCGGTAAAAGGAAGTTGTCCTGATTTTACGGCTGCGGCTAGCAAAATCATCAGTGAAATCATAATGCCCATAGTCGTATGTTCATGTAACTGTGTCCATACCAGATGACTATCCAGCAATTCTGAGAAGGTGATGTTCTTGTGCCATAGATGATGGCTTAACCAGATGGCAAACAAGAGCCCCATGTCCGCCACCCTAAATACGGTAAATACCTTTAACGCATTTTTTACCGGCAAAAAGCGCTCACGATAAAACCCGATCAATAAAAATGAGCAAATTCCCAGTATTTCCCAGCCCAAAAACAAGGTTTCAAAATTTCCTGAAAATATAACAATGTTATAACCCAGATAAAATAACAGTAACGTATTGAAAAATCGTTTGTATCCTTGATCACGATGCAGATAATGCTGACAGTACAAGGTCACCAGAAAAATCAACAGCGAACCTATGAGCATGAACACAGCGGTCACCTTATCGAAATAAAGTGAAATATCAAACTGATAGGTAGGGGAGTTATATAAAGAATATACCGTAACCTGATGCGTATGGAAATGATCGGATAGTATCCAGTAAGCAACAAGTAACCAAACACAAATTAAGTGAAAACCAATAGTAAGCAACGAAACCCAGGCAACAGGACGCTCTCTGTTAGCAGGTAAAAACAGACTGAGCAGAAATCCAATCAGTGGGATATAAATCAGGTATTGGAGTAATTGGGAAAACAAAATAGTCATTTCAGCACCTTGCTGTTATTTTTGACGAGATAAACAGGTATATTTTCTCTGGTGGCATCAACGATGTGCGTTGTTGGTGCCCTGAAAGCGGATTCGATGACTGGAGTGGGATCAGAAATAGTATCAACAGTTTCTGGTAACGGTTTGAATGGAATGAATTCCCCGTCTTTGAACAGGAAAATTTCACGTGTGTCGGGGTGAACAGCCACGATATGCAACCATTCATTGATATAGAACTCATAGGTCGCGGGTTCCTGGTTAATGGACCGCAAAACAACCTCAGGATAATGTTCCACGATAACCAGCAACCTGACTGGATCATGTACTTCGATCATCTGGCTGGGTAAGCCAGGCCGCAGGTCGCCATCACTACCATTGGCGACACCGAATAGCCCCATAATATTGTATGGCAGCTTCGTGCCTGCTCCCATTCTGTGGTTATCCATGCGCGAGAAAAAATACTCGAGATTTATCCCCCCCAGTACGGGGGCTACTGGCCGCATAACCATAAGCAGATACTTTCCATCTGGATCAATAGCGTGGTTAATGGAATTCAGGAATGCTCTGCGATCCAGAAAAAGCCTGCTGGTCAATGACCGTCTTCCTACAACACAAATTGCGTTGGTTGCATGGTTTAACTCAGGCCGGGGTTCAAATAAGGCTATCGAGCGCCTGCGGGTGCTCGCATGAACACTTTGTGCCGTATTTTTGACATTGATTGACAACAAGCGCCGTGAACGCTCCTTAGAATTAAGATCCAGTGCGCCAGCGATTATGGGCACATTCCTGTGGTGACGTTCCAGATTTTCTGGAGATAAGGCATTCTCGTCAAAGTAAGAGGCATCATCGCGAGTTGTGTCATGCAATGCGCCAACAAACTGGGTGCTATCCGGAATATTGATTCCCTTGGAACGCAGGATCTCTCTGACTTTGGGGTGGTTCGCAATATGACAGATCACGCGCGCATTTACCGAACCCGGTCTGCCTGAGCAGGCCCCACAATCATAAGCTGCATAATGTGCATTATTGGCGCTGCTTGCACCATGGCCAAACACATAGAAGATCGGTGCGAAATGATCGATGATTCCGATACCTCTCAGCAGGTTTTCCAGCCGAATTGCCATTTCATCGATCGTAAAGCCAATTTGCAGGCCATTCTCAACATCATCGGGATTTTTATTCTCAATGGTTAGCGATGAGAGCTGGTACATGTGCGTGGCAGAAGAAGCCATGGCAGGCGAGGTTGTTGGCCAGAAGAAATTTAAAGCCAGCCTCACGGCAGAATATATCCCCAAGGTATGGGCAGTTAGCCAGCCCCGGAACATAGTATGTGACAGGTTGGATAGCAAGGGCTCACTTTTCCTGGCATGTTGCGTTTGGGTTTCCTTGATCAGATATTTTGGTGTAACAGGTGCCGGACAAAGCTTCATATGGAATTTTCCATGCTCTGGCTGGAAATAGAACTCAACTCCAAAAAAACCTGGCATACCAAAAGTTTCACATTCAGGATCCAGTCTTTCGATGTAGCTGCGCAAGGAAGATTCTCTGTCATCCAGGCAGAACATTGCCTGGAAGCTTTTATTTACGGAGAGCTCTTCCTGCGGCTTGTCCTGTTGCTGAATGGCCGCCAATACCGAGTTGTAATAAGACCATTCGAAGGCATCATGCCATATCTCCAGGGCTTCATCGAGCTCCGTTCGCGGCACATCGGCGAAAAGCGGCTCTGCGCGGCTGGTTAGCTTGCTGGCCATGGGTGACCAGATATCGCCAAACTGCGCATCCAGCGAATCGATTTCCAGCAGCAATTCAAAAACGACTAGATCATGCAGGGTTATTTTTTTTCGATTAAGGAAAAACTGGGGCTGATCTTCTGCGACCGCCACCATTCCGGACCATCCTGGATGCGCAAATTGCTGGTCGTACAGATACTGCTCATACAATGTCTCATCACCGACCAGAATACGTAGTAGCCTGCTAATTGAGCAGTCGTCAGAAAGTAATATCTCCCGCGCGCGGGGCTTCTTGAAAAAACTGATCCTGCTTTCCTGCTCCATTTCACGCACAGCCTGGAGAAAGTCCTGATCACCAATTGGAAATCCCCAGATCGAAATTCCCTGATCCAGATAGTTACATAAAATTCTGAATAGGAATGGATGGGTCAGCTGGTCAAGATCAACACGATATACGGCCTCCCAATTTGCTCGCAACAACCCGATTCTTGGGTAAACATAAGTGTCATAATCATGTTCAACAAGTTTTTTTATGCAATCATTCGTTTTATCTCTACCCACTCTTTCGGATACGATCCTTTCGAGAACATCCTTTCGAATCCGCCCCGACTGATAAAGCGCACGATATTCATCCAGTTGTAGCTTTGTCTTGTAGCCAAACAGTTTCGTTGCAGTTCTGCATGCATCATGAAATTTCTGTTGCTGAAACGTGTGAAGCGTATTGTGATGAATGAAGTCTTTTAATGGTGCCTGAGCGGGCAGATAGTGCTTTAAATCATGCAGCACCTTATGTTCATCAAAAGAAGTTTGTTCTAAGTGCACTCGTAATTCTCCTTAAATAGACATACTTGCTGGCATTCATAACAACACTGGTGATAAGCGAAAGATGCCACTCTGTGACCCCAGCATAGCTGATTACCACTCAATCAATTTAGCTCACTCTGGCAGCTACGCCTTTGCCTTTGCCTTCACCTCGGTTAACCAAGATTTCCCGCGAAAAAGTAACACACCCCATGTGAAGAATTCGTGAAGCAAAATAATAAAATGATGTAGCTTAAAACTCTGGTAATTATTCACCGAGAAAAATATAACAAGTACTTGACAGGTTTTTTGTGCGGAAAAACGGGAAGGGGCGTTCATATCACCGAGGACAGGAGTAAACAATGTAGCAAAGTATCGCCCGGCATCAGGCACTCGGCAAGTCGGGGTAAAACTCGCTCAGCTCGGCGATAAATAGGCGTTATTGATTATCCGCGATCTGTTATTGAGTAGAAGGCGCTATCGAGAGCTGCCGACTTCACCGGAAGGAATAGCGACCAATGTACTGGCAGACCGGTTAAAAAGCCGGAAACTGCCGGCATTGTTATGCGGCAAGCGTATCAACAAGAACCGGTAAGGCACGAATATATACTGACAAAGAAAGGAAAAGATTTGTGTCCGGTGCTGCAGGCTTTAGTGAAATGGGAAAAACCTATTATCCAGACACCACGGTACTTAAACCTGGGTAGGGCGCAACGGTATAAATTGCTCGGCACAGCCAATTGCACACGTTTTCCATGATGCCGAAACGCCCAATGGTAAAACACGCTTTCGCATGGTTAGAAAAATGCCGACGGCTGTAGAAAAATTGTGAACGTAAGCTCAACACCAGCCCACAGTTCGCCCATCCTGCTTTCTTGGTATAGTTACCACAAAGACTGTGAACAGATTCTAAGGGCTGAACTATAGAGAACAAACAAACCGTCCGGGCTTATAGCAAATAGTCCGGCAAGGCATCAGTGCCAAGGTGCAACGGGAATAACCGAAATACTGTTTTTCGGGGAGCCCTCAATGATTCTATCGCTGTATGTCAGGTAAACCAGCACGTTACGCTTGGGATCGTAAAAACGGACAACCTGCAGGGATTTAAATAGTAACGAAGTACTTTTTTTGAATACTTCCTCACCATCTGTCTTGCCGTTCTTGACGGTGTCTGGCAACTGGATTGGTCCGGTTTGCCGGCAGGCGATTGCCGCATCTGCGGTATCCTCTGCCACGCCAACTGACCCACTGATTCCGCCGGTTTTAGCGCGACTCAAGTAGCAGGTTGCGCCAGGAATATCCGGATCATCAAACGCCTCGACCATAATTTTATCATTTGCACCCAGCAGCTTGAATTTCGTAGATACGTTGCCAATTTTCTCAGCGCATAATGAAGTTGAAAGTAGCGTGATAACAGCAAACCAGCCAATTTTCCTGCAAGTTGTCCAGCTTGATGAATTAATAAGAGTCGGTTTGAAATATTGATATTTCATGGAAGTACTCCTGTATTTGTGGTAGAAAAGGGAACAATGTATCTGCGGGATGGCAAGCTGTGCTGGATTCTACCATTACAGATAGGGGCGTAATACACTTTGCCAGGTACTGATTTACCTTGCTGACAGGTTGAAATTATCACCAAAATAACGGAGAACCTCGCCATGGCTGAAGATACCTTCCATCTTAACAAACAACAACTGATGCAACGCAGCATCGAGCAGATGGCCGATGCAATGCCAGCTGCAAATTTTACAACCGTTGAGAAAGTAGCGTTGACTTGTCGCATCCTATTCGACAATGGACATGATTCAGGATTGGCTGGGCAGATTACCGCGCGCGGTGATCTGCCAGGTACATTTGTCACACAGCGACTTGGGTTGGGGTTTGATGAAACGGGTGTCAGCAATCTGCTGCTGGTTGATGAAAACTTACGGGTTCTGCAGGGTGATGGAATGCCTAACCCAGCCAACCGGTTTCATGCATGGGTATACCGTGCGCGACCGGATGTCAGCTGTATCATTCATACCCATGCCGCCCATACGGCAGCACTTAGTATGCTCGAAGTACCGCTGGTAATTTCACATATGGATAACTGCGTACTCTATGACGACGTGGCTTTTTTGGCCGAGTGGCCGGGAGTACCCGTCGGCAACGAAGAAGGGGAGCGAATTGCTCAGGCGTTGGGAACAAAGCGCGCTTTGCTGCTGGCGCATCATGGATTACTGGTCGCATGCAGCGGCGTCGAGGAAGCTTGTCTGCTGGCGCTCGCATTCGAACGAACGGCACGCCTGCAATTACTGGCGAGCGCGGCGGGTAATATCAAACCAATCCAGCCAGAATTAGGACATGAGGCACATGATTGGATTTTACAGGCGCAACGCACCGCGAGCGCATTTGCCTATTATGCAAGACGTTCATTGAAACATCATGCAGACTGTTTGCGCAAATGAAAATCAACATTACTTCGCTCACGCATCGCTTTGCTATCTGGTTTGCGCTGGTTGCCTTACTGCCGATTGCACTGGTTGGCTATGGACTGTTGCACTACTCTGAAAAAGCGGTGCAGCAGTCAACGGTTCTGAAAATTTCAGCTATCGCTGACAAAAAGGTTGAACAAATTGATGCCTATTTGCAAGGCCGCATTCTTGACGCCAATATTATTCAGGCGTCAGGAACCACCCACGAGGCTATTGGCAGACTTAGTGAAGCTTTCAAGCAGGAAGGCGTTGATTCAGAGAATTACCAAAAAATGGACGGACGTTACCGTAGTCATTTCACCCGCTTTCTCGAGAATGCCGGTTACTATGATCTCTTTCTGATCTCTCTCGATGGCTGGCTGGTTTTTACGGTCAGCCATGAGGCGGATTTTGCCACCAATCTGATTGATGGCCCTTATCGCGATACGGGTCTCGGGCAAGCATTTCGTAAAACGCTGGAAACGCAGGAAAACAGCTTGTCAGATTTTGAGTATTACACCCCGTCTCATGGTGCGATTGCCGCTTTTATTGCGGTGCCGATCATTGTTGAGGACAAGCTGCAGGGTGTGCTGGCATTACAGATATTCAGCGAACATGTGTTCAGCGTGTTGACAAACAATGTCGGATTGGGTCAAAGCGGTGAGACAGTGGTAGTTCGCAAGCAGGATGCCCAATCCGTACTGGTCATGGCTCCATTGCGAGCTGATCCAGAAGCTGCCCTGAAAAAAACCATTTCGCTGGATGAGCCTTCATTTTCTTTGGCGATACAAAACAGTCTGCAGAATTTGCCAGGGCAGGGTCTCGTTGCTGATTATCGGGGGGTGCCCGTTGTGGCGGCGTGGCGGCATTTACCACGCATGGACTGGGGTGTAGTGGTCAAAATGGATGCAAAAGAAGCCTTTACTTCCCTGGCGCAAATGCACGTCATCGGCCTGACGGCGCTCGGCCTGACATTCTTGTTGGCAGTGATGGGCGCATTGCTATTTAACCGGCGGGTGGTAATGCCACTGAAGACATTGAATGCCTGCGCGCAGGAAGTCGCTGCTGGCAATCTGCGCCATCATGTTCCCAGCGAAGGCTGGAACGAAATCGGACATCTCGCCCATGCCTTCAATGCGATGAGCGAACGGCTGAATATCAGTTATCAGCATCTGGAAGCGCGCGTGGCGGAACGAACGGCCAGGCTGGAGGAAGTCAATGCCGAGCTGGCGATCAAGGAAGAGGAAACCCGCTCAGTCGTCGAACATATGGTGGACTGTGTGGTAACAACCGATGAGCGGGGCGTGATGCTGTCAGTCAATCCCGTCATAAAAAAACTGTTTGGATATGACCCTTCAGAGGTAATCGGACAAAATGTTTCCATCTTCGTGCCTGAGCCAGACGGCAGCAAACATGAATTCTATATGCAACGTTATTGCGAAACCGGGCATGGGCAGCAGTACGTGGGACAGCATTTTCAGCCAGAGAGGCACAGCGTCGGCCTCGGGCGTGAAGTGGTTGGCGTGCATAAGGATGGCACATTGATTCCCACTTATCTGGCAGTGAGCGAATATTTTGTCTCAGGCAAACGGCATTTTACTGGGGTGATGCGCGATATCCGTAAACATGTAAAAATCCGGCAGGATCTGGAGCAGGCAAAACTGGAAGCAGAACAGGCCAATCAGGCCAAATCGGCTTTTCTCGCTGCCATGAGTCACGAAATACGCACGCCGATGAATGGCGTTATTGGCATGATCGATGTGTTGAGTCAGACCAGTCTGAGCGGTTATCAGAAAGAGATGACCGATCTTATTCGTGAATCAGCTTTTGCCTTGCTTGAAATTATTGAAGATATCCTTGATTTTTCCAAGATTGAGGCTGGCAGGCTGGAAGTCGAGCAGGTGCCAATATCCCTGGTTACGGTAGTGGAACGTGCCTGTGGCATGCTCGAGCATCTGGCGGTTGTCAAGGAAGTGGAATTGACGCTGTTCATTGATCCCGGTGTCCCCGGGAATGTGCTGGGAGATGCCTTGCGTCTGCGGCAAGTGCTGGTCAACCTCATCAACAATGCCATCAAATTTTCCAGTGGATTACCGCGCAGGGGGCATGTTGCGGTACGGGTGACAGTGGCTGAGTCTGCTGGGGATACCGTAACGGTTTCGTTTCAAATAACCGATAACGGTATCGGCATGGATGAAACAACCCAACAACATTTATTCACCCCTTTTTCCCAGGGAGATGCCTCCACAACACGCCGTTTTGGCGGAACGGGGCTAGGTTTAACCATTTGCCAGCGCCTCGTGACCTTAATGCAAGGCAAAATACGGGTAGATAGCGAACCTGAAAAAGGTTCGGTATTTACTTTGTTGCTACCTCTCAAGGTGTTGCAGGAAAAATCCGAACGTGATCAGACACGTGCGGTTGATCTGACCGGCCTGTCCTGCCTGGTATTGAGCTCTGAAGATGGACTGGGACAGGATTTGGCACTGTATTTACGATATGCAGGCGCATCGGTCAAATTGCTGACAGATTTTTCAGCCGCGCCCGAACATATCAAAGCGCTTTCGGACGGCCCATGGCTGCTGGTTATTGACGCAGGCGATGGAGAACCACCGTTTGAAACATTTCGTGCGCAACTCGATCACGATTTAGGCCATGGTCTCAATTTTGTAGTGGTACGGCGTGGACGGCGCCACCGTGGGCGGCTGGAAAATAACGGCGTAGTCACGCTCGATGGCAATATTCTCTATCGCCAGGCGTTTCTACATGCCGTGGCGGCGGCGGCTGGACGTGAAAAACTGGAGCGGGACCAATCGATCGTTGTCGGCGAGCTTGAAAAAGTGGTGCCACTGACACGTGATGAGGCAATCCGTCAGGGGAACATGATCCTGGTTGCTGAAGATAATGAAATCAACCAGAAAGTCATCCGCCAACAGCTTGCCTTGCTCGGCTATGCAGTCGATATTGCCACTAATGGACGTGAGGCGTTGCGGCGCTGGGAGAGCGGGGTGTATGCGCTGATACTGACAGATTTGCATATGCCGGAGATGGATGGCTATGAATTGACAAAAATCATTCGCGCCAATAAGTCAGACGGCAATCGTATTCCGATCATCGCTCTAACGGCCAATGCACTCAAGGGAGAGTCTGATAAATGTCGTGCGCTGGGCATGAATGATTATCTGACCAAGCCCGTGCAGCTCGAACAGCTCAAAACGGTATTGGAGAACTGGCTCGGTAAACCGTCACATCCGATTGTTGTCAGCGCAACCGAAGGGCAGCTTCACACCCACACGAACCAGACTGCCGTGCTGGACATTGAAGTACTAAAAAAACTGATTGGTGATGATCCGGCGATGATTGCCGAGTTTTTGCAGGATTTTCGCCTGAGTGCTGCTGCAATAGCCGAGCAAATCACTCCTGCCCTCAGAAATGGTCAGTTTGAGGCAGTGCAGGCAGCGGCACATAAACTTAAATCCTCGGCACGCTCAGTCGGTGCGCTGGTGCTGGGTGATTGCTGTGCGGCTATGGAATCAGCCGCCAAAGAAAGAGACGCAAACAGGTTGAATGAGCTGTTGCTCAGTTTTACTGCGACATTGGCTGAGGTAAAAACCCGTATTGCAGCCATGCTGGAAATCCATTCAGCTAACAACTTCCAGAAGGAGGCAAAATGAAAATTCATGAGTATCAGGCCAAGCAGATTTTAGGGCGATATGGTGTGGCTGTCCCGTCAGGAGTAGCTTGCTTCAGCGCTGATGAAGCGGTTGCTGCTTCCCGGGAACTGGGTGGCAATCAGTGGGTGATCAAGGCGCAGATTTATGCTGGTGGACGCGGCAAAG
>Ga0154020_10007519_pt1 | contig 12712 bp, 8 predicted proteins | sample Klosneuvirus_201_FD_109709 | JGI IMG/M metagenome (GOLD analysis project Ga0154020, IMG submission 109709) | Active sludge microbial communities from wastewater, Klosterneuburg, Austria - Klosneuvirus_20160825_MG | ecosystem: Engineered > WWTP > Aerobic digester > Activated sludge | place... | reverse complement strand
GGGCCGGTCCGCACCGAGATGGGCTACTCGGGAAAGACCTGCGGCGCCACGCTCCGCGAGCCCGAGGGCGAGTTCCTGGCGCGATACGCGCTCGCGCTCCGCGTCGGCGCCCTTGGGCTCGGCCGCGCCGGGGCCGTCCGCCTCCGGCGATTCCTCTTCGACGCGCCGCTCCACCTGACCGCCCGCGGCCTCGTCCTGCGCGTCTTTCGGGTGGGCGAGCTGGCGCCGTGACGCCTCTCCCGCGTGGTACCTTCACCCCGTGACGACGCGGATCGAGACGGACACGATGGGGGAGATCGCGGTCGCGGCCGATCGCTACTGGGGCGCGCAGTCCCAGCGCTCGATCGAGAACTTCCGGATCGGCGACCTCCGGTTCACCCGGCCGATGATCCGCGCGTTCGGGGTCCTGAAGCAGGCCGCGGCCGAGGTGAATCGCGAGCTCGGCCTCCTGCCCGACGAGAAGGCCCGGCTCATCGCCAGCGCGGCCCAGGAGGTGATCGACGGAAAGCTCGACGCTCACTTCCCGCTCGTGATCTTCCAGACCGGCAGCGGCACGCAGACGAACATGAACGTGAACGAGGTGATCTCGAACCGGGCCATCGAGATGGCGGGCGGCGTCCTCGGCTCGAAGAAGCCGATCCACCCGAACGACGACGTGAACAAGTCCCAGTCGTCGAACGACACGTTCCCCACGGCCATGCACATCGCGGCCGTCTGCGAGGTCGAGGAGACCCTGCTGCCGCGCCTGGCGTCGCTGCGCGACACCCTTCACCGGAAAGCGGTGGCCTTCGCCGACGTCGTGAAGATCGGGCGGACGCACCTCCAGGATGCCGTGCCCCTGACGCTCGGGCAGGAGATCTCGGGCTGGGTGGCGCAGCTCGACCACGGTGTGGCCCATCTGAAGAGCGCGCTGCCGCACCTCGAGGAGCTGGCCATCGGCGGCACCGCCGTGGGAACCGGCCTGAACACCCACCCCGAGTACGCCGAGCGGATGGCCCGGCGGATCGCCGAGAAGACGGGCCATCCGTTCACATCGGCGCCGAACAAGTTCGAGGCGCTGGCCGCGCACGACGCCATGGCCTTCGCCTCGGGCGCTCTGCGGACCCTGGCGGGCGCCCTGATGAAAATCGCGAACGACGTCCGCTGGCTCGCTTCCGGCCCGCGCTGCGGCATCGGCGAGATCTCCATTCCCGAGAACGAGCCGGGCAGCTCGATCATGCCGGGCAAGGTGAATCCCACCCAGGCCGAGGCGCTCACGATGGTGGTCGTCCAGGTGTACGGAAACGACGCCGCGGTGGCCTTCGCCGCGAGCCAGGGGAATTTCGAGCTGTCCGTCTACAAGCCCGTCATGATCCACAACCTCCTCGAGTCGGTCCGGCTCCTCGCCGACGGCTGCGAGAGCTTCCGCGTCCACTGCGCCGAGGGGATCGAGCCGGACCGCGAGAAGATCGCGAGGATCGTCAGCGAGTCTCTGATGCTGGTCACGGCGCTCAACACGCACATCGGCTACGACAAGGCGGCCGCCATCGCCAAGAAGGCGCACCACGACGGCTCCACGCTGAAGGAAGCCGCGCTGGCGCTGGGACATCTCACGGCCGCGGAGTTCGACGCGTGGGTCGTTCCGTCGAGGATGGTGGGGCCGTGACCGAGCCGGAACGTCCCTCGTGCTACGACGCGAACGACGCGCTCCTGAAAGGGTCGGAGGCCCGGCTCTGGGCCCTCATCGAGGAGCGGGCGACCCACGGCGCCGACAGGAAAGCGATCGACCAGAAGATCTGGGACCTGTTCGGCGAGGACTGGGCCATCGTCTACACCGACCTCGCGGGCTTCTCGCGGAAGACGACCGAATTCGGCATCATCCATTTCCTGCAGGTGATCTTCGAGAAGAAGCGGCTGCTCCTGCCGATCGTCGAGAAGCACAACGGGATCCTCGTGAAGGTCGAAGCCGACAGCTTCCTCCTCCTCTTCCGCCGCGCGTCGAGCGCGCTCCGCTGCGCCATCCAGATGCAGCAGGCCGCGAAGGCCTACAACCTGGAACGCCTTCCGGAGGAGCAGGTCCTCCTCTGCGTCGGCATCGGCCACGGCACGATCCTCAAGCTGGGCGACAGCGACGCCTACGGGCAGGAGGTGAACGCCGCCTCGAAGCTCGGCGAGGACAGCGCGAAGGTGGGGGAGATCCTGATGACCGAAGCCGCGCGGACGGCGGCGGGGGAGATCCCCGGCGTCACGTACGAGGACTTCGGCCCCGTGTCGGCCTCCGAGCGGAACTACCGCGTCGTCTTCCCGCCCTGAGGACCCTCACCCGCGGGCCCTCACCCGCCCTTCGGGCACCCTCTCCCGCATGCGGGAGAGGGATTTCGACCGGGGCGGATCCTGCCTTCTCCCGCGGGCGGGAGAAGGTGGCGCGAAGCGCCGGATGAGGGGCTGACCTACCTCCGCACGCAGGCCGCCACGGTCTCCCGCACCTGGTTCAGGAGCCCGTCGCGGCTGGTGGCGCCTTTCTCCAGGATCTTCTGCACGGAGCCGTTGAGGAAGACCCGCTCGCCCTCGGTGAGCTCTTTCGCCGTGACGACGACGATCGGGATCGTGGCCCACTCGGCATTCTTGCGGAGGTGAGTCAGGAACTCGAAGCCGTCCATCTCCGGCATCATCAGGTCGAGGAGGATCAGCGCCGGCCTCGACCGCTCGACGGCCTCGAGCGCGGCGCGGCCGTTCTCGGCCTCTGACACGCTCCAGCCCGTGCGGGTCAGCGCGCGGCGGAGCATCTCCCGCGCGGACGGCTCGTCGTCCACCACGAGAACCGGGCAGGGCGGCGACGGGCACTGGTACTTCGCCAGGACCGCGGCCAGGCGACCCCACTCGATCGGCTTCGTCAGATAGTCGGAGGCGCCCAGCGTGAAGCCGACGTTCTTGTCGTCCACCATCGACAGGACGATCACCGGGATGTCGGCCAATTCCCGGTCCGCCTTCAGCGCGGCGAGCACGGCCCATCCGTCCATGCCCGGCATCATCACGTCGAGCGTGATGGCCGTCGGTTTCAGGGCCCGCGCGAGGTCGAGACCGTCGGGGCCGTTGGTGGCGCTCTCCACGCGAAAGCCGCTCTTGCCCAGGTGGCGTCTCATCAGGTCGTGGACGGTCGGGTCGTCGTCGATCACGAGGACGATCGGCGCGCCTTCGGGGAGCGTGTGGTTCGGTGGCGCCATCTCGGTGACGAGGGCGCGGAGGTTCAGCTGTGACGTGCCGGCGAGGCCGTCCGGCAGCTCGACGGTGAAGGTCGAGCCCCTTCCGGGCGTGCTCGCCACCGTGACCTGGCCCCCCATGATGGTGACGAGGCGCCGGGTGATGGCGAGTCCCAGCCCCGTGCCGCCGTAGCGCCGCGTGGTGGACGAGTCGGCCTGGACGAAGGCCTCGAAGAGCTTCTCCATCTGGTCGGGGTTCATCCCGATGCCGGTGTCCGAGACGCGGAACGTGACGACGCCGTCGCCGGTCCCCCCGGCCTTTCGCGAGAGCGCGAGCGTCACCTGCCCCTTCTCGGTGAACTTGCCGGCGTTCGAGAGGAGGTTGAAGAGCACCTGCTTCAGGCGTGTCTGGTCGCCGCGCATCGGGCCGATCCCCTCGGTACCGGTCACCACGAGCTGGCTCCCGTTCCTCTCGACGAGCGCCCGGATGGTGGAGACGACCTCGGCCACCATCCGGCCGACGTCGATCGTCTCCACGAAGAGCTCCATCTTCCCGGCCTCGATCTTCGACAGATCGAGGATGTCGTTGATGAGCCCCAGGAGGTGCTTGCCCGCCCCGTGGATCTTGTGGACGTCGGCGTTCAGCGTCCGGTTCCCGACCTCGCGGAGCTCCTCCTCCAGCATCTCGCTGTAGCCGATCACGGCGTTCAGGGGAGTCCGCAGCTCGTGGCTCATGCTGGCCAGGAAGGCGCTCTTCGTCCGGTTGGCGGCCTCGGCGGCCTCCTTCGTGGACGTCAGCGCGGTCTCCGCCCGCTCCCTCTCGAAGACGCGGCCGAGCTGCGCGCCCACGTGCGACATGGCGGTCAGCAGCTCGTGGTCGGGCAGGGAGAAGGCGGTCGAGAAGAACTCGAGCACGGCGACCGTCTCGGCGCGGGCCAGGATCGGGAAGGCGAAGCCGGACCTGAGGTCGCTCGCGCGCGCGGCCTCGGCCCGCGGGAAATCGGGGTTGTTGAGGACGTCGGTCACCCAGGCGGACTTGCCCGAGGCGAGGACGCGCCCCGGTAGGCCGACGCCAGGAGCGAACGACATGGCGTCCGTGGCCTCCTTGAAGGCGACGAAGCGCTCGGGGGTGTCGAGGTGCCAGAGCCCGGTCGGGACGAGGATGCCGTCGGCCAGCTTGTAGACGTGCCCCACCGGCCAGCCGCTGAAGGCGCAGACCTCGTCGAGGCCGATACGGAGGGCCGAATCGAGGGAGTGCGCCTCGTTGGCCGCCGTCGTGATCTTCTGCAGGGCCTTCACGAGCGCCGTGCTGCGGGAAAGCTCGGCCGTTCGCGCCTCGACCGCGGCCTCGATCGAGGCGTAGGACTTCCGGAGGTCGGCCGTCATCTTGTTGAAGGCGCTGCCGAGCGCGCCGATCTCGTCGTGGGAGGTCACGTCCACCTGCTGGGCCAGGTCCCCGCCGCCGGCGATCCTCTGGACGACGCGCGTGAGCCGCACGATGGGGCTCGAGATCGACCGGGAGGCGAGGAGCGCCGCGAAGATGACGAACAGGATGAGGCCGGAGGCGACGGCCAGGACGAGCGTCCGCTGCCGCCGGATCGGCTCCATCGCCTCGTCGCGGTCGATCTTGACGACGAGCCCCCAGCGGAGCGACGGGATGGAACGGCCCGCCGCGAGGACGGCGTTTCCGCGGTAGTCCCGCTCGCCGCCGGAGCCGCTTCGCCCCTGGACCGCCTGCTGCAGGGCCAGGTCGGTGCCGGAGCCGATCGGCACCTTGCGGCGAAAGGCGGCGTCCGGGTCGTGCCGCAACGGCGCCAGGACGACCGCCGTCCTGCCTCGGAGCGCCGCCACCATCGTCTCGCCCGAAGCGCGAAAGCCGATCGTGTCGCCGGCCGCGCGGAGGGGCTCGTCCAGGCTGAGCGGACAGACGAGGACGCCGAGGAGCACGACGCCCCGCTTCACGACCGGGGCGGCGAGGAGAGCGGTGGGCGTCGTCGCCTCGTGGGAGAAGCCGGAGATCTCCGGCTCGAGCTTCGCGCGCGTCCTCTCGAAGAGCGGCTTCACGAGCGCGTCCGGAAGGAGGTCACGCCGCAGGGCGAACAGGATCTCCCCCGAGGACGAGAGGAGCGCCACGGCTGGCAGCCCGGCCTCCTCCGCCACGTTCGTCAGGGCGGGGTGGATCTCGCTGACGACCGCGAGGAGCTCGGCCGACGCCGTCCCGGCGTTCCGGGCGGCCACGTCCAGCCGCTCCAGCGCGTCGACGATGTCGGGCCGCTTGACGAGACCGCCGATCTCGCGCTTCCTCTCCCGCGCGTACCGCTCGACGGCCGCGGCCTTCCCCTCGGCCACGGCCGCCAGGTGGGACGTCTCCTGCTCCTCGAGCGAGGCCGCCATGAACTGCAGGGTGAGGAGAGAGATGACCCCGAGCGGGAGGAGCGCGATGAGGAGGAACCAAACGAGCAACCGCCGGGCGATCGAACGCTTCGACAGGTCACGCAGCGTCACCTCATGGGCGGCCGACGATGGCGCTCTCAAGCTGTCGGCATCTTAGCGAAGCGGGGCGGTACGCCCCAAGCCCAGGCTCCTGCGAAACTTGACAAGCCGTCTGATCGAAGGATTCGGCGGATAACCGACGCGGTGCGGGAGAAGGTGCGCGAGCTCGACGCGATGGATCCTCTCGGCGCGCGATCGATCGCACAGGTCTCTGCCGTGCGGCGTTCGCGTCTCGACGACGACGATCCGGAATGGATATCGCGATCCTCGACGTTACGGGTCACCTGATTGCAGGGTCGGGTCCCGCAGCGCATACTCTATTGCGTCATGTATTCCAAAAGGGCCACGGCTCGTCCCGTTGCGCATACGGGTGCCGGTAGAGAAACCCTCACGGAGCTGGTCGACGCGTACCAGGCGACCGGGCGGTACGTGCTGACGCGGGAGCAGGCGCTCGCAACGCTCGGGGTGTCCGAAGAGGCCGTGAAGAAGGCCGCGCAGAGACTGGTGGCCAAGCGCCGGATCGCAGCTGTCCGCCGCGGCTTCTTCGTCATCGTGCCCATCGAGTACCGCGCAGCCGGAGCCCCCCCTCCCTCCTGGTTCGTCGACGACCTGATGAGATTCCACGACCAACCGTACTACGTCGGGCTCCTCAGCGCGGCGGCACTTCACGGAGCGGCGCACCAGCAGCCGCAGGAGTTCCAGATCGTCACCAGCCAGCAACTTCGTCCGGCGGTCGCTGGTCGCGCCCGAATCCGCTTCTTCCGCAAGCGAGACCTCGAACGGACGCCGACGATCGACGTGAAGACGGAGACCGGCGTCATGCGGGTCTCCACGCCGGAGGCGACGGCCTTCGACCTCCTGCGCTATGTGGAGGCCGTCGGCCACCTCGGCAACGTCGTCACCGTGCTCGCCGACCTCGCCCAGAAAATGGACGCTCAGCGGCTCGCCGATGCCGCGAAAGCCGAAGGCGATGTTCCCAGCGCGCAACGGCTCGGCTATCTCCTCGACCTCGTCGGCGCCGGCGAGGTCGGGTCCGCTCTCGGGGCGTGGCTCGAGGAGCGGCACCCCCGGTTCGTGCCTCTCCGATCCGATCGCCCCGCGCGGCGCGCGGCGAAGAACACTCCCTGGCACGTTCTCGTGAACGAGAACGTCGAGGCCGAAACGTGATCCCACGGGCCCACATCACCGCCTGGCGATCGAGAGCGCCGTGGTCTTCAGACGCGCAGGTCGAGCAGGACCTCGTCATTTGTCGAGCCGTAGTCGACCTCTTCGGGGACGCTCTTCTTTCGCGCGCCGTCGCGTTTCGTGGGGGCACGGCCTTGCACAAGCTCCACTTCGACCAGCCGGGCCGCTACTCGGAAGACATCGATCTCGTCCAGGTCGACGCGGGGCCGATCGGACCGGTCATGGATGCGGTGCACGCCCGTCTGGATCCGTGGCTCGGGAAACCGCAATGGAAGCAGGGCCAGGGCCGCGTGACCTTGGTCTACCGCTTCGAGTCGGAGACCCGGCCCGTCACCCCGCTGAAGCTCAAGATCGAGACCAACACGCGGGAGCACCTCTGCGTGCTCGGCCCGCGTCGAGCCCGATTCCAGGTCGCCAATCCCTGGCACAGCGGGACGGCGGACGTGCTCACCTACGAGCCGGAAGAGCTGCTGGGAACGAAGCTGCGAGCGCTCTACCAGAGAAGGAAGGGACGAGACCTCTTCGATCTCTCCGAGGCGCTCACCCGAATCACCGGCCTCGATGCCGAGAAGGTCGTCGCGTGCTTCACGCGTTACCTGGAGAGCGACGGCCTCCGCGTCACGCGCAAGGAGTTCGAAGAGAACCTCGCCGAGAAGGTCGAGGACAAGCTCTTCCTCGGCGACGTGCCGCCGCTTCTCGCGCTCGGTGTTTCCTTCGACCCGGTGGAGGCGCTCGAGAAGGTGAGGGATGCCTTCATCGCGCGCCTTCCCGAGAGCGGATCGAAGAAACGGAAGGAGCGCAAGCGACCCTGAGGATCTTCGTCGCGAACGGTGCCTGACCGCTTTCGAAGGCCCTGCCCTGACTGACTCAACGCATGGCCGTGAGGCGATGCCGACCGAGAGCGTTACCGTCCGGGACGATCTCCCCGAAGGGCTTCGAAATCACGCTGGAGCTGCTCCTCGGTGATGCCTTTGGCATCCATCCTGCGCGCCATTCTCGCGCTCGTCTTCTTGAAGAGTCTCCGACGCTCGGCGAGCGGTCTCGACTGGTCGGGATAGGGCAGGGGACGGAAGACGCCGACCGGCCTGCCGTCTTCCGTCACGAGGGGCGCTTCGGAGCTCGCGCCCTGTGACATCTCCTTCACCCGGCTCTCGAGCTCGGCGAACGTGACAGTCTTCAACGGGCGCGGCGCGTCGTTCTTCATGTTCGGCTCCGACCCGAGTCTACCGAGCGACAGGTCAAAGGAGTCCATCTCACCATGCCCCGCATTCGCAAGCTCTTCAACTCGACCTCTGCCCTCGGCGTCTATCTCCAGATGGAGGAGATCCTCGCGACGGCCTTGGGCAGAAGGCTCGCCGCGCACCGCGAGTCCGGAATCACCTCGGCCGCCGCCTTCGCCCGGATCGAGGAGCTGGAGCATCGGGTGAGGCTTCTGGAGCGGTGGGTGGAGGTGTACGCGGCGCTCGTCCAGAAGGTCGCCCGCCTACATCGGTTCCAATGGTCGAAGGAGGCGAGGTTAGAGATCCTGAGGCTGAAGAAGGCCGAGCGCCTGACAACGGTGGAGGCCGCGCGACGGGCGTCGGTCTCGCCGTCCACGATCCACCGATGGGAAGCGGAGGCGTTCGCACATCCCGACCGGACGACGATCGGAACGCTGCTGAAGTCGATCCCGCCGGTCAGGCGGATAGCCGACGCGGTGCGGGAGAAGGCCCGCGAGATCGACGCGATGGGTCTTCTCGGCGCGCGATCGATCGCGCAGCATCTCAGCCGTGCAGCGCTCCGGATCTCCGCGACCACCGTCAGGAGGATTCGAAAGGAGGCCGCTCCACGGGACGCCGCTGCGGACGGGATGCGCAAGCCCCACGTCGATCGCCCGATTCGCGCCCGGATTCCCCGGCACATCTACATGCTCGATCTGACGTCCGTCGGCGGCTGGCTGCGCGTCTTCGACCTGAAGAAGATCGCCCTCGTCCTCGATTCGTACTCTCGCTTCCCGGTCGCGGCGCGGGTCTTCCGCAAGGAGCCATCGGCCGTCGAAATCCGGGATCTACTGCAACGTGGGTTCGTGAAGTTCGGCGCGCCCAGGATCTTCATCACCGATCACGGCTCGGCGTTCACGTCGCACGACGTGGCGGAGCTCATGCGGCACTGGAAGATCGACCATCGCCTTGGTGCCGTTGGTCACTCGGGCTCCATCGCGCTCATCGAGCGGGCCTGGAAGACGCTCAAGATCCTGCTCGGCGTTACGGCAACCCTGAAGCGCCTCCTCGCCGCGCCATTCCGCCCGCTCGTCGCCGAGGATCTCACCTGCCGCCTCGAGACCGCGCTCGCCTACTACGCCGACTATCGCCCGCACCAAGGTCTCGGCGGTGCGACTCCGGCGGAGATGTTCTTCGGCCTCAGGCCGAAACACCTCGATGCCATCCCGGCGCCGCGCGGACGACCTGGCGAACTCTGCGACCCGATACCCGTACAGATCCGCTTCCTCGACCGCGATCAGCGCCTGCCGTACCTGGTTAGAACCGACGGCCTGGCCGACGCGGCGTAAAGAAGCTCCGCTCAGCATCGACCTCCGAACCCTCGCCTTCCGCAAGGTTCTGGAGGTGTGCCCGGCCGACTTCTTGGACCTCACTCTGGTCTTTCGTGAGCTGCGGCAACCTCTCTCGCAATCCCCATTGGACCGCTACACCAACTTCCTCTATCACCCCACCTGGTCTCTCTGCCTACTCCCCACTCTTGACCCCATCCTGTCCGTCTCCTTCAGGTAAAACCCGCATCTTCACAAGATCCTTGCGGATCTCGTCTCCCGTCTTTGGAAACACTGCCTTCCAACGAGCGCCCTCGAATTCGGTGTCGCCGAGACCCCGTATCGCTCCCATCACGTAGCAGTCCACCCTGTTTCCTGGGAGCCGTTTACCATACGTCTCAACTGGCAGGTTCCGTCGCTCGATGACGGACCAGACCTTCCTGAGTTCACTGACCGCCTCTCTTCGGCGCTCCTTGACAAGAAACCTCAACGCCTCATGCACCAGTTCTTCACTCACGGAACTCTCTGGATAGTTCTCTCTCGACCAGCGCGCTACGCCTCCCCTCACCAACTCAATGTGAGCCTCCGTCGGGTTCTTCGCGTGCCTCGCTCTCGCGAGTGGAATCAAAACCTCTTCAAGGCTAGCCCTCCAGCTACTGCCCACCTCATCGTCTCTATTCACCCGTATTGCCGCCTCGACATCTGGCAGCAACTCATCCAGCTTTCCCTCTAAGACCCGCCTTGCCGCTTCGGCCCAACCCAGAAACCGCATTCCTCTCGCTCGCCGAATCTCCATCACCTCCTGGGGACGGCTTAGGCAGTTCTTCAGCAAGACCCTTAGTCTCTCTATAGGCATTTCGCTAAACCACAACTCATCCTCGAGGGCGAGCAATAGCTGCCCATCGCCCAAGCCCCGCAGATCCACCATCGCCTCCCGCACATCCCGCACTTCGTAGTCCCCTCGGCGCAGTCCGGCTATCATCCGCAACACGACAGCTTGGCTGTACCCTGGATCTTTGACATGCGCGGCCTCCCCCGTAAGTCTCTTGCATTCGTCAGCCGCCCTTGGGAGGAACTCTTGTTGGTCGAACCGAGCTCGAAGGTGAAACTTCTCTTCCAAGCGATCACTTCCCTCTCCAAAGGAAGTACCTTGATTCGATGCGACTAGAAACACGAGTCCGCTCAACACCGCTGGCCTCAACAACCCACTCATATCTGATGCCTCCACTATTGGCCTATTATCGTCACTACCGGTACCGACACCCCCGCACCCCTCGATAGCCCTGTGCCGGGCACCCACGTTGACCCCGGATGTCGAACCGTCGTTGAATACTCCCTCGCGCCGCTACCCACTGTGATCTCAAAATCCACGGCACCATAGTCTTTCGATGAGTGCCCTGTAGAGAATGTCGCAAGGCTCCCGTTCCGATCCCGAATGCTCGCGGCACCACCATTCTGAGAGAGGCGTACCATTGTACCTTCGTGCCGCCTACCGTCCGTGTTGAAGAGCACCACCCGCAGGATCACTTTGCTGCCAACCGGCCATCCGATGAGCGAACCCCCCGCGCACGCCTGAGTTACTGGAGTTCCTGGGGCACAGTTGAGAACCACGACGCTGCCAAGCTTGCTCGCGAAGCTGGCTGTGGTGCCCTCTCGAACTCCCCAGAGCATGGCATCACGTTCGCGGACTGCTGCGACCACACCTTCATCATCGATCGAACTTGCCCCCAACAGATCGAACTCTGGATTCTCGCCGTATTGTCTGTAGTCGGTGTTCGGTGAGTCCTTCAAATGTGTCGCTAGTCCATCCAGGCCCAGCAATAGAGGCGCACCATCACCGTCAATGTCCGCGAAGTTGCCAAGTGCATTCTGCCAACAGTGTCGCGCTTCATGAGTGATGGCCTCATCGAGAACATGCGGGCCTTTCCGATTGAGGCCCCAGTAGTCGTTGTCGAAACTTTGGTTCAAGCGCTGCTTATAAAATATCGGGTCCACCTGCCACAACGCCGCGGACATGTTGATCCTGACCGCCGTCTCGAATGGAAAGGGCGAATTTGGCGGCGGATGCACCCAACACACTTGCATTGGCGCGGGGGGCAAACTCGCGCACCCTGGGAGTTCGGGATTTGGTTTGTTCGCTTTCCATAACCCGCCAACAGCGCTAGCGACGTTCTTCTCAAGAGCGTCTGAACCACCCTGCATCTCCTTCAAACGGCGATAGTAACCCCGCTCGAGCCAATCGGCGACACCGTTCCCTGGTCCGCGCTGAAACACGATTTGATCACTGGCGAGAGTGTAGCTTCCTTGGTCGGCCCACTGAGGTACTTTCCCGAATGTTGTGTCAGGCGATAGGCCGCGCCCAGGGCTTGCGGGGCGTGCCTGAAGATTTGCAATCCAGGAGCCATCAACAGTGTCTCTCGACAAAGAAAGGCTCCTAATGGCAATGACAGCAGACCGTCCAAGGATCAAGAGCTCGTTCTGATTCGAAAAGGCCGCACTATCGCGTTGATCGTCCTCGCATTTCTGAAGGACCGTAACAAAACGACCCATCCCGGCGATCTGACGGTAGGAGTACTGCTGGAACGGCTGCAACCCTGAATTTGCCGCCTCGCACAGATAGAAACTGCCAGACGCCGACAGTATGGTCTGGCCTGAGCCCGCTGGAGCGCCGACCGCGACTGCCTCGATTTGAATCTTTGCTTCCTCAACCTGGAGCTTTCGAGAGGTGTCGACGGGATGATCCTCAGTCACTACTTTCACAATTGGCGTTGGCGACACGTTCTGGCCCGACTCGTCAAGGAAGGCGATTCGGAGCTTCACAGGTGACGCTGTGGCAGCGGAGGCTGTCGCTGCGGGAACGACGCCAGAGACGACACCATTCAGACGCCCTAGCCCCGCCGGAACCTGCAGAATCGTCGAGGACATTGGCCTCCTGGGAGAAATCTCCGATAGCGGCTCCAAGGTCGCCGAACCTAGGAAAATGGTGCTATTCCCCAGTGCTTCTAACACAATCTGGGTAGCGGCCGAGACAACTGCGCCATCGGAAGTTGCGGTAGACACAGCCGCCTGGACTGTTGCGCCCTGGCGCGATCCCCGATACGTGAGGTAGACCGCGGTTGGGCCTTCGACGAGAACATCGGGGTCGATCCTCCGAAAGAGACTGTCAAGAAACTCCGCTGCGCGAACACTACACAAAGCAAAGGCCCCTTGGAATTCGCCCATATGAAGGGCTATTCCGTTCCCCGCCTTCTCCGCTATCTCCCCGCGGTAGAGCGGGTTAGCGATTAAGGGAAGGAATTCAGACCCCTCTCCCTGAAGGGCTGCCGTC
>Ga0154020_10007518_pt1 | contig 12712 bp, 13 predicted proteins | sample Klosneuvirus_201_FD_109709 | JGI IMG/M metagenome (GOLD analysis project Ga0154020, IMG submission 109709) | Active sludge microbial communities from wastewater, Klosterneuburg, Austria - Klosneuvirus_20160825_MG | ecosystem: Engineered > WWTP > Aerobic digester > Activated sludge | place... | reverse complement strand
CCGCCTGAGATCAGGTCATAGGTTAGCCCGGCCAACAACAGAATCACAATCAACAACTTTGGAGTTGTAATCAGTGATTTCACCAATCCAATAATCCCCAAGATGGTGTCTGTGAATCCTGTCCACAGTCCATTTAGAAACGCTTCAATTTTCGCTTTCAAATTAACTCCTTTCGATTATAAATAATCGCATCAAAATTCAACGAGGAATGCATTCTTCTCGTTTATCAGATAATCGATGGTATTCTGCTTATGAGTAATGCAGAAGATCTGATCGAATCCGTCGTAGTCCAACAAGTGCTCATACATATTGTTTGAATTCTTGTCACTTGCATCTGAATCGATCTCATCAAACATAGGTAAGCAATTCTCTTGAAACTTCATCAGAGCTACTCTGAAAGATAGGGCGAGAGACGCCTTCTCAAATCCTGAAGACATCGATACAGGTTTTTGAATTCCTTCTCGAGGAGAGTAGAAGAAATCGATAGACTTGTTATCCTTGCGAAGATCTACATTGAATCTGCCGTAGGTCTTCTGGAAATAGTTATTCATCTCATTTCTTAGATCCGTAGATCCTTCTTCGATGATATATGACGAGAAATCCTTTTCCAGGATCTTCTTGACATTATTGAGAACTTCTATCTCAAAGTGATAGTTATTCATCTTGTCTTCGAGTATTTTCTTCTGAGCAATCGTATCATCTTCTTGTTTCTTGATAGAAGCGTTGTGAGATTTAATTCGATTGAGCTCTGCTAGTTTTGTATCATACAGAAGCTTCTGATTGTTGGTTTCCGTGTATAGGTCTTTATTCTTCCATTCAGGTTTAGGAATAGTATGAAGAGGAACTACCATTAGATCAATCTTGCCGATGGTCTCTCGGATCATCTCTATTTTAGTGTCGTAGGTAATCTTATCTTTGTTGCTTTTTTCATTATGAGAAACAGCTTCATTATAGGCGAACTGTAATTTTTTCTGTTCCTCCTTTATTAATGTTTTTTCCGCAATTTTCTGATCCAGTTCCTCGATTACTACAGAGTATTGTTTAGGATCGATCACGATAATATCTATCGCTTTCTGAGTCAGCTCGGCCGCGCGTAGTAAACCATCTTTCTTATTGATATCTATCGCGATCTGAGAATTAATCTTACGATGAATAGCAATCTCTGTTCTTAAATCCTCATGTTCTTTTTCTTTTATCGAGAGTAGAGAATCGATCCCTTCTTTATCTTTCTTGATATCTTCGTGCGAATGAGAATAGTTCTGATTGCAGGTAGGACATTTACCGCTCAGAGCCAATCGATATGATTTCTGTAATTCACTCTGTTTGATCTTCAGATCATTGATCTCATTTTGAAGAGAAATCAGTTTATCCTCATCTAATGATTTTTCAGTAGATATGATAATAGCAGCCGCTGCATCAAGCTCTCTCTGTTTGTCTGCTTTCAGATTCTCTAATCTTTGATTGTTCTCTTTCTGCTTATCTTGTAAGACCTTAATCTGACTGAGTTCTTTGTCTAAAGAATTGATCTCCTCTACTAAATTTTCCAGAGCGGTTGGATTAAATCTAGGGACAGGCTTGAGATCTAATCCGTTGATCAGTTCCTGCAGAGTGATCATCTCTTGCAGAAGTGATGCTTTCTGATTCTGAGCAGTATTGAAAGCGAGAATCTTCTCCTCTTCTTGCTTGTATAAGGATTCGAGTTCCTCGAATAGGAGCTTCTCTTTAATGAGGGATTCCAGCATCCTATTCAGATCCTCAACAGATACACTAATCTCAAATTCCTCGAGATAGTTGAATTGCTTCCCGTCCAACATCTGTTTCTCAGTTTGAGCTTTAGCTAGATCAGTTTTTATCACATTAAGATCATCATTAATCTCTCGACTTGCATCTGGTATGAGATCTAATCCAAAGATTGATTTGAGCTTGTTCAGTCGATCAGCAGGACGCTCAAATAGAATTGCTGTGTTTTCATGCTGATGTGCGCTTGAGGAGTATTTCAAGAGCTTAGGATTGAAGATCGTTTTGAGCTTTTTGGTAACGTCAGAATTATAGAATTCCTCATCTCCATTGATTACCATATGTTTAGATGTACCTTTATAAGACACCTCAACCCATATTTCCAAGATTGAGTCTTTGATCTCTATCTTCCCGTAGATATTAAATTTCTCTACACCTTCATCCCAATTGATATACTCTGTGAGCTTGTCGTTTAACTCATCTGTGAATAGATATCCGAGAGCTTCAAGAAATGAAGATTTACCCTGACCATTATCCCCGGTCAGTACAATGATATCTGCATTCTCAAGATCAAGCTTGAGATATTTGATTGCTTTGAAATTAATTATTTCTGTCTGGAGTAGGCGCATTCGATCCTTCTTCACGATTTTCTTCGTGGTTCATTCTTATTGTTCTGATTTCGATACTCTTGTAATGGATATTGGGAAAGAACATCGTCTTTATTTCTTCGGTGTCGAAGTCCTCAAAGACCTCGGCTACAAACATGGTCGGGTTGAATTTGAAAGCTGCAGCTATGTACATAAAGCAGCTATCATGCGTATCTCTAAGTGTTATTTCGTACATAGTTTGATCTCAATCTCCTTCAACCATAAAATAGCGAAGCTACTCTCCACTATACATCCGTACATTTTCTTCCGCTCATCCATCATTATAATCTTACCTTTTTTACCGGTAAAATCTCCCAAGAGAGTATTCTTGGGAGTGATCTCTATTTGATCGCCTAGTTTATACACAGGATTGGATGATCATTACGATAGGGAGCGAGCAAAGGAATACAGAAAGCATTACACACTGCTTCAGAGTTAAACTAATGCTACTTTCTCTCATCATTAATCTGAAATGAGGATCTTTCATTTATCCTCTACGGTTCCGTCGAGTATTTCACCGGTGGCAGGATTTATAATCAGATTCTCATCACCAGATTCTACCACTACGGTTTCAGAAGGAGGAGTAGTTGAAGCTACTTGAGCAATCTCTTGTTCAATATTCCTTAGATCATCCGATACGGTTTTTGTATCCATCTCATCCATACCATCTTCGAATCTGTATTTATCTAGAATTTTCTGTTTCACGAGAGCTCTTCTAGAGTCATCTGCCATAGAGTTCACAGATTCATCATAGGATTTACCAATTCTCATATCTGGATTGTTTACATCCTCGATGAAGTAAGAGTTACCCTTCTTGATGAGAATACCAGCCTCCACTCCAGCTGTAAAGGTAGACTCAATCTGATCTACACCTTTACCGAATTCGATATTGAATTCACAGTTCCTGAATGGTGGTGCCATCTTGTTCTTGATTACTCTGACCCGGGTGCGATTTGATACAGCTACATCGTCAGTCTTATTTGTGGTTACCTTCTTGACTTCCATACGATTAGATGCATAGAATTTTAAAGCATTTCCACCGATCGTTGTAGTCGGATCGGTATGAGGCATCGCACCAATCTTCATACGAGTCTGATTGATAAAGATCACAGTTACGCCGTGCTTCGCTGCATTACCTGTCATGATTCTCAGAGCCTGACTCATCATTCGAGCCTGCAATCCCATGAAGGCTTGACCAATTACGCCAGCAATCTCAGCTTTAGGTACGAGCGCCGCGACAGAGTCAATTACGATAATGTCAATTGCTCCAGTAGAGATAAGCTTGTTAGCTACTTCTAACGCTTGTTCGCCGTAATCTGGTTGACTAAATAGGAGCTCATCAACTACCACTCCAAGAGATGAGGCGTAAGATGGATCTAGAGCATGTTCAGCATCTACAAATGCGCAGACATTTCCTCTCTTTTGAGCTTCAGCAATAATATGAAGGGTGACCGTGGTTTTACCTGAACTCTCTGCACCAAAGATTTCTATAATTCGACCTCTTGGTACTCCGCCGATACCCAGAGCAATATCGAGAGGAAGAATACCCGTAGAGAAGTGTGGATACTTTCTAGGTTTACCGTCAAGCTTCTGTAGAAATCCTTTACCAAACTGTTTCTGTAGGTCTGGTAGAGCTGCGTTCAGTTTCTTAAATTTATCATCCTTTGTTAATTTACTAGCGTTACCCAATTGAGAAGCTGCAAAATCGTTAAATGTTAATTCAGACATAATTCCTCGATTAATTCAAATTCCTGAGATATTCCATATAGATATTCTGTACATATTCAAAGCCATCAGAACATCCTATTTGAACACCATTGAAGTATAAGCAGTATTTGTTGGAGATTTTCTTAATCTCGCCGACTGCTTTACCTTGCTGATAAATAAGCCAATATTCATCAGGATGTACCTCATGAAACATGGTTTCTTCTTTAGAGAATTTCGCGCGGAAATACCAATCCAGTACATCGTTTCTACTATTCAGAAATTCTTTCGTAATAGGATGACGGTGTTCTGTCAGAAGAGTATGAAAATATCTGTTGATAATTACAATATTCTCTGGACAATATTGATACTCTTTATGAGTGCTCTTATCTAAAATATGACAGGGATCCAAGATAGAGGACATCATCTGATATCCGTTTTCCTGTCGAACGATTTTGAGTTCTTCAGGAGTAAGACATGCAGTAAGCTGACATTCTCTATCCCGGTTAAATGCGAAGTTTCTCGTATCTTCCCAGTTATCAAATTTTGCGGAGAGTTTTAAGCTCTCCGCAAATTCGTATCCAGTCATCAAACGAACTTAGTACCGCAGCAAGGACAAGCGTAGGTCGTATTCGGTAAACGAGTACGAACAGCTGAACCGGGGTATTTACATTCTGGATTATCGCAATCCAACATGTTATCGTCAGTTGACCACACTGGGAGATTGTTTTCAAATCTGCTCAGGTGTTTCAAGATCTCGGCTTTATCATCCGTAGAGAGCTTATCCCAGTTAGTGAAATAACTCTCACACTTCGATTCAGTCGCATTCAGAGTTTCAGATACACGAGCTGGACGACCTGCACGTGATTGAACTGCTTGATCCATACTTGACGCTGCTGCAGGTTGAGCTGCTTCGCCTTCATCTGAATCATCACCATCATCATAAGATGAAGGAGCTGAAGTAGTTGTTGCTGACGCCGCTTTATCCGCTGCAGCTTTTTCTGCTTCGACTTTAGCGAGTTCAACTAGCATTTGATGGAAGTGACTGTTAAAGTCAATATCAACTTGACGAATGCGCTTTTCGAAGTTCTTCAGAATCTTACCGTATTTAGTATACTGGAAGATCTTATCCAGATCGTAGTGCTTGTAAGCGCGTTCTTCATCAGTAATAGGATTGCTATTACCAATCTTCTTCGCACTGTCAGGAACCATTTCTGTAATTCCCTTGATGGTGTAATCGAAGGTATTCAGATTGGGCTTGCGAGTTTTCCACATTACGAAGTCCATCGCTTCCATATCGCCAGTACCTTTTTCGATTGTGTCGAAGAAGAATTTGTACCAAGATATAGTTACACCCGTATCTGTGTATACTACAGTTTTACCATCTTTTTCTGCTACGTCGTATTTAGTAGAGAAGAGCTTTGAATGAGCATTGAGTTTGCACCAGTCATCAGTTCTATCCAAATATGGGAGAAGAACTCTTGGACCCGGTTTTGCATTCGGTATAAACTTACGAGTATTACCCGCGAAGCTGTTATCCTTCAGCCATTTATAGCTCGGAGCATCAATATGAATATCTTGATAATATCCAGTATGACCCTTCTCGTTTACGATCTTCTGTTTGGTAGTATCAAACTTGAATCCTTTTTCATTCAGTTTAGATTGATCCCACTCTGTCCATTTTGACTCGAAAACCTTACGGATGATTTGAGTCATAATGAAGCTCTCATCCAGATTTCCAGTCTCAAGGGCAAATCCATTAACCATTGCAAATTCTTGCGGCCATACAAATCTTGAGTATTTGTTGGTATCGTTAATGATCGTCGACAGGTAAACTTGTTTTGCGTGCCATGGAAGTTCTCTAACCTCTAATGGTACACCGATGAATCTACCTACTGCTTCACCAGTTTTAGGAATCCCTGCGTATTTCGTTTCTTCGAAACCACCGCCGAATCCTTTCTTTGAATCTTTTTCTTCTTGTTGTTGTTTTCTTTTTTCTGCTGCTATTTGAAAAGCTGTTTTTGACATTGAGGATATCCTCGAAGGTCTAAGTCCTAGTATCAACCCGTATTAGTATAATACGGCGATAAACGTTAGTATAATAAAATTTTATTATACACTATGCAATGAAACAAACAAAATCTGGAAGAAAGTTTACTAAGAGTCGAAAAGACCTGACCCGAACAATAGATCAACTCCGTGCTTACCGAGAATTGGTAATGCAAGAATATAGCATGATGGAGAATTCGCTCGCCTTTATCACCAATGATAAAGCAGCTGTTCAACAAGTGTTGCTGGAAGCTACCAATGACAAAGCAGTCTTGGAAGATATCCCGAAATTCAAAGCTGAAGTGTCACGATTGTTCGAAATCAAATTCGGTCGTAAGCCTGCGATGAACTATATCGAAGTGCAGTTAGGATCTATCGTAAATCGAATAGACTCTAATTTTATCGAGATCCTGTTCAATAATGATCTGAAGAAATCTCAAATTCAGAAAGTTCTTGAGATCACTGATGAGGACAACTCGAAGCCATTCCACAAATGGACTAAGTTCAAATTCGAATCGTTTGACGTCGATAAATACATCGAGAATATTATAGATAGGAGTAAGACTCTATTCAAGGTGGAACTCGATTTGGCAGATACGAAAACAAAGATGGCAGATCAGATCAAAAAACTAGATATGATCCGTAAGATCTATGATGAAGAAAAAGACAACATAGCTAAGACGGAAGATCTTAATACCTTAACTGGATTTTTGGTATAAGACGCCAATTCATTGAAAGTAATTTTACTTTCAAGAGATGGTGTTATCGAGGAAACTCAGACCGTAGACATTATCACAAAGTCTACGGTCATTCTGATTTAATCGACCTACATCTCAGAAGTAAATCGCACGTCGATACGATAGTTGCGCACATCAACAATAAGAATCTATTCATAATAGATGTGGACAATCATCAGCGTGATTCGATTCAAAATCTTGAATCCACTGTAAACAATATCTTACTGTTCTTCTCAGTTCGACCGGCTTTGATAGAGAAAGCGAGAACTGGATATCATCTGTATTATTACTCTCATGTCAATCTCAATCTATGGAAAGAGTGTTTTGACAATCTACGTCAGGGATCTATTTCTATTGAACTCTACGGATATTTCTCTAAGTTCCGACTACCTTTCTCCCACAAATATGAATGTGTAGAGTTCAATCCGGATGCAGAGTATATCGAACACATTTACACCCCTGAACCAGTAGAGTTTAAATTCGTACCTACTTTCCTAAGACAGTTTCATTCGATACGATCCGATATTGATTTAGACTATTCAGCGGGGAATCGAGTTAATACGATCCGAACTAAGATCATTCCCTATCTCGTACTCCATCCTGTATCTTCTTACGAGGAATTCAAGGATTTCATCCTCAGTCATAATTGCGGATCAATAGACTACGATTCTTGGTCAGAAGATAAGATCGATAAGGACATCCAGCAGTGGTTTAAGTTCTACTCAAAATTGAAACTGAATCGAAATCTTGTAACAAGTGAATTCAAATCGAATAAGAGATTACTGAATCCTATCCAGATAAGACAGATCAACAAATGTGCGGATAAATTGTCGTCAATAATCTCTCTGCCGAAAAAGTATAATAAGCGAGAGACTCTTGTAAATCTACTCTCTGAATTAGTTGGATATGAATTATACTGTCAGGTCAATCCGAAGTATGTCAACACCATCCCGGTCAACAAGGAGCTCAGAGAAGAGCTCGAAATCGGTTACGAGATTCCTCGTCCATTTCTATTACGATTCTCCAAAGAGTATGACATTCCTGTATATCTCATTCTTCGATTATACACTTACCTGATATCGATCAATTTCTTGAAATTAATTTACTTCTCTAAAGGTTATTCCTATTTGAAGAATAGATTTGTTACATGTGCTCGTCGTCTCGAATCTATCGTTAAATCGATAGAAGAGTACTTGATAGAGAGAGTTAGAGCTACTTCTGGAGTAGAGTTAAACAATTATATATGTGTTGCTTTTCCATCCTCTATATATGTAGAATCTTCATAAAATAAAGGGGAGAATAAATCCTCCCCTCTACCATCTCGTTTAATTTGACTTAAACGTAGACGCCTTGGATTGTCAAGATATCGCCAGCAGCAATAGCCGCTTCATCTACACCCAAGATACCGCTGTCTGGATAGTACACAGTAGTGAGTGTATCGACCTTGTTGATACCTGCTGCATCACGAAGTGCTACAACAAACATCAGGTCACGTGAAGGGATCGCTACAGTAGCTTTATGCTTAATGTCTACAGCAACACCGGCAGTTTGACCGAGGTACTGAGAGATCACAAATCCGCCACCCGCAGTGATAGATGCAAGAAGTTTGAGCTTGCTTGAATCTGACTGAGCACCGTCGAAGAATGTGATTCTTACAGGGTACGCTTCAGCGTTTGTGAACTTGAACAGATCACTTGCATCTACGAAAGTAACCGCTGTGACCGCTGACAGAGCAGTGTTCAGAGCTGTCGTCAAAGTAGCGAAAGTTTGAGCTGTCGAACCAGTGATAGCTGCTTCGTAAGGAACACCATCAATTAATACCGTAAGGTAATACTTGGTAGCATCATTCGCCAAACCTGTCGCGCCTGCTGCAGCAACTGCAGCGTTGAAAGTTACAGCACCAAAGGCAACTGTATCGAGATCTCCAGCTTCAATAGTGAACTGAGCTGCAAATCCTTGTTTAAAAATAAACTTATCTTGTATCATAAGTCTTTCCTCCTAAAATCTGAATCTTATCGACTTAATCGACATTTATTAGTGCCGATTTTTATTATAGTAGAGTCAATGGAAACAAAATTAAAAGTAGATCTTGCGACTGCAAAAACCAAGATTTCGAAAAAGAAAGATACCAAGACAGGTAAAACGAAGAGCTACTCTTCTACTACCGTCGTGGTAAAAGGTCAGGCCAAAGATGAACTCTTCGGCTTCATGCGCAACTTTTTCCGAAATGGTGGAAATCCAGATGGTCTCGAATTCGAGATCACGATCTCTGCTACTGGTAAGACCTCTCTCAAGATCAACGAAAAGTAAGCAAACAGGCCGAGGTTATTACGCCTCGGCCTTCTCTTTAGGATTTAGACTCTTAACGTAGGATTTAGACTTAGCGCGATAGGCGCACTAATAACTATGTTAAAAATCAAAACCAAACATCTATATATCGGGATAATCGTAAGTCTTGCGTTCATTCTCTTTGGTAGTGTCAATCACATAGCCTACGCATTCGGTACTCTGGAGAAATCCAAAGAGGTAAATTTTGTATCTGTCATCCTCGCTCTAGGTACAGAAATTGCGATGCTCATGGTAGGATTTGGGATGGCAGAGCGCCGTCGTAATAAACAATCAGCTAAAGATCTAGGATTCTACTTAATTTGTTTTGCTCTGATTAACTTCTACGGGAATATTTATCATGCAATCTCAGTTTATAAAGAACTCCCCAATCTTAAAATGCTTGATGTTTTCGGGGATCCATCTGATCCAAAATCCGGCATAGATGGACTTATCTTATTCACTGCTGTCTTCTTCTCTGGGACTCTTCCTCTCATTGCTCTCGCTTTGACAGAACTCCAATCAATCTACGCATACAAAATCCAGAAAGAACAGCAGGAGATTGAGAATATCCAGTGGAGAGAAGAGCGCAAGATACGAAAAGAACAAGAAGAGATTGAAAAGAAAGAAGCACGCAAACTTAAGAAACTCAAGGACTTAGAAAAGATTGCAGAACTGAAGAAACAGCTTGATACGAAGAATACCCATATCAACAATCCCGTAGAGAATAAATTAGCCACGAATCGCTCTCCTCGTAGAGAAGTTCGACCGACTACCGTAACTCTACCTCCTTCACATGAAACTCAGCCATCAGCTGAGGATCTTGTAGAAGTAGTTCCAGATAATAACAGAACTGCAATCAACCCAACGGAACCACAACCATGATAGAAGACTTTCTTGAAGAACAGAAAAAACTCGCACATTTTATAGAAAAATGGAGTAAAGTCAGCTTCGCTGAAGGAATCAAAGATTTACCCAATCGCAGAAAGAAATTAGTAGCTATCGCTCTTGAAAATCAAGCACGATATCTTAAAACTCTCACAGAATCTAACATACAGCAGTTCTTCCGAGTCTCTGCAGAGACTCTCCTTGAGATCACCTATCTAATCGCCGCCAACTCTAAAACAGACGACGTGTTTTCAGAGTGGTATTGTACTACTCCGGATGATGCAATCTATTTTGTTGATCGGGTATTAAAATCTGAGAAGCCTCCAGAAGGATTTGACAAATACGGTACAGTGGATATCACCGTAAATAAGAAAAGATTCAACTGTCGTCCATTTCCTGTAGGCTATAGCTTCTACAAGCTCTCTGATCTTTGTCTTGATCCTAAGATAATGGAAATGATGACTGGGATGGTGACTCGAGCAGTAGCTGACGAGCATATTCGCAGCAAAGATACCCGAGCAGTCGATACTGTATTAAGATTAGCCTATACGAACCCGTTGAATCTCATAGCAGAACTTGATGATCTCAAACCAGTCTCTTATAACATGTTCGAGAAGACTGGTCGCGGCGTAGTTACCAATATCGTAGTTAATCCTATAACTTATGCTATGATAGCGGCATCTAAAGAATTCAAAGTAGATGAATCCGACACGCGAATCGGAGCTGTATATCTAGCAGGCTATTTACGAGACATAGCTATCTATGTTGCTCGTACCACCCGTCTTAAAGACGGTGAACTGCTAATGAATCACAAGAATAAACAGGAAGAAGGCGATCACAGCGTAGTATTCGGAACTATGAGAGAGTTCGACTACAACTACGATAAGTGTACAGTCGAAACTATTAGAGATGTCTTAATCATCAATCCCATCTTCCATCAGATAGGGCACATTGTTCTGAGTAAGAATAAATTCTGGAATTGGTTCTTGCTGAAAGTAATGAAGAAACCGCTGAAGCTTAAATAAATCTCATCACGAGGTACATCACTCCGCAGAATAAGAGTGTACCAACACTAACGTAGAGGATGTACTTCATACTATTAATTAGTATGAGCTATTCGTAAATAGTAGGGATCAAGTTTAACTTAAAATGCTCGAAGATCCAATTCATCTTTAGAGTGTTCAGAACTTCCAGTGAATTAGCCGAGTTGTGAATGAACATCCTGTAGAGCTCATCTCGGATTCTCTCAACTGGGAGATTCTTCATTAAATGCTGACTCTCTTTCATTGCAAAACACGTGAGATTGTCTATTGCGAATTCCTTAGTGATAGCAAATCGCACCGCGCGTAGGATTCGCAGGGAATCTTCAGCAAATCTATGATGAGGATCTCCCACGCATCGAATCATTCGATTCTTCAGATCTATCTGTCCGTTAAAAGGATCCAGAAATTCCTCGGTATCTATATCTTGCGCCATCGCATTAACCGTGAAATCTCTCCTAGCTAGATCTTCAAGGATTGTAGCTTTCTCTACAGTCTCTGGGCGACGACCATCTTTGTAGATTCCGTCCTTACGACAAAGTGAGAAATCTACATCGCCAATTCCTGGGAGTTTAGCTCGGATTGTAAAATACTGCGAGTTTCTACGTAGATCTTACCGCCGCGCTTGAGAACTTCTTCTCTCATCTCATCAAAAGAATCAGCTTCTACTGCGAGATCGATATCTTTGGATTTTACTCCCAAAAGATCGTCTCTTACACAGCCTCCAACGCGATATAACTTCATACAGTATGTATAATAAAAACCTAACTAATAAACATCCATGAAAGTACAAAAAGTCACATTTACAATAGCGGAGCTTAATCTCGGCACTCCCGTAATCAAAAATATTTACTTCGATTATGAGGTAAGATCAGGATCGAATCAAACCCGTATCGACAGATTGAAGCCGAATGACTTCTTTATGATTAATGCTTCAGGTAAAGATATTGAGTATCTCTTCCTCGCTGATGAGCACGAAGAATATGAGTATGTGAATCCTACAGCTCATCCGAATTCTGCAATGTATACTTTTATCCCATGTAAAAATAATCAAGCGATAGATAAACCTGATTTTCCTCGACAAAACAAAATCGTAATCACAGGAATAGCCGGAGTAGCTACAGCAGATCTCGATCTGTACTTCATGAACTACTATAAATAAATGGGATCGTTCCTACCTAAAAGTGCTGAATTTCTATTTGGTACCGGAGGCGGAGGATCAGTCACAGTTAAAGATGAAGGAATTGTATTAGGTACTAACATTACTTCTATTGACTTCATAGGTAGTGGAGTAATTGCTGCTTTAACTGGACCTGGAGCTGTAACTGTGGGAGTAGGAGCTGCTCCTCCTTCTTTTGGGATATCAAATTTTACCAACAATCGGAATATCCTAGAGAAAGGACAAGCAATCGGCCCGACAGGAGACTTTGCAGATATCTTATTCAATTGGTCTTATTCTCCAGGCGCTCCAGATACTTCTCAAACTATCAATAACGGAGTAGGAGCAATCACTCCTTTATCTGCGACCTCTAAACTCTTTGCTCCTTTATCTAATATCACCACGAATATTACGTATACTCTGACT
>Ga0154020_10007517_pt1 | contig 12713 bp, 6 predicted proteins | sample Klosneuvirus_201_FD_109709 | JGI IMG/M metagenome (GOLD analysis project Ga0154020, IMG submission 109709) | Active sludge microbial communities from wastewater, Klosterneuburg, Austria - Klosneuvirus_20160825_MG | ecosystem: Engineered > WWTP > Aerobic digester > Activated sludge | place... | reverse complement strand
TGGGAGATTTGGTCCAGATAGACAAGGGCAACCTCGTTGACCGGTCGGTCGCCGCACGCTACCAACAACAAGTCGTAACTAGCCTGTTCAAGGCTGGTGCCGTAGCTCCACGTTTTTTTGGCATTTTGGACGCCACTGCGTGTGTAGAGTAACAGACCTGCGGAAGTGGCGAAGACAATGCCCGCGATGACGGCCAGCACCAACCGCGTGTGCCGCCGGGCGGATGGCTTCGACCGGCTGGCTGTTTTGGGGGCCGTGTCGGCCATGGGGCGTGAGCCGGCTTAGAATTCCAGTTTGAGGCTTACGGCGAGCGTGCGGTCGCGCGGCATCTCGCGGTAAACGGTGAGCGGGTTCAGGCGGTAATCTTCGTCGGTGATGTTGAGCAATCCGACGCGCACCTCGGCGCGGCGTTGCAGGAAACGATAGCCAGCGCTCACGTTGAACTGCCAGAGATTTTCTCCGGGGAGCGACGGGGTGTAGCCCTCGTTGGACTGCTTGGACCACACAGCGTCGAACTGCGAGAAGAAACCGCAGCGATGCTGATAGATGGCGTAGAGCCACACTTGGTGCATGAGCGATTCCACGTCTTGGTTGAGCACGCCTGCGCCGGTGACGGTGGGGGCGATGTCGAGCGAGCGGGTTTGCAGATCGGCGTGCGTCACCTTGTAGCGCGAGCCGAGCGCGATTTCCTGGCCGAGCAGTTGGTTCAAGCCAAACGAGAGCGATTTCTCCTCGAACTCCAGCGACTGCCGCGTGCTCGACGCCGTGTCCGCGATCGGCACCAGCGGGTCGCTGTTCACCAGCAGGCCGATGGTGCGCGTGCCATCGGACTTCAGCAGTTCGCCCTGCAAGTAGAGATAGGTCCGCGTGTCGAACGTGTGATCCAGCCCGACGCCGTAGATGTCGAACTCCGTGCCCGGCACGAGGCCTTGCACTGACTCTGGAATCAAACTGCGATAGGCCGAGGTGAATCCGGCGATCTGCGTCGGCTCCAGTCGGACGCTGTTGTCGAAGAACACTCCGCCGAGCGAACGCGCATACGCCGCGCGCAGATGGGTGTTCTTTTGCGGGGTGAAAAGAATGCCCGCCTTCGGCGAGACGAGCGACTTGGAATCTTCAGCGCTTGAAACGGGCGAGGTGTCGATGTTCACCGGATATTCGAGATGGTCGTAGCTCAGCCCACCGATGAGGCGAAGCGAGTCCGTCGCCTGCCAGTGCACGTAACCGTAAACGCTTTCGCGGCTCAGGTCGGTGTCATTGTTGCTCAACACCTGGACCGGCAGACCCAGATCGCGGCGGATGTCGTCCTTGGTGCTCGCGTCGGCCCATTGGTGTCGTCCGCCCACGATAAAGGTGAACTGGTGGTTCTCCCAGATCTGCTGGAGTTCGGCGGAGTTGGCGGCGAGGTCGCTTTGGTAATCCTGCGTGTAAAACGCCGCGTTGCGCAGCGAAATGTTCGTCGCCCCGGTGAACGGCGACACTGCCGTGCGCATCCAGAGCAGCGACGGCGCGCCATCGTTGATCTCCAGCGTGTCGTCAATGCGGCTGAACAGGAACAAGGTGTGGCTGCCGGGCGCCCATTCACGGTGATAACCCACGAGCAGGTTCGGCTCCTGCCTTTCCGTCACCTGCACCGTCGCGCTGGGCGACGGCACGCCGGGAAAATTGGTCGAGCCGCTGTTGTTGTAGTATTGCGCCACGTCGCCGCCGTCCGATTTGAAGTAGCCAATCTGGAATAGCAGGCTGTCCTTCGCGGTGAGCTGCTGCTTCACGCGGGCGCTCAGGCTGATCTGTTCCTGCTCGTTGTTCGGCCGCGTGCCGTTCTGGGTCCGGTAGAACGTATCTAGGGCAAAGCCGGTGTTGTCCACGGTGCCATAGACGGACGTGTTCTGCGTCCAGTCGCCGCTGCTCAAATAGTCCGAGCCAGAGAAAAACCCGAGCGAGTTGCCCGCGAAGAAGCGCGAGTATTCCTGCTGCGAAATGGTCTGCGACAAATTGCCGGCGCCGACGGGCGCGAGCAGGTTGGCCAGCAGCAGTTCACTGAACCACGGCGTCTCGTAGCGGAGGTTGATGAGGTTAGGATCGCGCAGCGCGTCGTAGCTGCTCGCGAGGAACAAGTGCGCCGAGTGATTGGCGTAGTCGTTGTTCACCGCGCGCGACGCCTCCTGCACGCTGATGTCCTGTAAACCGACGTCGCGGTAGATGGTCGCGAGATTGGCGCCGCGCACCGCCTGATCCTGATCGAGCAAAAATTCCGAACGGAACAAACTGCGGTTGTCGTTCAGCGCCTTGGATTTCTCCAGGTCGCTGATGGCTTCATTGTTCTGGTTGTTCTGGTAGTTCAACAGCGAGGAGTAAAGCCAGCTCGTCGGGTCATTCGGATCGAGCTGCTGCGCGAGGCCGAGTTCCTTCCCGGCGTGCTTGCTGTCGTGATTTTCCGCGAAGGCCTTGCCAAGATAGCTGCGTAGCACCGCGCGCTGCGGTTCCAAGGTTGCGGCAACTTGCAAATCCTGGATGCCCGCCGCCGCCCCGCCACGGTCCACGGAGAACAAGCGAAACCCACCGCGAATCTTGAGCAGTCCGCGACCGAGCCATGCGTTGGCGAGTGAGCTGTCGAGGCTGATGGCGCGATTGAAGCAATCCATCGCGGCGCCATTCTGATTCTTTGCGGCGAGCAGGAAGCCTCGCAGAGCGTGACCCTGCGCGTTACGCGGCGAAAGTTCCAAGCCGCGATTCAATGAACGGAGCGCCGCGTCCGTGCGGCCAAAGCTGAATTGCAGATCCGCCTCCCGGATATGCGCGGCGCCAAACTGCGGGGCCTTCGCCACTGCGGATCTGGCGGCGGCCAGCGCCTCCGCAAGCTTGCCGTGGGCTTGTTCATAGTAAGAACGCGCCATCCATTCGCTGGCCGTGGCGGGCGTGGCCGGGCTTTCGAGCTTGCCGCCCTTCACCGCCACGACGACTTCGCGCAACGCCCGGGCTGCCGGTGAATCGGCGGAAAGCTGTTTTAGTTCCGCTTCGCTCTCCGTCACCTGCCCCACGCTGAGCAACAGCGCTGCGTAGTAGCTGCGGACGGCATCGCTCATGGATTGGCCGGATGGAAATTTCTCCAACGCGCCCGCCAGGTCACCGGCGACATAAATTTCCAGTGATGCCGCGAGCGAAGATTTCTCCGTGTCGGAAAAACCGAAATCTTCCGGCGCCACCACCTGCGGGTAATACAAAACCCATTGGATTACATTGATGGCATTGAGCAGCGGTGACTTGGTGGGAGCCTGGCCGGGCTTCACGGTGCCTTGTTCCCCGCTGGCGAGTGTGGTCGAGCCCTGCGCGTTTGCGAGATCGACAGCGCCGTTCAACAACGACAGTTCGGTGATGCCATCTTCGGCGACGGCGAGATTGAACTCGGTGCCGCGAATCGCCCCGGACGCCACGGGCGTGCGAAACTGAATATCCTCCGGCTTCTCGCGGCTGAAGAAATAAGTGGCACCGGACTTGAGTTCCATCTCCGGCTTCGCGCCGTCCTTGGCCGGCGGCTGGATTTCCATGCTCGTCAGCTCCTTTACGCGGATGACGGCGAGTTCCGACCAGCGCAACGTCGCGCGCGCGCGCAGACCGGTGCGGATGCGGTCGCCGACCTGCAACACATCATCGGGCTTGGCGAGTGACCAGTCGGCGCTGCCCTTGCGCGCGATTTCCACCTTGCCTTGTCGCTCAACAAGGACACAGGCCGTTGGTTCCGCGGCGTGCGCAACGAAGCTGGCCAGTAGCAGCGCGACGAGCAACGGTAAGGTGAAGACGGATATCCATCGCGGCCAACACATCGTGTTCAGCCAATGCCCAAAACAGCGCAAGGACGGCGTCATAAATATGTGGGTGAGTTCCTTGTCTGGTGCCCGGGTTAAAGGCGTTCAGACTCGGCAGACACATTCTCCCGGGCGGCCCGATATTTGCAAGGGGCATCTACTTCATAAGCAACCAGCATGTGGAGGTCGGCTGCAGGCAAGTCACCGAATCCAGGGTGGCGTCGTCGTAGCCGCTCGTGTTTGCGGAAGCGCGGCTGGTCCGCCCGGCTTGATTCAATTTCCGCGCACGCGGAAGAAACCGTTGCCAGCGGTGATAGGAACGCTGGCGTTCTGCACGCTGGTGGTGGCGAATGCGTTCCACACGGCTGGGGATAACGACCCGGTCCGTTCCACCACGAACGGAGCCACGCCACCGGACCAGTTCAGATTCAAGTTTGAGCCCGCTGGAGTCGCGCTGAGTAAGATGCCAGACGCAACATTGAAGACCACGGCGTCATAAGCCACCGCATGCACGCCGTCATCGGCGCTCAACATCAATGTGTAAATGCCGGGCGTGCTGAAGGTCGCCGTGGTGTTGGTCTGCGCCGCGTTGCTGAACGTCACGGCCCCGGGCCCAGAATACAGCTTCCACTGAATCGTAGGCGGCGTGTTGCTGAATGTCACTTCGCCTTGCAAGTGCACGGGCACGCCAGGTGTCGCTGATTGATCCGGGCCGGCGTTTGCGGCCGGGCCGCCGGGTGAACGCGGGCCTTCGGTTGGTCCGGTCGCTTGCACAACTTCAAAGTTCGTCACGCTGATGGTGTTCAAATGATCGAAACAGCCGCTGGGCCAGCGGTTGTCCGGCGTCACGGAGATCGAGAAGAACCCGCCGTTGTCGGCGACCATCGCGCCGTATTTTTTCAAGCCGAGCAACACGGCCTTTTCCTGCTTCGTCCAGTTGGTGTTGATGACGTAGGATGATTTAAGCCGCAGCCGCTGGCCCATCATTGGCAGGCTCGTGCTCGTATTCGACGATGGCGCGGCGTAGTGCGTCGCGGGATAAACATAGGAGCCGTAGCGCGACCGCCTCACGACGATGCGCATGGCGTGCTCCACCATCCCGCGTTCACATTCGTCAAAGCGCACCAACGCAGGAAACATCGGCAAGCCTGCGGCGTCGCCCGACGTCCAGCCGGCGGGCCGCAGGCCGTTCGTGTTCAGATTGAACTTTGCCCCGTTCGACGCCTGCCAGTTAGTCCCTACGAGTCTGGCCTGCCACGTCTCCCAGACATTTCCGTTGCCCGGTTGCACGACGATGGAATGCCGGTCGCCACCCGTGTTGTTGATGTCCTGCTGCCACTGTTGCAGCGTGAGGGCGCCGGTTCCTGCCGGCCACGTCTCGACCGGCATGTTCGTTGGGATGGGGTAAAGTCCGTAGGGATCCGTGCCGCCGTTCAAGTCCGACTCGTCCGGATAATCCAAAAACTGAATCGGCTTCACCGGCTGCGCATCTGGCGCGAGCACGAAGTTCATCTCCATGAACATACGCAACGTCTGCCGGTTCGTGGCGAGATCGTTGGTGATCTGCGAGATCATGGCCGTCGAATTTCCCAGCACGGGCCGGTTCGAGATGCACTCGTTCCACGGATTCGTGACCGGGAAGATTTGCATCGCTGAGAGGATCGCATCGGCATTGGTCGTGTTGAACAGGATGGCGTTGGTCACCACGGGCTGGGCACCGAGGATGCGCCCCTCTTGATTGATGCGTTCGGCGGTGGCGGGAAATACCGCGCACAGAATCAGGACACAAACGGACAAATTGAACTTCATGGCAACGCTCACAGTAACACACCTTGAAATAGCAGGAGCAAAGCCAACCAGACGTGGGCTGTTTTCCGCTGGTAGGGCTGGTCGCGCTGCGACCAGCCCCGTCGCCGAGCGCAGCGTCAGGCGGCGGAACGGTTGCGTGGCGAATGCCGCACCACGTTCGTTGCGCCCGCACCAACGCGGGCGCTACTTGTCGCAGCGCGACAAGTTCCACCACAAAGCTCTGGAAATTCGCTTGCGGTTCGGCGGGTATTGCCTGAAATGCACGCATGAAATTCCTCCACCGCTGGGCGCTGCTCGGGTTCTGTTTGGTATCTGCTTGCGCTCTGGGAGCGGATTCGCGCGCGGACTTTCTCAAGCTGATTGATCGCCCGCGCGTGCCGCTGGCGGTGCAGGCAGACGCGTTGTCCGCGACGAACGGATTCGCGCGGGCACATTTCTCATTCGCATCGGATGCGGCGCAACGCGTGCCCGGCCTGCTGCTTGCCGCCACGAACGCGACCGGACGACTGCCGGTGGTAATCATGATGCACGGGACGGGCGGGCGGAAGGAGGACATGCTCCCATTGATGCAGAAACTGGCCCGGCGCGGTTTTCTCGCGGTGGCGATTGACGCCCGCTATCACGGCGAACGCACCAAGGCGGGCAAGGGCACGGACGAATACTACGCCGCCATCGCCCAAGCCTGGCGCGACCCGCGCGAGCACCCGTTCTATTACGACACCGTCTGGGACGTGATGCGGCTAGTGGACTATCTCACCACGCGGGATGACGTGGACCCTATGCGTATCGGGCTGATCGGCATCTCCAAGGGTGGCATCGAAACCTATTTCACAGCGGCGGCCGATACGCGCATCGCCGTGGCCGTGCCGTGCATCGGCGTGCAAAGTTTCCGGTGGGCGCTGGACCACAACGATTGGAAGCGCCGCATCGCCACGATTCAAGGCGCCTTTGACGCCGCGGCGAAGGAGGCGGGCGTCACCAACGCGGACACCGCGTTTGTCCGCCAGTTCTACGACCGCGTGGTGCCCGGCATCTACGGCGAATTCGACGGGCCGGTGATGCTGACGTTGATCACGCCGCGTCCGCTGCTCGTCATCAACGGCGATTCGGATGATCACACGCCGCTGCCGGGCGTGCAGGAGGCCGTGGCTTCCGCCCAAGCCGCCTATGGCGCGGCGAAGGCCGAGGACCATTTCGCCGTGCGCATCCAGGAAAAGACCGGCCACAAGGTGACGGATGAATCTGAAACGGCGGCGATTGAGTGGTTTGTGAAGTGGCTCAAACCGTGACGCGCCTCAACCAAACAAATCCATCTGCGGCGGGGGGCAGTTGGAGCTTCTCGCGCGCCGCACAGGGCAGGTTCAACTGACTTCAAACTTTACACACCTTGTGCAAACGCGGAGTCTCAAGCTACCCACACGAACGAAAGGGAGCAAAGGCCATGGAATTCAGTTCATTTGAAATAAAGAACTTTCGCGGCATCGGTCACATAAAGCTTCAGCTAGATGGAAACCCGAGAGGAAATGTTTTCACTCTAGTTGGTTTAAATGAGTCGGGCAAAACCACTGTTCTTGAGGCAATAAACTATTTGTCTTTCAAGACGGAGACATTGGACCCGCTCGAACTGGAAGGATATTCGATTGCCGACCCTCATTCCTTGATTCCCATTTCGAAGCGCTCGAACTTTAACGAAGCTGTAGACGTTCGGGTTACGGTCAAACTCGATCCAAGCGACTGGCAGAAGATAAAATCGCAACTCCAGAAAACTCTGCAGATCAGACTGACCCGAAAGTTTATGGAGTTGGATATCACACAACGAGTGAAGTTCAAGAATTCCAAGCATGACGCCGAGATCAGTAAGCAGTTGTGGGGTGTGGATTTTTATGGAGTGGATCAAAACGGCACTTCGAGAAAGCTCACGCAGGAGGAATGGCATAAGGCCATCGCCGTAATTCGCCCAATGCTGCCAGGAATTCTGTATTTCCCAAATTTCTTGTTCGAATTTCCCGACCGAATTTATCTTGAAGACATCGGGCAAGAGAAAGAAAAGCACGATTTCTATTGCCTAGTATTGCAGGACATCTTGGACGCGTTAAACAACTCGCTGAATCTGAAGACGCACATCTTGGATCGGGCGAAATCAAGCGAGTCGTCCGACAAAAAGGCTCTTGATGGATTGCTGTTGGAGATGGGAAGAAATGTCACAACAACAGTATTCCAAGCGTGGAATCGGATTTTCGGCCGCGAGATGGCATCCAAGAAGATAGTGATAAAATGCGACACCGATGAAGCGAACAGAACATATCTCCAGTTCCAGCTCGAAGATTTAGACGGCTTTTACCTGATCAATGAACGCTCTTTGGGCTTTCGGTGGTTCTTTGTTTTCTTACTGCTAACGCAGTATCGAGGCTTTCGTAAGTCTGCATCGAAGAACGTGCTTTTTCTTTTCGACGAGCCGGCCTCAAATCTTCACCCCTCCGCCCAAAATCAGCTTCTTGAGAGTTTTAAGAAGATGAGCGGCAATTGTCGGATTATCTACACTACCCACAGCCATCATTTGATTAACCCTGAATGGCTGGAGAACACGTTTGTGGTTAAAAATGAAGGCTTAAACCTGCTGACGGATGCGGAGAGTTACACGGCAAGAAAAACAAACATCACCCTAACGCGCTATCGTGAATTCGCCGTCCACCATCCGGACCAAGCCAACTACTACCGGCCCATTCTAGATGTTCTGGACTACTCGCCATCCAAGTTGGAAAACATTCCAGATGTCGTGATGATCGAAGGCAAGAATGACTACTACAGCTTGCAGTTCATGCAAAACATAATCCTGAAATCTTCAACGAAGGTGAACTTTGTCCCGGGGATGAGTTCGGGCAGTTTGGATAATTTGATTCGGCTTTATTGCGCTTGGGGTCGCCAGTTCATCGTGCTGCTTGATTCAGACCCGGAAGGCAAAAAACAGAAAGCGCGATACGAGCAATTGTTTGAGAGTGTTGTTAAGGGGCGCATATTTACAATCGACGAAATTGATTCGGTGTGGGCAGGGGCAGAGATGGAGTCGTTGTTTTCCACTGCAGATAAATTGGCCATCCAGAAGGAGGCATATCCAACCGAGGCCGAATACCACAAAGGCCATTTTAACCGCGCGATGCAAGAGCTTCTCATTCGCTCGAAGCCTGTTTCAATTTCTGAAGGGACGAAGGATAAATTCACACGAATCTTAGCATTTCTTTCGTCGAAGCTTGCAGGCTTCGGCAACAAGAAATTGTAGATTCTCATCCAAATAAGTCCATCTGCGGTGGCGGGAGTTGCTGGAGTTTTTCGCGTTCGGCGCGATGACGGGCGGGTTGCCGGACGTTGCCTTCGGGGGTGAGTTCGCTTTCTTCCAGGTTGCGCAGGATCACTTTTGCGCGCTCTATCACGGGCTTGGGCACGCCAGCGAGTCGGGCGACGTGGATGCCGTAGCTCTTGTCCGTGCCGCCCTCGACGATCTTGCGGAGGAACACAATCGAGTCGTTCCATTCGCGCACGGCGACGTTGAAGTTTTTCAGGCGCGGCATGCGACCGGCCAGTTCGGTCAGCTCGTGGTAGTGCGTGGCGAAGAGGGTTTTTGCGCCGGCCTGGTGATGCAGGAATTCGACGATGCTCCACGCGAGGCTGAGTCCGTCGAACGTGCTGGTGCCGCGGCCAATCTCGTCGAGCACGATGAGGCTGCGCGACGTGGCATTGTTGAGGATGTTCGCCGTCTCGCTCATCTCGACCATGAAGGTGGATTGGCCGCGCCCGAGGTCGTCGCTAGCGCCGATGCGGGTGAAGATGCGGTCCACGAGGTCCACGCGCGCCTCGGCGGCGGGGAGGAACGCGCCGGTGTGCGCGAGCAACGCGAGCAGCGCCACTTGGCGGATGTAGGTGGATTTGCCCGCCATGTTCGGGCCGGTGATTAAAGCGATTTGTGGGAATGCGGAGTGCGGAGCGCGGAGTGCGGAGTCTTCGGCTGGAGCGCCGAGCACCGCCTCGGCCTGCTGAGTAGAGCCCTCCAAACTTGCCGAGGCGGTGCTCGGCGCTCCAGCGGTAACGCTCGCCAGCGCGGTGTCATTCGGCACGAAGCGTTCGTCGATGAGTTGTTGCTCCAGCACGGGGTGGCGGCCATCGCGGATAGACAACACGCCTTCGTCGCGCACCTCGGGGCGGCAGTGATTGAACAGGCGTGCGATCTCGGCGAATCCGGCGAGCACGTCGAGCTGTGCGAGGGCGGAGGCCGTCTGCTGGATTTGCGGGAGCTGGCCGAGCACTTCCTCGCGCACGCGCTGGAAGAGTTCGTATTCGAGCTTCTCGCTGCGTTCCTCGGCACCGAGGATCTTGCCCTCCATCTCCTTCAACTCGGGCGTGATGAAACGTTCGCCATTGGCCACGGTCTGCTTGCGCGTGTAATGCGGCGGCACCTTGGTGAGATTCGCCTTGGTGACTTCGATGTAGTAGCCGAAGACGGAATTGAAACCCACCTTGAGCGACGTGATGCCGGTGCGTTCGATTTCGTCGCGCTGGAGCTTGGCGATCCAATCCTTGCCGCCGCGTGCAGCGGCGTGGAGTTCGTCGAGATGCGTGTCGAAGCCGTCCCGGATGATGCCGCCCTCTTTCAGCGCAAGCGGCGGTTCGTCCACGATGGCGCGGGTGATCAGCTCGATGAGGGCGGGGAGTTCGCAGAGCTGGGCGAACAGATCATCGAGCAAGGAACCACCCCGCACCCTGTCCCTCTCCCCATCCGATGGGGAGAGGGTGTCCGACAGGACAGGAGAGGGGTTGGTTAAAGTGAGCCTCGTCACCTCGGCTCCTACCATTTTGAGATTAGGAATCTGTTCCAGCGCGATGCGCAGGGCGAGCAAATCGCGGGCGTTGCCGGAGCCGGTGCTGAGGCGGCCCAACATGCGTTCGAGGTCGCGCACTTCGGTGAGTTGCGCGCGGAACTGGTCGAGCAGCGGCGAATTATCCAGCCACGATTGCACGGCGTCTTGGCGCTGGCGGATGGGCTCGACGGAGGCGAGCGGTTGCGAAAGCCAGTCGCGGAGGCGGCGCGCGCCCATGGGGGTGACGGTGCGGTTCAGCGCACGATAGAGCGAGCCGGGCGGTGGAGCGTCCTTGTGAAGTGGTTCGAGAATCTCCAGGTGGCGCAGCGTGGTGCCGTCGAGGACGAGGAAATCGCGGCATTCGTAACAGGTGAGCCGCGTGAGATGCTTGATGTCGCGGCGCAGGTGTTGCGTTAGGTAGTGCAGCACCGCGCCCGCCGCGCCGATGGCGGCGTTCTTGTTCTTCAGCCCGAAGCCATCGAGCGATGCGACGCCGAAATGTTCGCGCAACGTGAACACGGCGGTTTCGGGGGCGAAAGTCCAGTCTTCGTGCGGGATGAGAATCGGGAACGCGGGCTGTATGAGTTCGCGCAGCGAACTGGCTTCGGAGGGGAAGATGATTTCCGCGGGGCGCAACCGGTCAAGTTCGGTGAGCAACGCGGTTTCACCTTCGATTTGCGTCACCTTGAAATCGCCGGTGGTCAGGTCCACGAGCGCGAGGCCGATGGTTTTGCCGGTGGCGAGGACGGCGGCGAGGAAGTTGTTCCGTTCCGCCGTGAGCATGCGCTCGTCGAAATGCGTGCCGGGGGAGAGGATTTGTGTGACCTGGCGCTGGACGAGTTTGCCGGGCTTGGCGTCCTCCATCTGGTCGCAGATGGCGACCTTGCGGCCTGCCTTCAGGATGCGGGCGATGTAACCGTTGGCGGCGTGGTGCGGGAGGCCGCACATGGGGACACCGTTGCGTTTGGTGAGCGAGAGATTGCAGAGCTGCGCGCCAGCCTGCGCATCCTCGAAGAACATCTCGTAGAAATCGCCGAGGCGGAAGAGCAGCAGCGCATCCTTGGGCAGTTCGCCTTTGATGCGGCGATACTGGGCCATCATGGGAGTGAGCTGTGCTTCGGCGGACATGCGGCGGAGAAGTTAAAAGGATAGAAGCGCGAGTCGAACAGAAAACAAGTGCGATGAAGCAGAATTCTCATCGGACGAACCCCTCGACAACCGATTACTACGGAATAAGGTTATTATGTGAGCCCAGACAGACCACGCAGTTTTCCGCCGAGAGAAGTCGCGCCGCCATGAACGCGTCCCTGCCCATCCTGAGTCTTGCCTTGCTGGTGGCGGGCGTCATCGGCCTGGTTTTGCAGCAGGCGCTCATTGCGCGGCTGTGCAAACGGCATCACAAGGTGTGGGAATGCCTGCACGAAAGCAGCGCGGGCATCATGGCCTTCGACCGGTTTCTCTGGTTGAAGCAGTATCGCACGCTAGGTGACACGCAGTTCAGCCGGCTGGCGGGCTTCCTGCGCGGCTATTGGATCGCCTTCTTCGTGATGTTCATGGTGGTTGTCATTGTGGCCTTCGCCAGCATCGGTCTCCGCAAATGAGCAGCGGGCGGCGGTTCGGGGGTTCAAAGCACAAAGTTCCATTCGGGCGAAATTCTCCCCTGTTGTCTTGGCTGGAAGTTCGAGAACGAGGACGACGACGGGGAGGATTCCCCCATTGGATGTTTGGTGTTCGATGTTCGTTGTTGGAGGTTTCCCCTCAATTAAACAGTTTGCGCCCCCGCATTCCTCCGCAATAATCCACCCACGCCGCGTCCCTGACCGGCCACGAATTTAATGAACGAGTGGAACATCCAGTCCCGCGCCCACGCCTGCACCGCGTGCGAGCAGCCTTTTGCCGATAAACAGGCCTATCACACCGCGCTCTTCGACGACCACGCCGAGTTCCGGCGCCATGATCTTTGCGAAGCCTGCTGGTTGAAGGACTTCGGTCCCGCCGTCCGCGAGCAGAAAGGGTTTATCTCCCATTGGCACGGTGTTTACGAGGCACCGGTCGTGCGCACCGAAGCCATCCAGAAGGAGAACGCCGAGACGCTCCTCCGCAAACTCATCGAACGGAACGATCCGCGCTACGGCCCCGCTGCCTACATCCTCGCCGTGATGCTCGAACGCAAACGCCTCCTGAAGGTGAAGGAACAAATCGTCCGCGACGGCCAGCGCGTGTTCATCTACGAGCAGCCCAAGACCGG
>Ga0154020_10007515_pt1 | contig 12713 bp, 8 predicted proteins | sample Klosneuvirus_201_FD_109709 | JGI IMG/M metagenome (GOLD analysis project Ga0154020, IMG submission 109709) | Active sludge microbial communities from wastewater, Klosterneuburg, Austria - Klosneuvirus_20160825_MG | ecosystem: Engineered > WWTP > Aerobic digester > Activated sludge | place... | reverse complement strand
CCCGTGCCACGCCGCGCCTGAGATGCGGCAACTCTCAACTCGCACATCGCTCTGTCCGCGTCCGATGACAATGCCGGCATAGTGGCAGTTGCGGATGTCACTGTCGGTGACGACGACATGGCCGTTCGTCCCGCGCTCGACGCGCAGTCCGGTGTTCCACGCGGCGGCCACCAAGCTGTTGCTCATAGTCACCGCCGCACCATCGGCGATGACGATGCCGTTACCTGGCGAACCCACGACCGCACAATCGGTGATGGTTGCCTCCGTATTGCGAGCTTCGACAACTGTGATATCCAGCAGCCTGCCCTCCGGGGCCACGCCGGGAAGGGTGAATTTGATCCCCGCAAGCCGAACCCCTTTCGCGCCTTGCACGCGCAACACGGGTTTGAAGAATCGCTCCTTCGCCTCCTCACGAAGTCGAGTGCGATCCGAATCCGTTTTGGCTTCGTTCATCTTGCGTTCCAGTTCCAGGAGGGCTTCTGGTGATGGTCCAGTCCACGGCTGCGTTGGGCCAATCACGGTTTTGTCCCAACCCGCGCCGGCCAGTGAAACGGATTTTCTGACGACCAGTGATTCGGCATAGCGGCCCGGGGCAATGTGAATGACCGCGCCGTCGCTTGCCGCGTTTATGGCGGCTTGAATGGTTGAGTAAGTTCCGCTGCCGTCTGTGGCGACCCGAAATTCGCCGGGCACAACGGATTCGGCATCAAGCTGCGGCAAGTTCGCCTCAACAAGCTTGTAGCGAAGCTTTACGCCGCGCGGGTTGTCGGTGAAGCCGGTGATTTCCAAGAGGCCAGTGCCGCCTTCACGCGTGAAAAAGCCAAACACTTTGCCCGTGTTCGTTGTTGCGCCGAGGTCCGAATAGAAAAACCCGTGACCCGAACGCGATTGCAATGGTGCAAGAGCGGCGGTGAGTTTGGCTGACGTGGTTTCATCCCAAATCAACGGTTTACCTGCTTCATCCAGATATGCAGTGGCACATTCCAATGTCATGAGGGAGCATTTGCTCCAATCAGGCTTCACAAAGACATCGGCGCTGTTTGCGCTCATCCATGATTGTTCGGCTCCGGTGATTGCGTCGCGATTCTTGGCAAGTTTTTCCACGACGTTGTCGGGCGGAGTCAGCAATTCGCCTGACTCAAGATCCAGAACACACGCTTCGTTGCGCCGTGGAATTGGAATCGTTCGCTCGATCACCGGGCCAAAACCCGACACAAGCTTGACGGCAGTTGGGGCATTTGAGTCCGCCTCTTCCGGTTCGACGTAGCGGAATGTCGTATCGGAAGCCTGGGCGCGCGGCGGGCCCATTTCCGCAGAAGCATCAGCGTGAAACTTCACCTGGCTCAAGCCGCCTGTGCCCACGAAAGACCACAACCCATCTCCGATGTGCTGAACCTCCAGTTTGCCCGTGACCGCCTCGAACAAATTTGCCTTCACCCCCCGTTGGAGACCTTCGATCAGGCATTCCGTCTGGTCATACTTTGCCGAAACCACATTCACAAAAACAGAGTCGAAACGATAATCCGCCGCCCTCAATCGGTCCTCGACCGCCCGCGTCAGTTTCTGCTCCACGGCTGCGACCTGACTGGGATCATAGGCCGTGACAGGCACGCGTTGCCGCGCAGAATGGCTCGCAGTAACCCACAGGAGAATCGCGCCAATGGGGATGGCAAGCATGATCATCACACCAGCGACGATGACGGCGGCCACTTTCCACGCGCCGGTGGTGTGTGGTGCGGGCGGTGGCGCAGCGGTGTGAGCAGATGCAAGTCGACCGTTGTCGAGCGGCTTGTTCGCCGCGCGCCATGCCGCCCGGGTGATGAGCCAGCTTGCGATGCCGCAGCTTGCCGTGATCAATCCCACCATGAGGACCGTGTAAAGCCCCCGGCCCAGAATTGAAATGCACGCGCCGGCTAACTCATCTCCAACGTAATTCCAGAACCACACCAGCAGCCCGTTCAAGGCCAGCAGCGGGAACAGCAGTCCGTCGAACATCGCCAGCCCCAGCCCGTAATGCCGGCTGGGGGAGTGGCGGATTTGTGAGATGGCAACCCAGCCGCAAAGCGTCATACTACAGGCTCCGAGCAACATCATGAATACACCCGGAAATGCCGGTCCATTCACAAGCTTGAACACGAACGGAACGCCGCTGAGGACAAAAGCAATCCCCAAAGTCGCGCCAAACAGCGCGGTGCTCGAGAAGCGTGGTTTCAGTCCCGTAGCAGCAGACGTAAGGAGGCTCTGATGTTCCTCTGCCTTCTGTCCACTGACTCCCGCCTTCCCAGTTTGAGCCTCTTCACGTCGGCTGCCACCCGATGGCAGAGTAGCCGCGATGGTTTCCACATCTGTCTTGACCTCGCACACATGCTGGTAGCGCCGCTCTGGCTCCTTTTCCAGCGTGTGCAATACCACTTCATCCAATCGCACGTCCACCCGGACTTTCTTTGATGGCGGTTGAAATTTCCCCAGCGGCAGTTCCCCGGTCAGCAACTCATAAAACACCACTCCCAGGGAGTAGATGTCGGCGCGATGATCTACCGTCTGCGGCTTCTCGACCTGCTCCGGCGCCATGTAATGCGGCGTGCCGAGGACGTCCTTCGCGCCCGTCAGCGCACTTTTTCCCGCAGGCACGCCGACGATTTTCGCGATTCCAAAGTCGGTGATTTTGACGCGGCCCTTTTTGTCGAGCAGGATGTTCTCGGGCTTGATGTCGCGGTGGACGACGCCTTCGTTATGCGCGAACTGGAGCGCCTCGCAAATTTGGGGGACGATTTCCAGCGCCTGTTCCGGCATGAGCCGACCGGCTTGTTCCACCTGCCGGAGGTTCGGACCGTCCACGAATTCCATCACCAGGTATGGCTGGCCGCCCGCCTGCCCGAAATCATGCACGGCCACGATGTGCGGATGGTTCAACCGGGCCAGGGCACGGGCTTCGCGATTGAACCGCTCGGCAAAGCCGGCATCGTCCGCAGCCCCCGGTGGCAGGATCTTCAGGGCGACAAGCCGGTCCAAAGCCAGTTGTCGCGCCTTGTAAACTGCGCCCATCCCGCCCTTGCCGATGAGTTCGATGATTTCAAGCTGGGGGAAGAGTTTTCTGAGTTCTTCAACTGGCGGCGGCACGAAGCCCGACTCCTTGCCGGGATTCCCCGGTTCCGTGCCGGTATTGAAGCCGGACTTGATCAAACACTCGGGGCACAGTCCCAGCGGGACGTTCGGCGTTAGCGTCTTCTGGCAACTCGGACAAATTCGTTTCGTTTCCATAGTATCAATCCTTCCACCCATTACTTAGGAAACGGCGGCGGAAGGTTGCTCAAAAATGTTTACCTGCCCGCCAACACGGCAAACAGTTGGCGCAACTCCTCGTCCACCTCTCCCGGGCCGGCGACGGTCTGGGCGATTTCCTCCCGCAACAGTTGCCGGTAGCGCTGCCGCAACCGATGCACCGCCGACTTCACCGCGCCTTCGTTCGTTCCGAGGCTGGTCGCCAGTGTCGCGTAGGGTTGTGACGTGCGTTCGCCGACGAGACAGGGATTCAGCGCCGCGAACAGAACCGTTTTGCCTTCCTGCTCGTATTCAGCCTGCAACCGGTTCAGGACTTCTTCGAGTAGCGTCAACGCCCAGCGCAGTTCAAAACTCCGCTCCGGGGTGACATTGTCCGTGGGTTCGAAACCGTATCGCGTTTCCGCCGTGTCGAACTGAAGCGGCACCAACGGCACCCCCCCGCCGCGTTTTTGCGCCCGCGCCTTGTCCCATTCGTCCGCGAGGAAATGATTCATCGCCGACAACAGGAATGAGCGGAAGCGTCCTTTCTCCCGGTCGGCATCTCCCACCCAGTTGTGCTCCAGCAACCGCGCAAAGAATTCCTGAGTCAGATCCTGCGCATCCTCCGGCGAATGGCCGCGCCGCCGCACGTAGGTGTAGAGGGGAAACCAGTACGTCTGGCACAGATTGGCGAGCGCATGATGGGCGCGGGTGGTGTCATTGCGCCCGGCGGCGAGCACGACGGACCAACGCGTCGTGAGGAAAGCAGGCCGGCGCGGCGCTTCATCCTTGGTCGAAGTCGTCTTCGGCGAGGCCGTGTGGTTGGAAGTGCTCACTAGCGCGAGCGTAACGCCGGGTGACGGAAACGCAAGCCGTCCCCAAAACCGCGCTATGGCCGGGAAGAAGCCACAGGTGCCCGCACCAGTTTGTGGCGCAGCATCGCTCCGGGCGGGTTGTCAATGAAAACGGTTTCCGTTTTCAGATTCAACGCCATGAGGCAATTCGGGCAAAGCCCGGCGGGCGCGCTTCCCTTGAGGGTTGCGCCGCACTGCGGACAGATTGGCCATGATACGTCGCTCATGCCCGTTGCTTTCCGATTGGTGGAGGATTGTTACACGGTGGGTTCATCTATTTCCGGGCCAGGGCGGCGGCCAGATGGCGCAATTCCCCTTCCAAATCCGCGCCGTCGGCCAGAGTTTGCGAAATCTCCTCGCGATAGACCTCGCGAAGGCGCTTGCGCAGCCGATGCACTGCCACCCGCGCCGCGCCCGCTTCCATGCCCAGCGCCTTCGCAACTTCGCTCTGGGCTGATTCCCTTTTGGCGGTGGCCAAGAAACCCTTCAACCGCTCGAATAACTCTGCCTTCCGGTCCGCCGAGCACTCTGCCCGCAAGCGTCGATGACTTTGCCGAGCAATGCCAGCGCCCATTCGCGATCGAACGCAATCTTCAGACTCGGCTCCGCGGTCGCCGTGATTTGAAATTGCGTATCCGCCGTCTGCCAGTCCAGCGACAGCGGAGTCACACCGTCGCCGCGCTTCTGACTCTGGGCACGGTCCGTCGCGTTGGCCAATAAATGTTTCAACGCCGCCAAGAGAAAAGCGCGGAACTTCCCTTTCTCGCTGCGGACTCCTGCCAGATAATTTTTTTCCAGGAAGCGCGCGAAGAAGGCTTGCGTGAGGTCTTCGGCATCCTCCTTCGAGTGAGCGCGTCGCCGGACGTAGGCGTAGAGCGGAAACCAGTAGGTGCGACACAATTCCTCCAAGGCGGCGTCCGCCTGGGGCGTGCGCTTGCGCCCCGCCGCGAACACAACCGACCAATGCCTGGTGGCGAAGATGTCGCCGGGGGCGTTCGATGGTTGGCTGGAATGTTTGGAGCTCAAACCACTGGTCATTCAACTTCGATAAGATCGATTTTGCCGGGTCATTAAGTCCAGCGCTCGTTCAAAACACCCTTGTTGCCGTATCCATCCATGGAGATTATCACGCTTGCTGCGCAGCCTCGTCCTGATGGTTCGGCCTTGGTGATTGTTTCCTTCGCACCCACACGAACACTACGAATACTGCGAGAGCCAGAACAAATGGAATGACCAAATTGGGGGTTATCCGCTTAATGTAATGCGCGGTGCCCAGGGTGCTGACGCGAACATAGTACTGGCCGTCATTGGACTTGCGGAACTCCGCCTGCCGATTATCTGGCACGCCGATGGTCACGGGCCTGACTTCCGCGTGGTAATCCGCAGGTGATAAGAGCCAGCCCTGCGAGCGGTAGAGATAAAAACGCTTGCAGGCCCAATCCATGCCGTTCGTGAAACTACTCACGACCAGCATGAACACGAGAAACTTTTTTATAGTTTGTATTTTCATGTCCTTTCTTTTCTTGCCGAACCTCAAGTCGCCGACCACTTCAGGGATTATCATCAAAAGTTTCGGCCTCTGCAACTTATGGGCGATGCGTCACAATGACGTGAGCCTTGTCCGTCGTGGTTTTGTCGGCGGGATTCACTTGAGCTGTCGGGAACCGTAATTCGTATTTCCGCTCGGCGATTTGCACGGAAACAGGTTTGTCTCGCCAAAGTTCGACCTGCTGCGAACCCTCTTTGGAGGAAACCTCAACCACGAGATGATCATCATCTCCGTCGATGACGGTCACCTCAAACAGCGGCTCGTGAGCTTTCTCCTGAACCGGGAACTTGTCCCCGATCCCAGCGCTTCCCATTGCCCATAAGCTGCCCGGGCGAAACGGATCAGGACCAAGGTTTTGCCAGGATGCGTTGTTGTTGCCGGAGGGTTTCGTTGGCACAAATCTCTGACGCACCGGCAGGTTCTGCCCGGCGTTGGTCAACGAGGCCTGCCACCGACGATTTTCTTCCAGCAATTTTCCAAGTTCATCGTTTTCCCGGCGGAGCAAACCGACTTCGCCGCGCAGACGAAGCAATTCACTTTTGTCCTTTCCTAGTTTTTCCAATTCGTCGGCGTTTTGTGTCGCGGCGGACACGGCATCGTCACGCTCGCGTTGCAATTGCTGGATCTGCTCCGCCAATGGCACGCTTTGTTGGTGGAGAGTTTGGACCTCGTTGCGCAAGCGGGAAACTTGGAGGGCTTCGTAAATTCCCGTTCCGACCGCGGCAGTGAGCGCCGCTCCGATAATGGTCTTTTGAAGTGTGGTCATGGCGATGGTTTTGACGGCAGTTGCAGTGGCCGTGGTGGTGATGGTTGTTGCGGCAAGGGCGGCGGTTGAAATGGTTACGGCCAACCCGGCCGGTGCCGCGTGGACGGCGTTGGCTGAGATCACGCTGGACAGGGCTGTGCCGGTCGTAAAGATGCCGCGCCGAACCAGCGCCTCGCGGAGCTGGTCCAGCGCACGGCTGATGCGCATGCGCGCAGCGTCTTCGGTGGCACCGAGGGCTTGACCGACTTGTGCGAGGCTGCGCTGCTCGAAGAACCGCAGCACCACCGCATCGCGGTCGGCGTCGCCGAGTTCATCGAGCGCTTCGTCCAGCAGCGGTCGGATTTCCGCCCAATCGCGAGCGGGTTCGGATTCGAGTGCGTTCATCGCTACGGCCTCCTGTTCGCGCGTTTGTCGCCTACGCTCCGTGCGCAGCATTTGCGCTGCGGCAAAGCGCGTTGCCCGGTGCAGCCAGGCGGGGAGCACCACGTTACGGGGCAGTGAATCAGCTTTGCGCGCCAGGTCGGTGAAGACGAGTTGTACCACGTCTTTGGCGGAATCCTCGTCGCCGCCGGAGCGCCGGAGCGCTGCCGAGTAAACCAGGTTTACGTGACGCGCGACCAACTCGCCGAAGGCCGTTTGTGATCCCTCGCGCGCATAGCTGCGCAGCAGTTGTCTATCGTCCAGCATAGCTGTTCATCTTACGTACAGCCGCCACCCGACCAAACCGAACAGGGAATTGTAAAAAACTTCATCACGCAAAAACTGTTGGTGCCCAACCCGAAAATTCCACTCCCCGCACAAAACGCCGACAGACTGTAGTCGCCGACGTAAGGAGGCGGACCCCCTTGCGACGGGCGCTCCATCCGCCTCCTCACGTCGGCGGCTACAAAGCTTGTGAAATGTCCAGGCTAACCGCCCATTGCGTCGAGGCGAAGATGTCGCCCGGCGCGCTTGATAACTGGCTGGAATGTTCCGAGGTCCAACCATCTGGTCATTCATCTTTGATCAGATCGCTTTTCCCGGGTAAATAAGCCCAGGTGTCATTCAACACACCACGATTGTCGCAGCCGCCCCAGACGAGCATTTCATTCTCCGTCCACACCGCCGTGTGCGCATGACGCGCCGCCATCCCGTCCGCTTTGGGCAGTGGCGTCCAACGATCGCTCACCGGATCATACCGCGCCCCGTCGTTCAAGATTTGGCCGTCGCACTTCCCGCCCCACACAATCATTTCGCTTCCTGTCCAAACCGCCGTGTGCAGATGCTGTCCCGCTGGCGCGCCGTTAGTGGTCATTTGGGTCCATGTGCGCTTTGCCGGATCGTAACGACCGCCGCTGTTCAGGTAGCCGCCGCCGAATCCGCCCCAGACGATCATCTCCTTGCCCGTCCACACAGCCGTAAGACTGTGGCGCGCAGTGGGTGCGCTCGCGGAAGGCATCACCGTCCAATGGTTTCTCGTCGGATCGTAAGCCCCGCCGTCAGCCAGCAGGCTGTTCGTGCCTCCCACCCGGCTGCCGGTGTAGCCGCCCCAAACGAGCATTTCCTTTCCGGTCCAGACGACCGCGTGTTGATAGCGTCCCTCCGGTCCGTTGGGCGCGCTCGTCTCCGTCCAGCGATTATTCGCCGGATCGTAGCGCCCGCCGGTGTGCAAGGGCAGGTTGCCCTTGCCCGATCCTCCCCAGACAATCATCTCGCGGCCCGTCCACACGGCGATGTGCCAGGACCGCGGTTCGGGAGCGCCTTCGGTGGGGATGCCCGTCCATCGGTTCTGCTCCGCATCGAAACGCCCGCCATCGTTCAAGACACGGCGGCCATTCCAGCCGCCCCACACGATCATCTCCTTGCCGGTCCAAACCGCCGTGTGCCGGAAACGCTCGGGCGGCGCGCCGGTGCTGGGCAACTCCGCCCAACTGCCATGCGCCGGATGGTAGCGACCGCCGTTGGCGAAATAACCGCCGCCGTGTCCGCCCCAGATGAGCATCTCGCTCCCCGTCCACACTGCGGAGTGATCGAAACGTCCAGCCGGTGGCTTGTGGCGCTGAACCCATGAGTTGCCCTGAATGGTCTCGCGCTTCACGTTGCCCGCATGGAGCGATGCGGAGCTGTCCGGTTGGCTGGCAGCGGCCAGGGTTGAGTGAATCAGCTTGTAGCGAATCTTCACGCCGCGCGGGTCTTCGGTGAAGCCGGTGATTTGCAGGAGGCCAATCGCTCCACTGCCGGTCTGCAGCGCGAAGGTCACCGGTCTTCTGCTTTCATGGTGGATGGCTTGAAACCGCCAGCCCTCTTGTTCCTCCATCCTGGCTTCAGCAAGCGCCCGGCGCAGTTGGTCCAGGGACGCCGACTCCCACCGCTTCTCAGGCACGGACGCGAGTTTGGTCTGAATCCCGACCAAATCCCATTTGGCGCCACCCTTGTTCACTGCCAGCAGATCAACTTCATGGTCGGCGACCCACTCTTTCCGCATGGCATCGCTCGAAAGCTCCTTTTCTTCGACAGTCAACAAATTGCCGGTCTCGAAGTCCAACCCATGGAGCCCGGATTTCTCACCGCTGCCATTCAACAGTCGCTCGATCACCGGGCCAAAGGCATAAGAATCCTCTTCCCCTGTGGAATTCGCGTCTGGACTCCGCCACAAATTCCTCTCGATCCGTTCCCTCAGTTGCCTCTGAAAGCCGGGATGCTGCGCCACCCAGTCCGGCTCACGATACAGGCCGAGGTTCGGACGGAGATGCCAGGAATAAAAATTATCGAGCGCCAAAAGGAGGAGGGCGGAAACGACGGTTCCGCCCGCACAGAATAGCCACGACCGCTTCAGGCGGTAACCCGGCCAGCACGCCCAGACCAATCCGCCGACTGTCGCCACCGCGAGTGCCATGCTCCACAGTTCCCCGGTGGATTCTTTCCAATGCACCGACACCTGTTCGGAAGTTTCGAGCAACGCAAGATGCGCGACAATCACCAGTGCCAGACGCAACGCCGCCGCTTTGAACACTGGCGACCAGGCGACCGCAACCGGCGGACGGCCCGGCGTGATTTCGGACTTGGCCGGCAGTTCGGACTGTTTCCCTCGGCTCAGTCGCGCGCGCCAGCGGCGGGCAAATGGTTCAGCCACGGCCACGCCAACGCGCCGACCATCCGCTAGTTCCAGAACGAAGCCTCTTTTCCACCACAGTCGGGTGCCGTTGAACCAGCGGACTTCACTGAGAGCGACAATGTCCTCCAGGACCACGGTCGTGGACGAACCGGTGATGAAGATCAATTCCAACCGGTCCTCATGCAGCACCGCCAGACCCGGCGATTGAAATGGCCGACGCAGCACCAGGCCCTCCGCAACTTCGCCGGTTGACCTCGGGAGCGCCGATTTCAATCGCTGGATGCGGTGGCCCACCCAGGCATAGGTGGCGGCCAGACCGATTCCGACCAGCTCGAACGCGAACAGCCACAGGGCTTTCAAGCCCCAGTGGGGCATCAGGACCACAACCAGAATGCCCGCCGCGAGCACCGGTACGACTAGGAAAAGCGCAAGGTAGCCGGTGTCCCACAACCAGAGGTCGCGCCAGCGTTTGATGTGAACTGGGACGGGGGTTACTCCAGCCGCCGCGGGTGTGCGGCGCGTCGCCGCAATCGTCTCCACGTCCGACTTCACCTCGCTGGCGTGCTGGTAGCGGCGGTCCGGCTCCTTCTCCAGCGCGTGAAGAACGACTTCATCGAGCCGCACGTCCACCTGGACCTTCCTCGATGGCGGCTGGAATTTGCCCAGCGGCAATTCCCCAGTGAGCATTTCGTAGAACACCACGCCCAGCGAATAAATGTCGGCGCGATGGTCAACGGTTTGCGGTTTCTCCACCTGCTCGGGTGCCATGTAGTGGGGTGTGCCGAGGATTTGATCCTGAGTCAGAGTCCCACCTTTCTCCGATGGATCGGTAGGGCCGACCTGCTGGCCGGCTTGGACGCGCGGCAGCGCGTCCCCACCACCCACGAGCTTGGCGATGCCGAAGTCGGCGATCTTCACGCGGCCCTGTTTGTCGAGCAGCACGTTCTCCGGCTTGATGTCGCGATGCACGATACCCTGCTCGTGGGCGAACTGGAGCGCCTCGCAAATCGGCGGCACGATGGCCAGCGCCTCCTCCGGTTTCATGAGCCTCTCGCGCAACAACTGCCGGAGCGTCATGCCGTCCACGTATTCCATCACCAAGAAGAACATCCCGTCCGCCTCGCCGTAGTCATGCACCGTGACGATGTTCGGGTGGCTCAACCGCGCCAACGCCTGGGCTTCGCGCAGGAAACGCCCGGCGAACTTCGGGTCCGCCCCCTTTTCCGGCGCGAGGATCTTCAGCGCCACCAGCCGGTTCAACTTGGGTTGGCGCGCCTTATAGACCACGCCCATTCCGCCGTGGCCGAGGTATTCGATGATTTCAAGGTGCGGAAAACGGCGCGCCACGTCCGCTTGCGGCGGCGGCACGATTCTTGTGCCATGCGGGCCGGCTTCGCCCGTCGCTTCGGTCTGCGTGGCAAGGCCCACACCCAACACGCATCGCGGGCAGAGTCCCTGGGGCGCACCTGTCGGCAACGGTGCGCCGCAACGGGGGCAGGTGCTTGCCGCAGGCGCTTCGGCGGCGTCCCGCGCAGCGGGATCTGGCCGGGGCGGACCAGGCGAATGTGGGTCGCCGGACGGTGGAGAATCCGTCGCTCTGGCCATTCCCGCTTTTTGAAATTCGTGGATCACCGCGACGTTGAAAGCCACCACACCGACCAAGGTGCCAATCAACACCGTGTCCACGCCGCTCCAAACCCCGGCGGCCAACAGCAGCCCATTGACCAAGACACAGCCGATCACGGCCACCGCCAATTGCAGGGAATACCTGCCCCAGCGGACATGCACGTTGCCGTCGCGAACTTCGACCAGCGAAAACAACCTGGCTATGCCCGCCGCTTTCCCGCCAGTGAAATGTACTGCCGGCGTGGCGGGGGTTGCTTTCTGCTGCTGGCGCACCAGCCAGACCACCAGCACGACAACACCCGCGGCCCCGGCGAGCATGACAAACAGCACCAGGAGAATGGTCAGGATTTCCCAGATACCGGGTACTACCGCAGCAAACATGAGGTTGTTCATACATGCGTTACTACCGGATTACCCGTCCAAGGTTACGCGCAAAACCTGGCAGTTCCCGAAGAAGTTTTTAACCACGGATGGACACGGACTGACACAGATAAGAACTGGTAGGGACGCGTTCCACCCGCGTCCCGAACTTCCTGCTGGTAGGATGGGGACGCGGTGGAACGCGTCGCTACCGAATCCGAAATAGAAATCCGTGTTTATCCGTGTCATCCGTGGTTGAATTGCATTTCACCCGCTCAAAGCCGCGAAGAGTTGCCGCAGTTCCTCCTCCACTGCCTCCGGACCTGCCACGGTATTGGCGATCTCCTCGCGCAACAGTTCGCGGTAACGCCGCCGCAACCGGTGCGCGGCGACTTTCACCGCGCCTTCGCTCATGCCCAGCCGTGCGCCCAACTCGCGATACGGAATCTCCGAGCGCCCGCCGCCGAGCGTGTCCTTGAGGCCCAGAAACAAATCGTCCCGTCCAGCGTCGGAGTATTCCCGACGCAACCTGCCCAGCACGATGTCCAACAGCGCCAGCGCCCATTGCCGGTCGAACGCCTTGTCCGGCGTTTCATCGGGCGCGACGGGTTGCACGATGCGGGTCTCGGCGGTGTCGAATTCGAGCGGGATAAGTTGCACGCACCCGCCGCGTTTCTGCGCCCGGGCTTTCTCCCATTCGTGGGTGAGAAAATTCTTGAACGACGCCAGCAGGAACGAGCGGAATCGTCCGCGCTGCGGATCGGCCTGGGAGAAAGTGTTGCGCGCGAGGAGCCGGGCGAAGAATTCCTGCGTGAGGTCCTGCGCATCTTCCGGCGAGTATCCAACGCGGCGGACGTAGGCGTAGAGCGGCGGCCAGTAGTGGCGGCAGAGTTGTTCCAGCGCCGCCCGGGCATGGGTCGTGTCACTGCGCCCGGCCGCCAGCACCGCCGACCATTGCGTGGTGACGAACCAGGCATTTGCAGCGCGTGTGTGTCGGGTGCCGGTCGAAGTCATCGTCCGTGGCGCAACATATGGCACGGAGGCCTCGGCGAGCGAGCGAAAAAGTCACAAAGCCTAACCTCAAAGCCGTTTACGAATTGGAATAGTTTTCGGAAATGGAATCGAAGCGTAAGTTGCTGTGAACAGGAAATTTTTACCTTGTACGTTGAGCCGTAATGGCCCATTACCCTTGGGATGCGAAAT
>Ga0154020_10007513_pt1 | contig 12715 bp, 14 predicted proteins | sample Klosneuvirus_201_FD_109709 | JGI IMG/M metagenome (GOLD analysis project Ga0154020, IMG submission 109709) | Active sludge microbial communities from wastewater, Klosterneuburg, Austria - Klosneuvirus_20160825_MG | ecosystem: Engineered > WWTP > Aerobic digester > Activated sludge | place... | reverse complement strand
TTGGGGTCGACATCGCCAGCCAGCGAGAGGTTCTTCTCTGCCATCAGCGCCGCGAGCTGCTCGCGGTCGATGACGCGGAACTTGCCGCTCTTGACGAGCTCGGTCACGAAGACGTCCTGCATGGCCGCCGCGCCGCCGTTGTACCACCACTGCCCGTCCGCCTTGTTCTTGAACTCGAGAACCGCGATGCGGGGCTTCGTGTTGTCTGCCGCCTGCACCGGAACCGGCGCAACCGCCAGCAGCAATGCCAGAACCGTCGACCATCCGATGATGCGCTTCATAGTGTGACCTCCAAGGGTTGATGGGGGATTCTAATGTCCTATTACGGCAATCCTCAACGTCGGGTGCCAAAACCCCCGCCGGACCCTCTCCCAGGCCGAACGACGGGAGGTCCCTAGCCCTTCGAGGCCTCGTATTCCTGCGCATCGACGACGCAGAGCGCGGCCATGTTGACGATGTCCGACACCTCCACACCCCTTTGCAAAACGTGGACCGGCCTCGCCATCCCGAGCAGAACGGGCCCGATCGCCTCGGCCCCGGCCAGGCGCCAGATCAACTTGTAGGCGGTATTGGCCGAATTCAGCTCAGGGAAGATGAGAACGTTCGCCGGTCCGCCGAGCTTCGACCAGGGGTAGGTCTCCTGAAGCACTGAAGCCATGACCGCCGTGTCGGCCTGCATCTCGCCGTCGATCGCCAGCTCCGGGGCGCGCTCCCGGACGATCTCCACCGCCCGGCGGGCTTTCCTGGCCGAGGGGTGGGAGTTCGACCCGAAGTTCGAGAACGACAGCATCGCCACCCGCGGCTCGACGTCGAACCGGCGGGCGAACTCCGCGGTCAGGATCGCGATCTCCGCCAGGGTCTCGGCGTCCGGATCGATGTTGACCGTGGTGTCGGCGAAGAAGAAGAGCCGGTCCTTGAGGATCAGGATGTAGGCCCCGGCGACACGATTTACCCCCTTGCGGGTGTGAATCACCTGGAGCGCCGGGCGGATGGTGTCGGCATACTCATAGGTGAGGCCCGAAATGAGCCCGTCGGCATCCCCCTCGGCGACCATCATGCTGCCGAAGTAGTTCCGCGAGCGCATGCGCTTGTAGCCGTCCTCGAGGGTGACGCCCTCCCGTCGCCGTTGGTCGTGGAACCGTCGGGCGTAGCGCTCGTACTGCGGCGAACTCTCGTTGTGCACGATCGTGATCTTGTCCTCCGGCAGCCCCAGTTCGGCGAGCTTGCCGGCGATCTGGTCGCGACGGGCCAGCAGGATCGGATGCGCCAGCCCCTGGTCGACGAGGATCTTCGCGGCGCGCAAGATCTTGTCCTCCTCGCCCTCCGGAAAGACGATGCGCTTGGGGTTCTCCTTGGCGCGATCGATGATTCCCCGCATGAGCTCGAGGCGCCGCGAGACCAGGTGCTCGAGCCGGTCACGATAGTCCTCGAAAGTTCCCACCGAGACGCGGGCGATTCCGCTGTCTTCCGCCGCCTTGGCGACCGCCGGAGCCACGGTCAGGAGGACCCGGTAGTCGAACGGTTTGGGGATGAGGTAGTCACGGCCGAACTTGAGCGACTTGAGCCCGTAGGCCTTGAGCACGGAGTCCGGCACGTCCTCGCGCGCCAGCGCCGCGAGGGCGCGGGTCGCCGCGAGCTTCATCGCACCGTTGATGTCGGACGCCCGGGTGTCCAGCGCCCCGCGAAAGAGGAACGGGAAGCCGAGGACGTTGTTCACCTGGTTGGGATAGTCGCTGCGACCGGTCGCTACGATGGCATCGGGGCGCGCTGCGAGTGCCTCGTCGTAGCCGATCTCCGGCGTCGGGTTGGCCATGGCGAAGATGATCGGGTTCGGAGCCATCTTGAGCAGCATCTGGGGCGTGACCGCGCCGGCGACCGAGAGCCCGACGAGCACGTCCGCACCCACCAGCGCTTCCTCGAGGGTCCGGGCCGTGGTCTCGGCGGCGAATTCCATCTTCTGGGCGTCGGTGTCCTTCGGGCGGCCGCGATAGATGACGCCCTTGCGATCGCAGAGGATGATGTTCTCCTTGCGGATCCCGAGCTCGAGGTAGAGGCGCAGGCAGCCGAAAGCGGCGGCACCGGCGCCGGAGAGCACCAGCTTCACATCCTCTATGCGCTTGCCGGCGATCTCGAGCGCATTGACGAGCGCTGCGCCGGAGATGATCGCCGTGCCGTGTTGATCGTCGTGGAAGACCGGGATGTTCATCTCCGCCTTGAGGCGGCGTTCGATCTCGAAGCACTCGGGCGCCTTGATGTCCTCGAGGTTGATCCCGCCGAAGGTCGGCTCGAGGAGCTTGACCGCCCGGATGAACTCCTCGGGATCCTCCGTCGCGACCTCGATGTCGAAGACGTCGATGCCGGCGAAGCGCTTGAAGAGGACGCCCTTGCCCTCCATGACCGGCTTGCCGGCCAGGGCACCGATGTTCCCCAGCCCGAGGACGGCGGTGCCGTTGGAAATGACCGCCACCAGGTTGCCCTTGGCGGTGTATTCGTAGGCGAGAAGGGGGTCTTTTTCGATCGCGAGGCAGGGCTCGGCGACCCCTGGCGTGTAGGCCAGCGAGAGGTCGCGCTGTGTGGCCGTCGGTTTCGACGGCAAGACTTCGATCTTTCCTTTGGGAGCGCGGGAGTGGTACTCGAGCGCTTCTTCGCGCGTGATTTTGTCCATGGGAGAATTCTATCGCCCCGTGCAACATCCTTCCGGGCGGGGAAAGCGTCTGCGCGCCTTCGGTTGGGAGCCTGACCGGGGTAGGGTTGCCGGCTGGGAGGAGGTATCGGGATGATCGTGACTACGGCGCCGCCGGGCAGCCGACTCGTGACCCAATCGGACCACGCGCGCTTGGCGGCCGACCTCCTGCGCCTGTTTCGCCTCCCGGAGCTCCTCGAGCATCCGCGGCGAGAGCTCCTGCTGCGGGCGATTGCCGAGCACGACAACGGATGGTGGGAGACCGGCGCGGCGCCGCGGCTCGACGCCGAGCGGGTGTCGGCGCTCGATTTTCGCGCCGTTGCGGCCGACCTCCGGCAAGAGATCTGGCGCCGCGGTGTCGAGCGCTTCGCCGCCGAGAGCCCCTACATGGCTGCCCTACTGGCCACTCATTGCCTCCGGCTGCTCTCGCCCTGGGAGGCGGATCCTGCCTGGGAGAGCTTTCGGTGCCAGATGCTCGAAAGCCGCCAGGAGCTGCTGGCGGCGGCGGGAGAGAGCCCCGCCTCCCTGGAGGTCGACGACCCCTGGCTGGCGCTCGCCGACCGCCTCTCGCTGGCGGCGTGCACCGGCCAGGCGGCCTGGGTCGAGCTCGCGCCGTGGCGCCTCGAGGTCGCCACCCGAAAGGGTGGCACCGCCTCAGGCCCTCCCGGAGACGAACCGGTCGAGATCGCGCTGCAGCCGTTTCCCTTCGCAGGGGTTACCGCGTTCGAGCTCTCCTGTCGCTATCTCGCCCCGGGGCCGTTCGTGTCCGCTGCGTCGCTTGCGGTGGAGCTCGCCGCTTCTCCTTGGCGGCGCATCCGGGTGCGCGTTCGCCCCCTCTGACCGCCGCTCCGGACCGCCTCAGGTGGACGGGCCGTTGGCGTAGGACTCGAGCAGTCCGCACCTCATGCACCGCCAGGCCTGGATGGGGAGCTTCCGGCGCCCCTTCATTCTCAGGATGCGCAGGATCCAGTACTCCGGTTCGCCCTCGGCCCAGTGCCCGACCCGGACCGCGTTGTGCGCGCTGTCGAGAAGGAAGCCTTCCTTCTGAGATCCACCGCACTTGCCGCACCGCCTGTCGCTCATCACTTTCCTTCCTTTTCGTTCGCTGCCCTTTCGGGAGACTTCCGCAAAGGATCACGCGGCGGCGTCTGGGACCGTTCCCTGCCCGACTCGCGGAGCGCCCGCCGCAAGAGGTACTCGAGCTGGGCGTTCAGGCTGCGCAGCTCGTCGGCGGCCCAATGTTCGAGGGCCGCGTGGAGCTCGCGGTCGAGCCGCAGCAGGAAGGGCTTTCGTTCCGCCAGAGGGCCGCCGTCAGCCGTTGTAGAGCGTCCCGGCGTTCACCACCGGCGTCGCCGCGCGCTCGCTGCAGAGGACCACGAGGAGATTCGACACCATCGCCGCCTTGCGCTCTTCGTCGAGTGAGACGATCCCTTTTTCGGAGAGGCGTTCCAGGGCCATCTCCACCATTCCAACCGCGCCTTCGACGATCTTCTGGCGCGCCGCGATGATCGCCGTCGCCTGCTGGCGCTGCAACATCGCCTGAGCGATCTCCGGCGCGTAGGCGAGGTGGGTGATCCGGGCCTCCTGCACATCGACCCCGGCCTGCACGAGGCGGTCGTGGATCTCCCGCCGCAGTTGGTCGGCGACCTCGATGGTGTTGCCGCGCAGCGACTTCTCGTTCTCGGCATGGGAGTCGTAGGTGTACTGAGTGGCGAGGTTGCGCAGCGCCGACTCGGACTGGACGTGGACGAAGTCCTCGTAGTTGTCGACCAGGAAGACCGCGTCGAAGGTATCGATGACCCGCCAGACCACGACCGCCGCAATCTCGACCGGATTGCCGTCGGCGTCGTTGACTTTGAGATGCGCGGTTTCGAAATTGCGCACCCGCAGCGAGATCGCCCGCTTGGTCATGAACGGGTTCGCCCAGCGCAGTCCGGCGCGCCGCTCACTGCCGCGATAGGCACCGAAAAGGGTCAGGACACGCCCCTGGTTCGGCTCGACCATGAAGAGACCGGCGAGCAGGAACACGGCGGTCACCGCACCAACCAATCCCGCCACGATCCGGCCGGGAGCGCCGCCCTGCACACCCAAGACGACCATGGCGATGCTCGCGCCGATGGCTGCCAACAGGAAAAGGAGCATCGTCAGGCCATTCCACGTTGTCGCTTGCCGTTCTTTCATTGTGCCCTCCTAGGCTAGCGTTAGGATATCATAAAGCAATCACCCGTCGGGTCCGCTTCCACCCCGGGGGTCCGGGTTGGAAGCCAGCTCAATTTCTTCAGGTGAGAGGAGGACGGCTAGGGAGTGGTTGCAGCGAAACTCAAGGCGCCGTTGCGATGTGGAGATCCTCGAAGACGATTCCGAGCTTCTGCGCGCCGTTGTTCCGGCAGAGATCCATGAAGTTGACTACCTTCTCGTAGGAAAGCTCACCGTCGGCGGCGAAAAAGGCGAGCTTCTTCTCGCGCCCGCTCATCGCCGCCCGCAGCCGATCGCCAAACTGGGCCATCGGAATCTCCGTCTTGTTGATGAACGTCCGGCCGTCTTCGTCCATCCGGATGATCACCTGGTCGCTGACCTGGGGCGGCGGTGTCGCAGATTTCACTTCGGGCGGGGTCTCGACGGTGTAGCCCACCTGCAGCATCGGCTGGATCACCATGAAGATGATCAGCAACACCAAGACCACGTCCACCATGGGTGTGACGTTGATCGACGCTTTGACGCCCCCGCCACCACCTACGTTCATGCTCATCGTCCTGTCCTCCGGTCCGCCCCGCTCAGCCTTCTAGTTTCTCGCGCTTGTCCGTCACCAGCCCGGCACCGTCGAATCCGGCCTGATTGACGAGCTGCATGATGCGCCGGACCTCTTTGTACTTCAGGCCCTTGTCCGCCTTGATCACCAGTTCCTTCTCGGGCGACTTCTCGTACAGGTCCTTGAAGTAGCCGAGGAGGTTCTGATCGGGGATCCAGACCCCGTCGATCACGACTTCGGCACGCACTGTCATCGAGATGGTCTTCTGCTTCGGCCCCTCCGGCATCCCGGGAGGCCGGTCGGTCAGCGGCAAGTTGACGTCGGCGCCGGCACGCAGCAGGGGAGTGACGACCATGAAGATGATCAGCATCACCAGACAGACATCGACCAGCGGCGTGACGTTGATGTCCGCCGCAACGTCGCTCTCGCTGTCTGATCCCGTCTTCTTCTTAAACGCGGACCCCAACTGCATCGCTGCCTCCGTGCTTCTTGATGAAGAAGTCGACGAGCTCGGACGAAGAGTTCGACATCTCGACACTGAAACGCTCCAGCATGCCGCTGAAGTGGTTGAACATCCAGGCCGCCGGAATGGCGACGAAGAGACCCAGCGCCGTCGTGACCAGCGCTTCAGCGATACCGCCCGAGACGGCGGCGATACCGCCCGCACCGGTCGACATGCCGCGGAAGGCGTTGATGATGCCGACGACGGTGCCGAAGAGGCCGATGAAAGGCGCCGTCGTGGCGATCGTCGCCAGCGAACCGGTGCCCTTCTTGAAGTCCGAGTAGGTGATCAGCGTCTCGCGCTCGATCGCCCGGCGTGCCGCCTCGACGAGATCCACGCCCGAAAGACCCGCGGTGCGGGTCGAGTCGAGCTGGAACTCGATCAGGCCGGCCCGGGTGACGCGCGCCAGATGGCTGGCGGGGAACTTCCGCGCCATGTCGACCGCCTGCGAGATCTGGTCCTTCGCCAGCGCGGCGGTGGCCTGTTTGGCGAAGTCCACCGACTGCCGCTTGGCCTTCCTGAAGAACAACGCCCGATCGATCACCACGTACAGCGAGTACACGGAGAGGATGACAAGGATGATCACCACGCCCTGGGCGATCCATGTCATCGACTCCCACAAATGCATTGGGCTAAAGTCCATAGCTCCTCTCCTCTTCCTCTTTCAGTTCGGTTTTATTGCAGTCTGAAGTTGACTGTCAGTGAGTAGTAGACGCTCACGGGTCGCCCGTTCAGCGTCGCCGGTTTGAAGCGCCAGCTCTTGATCGCATCCACCGCCGACTGGTCCAGACCCATGGGGAGACCCTTCAGGACACGGACGTTGGTCACCATGCCCGCTTTGTCAATGATCGCTTCGACGATGACCACGCCCTGGATTCGCGCCTTGCGCGCCAGTTCGGTGTAGGCCGGCTGGGCGCCACCGAGGCGCACCGGCTTGGAGATCTCGCCACCCACCCGGAGGATCTCGCCGGTGCCCTCCGAGACGCCGCCGACCTCTCCGCCTTCCTCGCCACCCTCGACGCCGCCCTCTTCCCCTTCGGGCTCCTCGTAGGGGGTCGGCTCGGGAATATCCTCCGGCACGCTCACCGGCTGCACAATCGCGGTCTGCACCACCGGCACCACCGGCTTGGGCGCAGCCTGCGGCCTTGGCGGGGGAGGGGGGGGCGGCGGCGGCGGCGGCGGCGGCGGCGCTGAAGCCTGGAAGAACGAGATCTGGATCGGAGGCTCGTCCACCGGATCGACGGTCCAGTACTGCACCGCCAGCACGACTCCGACCACGACCACGTGCAGGAGCACCGCCATCTGGAGGATCAGCACCCGACTTCGCGCCGACTTCTTCTTCTGCGACTCGATCAATGCGGATTCGAACATGGGCTCTCCCGTCGCCTCAGGAAGCGGCGGCTTCTTTGGCCTTGCGCGCGGCGACGATGGCTCTGGCCTTGTCCTGGAGAGTCACCGCTTCGGCGATCAAGGCCTGCTGTATTACGGGGTCAACTTCGAGTCTCGCCTTCTGTCGCAGGACCAGGTTCAGGTAGACCAGAGAATCGAAGGAATCCGGGGTCATGGCAACCGACTTGCGCAGCTCCTCGATGCCTGCGTCGACGATCACCATGCGCTGCTCGGGACCGATCAGTTGCTCCTTGTCGTTGCGGACCTTCTCAAAGTAGGCAACGCCGACCGTGTAGTGCGCCATGCTGTCGGCCCGCGCGCCCAGACTCTTGACATAGGCGAGCGCCTCGTCCAGCCTCCCGGCCCGGATGAGCACCGTGGCGATCGCCAGATTGTTGGCCTTGTCACCGGGGTTCTGCGCGGACCGCGCGCGGAGCCGCGTGAGCGCTTCATCGTAGCGCTCCGAGCTCAGCAGGATCGACAGGATGTAATCCTGAATCTTGGGCTCGTTCGGAAAGGCCTGGGAGTACTTCGCGAACGCATCCAGAGCCTCTTCCGCATAAGCGAGATTCTGCTTGGAAGCGTCTCCGGGCCGGTAGATCGCCATCGCCGCCAGTCCCACCGAGCGCCAGACCTGCTTGGACGCCGGGTCGAGTGCCAGCCCCTTCTTGTAGTACTTGATCGCGTCTCGGTAGTTCTCTACCTTGTAAGAAGAGTTGCCCTGTTTGAACTCCATGCGCGCCTGCACCTTGCCACACCCAACGAGGAGGGTGCAAAGTGCAAGTGGAAGCAGAAAAGCTCTCGGCCGGTCGGTTGTCATGTTGGTCTTCGTCCCGATGCGCGATGGTTGCCGGTGTAACTCGTGTGCGCATTCTGCTGCAACCCGGTCCTCGTCCGCAAGGGGCAGCATGGCGAAAAGCTCCCGCATATGATGGATTCGTGGAAAATGCTCACCGCAGACTCGTCCGGATGGCGCTCGTGCTGGTGCTCTCCACGCCTCTTTCAGCCGCCGCCGGGAGTGCGGTTTTGCCGCCGCCGGGCGTTCCGGGCGACGAGAGGTCCGCCCCTTTGCGGATCGTCGGTTCCGCGCTCGGCGCGCAGCTTGAGATTGAAGTCCGCGATCTGCCCAGGCCGGCTGGCGAAAAAGCCCTCAACGCCGCCTGGGATGCCGTCGTGCGCGCTGAGCAGGAGCTCAGCGTGCTCGCCGCGCCGGACGCCGGCGGCAAGGCGGCGCTCTCGGACGACCTCCTTGGCCTGATGCGCCGCGCGACGTCCTTCTGCACTTGGAGCGATGGCGCGTCCGGTCCGGCCGGTGGCGCCGTCTATCGGCTGTGGACGAGGAGCGCCCGGAGCGGCGCCCTCCCCACCCCTGACCAGCTCGAGGAGGCTGCGGCGACGGCGAAATGTGACCGGGTGACTCTGAGCACCGAGACCCGGACGATCGCGATCTCTCCTGGCAGCGAGCTCGATCTTCGAGGTTTCGTGCGCGGCTGGGCGGTCGATATTGCGGTCCGGACGCTCGCCGACATGGGCGCCAAGAATGCCCGGGTCGGGCTCGGATCGGTGACCCGCGGCATGGGCGCCGGCCCCGGAGGCAGGGGATGGCCCGTCCCCTTGCCCACGCTCTCGGCCTCCGGCAACCCGGAGAGTCTGGTGCTGCTGGTGGACGAGGCGCTCGCGGTCGCCGACCCGTCGTCGGAAGCGCTGCAGGTCGGCAGGGAACAGATCGCGCTCGCCTTCGATCTGCGCAGCGGCAAACCCGCCACCAGCGTCTCGAGTGTGGTCACGGTGACCAAGCTCGCCGCAGACGCCGAGCCGCTGGCCATGGCGATGAGCGTGCTCGGCGCCAACGGCGGCCAGATCCGGCTCGGGTCGCTGCGCCCGAAGCCGTCGGTGCTCTGGCTGCTGGGCAGCGGCGCGACCGCGGTCGTCGCGTCGTCGAACTGGTCGGCGGTCCGCCGGCCGTGACGCTGCCCGCCGTCGTCCTCGTCCGCCCGCAGCACGAAGGCAACATCGGCGCCGTCGCCCGGGCGATGGCCAACATGGGGCTCACCGAGCTCCTCCTGGTGGAGCCCGCCCCCGAGCTCGGTGACCCCGCCTACGCCTTCGCGATGCACGCCCACGACATCCTGCGCGGCGCCCAGCGCCACGCGAGCCTTCAGGCGGTGCTCGCGCAGTTCGACTTCGTGGTCGCGACCGCCTCGCTCCGGGATCGGCTGTGGCCGCATCCGGTCGTCCCGCCGCGCGAGCTGCCGGCGCACCTCGAGCGCCATGCCTCCGGCGCCCGTGTCCCCCTGGTCTTCGGCGCCGAGGTCTCGGGCCTGACGAGCGACGAGCTGGCGTTCGCCAATGTCCTGGTGAGCATTCCAGCGGCGCCGGCGAACCCGACCCTGAACCTGGCGCAGGCCGTCCTTCTGCTCGCCTACGAGCTCTACGTGGCGCGCGGAACGCCCGGAGCGATCGCTCTCGAGCCGGTGTCGCGCGCCACGGTCTTTCAGCTCGACCATCTCTTCGGCCGTCTGCAGGAACTGCTCGCCGAGGTCGGCTTCGCGCGCGACACGACGATCCATCGGGTGGCACGGGATCTCCGCCAGCTGCTCGCGCGCGCCGGGCTCTCCGAGCGCGAGGCGGCGCTCCTTTCCGGGCTCCTGCGCCGCACCCGGAACGCCATCGCACGCGGCTCCCGGGCGCGGTTCGAATGATAGACTTCAGGCCGTGAGTTCGCCGGTGAAGCCACTCAAAACAGCGGTTGCGGAGAGCCTGGCGCGGGCCCCGATCATCGCGGTCGTGCGCCATGCGGACCGCGCCGTCGCTGCCGGCCAGGCGCGCGCCTTCATGCGCCACGGACTCGAGATGATCGAGGTCACGTTCACCGTCCCGGGAGCCACCGAGCTCGTCCGCGAGCTGCTCGACCTGCGCCCCGCCGGCTCTGCGATTCGCATCGGCATGGGGACGGTCACGACTCCGGCGCGCGCCCGCGCAGCGGTCGCGGCGGGCAGCGAGTTCCTCGTCACGCCGAACGTCAGCGCCGCCGTCGCCGGCATTGCCCACGACAACGCGCTCTTCCTGTGCATGGGCGGCTTGACGCCTTCCGAGCTGGTGGCGGCCCACGAGCTCGGAGCCGACCTGCTCAAGGTCTATCCCCTGCCGCCGGTGGGCGGACCGGCCTACCTCGCGGTGGTCCGCCAACCGCTCGGCGACCTCGCCCCGATGCTCGCCGGCGGCGGCTTCGGAATCGAGGAGATCCCGGCCTATCGCGCCGCGGGCGCGGTGGCCTTCGGTATCGGCGCGCCGCTGCTGGCGCCCGACGAGGAAGCGACTTCCCGCAACATCCATCGCGCGCTCGCGCTGGCACGCGGCGGGCAATGAGAATCATGAACTCAAGGAAGGCCCAGACATGAGTGACGCGCGCGAAACGCGCTCGATGCAGGTCAGCTTCGACGCCACGCCGGAAATCTTCGCCACCGACTCGGCGGGGGCGTTCGCCTTCCAGATGACGGTCAACGGCCAGAAGATGCTCGACACCGCGGCCTACGACGAGATCCGTTTCGTCTTCTCCGCCTGGCACCCCTCCGGGCAGAAGGTCATCGACCTCGACCGCGCCTATCTCGAACTGCAGGGCTCGTTCGACCCCGAAGACGAGCACTGGATCAAGCTCGCCGAGATCGAGCCGGTCGTTGCGCCCTACGGTGCGGGGGACACTTTCGACGGCTGGATCGTGCTCCCGGTCATGGCCGGCAAGAGCGCCTACGCCCTGGTCGGCAACGGCTTCGAGCCGCGCTCCCGGTTGCAGATCCGCGCCATCGCCTACCTCGTCGCCTGACCCTTTCCGCTTCCGGCGACTGCCCCCACCGCCCATGCGACACCTCGACCTGCTCTCCCGCCTGGCACAGGCCAACACGACCAAGATCGTCCTGCTGGTGCTCGACGGCGTCGGCGACCTCGCCACGCCCGCACAGCCGCTGACCGCGCTGCAGAAGGCCCGGACGCCCCACCTCGACGCCCTGGCGGCGCGTTCGTCGCTCGGCCGGATCGTGCCCGTCGCCACCGGCATCACGCCCGGCAGCGGCCCCGGGCACCTGGCGCTGTTCGGCTACGACCCGCGCGAACCGCAGTTCGACATCGGGCGCGGCATCCTCGAGGCGCTGGGTCTCGGCCTCGACCTGCACCCGGGCGACGTCGCGGCGCGCGGCAACTTCGCCACCGCCAATGCCCAGGGCGAGCTCACCGACCGGCGCGCCGGCCGGATCCCGACCGCGGAATGCGTCCGCGTCTGCGAGAAGCTCAACTGCGCGCTGGAGGCCATCACCGACGCCAACGTGCGCGTCGTGCCGGGTGAGGCCCACCGGTTCGTGCTGCTGCTCTCCGGCGAGGGGCTCGCCGCGGCCATCGACGACACTGACCCGCAGCAGCTCGGTGTCGCGCCGCTCGCCGCCCGCGAGACCGCGCCGGCCGGAGCGCAGGCCGCGGCGCTCGTGCGCCGCGCGGTGGCGCTCATGGAGGGCGCGATCGGCGACGAGCCGAAAGCCAATCGGGTCCTGCTGCGCGGCTTCTCCCGGCTTCCGGATCTGCCGCAACTGCCGGAGCTCTACAAGTTGCGCTGTGGCGCTTTCGCCGGCTACCCGCTCTATCGCGGCGTCGCCTCGGCGTGCGGCATGGAGGTCGTCCCCTGCGGCAAGCGCCTGGGCGAGATTCTCGACCGGGTCGAGGAGCGCTGGCCGGATTTCGATCTCTTCTTCCTGCACGTCAAGCAGACCGACCAGGCCGGCGAGGACGGCAACATCGACGCCAAGGCGGCGGCGATCGAGGAGGTCGACGCTCTGCTGCCGCGCCTGCTGGCGCTCGGTCCCGACGTCGTCGCCGTGACCGGCGACCACTCGACCCCGGCGCCGATGGCAGCGCACAGCTTTCATCCCGTCCCGCTGCTCATGGCCTCGGCGGTGGCGTTCGTCGACGAAACGACCGCCTTCGACGAGCATCAGGCGATCCGCGGCCACCTGGGCACCTTTCCGTCGCGCGAACTGATGGGCCTGCTGCTCGCCCACGCCGGCAGGCTGGAAAAGTTCGGCGCCTGATGGCAGGGCCGGTCCGGTGTCCCTGACCAGCCTGCGCATCGAAGAGTCGATTCAGGTCGCAGCGGCGCCGGAGATCGTCTGGAGGTTCCTCGCCGATCCGCGCAGCTGGCAGCACTGGTGGCCCGGCTGCCGCGACGCCGAGACCGGGGACCGCAAGGTGCTCCACGACGGCTCGCTCCTCACCTTCGCCCTGCACCTCGGCTGGATGACGGTCAGGTTCTCTGCCCGGGTCGAGGTTGCGACGCCGGCGCGGACCCTGCTCTGGGTCGCCAGCGGAGCCGGCGTCACCGGGCGCCACGCCTTCCATCTCGACGCCA
>Ga0154020_10007512_pt1 | contig 12715 bp, 5 predicted proteins | sample Klosneuvirus_201_FD_109709 | JGI IMG/M metagenome (GOLD analysis project Ga0154020, IMG submission 109709) | Active sludge microbial communities from wastewater, Klosterneuburg, Austria - Klosneuvirus_20160825_MG | ecosystem: Engineered > WWTP > Aerobic digester > Activated sludge | place... | reverse complement strand
GGCGAAGCCCTTGCCGATCGCCGTCCGCAGCGCCGGCGCGGAGGCGACGCTCGGCTCGCTCACGCCGGCCTTCTTGCGCAGCTCGCGCAGGTCGGCGAACGACACGTCCTCGCGCTTGCCGGCGAGCAGCGCCCACGCGCGGTCCAGCTGGTCGATCGCCTTGTCGGCGCCGCCCTTGTCGGCGAGCTCCACCAGGCCGAGCGCGAGCGCCGCCTCGAGCGGGGTCTCGCTGGGGTCGAGGGCCGCGCCGGGCTGGGAGCTGCGGCACGAACGCGAGACCAGGTTGAGCTCGAGCCGCGACAGCCACATCGCGGCGCGGAAATACGGGGCGAGCTCCTTGTCGTAGTGCCCGCGCGGGAGGTAGGCGCCGAAGTCGACGGCCCGCTGCCGCCCGAACAGGGCGATCTCCGCGATGCCGTCGTGCTTCTTGATCCTGGCAAGGAGCTCGCGCGCCTCGGCGTCGGTGCCGAGCGTGCTGTGCACGTCGGCGTCGGTGAGGAGCGCGCGCGCCACGGTGAGGTAGAGGTCGGCCGCGCGCGCGACCTCCACGGGCCACCTGGGTGCGCTCTCGGCGAGCGCGCAGTGCATGGCCGTGAGCGCCTGCCCGAGGAGCGGCGCGAGCCGCTTGGCCTCGAAGGCCTCGATGAGCTTGTCGTTCGACGCGTAGACCGCGTGCAGGATCGCGTCCGACGAGACGTACACCGGGAGCTGGGACTGGTAGATCTCGTGGAAGGCCCACGAGTACGTGCTCGTGAAGGCCGGCTCGGTGACGACGAAGCCATTCTTGGCCAGCGCCGCCTTCTCGGTCTTGGAGAGGTGGAAGCGTCGGTCGACGAGGTCCTCGTATTGCAGCTTCTGCTTGCCGTCCCACGGCTTGGCCTTCACGAGAGGGCGTGGGGTCTTGTCGGCGAGGATCGCCTTCTCGGCCGCGGCGAGGTTGAGGTCCGCCATCTCGCACGTGAGCTTCGGATCGCTCGGCTCGGTGACGGTGTCCTCCGCGCTCGCCTCCTCGGGCACGGGGAACACGCCGATGGGGCCGCCGCAGCCCTCGGGCGCCACCACGACGAGCGGCGCCGACGACGCGCTCGCCAGCGGCTTCGGGCCCGCGACCTCGGGGTTCGGTGGCGGACCACACGCGACGAACGCGCCCACCCCGACGAGACCGAGCGCGAAGAGCGACCGTGAGCGCGAACCTCTGGTCATGAGCGTGGCCTCCTGGCCTGGGAGCGTACACCCGGGAAACGAAACGCAGCGGGCGCCGATTCCTAGACCGGCGCGGTCACCGGGAGCGCCTTCGCGCGGCCGCGGGGCAGGCGTGCCCGCAGGGTCGCGACCAGATCGTCGCGCGTACTCCGGTGCCGTGGATCGTCCCACAGGTTGCGGCGCTGCAGCGGGTCTTCGACCACGTCGTAGAGCTCGCCCTCCTCGCCGGTGTAGTGCGGGATCGCGCCGGGGCGCGCGATGGTCGCCTCGAGGATCGGGAAGCGGCCGCCCTCGTCCCTGGTGCTCGCGAGGTACGAGGTCACGAGCCAGCGGTCCTCGAACATCGTGCGCAGGTGCATGCCGACGTTGCGGAACTGGCTGTCCCACTCGGTGAGGACGAAGCGGCGCGCGGCGTCGCTCGAGGTCGGCAACGGCGTGCCCTCCATCCACGGGGGCACGGGCAGGCCGGCGATCGCGCAGAAGGTCGGCGCGAGATCGACGAGGCCCACCGGCTCGCGCACCACCGCGGGCGCGACCCCGGCGCTCGGGGCGGGGCGCCACACGAGCGGCACCTTGAGCAGGGCGTCCACGTGGTACGGACCCTTGAACAGCAAGCCGAAATCGCCCTGCAGCTCGCCGTGATCGCTGGTGAAGAACACGTCGGTGTCCTCGTCGAGGCCGCGCTCGCGGAGGAACGCGAGGAGCCGACCGACGGCCTCGTCGACCAGCTCGTTCTCCACGTGCACCAGCGCGTTGATCTCGCGCAGCTGGTCGTCCTGCAGCCGCGCCGGCACGAAGCGGGAGGAGCCGCCCTCGGGGTTGTGGAAGCGACCCTCGTACCAGTCGAGCCAGTGGCGGGGCTTGTCGGCGAGCACGCGGTAGAGCGCCTTGCCGGGGTGTCCCTCGGGCAGGGGGACGTCGCGCCACGGGACGCGCCGGTGCTCGCTCGCGGGCGGATCCCACGGGTGGTGCGGGTCGGGGAAGCTCACCCACAGGAAGAACGGCGCGCTCGGATCGTGCGCGCGCAGGAACCCCTCGGCGCGGTCGCGCACCCAGTCGGTGTGGTAGAGCCCGCGCGGGATCGGGTTCACCTTCACCTCGGGCGCGCCGGTCTCGCCGCCGCCGAGGCCGCTGAGCAGCCAGCCGAACCCGAGCAGCGCGCGCGGGTGCTCGTGCGCGAGGAAGCGCCCGTAGTGGGTGGTCGGGATCGGCGCGTGCACGGCGAGCTCCACGTGATCGAACCCGAGCCACGGGCCGGTCGAGTCCGCCGGCGCGAGCTGGTTCTGGGGGAACTCGCGGCGCAGATCGAACAGCGGCTCGAAGTGCGCCTTGCCGACGAGGCCCGTGTGGTAGCCGGCGTCGGAGAGCACGCGCATGATCGTGGGGCTGTCCTCGGGCAGCGCGACGCCGTTGCACACGACCCCGTGCGTGCGCGGGTACTGGCCCGTCGCCATCGTGGCGCGCGACGGCATGCACACCACGTTCTGCACGTGCGGCCGCGTGTAGTTGATCCCCCCGCGCGCGAGCCCGTCGACCGCCGGGGTCCGGGCGAGCGTGCCGCCGTTGCAGCCGAGCGCGTCCCACCGCTGCTGATCGGTGGTGACGAAGAGGATGTTGCGTCGTCGGGCCATGACCCCGATGCTAGGCCCGATGACCGGAAGAGCGCGCGGGATCCTGGCGAAGACCTTGCGCGTCCTCGGCGCGCTGCTCGCCCTGTTGCTGGTGGTCGTCGGCGTGGGTGTCGCGCTCACGTGGGCGCCCGATCGGCCGCTCGACGCGCTGGTCGCGCGGTGGGCGCCGCCGCCCTCGCAGTTCGTCGAAGTGAAGGGCATGAAGGTGCACCTGCGCGACGAGGGACCGCGCGACGACCCGGCGCCGATCGTGCTCTTGCACGGCACGAGCGCGAGCCTGCACACCTGGGAGGGCTGGGCCACGGCGCTCCGCCCGACCCGGCGGGTGATCCGCTTCGACCTGCCCGGATTCGGCCTCACGGGGCCGTCGCCCGACGGCGTGTACGCGATCGAGTCGTACGTGGCGTTCGTGGTCGCGGTGCTCGATCACCTCCACGTGCAGCGGTGCGTGATCGGTGGCAACTCGTTCGGTGGGCACGTGAGCCTGGCGGTCACGCTCGCGCACCCCGCGCGCGTCACGCGGCTGATCCTGGTGGACGCCGCGGGCTACCCCTCCGAGGTGAAGTCGATGCCGCTCGGGTTCCGGCTCGCCCGCACGCCCGTGCTCAACCGGCTCGCGTCGGTCTCGCTGCCGCGACGCCTCATCGAGTCGAGCCTGCGCAACGTGTACGGCGATCCCGCCAAGGTCACGCCCGAGCTCGTCGATCTCTACTTCGCGCTCGCGGTCCGCGCCGGCAATCGCAAGGCGCTGGTCGCGCGGTTCGAGCAGGCGCCGAGCGGGCCTCTCGCAGCGCGGTTCGGGGAGATCCGCGTGCCGACCCTCGTCCTCTGGGGTGGTCGCGATCGGCTCATCCCGCCGAGCCACGCCGCCCGCTTCGAGAAGGACATCGCGGGCAGCAAGGTGGTCGTGTTCGAGGACCTGGGCCACGTGCCCCAAGAAGAAGGCCCGGACCGCACGGTGTCGGCGGTCCAGGCCTTTCTCTCGTCGAACTGAGGTTGGTCAGTCGTCGTCGTCGTCGTCGTCGCCCGGCTTGCCCGAGGGAGCCGCCGACGGCGCGCCCGAAGCCGAACCCGAGGCCGAACCCGAAGCGGCGGGGTGCGGGTGGTGGCCGCCCATGCCCTTGTGGTGCTTGCCGCCAGGACCCATCGCCATGTTGGCGGCGAGCTTCTCGCGCTGCTCCGGCTTGAGGATCGGGAGGAGCTTGTCGAGGAAGGCCGAGTCCATGCCGCCGTGGGCCGCGCCCGGGCCCTTGCCCGTGAACAGCTCCTGCTTCTTGGCGTCGAAGCCCTCCTTCTCGAAGGCGGTGTTGACCGCCTCCATCTTCTTCTTCCAGGCCTCGGGGTCGTGCGCCTTGGCGTCTTCCTTCGGAAGGATCGCCTCGACCTTCTTGGCCTGGGCGTCGTCGAGCCCGAGCTCCTTGGTCATGTGGGCGACCTTCTCCTTCGGGTCGTGGCCCATCTTGCCGCCAGGGCCGCCCTTCGGACCCATCATCGGGCCCTTGCCCTCCTTGGCCTTGAGCGCCGCCACGAGCGCGGTGCGCTGCGGGGCCTTGAGGAGCACGTGCAGACCGTTGAGCGCGTCGAGCTCCTTGTCGCGGTGGGTGATCATCGCCTTCTCGGCGGCGGCCTTGAGCGGGTCGAGCTTGGCGGTCTCGATCTTGCCGGCCTTCACCTGCGTGACGAGCTCGTCGTGGTAGGCCTTCATCTCGGCCGGGGGCGCCGGATCCTCGAAGCCCTTCTCGATCTCGGCGAGCTTGGTCTTCTGGGCCTCGTCGAGGTCGGTGAGCTTCTTGGCGGCGTGGAAGTACATGCCGGCGAGGCCGAACCGGGCGCGCTTGTGCTTGGGGGCCGCGCTCGCCGAGGGAGCGGCGCTCGCGACGGTGCTCGCGCTGGCGCTGACGCTCGCGGTCGCCGAGGCGACGGTCGGCTTGGCCGACGAGGAAGCGCCGGCGGCGCCGCCCTCGGGCTTCTGATCACACCCGAGCGCGAGACCCGCGCCCACCAGCGAAACGAAAACGAGCTTCAATGCGTTCACTTCGAACCTCCAGGTAATCCAACAACTGCGTGCCAGCGCTTCACACGCCGACGTGGGTCGCGGATTGGGGCCGGACGCTCGCACGGTCGGTCGGGCTTGCCAAGAGGGCAGCGCAGTGAAGCAGGCGTGAACACACGGTCAGCGCAGCTGCACGACCTCGTCCTCGACCGCGAGTATTTCGTCCAGCTCCGCGAGTTCACGACGGAATGCCAGCTCGAGCGTCTGGCCCAGGGCGTGGCGGGCAGCGCTTTCGTCGTGCACGAACGCGCGCACGGCTTGCTCCATCGCATGCGTGGTCGCGAAGCGATCCTCGGGCGAGGGCGACAGCGCGCGCGCGACCACCTGCTCGAGGCCCGCGGGCTGCGGCGTGTCGAGGAGCGGGGCCGAACTGGCCATGGAGCGCTCCAGCTCACGGAGCGAGCCGCTCTCGCGGAGACGTCGACCCGACAGCAGCTCCCAGAGGATGACTCCCATCGCGTAGACGTCGACGCGACGGTCGGCGCGATCGCCCTCGTACTGCTCGGGCGCCATGTACGCGAGCGTGCCCTTGACCATGCCGGTCTGCGTCTGGTGCACGCTGACCTTGGCCTTGGCGACGCCGAAATCGAGCACCTTCACGCGCGGTGGGAGCAGATCGCTCGCGACGACGAACAGGTTCCGCGGCGTGACGTCGCGGTGCACCACCTCGAGCGGCGCGCCTTGCTCGTCGCAGAGCTCGTGCGCGTAGTGCAGACCGGCGAGCGCGTCGGCGACGGCCACGAGCCACGCCTCGCGCGGGACCCGCAGGTCGAGCTCGCGTGTGCGCTCCACGAGCGCCGAGAGCGTCTGCCCGCGCAGGTACTCCATCACGAGGAACGTGGCGCCCTTGTGCTGGGCGACGTCGTGCGTGCGCACCACGTTCGGGTGGTTCATGCGGCACGCGATCCGACCCTCGTCGTGCAGCATCGCGATCAGCGTCGCCTCGAAGGCGCGCTCGCCCCGCAGCCGCTTGACGACCGCGTGGTCGCGCGAGAGGCGGTCGCGCGCGAGGAACACCTCGGCCATGCCGCCCCGCCCGAGGAGCAACAGGAGATCGAAGTGACCGAGCGCGCCCTCGCCGGAGAGATCGGCGAGCGGGGGCTCGGGCTCGAGCTCGCGACGGAACGCGGAGGCGGCGAGCGCCTGGGCCACGAGATCGGCGAGTGACGCCGCGAACATCTGCTCGTCGATGGTGAACGACCGGCGCTCGCCGACGTGCTCGTGGCAGAGCACGCCCACGAGCTCGCCCTGCGCGCGGATCGGCGCGTCCAGCATGGAGGTGATGCCCAGCGGCTCGAGGTAGGCCTCGCGGAACTCGGCGGTGCGCGGGTCGTTGCGCGCGTCGTCGGCGGCGAGCACGCGGCTCTTGGTGAGCGCGTGGAAGTAGCGAGGGTGCTCGGTCGCGGCGAGCACGACCCCCGCGTGGTGCGCGCCGTCGAACAGGTTGGCGCAGCGCAGGCCGTCGGGCTCGACCCACCACACGCTCGCGCGGGCGATGCCGAGCTCACGGGCGGCGGCCTCGGTGATCGTGCGAAGCGCCGCGGGGAGGTCGCCGGTGCGCAGGGCCGGATCGGTGGCGAGCGCGACGAGCACCTCTTGCCAGCGCTCGTGCCGCTCCGCCGCCGCCCCCGACTGCATGCCGCCGAGGGTACGCGATCGAGGGTGGCGTCGCACCCGTCCTACTTCGAGCGTCGGCGACGCAGCCCCAGCAGACCGAGCGCGGCCGCGAAGGCCAGGAGCCGGCCGCTGGTGTCCCGGGTGCCTGGAGTCGCGCAACCGCAGCCGCCGTCTTCCGCGAGCGGCGCGGCCGCCACACAGGCCTTGACGGCGGTGTCGCAGGCCACCCCGGGGGCGCAGTCGTCGGAGGTCGCGCAGGACTTCAGGCAGTTGCCGTCCGTGCCGCAGCGGTAGGGAAGGCAGGAGCTCGAGACGCCGGTCTTGTCGATCGACGCGAGGCCGTCTTCGCTGCACTTCGACCCCTGGATGCAGGTGCCCGCCGCGCAGGTGAATCCGTCGGCGCAGTCCCCCTCGACGGTGCAACTCGACTTGCATCCGCTCGACGCGGTGGCGTCGCAAGCGAACGGCGTGCAAGGCTTCGGATCGGGCAGCGCGCAGCCGCCCTTCCCATCGCAGTTTCCGTGCTTCTGGAAGCGCTTGTCCGCGGTGCAGGTGTCGGCACCGCACGAGGTCGTGGCGCCGTTCTGGAACCCCGTGCACTTGTCGCGGGTCGCGCCGTCGCAGCTGCGCTTGGCGCAGTCGTCGGTGCTCAGGCTGTCGCAGGTTGCCCGCGAGCCTCGCGGGGCTCCCGTGGCGGGCGTGCACTTGCCTTCGCTCCCGGTGAGAGCGCAGGCCTCGCACTGCCCATCGCAGGGAGTGTCGCAGCACACGCCGTCGACGCAGCGACCGCTCGCGCACTCCTCGAGCTTGGTGCACGTCACCCCGTTGCGCTTGAGGCACGTGCCCGCGACGGTGCTGGGTGCAGCCGCACAAGCGCTGCCCTCGCCGCAACCCGCGACCGAGCAGCACACCCCATCGGCGCAGAAGCCGGACGCGCACTCGGAGAGGTCGGCGCACTTCTCGCCGAGCGGTTGCCTGCCGATGCAAGACCCGGCCTTGCAGAAGTTGCCCGTCGCGCAGTCGTCGTTCGTGGTGCAACTGGCGAGGCAGGCCGTCGGTCCGCAGTCGTAGGAGCCGCAGGTCTTGGACGCAGGCTTGCAGGCGCCGCCTCCGTCGCAGGTGCTCACGCCCTTCTCCACGCCGCCACTACAGGACGGCGTTCCGCACGCGGTCGTGGTGCTGGCGTTGACGCAGGACTTGGTCTCCACGCCGTTGCAGCGGAGGCCACACTTGGGGTCGGTCAGGGTTCCGCTGCACGCAGCGTGACCCGGCAGAGGCTGCCCGACGATGGGGATGCACTTGCCGACGGAGCCCACCTGGTTGCAGGCCTCGCAGGAGCCGTCGCACTTGCTGTCACAGCAGACGCCGTCGACGCAGGCCCCACTGGCGCAGTCGGTGGAGACCGCGCAGGCGGTGCCGTTCAGGCTCTGGCAGATGCCCTTGGTCGTGCCGGCCGAGCAGGACTTGCCGGCTCCGCAGGACGCGACGGCGCAGCACACGCCGTCCGTGCAGAAGCCGCTGGTGCAGGTCGACGAAGTGGTGCAGCTGGTGCCGAGACCCTCGATCGGGACGCACGCTCCGGCCTTGCAGTAGGACCCGGTGGCGCAGTCGGTGTTGGTGGTGCAGCTCGACTTGCAGCTGCTCGCTGCGCACGCGAAATAGCCGCACGACTTCGGCGTGTCGCTGCAGGAGCCCGAGCCGTTGCAGACCGAGATGTGGGTCTCGACGCCGCTGACGCAGGTCGCTGCGCCGCACGACTTGGAGCCGGTGGGGTAGCGGCACGCCACGGCATCGGTGCCGTTGCAGGTGGCCCCGCAGTCGCTGCCTGCGCCGGTGCCACCGCACGCCGGGCGCGTGCCGTGGGGGGACCCGGTCACGACGGTGCAGGTCCCGATCTTGCCGGTCGCGTCGCACGCCTGGCACTGCCCACCGCACGCGGCGTCGCAGCACACGCCGTCGACGCAGAAGCCCGAGCCGCACTCGCCGCTCGAGGCGCACGACGCGGCATTGGGCTTCGCGCACGTTCCCAGCGAGCCAATCACGTTGCAACGGGCGCCTCCCGAGCAGCTCGCGCTGCTGCAGCAGACACCATCCACGCAGTTGCCGCTCGCGCACTGGTCGGCGGTCGCGCAGGTGAGCCCGGCGCCGAGCTTGGGGGAACAGACGCCGGTGTTGCAGTAGTACCCACCGCCGCACTCCGTGCTCGTGGCGCAGGTCACCTTGCAGCCGGTCGCACCGCAGGTGAACGCCCCGCACGACTTGGTCGGCTGGTTGCACGTGCCGGCGCCGTTGCAGGTTCCAGCCGTGGTCTCGACGCCAGCGGTGCAGCTCGGTGTGCCGCAAGCGCTCGTGCCCGCGGGGGCGTAGGTGCACGACGCAGCGGTCGCGCCATCGCAGCGTGCGGCGCACGGACCCGTGCCGGTGCAGGCCGTTCGCGTACCGTGCGGAGCGCCGGTCACCGTCGTGCAGGTGCCCGGGACCACGTCGCAGGCCTGACACTGGCCCGTGCACCCCGAGTCGCAGCACACGCCGTCCACGCAGAAGCCGCTGCCGCAATCCGTACTCGCGGAGCAGGTCTGTCCCTTGTTCTTCTTGCAGGTCCCGAGCGAGCCGGCGTAGTTGCAGGCTCCACCTGCGCACGAGGCGCTCGAGCAACAGATGCCGTTGACGCACTGGCCGTTGGCACAATCTGTGGGTCCCGTGCAGCCGTTGCCGACCTTGCCCTTACAGAGTCCAGCGTTGCCTGCGAACGGTGTGATCGCTGCACACTGGTCGGATCCGCAGGTCGAGTACTTGCAGCAGACCGAGTCGGTGCAGAAGCCGGAGCTGCAGGTGCTCCCGCTGGTGCAGCCGGGTGTCCCGAGGGGGGACTTGCAGACCGCCGCGCCGTTGCACACGGTGCCGCCCGTACATCGGCCCCGAGGGTCGACGAGGTCGACCGCGACGTTCTTGCAGGCCCCAGGAGACGTGGGGTCCGCACACGTCTGGCAGGTGGGACAGTCGATCTCGCAGCACGTGCCTTCGATGCAGAACGGTGTCCCACCGGCTGGGGTGTCGCAGTCCGCGGCGCTCGAGCAGGAGCCTCCGCGAACGTAGAGCTCGTAGGCGTAGTCACGGAAGAAGCCCGAGTAGCCCGCCGCCTGGACGACGCGCCGTCGGCCCGCGTGGTAGGCGATCTTGGCGTCGTCGTTCGCGAGGCCGATTCCGCAGCTCGAGCCGCCGACCGAAGCGCCGCACAGCAGGGACCACTTCAGCGTCGTCGGGTCGAACTCCCAGGTATCGTCGGCGCTCCCGATGCCCGCTCCTTCGAAGCGGTATCCTCCGAACAAGATGAACCGCTTGCGGTTCGAGTCCCAGGTCAGTCCGGCGCCCGATCGCGGCAACGGACCAGGGCTGCACACGGCCGTGCCGGGCACGCTGCAGACGGGAGTCCAGGTCGAGGTCGTGGGATTGAACAGCCAGGTGTCTGCGAGCCGGCCGAGGGTGGGGTTCGAACCACCGAACAGGAGGATCCGGGTGTCGTTGCCGGCCATCGACGCGCCGACACGGGCGACCGGCCTGTTTCCCACCGCGGTCACCTTGGTGAAGGTGTTGGCGGGCGCCGTCGCTGGGAGGACCCAGAGCTCGGCGGCCGGCCTGCCGGAGCTGTCGTTGCCGTCCGTGAGGTGGCCGCTGGCGTTCTGCCCTCCGAGGATCACCAGGTGGGTGGAGGTCGACGCCATCGCATGCCCTGCACGCGCCGTGACGCCACAGGACGGGGAGCCGGGAATCCCGCAGAACGGGGCCCACCCGTTGCCATCACTCCAGGCCGACGCCGAGAGGTAGGTGGTACAGCCGCTCGTGCAACCTCCGAAGTACACGATGCCGGCGTAGGGCAGTCCACCGCTCGCCCACTGCGTGGCGGCGTGGTTCGTGGTCGGATTCACCACGGGGTCCGCCATGTCGACCCAGCTACCCGGTCCGGTGGGCAATCCGTCCCAGCGATAGGCCTCCGTGATCGCCGTGCCCGACTTGTTGCCGCCGAAGATCACCACGCCAGGTTTCCCCCCACCGGCGACGTAGGCGAGAGAGGCTCCATCGCGGCCTCCCCCTGGCACGCTCGCGATTCCCTGCCACAGCGGCACGGAGATCACCGGATCGACGAGGACGGGGTAGGTGAGTCCTTGTGCATCGAGAGTCAGCGACAGTCGGTCGCCGTCGACCGTCATGGGCACCGCCACGCGAACACCGCTGGCGTCGATGGCGAACGCGGGATCCACGCGCAGCGCTGCGTCGCCGCGCTTGTCGAGCCACTCGAGGGCCCCGCCGGGAAGGGGCTCCTTGCGCAGCGTCAGCTCGCTCCCGAGCGCCAGCGTGAGCTCGAAGCGACGCGGGGATTTCGAGTCGCGCAGCACGAAGAACAGCTCGCTGTGGCGTTCGCCGGACATGGCCACCACGTCGGTCGACGGCCAGACGTCGGGGTAGGCCACGCGACCCTGATCGACGACGCCCACACTGCCCTGGGCGCCGACCAGCGAGGCGCGCAGCGTCCAGCGTTCGACCCGCGCCGGGCTGAACCGGAAGGTCCCGGTCGCGTTCGCAGGGAGGTGCGCGCCGAGCTTGCTCCAGTCGTGGGCGTCGGGCTTGCGGAACGGCTCCGAGCCGAAGCCCGTAAGGTTCGGCTCCGTGACGGTGGCGAGCCCGTTCTCGCGCGGCAGCAGCGCCTTGTCGGTCTCCTTGGCCTTGCTCGCGAGCTGGACGGCGAGCTCGAGGGCCGCGCGTGCGCGCGCGGGGTTCGCCGTGAGCGGCGCGCTCTGCGCTGCGATCCCGCCGTCGACGGTCTGCTCGGGGCCGGAAGGCCCGCTGCACGCTGCGACGAGGACGCATCCGAATGCCCAGCGAGAGAGGCGGGGGGCTTTGCTCGACATGTCGCCGAGACTCCGCTTTCACCGGAACCCTTTCCAGTCCACCAACTGCTCAGAAGCTGCCCGACGGCCGTCGGATCTGCTCAGTTCTTGCTCACGGCTGGGCTTCGTGACGAGCCCAGAGGAGCTGGGCGAGCCGGTCCGTGGCTTCGGACAGGCGACGGCGGAAGGTACTGTACGCCATGCCGAGGGCTTCTGCCGCTCGCTCCTGGGACTTGGCGGGCTCGAGGTACGTGAGCCTGAGGACGCCATGGAATTCGTCACCGCGCGAGGCACCTTCGAGCTCGGCAATCTCGTCGCGAAGAATGGCGGCAAGGGCGCGCACGCGCTCCGTGCGCGTGGCGCGTGCCCCGCAGCGGAGACCGACCATGGGAAGGTCGATCAGGGGAGAGTCACCGAGTCGGGTCGGGTCGTGGAGCACGCGAAGTGCGACACGAACGGCCGGTGCGAAGGCTTCGTAGTCGACGGCTCGCTGTGGTGATTCGGCAGGCAAGCTGCCCGCGGCTCGTGCGAGGAGATTCGACACCCACTCGACCGCGTCTCGACCCCGGCGGTCCTGGAAGGCAGCCAGGTAGTGGCGCCCGCCGAGCTCGAAGGAACAGGTTGGCAGCAACCTCCCGCCCGTGAACTCGACTGTGCGCTCGAAGAAGTCCGTGATCCCGCCGTACATGAAGTAGAGCGCCAGGTTGCGTATGCGCAGGAGCGGCTCCGCGTTCGTCAGAAGCGCAGCGGCGAGATCCGGGCACGGCTCGTGGTATCCGAGAGCGGTCATGTACCAGCGCCCGTACAGGATCGGCGCTGAAGGAGTCTCGCCCATCAGTCGGACAATCTCGGGCCAGACGGCCTCGATGGCGGGATCGACGGTCCGCTCGGCTGGACTGGTCCGATCCAACCGGAGGTTGGCCGTGAATGCGATCGCTACCCCTCCCTCGCTTCGAACGACACGAAACGCATCTGGCTGCAGACGCCACCAGTGGTCGAACACTCGCGCGGCCTCGGCTCCTTCATGGCGAGCAACCATTGCACGCAACGTCTCGCCGTCCTTTGCCGAGACGGGGGTGATGACGACGTCGAGGTCAGGGGGCGGTGCGAGCACGGTACCGAGGTTCGGGATCTTCGTGGCCAGGAAGGCGAACTCCGCCATGGCCTCGGGAAATGCCTCCTCGGGGATGTCCGGCAAGCGTGCCGCCCAGTACTGCAAGGCACGCTGGAGGAGCTCGCGATCGAAGGCGGGCCTCCTCCAGGCGAGGTCGGTCGCGATGATCTCGCGGGGGAGGTCGTGGGGGAACAGACCGCGGGGCGTGGTC
>Ga0154020_10007511_pt1 | contig 12716 bp, 5 predicted proteins | sample Klosneuvirus_201_FD_109709 | JGI IMG/M metagenome (GOLD analysis project Ga0154020, IMG submission 109709) | Active sludge microbial communities from wastewater, Klosterneuburg, Austria - Klosneuvirus_20160825_MG | ecosystem: Engineered > WWTP > Aerobic digester > Activated sludge | place... | reverse complement strand
CCAGCGCTTGTTGCACGTCGGGCGCCATTGCCGACAATTTTCCGATTGACGATGAGTCAAGGGTGCGCAGATACTGCCGGGATGGCAGTTGAATTTCCCATCCTTTTTATGCCAAAAAATCACGCGAGACTCTTTCTGCCCGTCGCCGGCCTGATTATTGTTGGCACTCTGCTGTTTGCCTGGCTGGACTACAACGCCCACCGGCAGCAAAAACTGGCGGCTGCGACCGCCGAAGTCGGCCGCTACAACGTGGCGCTCTCACAACGACTGGATTCCGTCGTTCAGGATGTGTTGTTTCTTGCAGGCAGTGCGCAGCTGGTAGCCGCAATGGAGACGAACGATCCGCATGCGGTTCGCTACATCACCAATGAATGGAAGCGCTTTTCCGACGTCAGGCAGGTCTATGACCAGATCCGCTGGATCGATGACTCGGGCATGGAGCGAATCCGGGTCAACTGGAGTGAGAAGGGCGCATATGGAGTTTCCGCCGCGGAACTACAGAACAAAAAGGGACGCTATTACTTCGACGACGCGTTGCAGCGCGAGAAGGGGCACGTCAGTATTTCTCCGCTCGATCTGAACATCGAGCGCGACACGATCGAGCAACCCCTTAAACCGATGATTCGCGTCGGAACGCCGGTTTTCGACAGCCAAGGCGCCCGGCGCGGGGTGGTGATCATCAACTTTCGGGCCAAAGACATGCTCGATCTGCTCCATCAGGGACCGCTGCGGCTCTGGCTGGTCAACGACCAGGGTTACTGGTTGAAGGGAGAAACTCCGGAGGACGAGTGGGGGTTCATGCATGCCAGAGCGGATTTGTCCATGGCGAGCCGGTTTCCGGCGGCCTGGAACGCGATTCGCAATGGTGTGTCGGGCACTCATACCGACGATTCGGGACTTTGGTCTTTTGCCACCATTGACCCGGTATCCCATGCGAAACGGAAGCATGCGGCGCTCGGCGATTCCGAGCGGTTTGTTGTCGGCGCGTGGAAGCTGGTTCGATTTGAGCCGCAAAATACGCTGCGACAAGCGGTGATCGAGCGGCTTCCCGTCAATCTCGGCGCTGCCTTCGTCCTGCTTGTACTCGCATTTGTGATCACCCAAAGAACCGTTCGGGCCCAGGCGGCGGAGAAGCTTGCAAACGAGCGGATGCGCAACACCCAGTTCGCCATGGATCGGGTGGGCATCGGCATTGCCTGGAACGATAGCAGCAACGGCCGCTTTCTCTATGCCAACGTCGAAGCCTGCCGGCAACTCGGCTATTCGCTGCAATCGCTGCTCGCGCTGACTGTCTCGGACATCAATCCGGAGTTCAGTATCGCCGCCGTGCGGGACCTGGCGGCGCGCTTGCGGAGCTCGCGCGAACCGATGACACTGGAAACGCAGCATCGGCGCAAGGATGGTTCCCTTTTTCCGGTGGAGGTCCGGACCTATCTCCATGAGATGGGCGGGGAAGACATCTTCATTGTCTTCATGCATGACATCAGCGATCGCAAGCTGACCGAACATGCCCTGCATGAAGCCAAGACCGCCGCCGAGGCCGCCAACCGTGCCAAGAGTGCATTCCTTGCCACCATGAGTCACGAATTGCGCACCCCGATGAACGGCATCATGGGCATGACCGACCTTGCGCTGCGCCGCGCGACCGATGCAAAGCAGATCGATCATCTTGGCAAGGTCAAGACGGCGTCGGCGCATTTGTTGAGCCTCATCAACGATGTTCTCGATATCTCCAAGCTCGAAGCCGAGCGGCTGCAGCTCGAAGACACCGAGTTCAATGTTGACGGGATTTTGCAAAACCTCGGTCGCCAGTTCGATCACAAGGCGGCGGAAAAGGGCTTGAAACTCCTGATCGAACCGCAGGATGGTCTGGCGTTGAAGTGTTTCCGCGGTGATGCGGGGCGTCTGGAACAGATCCTCATCAATCTCACCGACAATGCCATCAAGTTTTCCGAGCGGGGAATCATTACCCTGCGCTGTCGCCTGATCGAGGACACCCCGCGCGACGTGCTGCTGCGTTGGGAAATTGCCGACCCGGGAATCGGAATCTCCCCTGAAGATCAGAAAAACCTGTTCACTCCGTTCGAACAGGCTGACAGCTCGATGACCCGCAAGTATGGCGGTTCCGGGTTGGGCCTGGCGATCAGCAGGGGTCTGGCGAGAATGATGAGAGGCGAGATTGGCGTCGAGAGTGTGGTGGGGCAGGGCAGCACGTTCTGGTTCACCGTGCGACTGGACAAGGCGACCAGCGGCGTCTGACGCCGAGCGGGCTTCATCGCCCGAGAGCCCGCCTTGCTGGCGACCGCCATTCCATCGACAGCGGGGCGGGCAACGCCGCGTCAGTCGAGCTGCAAGACCGATTCCGGCGCTTTGGTGTTCCGGGGTTCCTGCGACAACCAGCGGCGCAGCGTGGCTACGAGGACATCCGGCGCCACCGGCTTGGTCAGGAAGTCGTTCATCCCCGCAGCCAGGCAGGCTTGCCGATCTTCCGCGAACGCATTGGCGGTCATGGCGATGATCGGCATCAGGTGGCCCTGCGCACGCAGTTGCCTGGTCGCCTTGATGCCGTCGAGCATCGGCATCTGCATGTCCATCAGGATCAGGTCGTAGCGATTCGCGGCGGCAAGTCCAAGCGCCTGCATGCCATCTTCCGCCATGTCCAGCGTGCAGCCGGTTTCTTCCAGTTGCAATGCCACCACTTCGCGGTTCAAGGGTTCGTCGTCGGCGATGAGGAGCCGGAGCCTGCTGAAGTCGGCCGGAGTGTTCTGGTCCACGGTCGGCGCTGGCAGCGACGTCTGGCCGGCAATATAGCGCTGCAGCGCCTCACGCAGTCGAGGCAAGGTGAGCGGCTTGACCAGCGTTTCCGCAAAGCCGGAGGCGGCGGCCGTCGCCATGATTTGGCTGTCATCCGATCCCGTCACCAGCCAGACCACCGGCTGTCGGGCCAGCCGCTGGCCGCGGATGGCCTTCAAGGTCTGCTGTCCGTCCATTTCCGGCATCACCATGTCGAGCAGCACCAGGTCGATGGCCTGGCCGCGGGCATCCGCCTCGCTCAGTATTTGCAAGGCCTCGGCCCCTGAACCCACCGACCGGTTCTGCATGCCGAAATGGCTGAGGAGCTTGGAGTGCACCAGCCGCGTGGCCTGGTTGTCGTCGACGACGAGGGCGTGCCGGTCAGCCAGGCGGACAATCAAGTGATCCTTGTCGGTGCCACCCAGCAGGCTGAGGCGCACGGTCATCCAGAAGGTGCTGCCATCGCCCGGAATGCTGTCGACGCCGACATCGCCGCCCATCATCTGCGCCAGGCGCCGGGTGATCATCAGTCCGAGCCCGGAGCCGCCATAGCGGCGCGTGATCGAGTCGTCGGCCTGGCTGAACATCTGGAACAGCCGCGACTTCTGCTCCGGTGAAATGCCGATGCCGGTATCGCTGACCTCGAAGCGCATCAGCACGTCGCGCTCGGTCGTTTCGACGATGCTCGTGCGCAGGGTGATCTGGCCGCACTCGGTGAATTTCACGGCATTGCTCAAAAGGTTGAGCAGGGCCTGGCCCAGCCGCGTCGGGTCGCCGCCGAGCACGCCCAGAGCCGGCGCGGCATCGACGGTCAGTTCCAGCTTCTTGGCCTGGACCTGGGGCATGATCAGGGAGCTGATGCGCGCGATCACCTCGTCGAGGTCGAGGCGGACCTGCTCCAGCACCAGCTGGTCGGCCTCGATCCGGGAGATGTCGAGGATGTCGTTGATCACGCCGAGGAGGTGGTCCGCCGCGCCGGCCATCTTGTCCAGCTTGTCGATTGTCTCCGCGGCGGACTTGCGACGCAAGACGTGGATCATGCCGATGATGGCGTTCATCGGCGTGCGGATCTCGTGACTCATGTTGGCGAGGAAGCGGCTCTTGGCCTGGCTGGCGGCCTCGGCGGCGGCGGCACGTTCCTCCAGTTGGTCGTTCAGTGCCGTGATCTGGCTGGCGCGCTCCGCCACCAGTTCCTCCAGGTGGTGGCGATGCCGCTCGATTTCGTCGGCGAGCTGCTTTTTCTCGGTGATGTCCTCCTTGATCGACAGGTAATGGGTGACGCGCCCGTCCGCGGCGCGGATCGGCGTGTAGGAGTTCCATTCGACGTAGATCTCGCCGTTCTTGCGCCGGTTGGTGAATTCACCCTGCCACTGCCGGCCGTTGATCAGCGCATCCCACAGCGCGACATAGGTTGTCTTCGGCGTCCGTCCCGACTGCAGCAAGCGCGGATTTCTCCCGAGCACCTCCTCGGCCGCGTAGCCGCTGCTGCGGCAGAACTCGGCATTGACGAACTCGATCTCGGCGTTGGTATTGGTGATGACGATGCTGTGCGGGCTCTGCTCCACGGCCAGCGCCAGCTTGCGCATCTGCTCCTCGGCCTGCTTGCGTGCCGTGATGTCGCGATTGGCGCCGCTGCGGCCGATGAACTTGCCGGCGCTGTCGTGCATCGGCCGGCAATGGTGTTCGATCCAGCGCTCGCTGCCGTCGCGATGGCGGATGCGGAAGTCCTCGCGGTGCTCGCCGCGGTGCTCGGCGTCCACGCGGTGGCTGAAGTACCGGTCGTGATCGTCCGGGTGGATCACCATCCGTATCAGTTCGGGCAGGGCGATGAACTGCTCCGGCGAGTAGCCGCAGATCTCCTGGCAGGCGGGCGAGATGTAGCGGTAGCGCAGGTCGGCATCGGTGACGAATACCCAGTCCGTGGTGTTGTCGGCAAGCAGCCGGAACATGTCTTCCGCGGCCTCCAGCGCGTGCTCGGCACGGCGGTAGGCGCTGATGTCGACGTAGGCCAGGACCAGGCCGGCAACCTGCTTGTTCACATCCCGATAGATGTTGATGCGGCGCAGGTAGGTGTGCTCCTTGCTCCATTCGATCCGGCGTTCGCCCGGCTGCTGGGTGGCGAGTGCCGCCGCCAGGTCGGGAAACAGTGTCTCGTCGGGCTCGAGGGTCGTGAAGTGCCGCAGGTCGCGACCGAGATCCTGCGGCAGGAGGGGGAAGATTTCGCGGGCTTTCGGCGTGAACAGGCGGATCGCGTAGTCGTTGTCGAGAAACACCGTCGCCAGATCGGTGGACAGGATCAGGTTGTTCAGGTTGCCGGAGACGGTATTGAGTTCCTGGATCTTCAGTTCGTGTTCGGCGTTGACGCTGTAGAGCTCCTCGTTGACCGAATGCAGTTCCTCGTTGGTGCTTTGCAGTTCCTCGTTCGAGGCCAGCAGTTCCTCGTTGGTGGCCTGCAATTCCTCGTTGCTGGTTTCCAGTTCCTCGACCGTGCTTTGCAGCGATTCGCGGGTCTGCTGCAGCTCGCGTTCCAGTTGCCCGAGTTGCGAACTGGCCAGGCGGTCGAAACGGAAGTCCTCCGGTAGCGGGGTGGGCTCGATCTCGGCCTTGCGTTCCAACTGCACCATGAAGAACGTGGCGTTGGCGTTGCTGTCGATGATGGGCGCCACGCTGACCTGCAGCTCGCAGGCCTCCTCTCCGGCGTGATGCTGGATGCCGCGATAGACGATCACTTCCTTCTTCTGCTGGGCGCTGCGCAGCGCCGTCATCAGGGCGATGCGAAGGTTGCCGCCGGCCATCGCGGCAATCTCCGTGCTTGCCCGGCCGGTGGCCAGGCGCAGGTAGCGGCCGGCATCGCCGAAGACGTGCATGATCTCGAAGCGGTCGTTGACCAGCACGCCGGTGGGAATGTAGCGCGCCAGGAGCTGGTCGTAGATGCGCGCCATGCGTCCGTCGTTGAGCGACTTGCCGCGCGTCTGCCGCCCGGAGCCGTAGAGCAGGGGCGCGCGCAGGCCGTTGGCGAGGCGGCTGTCGCGAATCTTGGAGAAGACCTTCCAGTGGCGGTCCTCGGTGCGGAACTCGCCGGCCAGGTCGCCCAGCCCCTCGCTGGCGCCGAGCATCAGGAAACCATCGGGCTTGAGCGAGAAGTGAAACGAGGCGATGGCCCGTTCCTGGGCCGCGGGCTGAAAATAGATCAGCAGGTTGCGGCAGGTCACGAGGTCAATGCGGGTGAACGGCGGGTCGCGCAGCAGGTTGTGCTCGGAAAAAATCAGCGCCTTGCGCAGGTTGGCCGTGACCTTGAAGACGCCGCCCGCCTGCTCCGTGAAGTATTTTTCGCGCAGCTCGGGCGGCATGTCGGAAAAGCTGCTCTCTGGGTATTCGCCCTCGCTGGCCTGCAGCAGTGATTCCTGGTGCAGGTCGGTGGCGAGGATCTTGATGCCCGGCGCGATACCCCGCTCCTCGAAGGCTTCGAGGAACAGGATGGCGAGCGAATAGGCCTCCTCGCCGGTGGAGCAGCCGCACACCCAGATGCGGACCTCTTCCCCGTGCTCCCGGCGCGTCATGATGCGCGGCACGATGTCGGTGCGCAGCACGTCGAAGGCTTCCGGATCGCGGAAGAATCGCGTCACGCCGATCAGCAGGTCCTTGTACAGCAGGTTCAGCTCGGCGGCGTCCTGCTGCACGCGGCGCCCGTATTCCTCGATGCTGATGTGGTCCGGATGCAGCGTCACCCGGCGCTCGATGCGGCGGGTGATGGTCTGCGGCTTGTAGAAGTTGAAGTCGATGTCGTAGACCGTGTGCAGACGGTCGAAGATGGCCGGGATGCCTTCCTCGGGTTCGGTTGGCTCGGCCGCGACTCCGGTGCAGGCGGTCTTTCCGCTCCGGTCACCGGCATAGATGGCCAGCTCGGCGGGCATTTCTTCCGGCGCCAGCACGCCATCCACGCAGCCGGTGGCGATCGCACTGCGCGGCATGCCGTCGAAGCGCGAGCTGTCTTCGCTTTGCACCAGCACCAGGCCGCCGGCGTCGCGCACGTCCATGATGCCGGCGCTGCCGTCCGAGCCGGTGCCGGAGAGCACGATGGCGATGGCCTTCTCGCCCCAGGCGCTGGCCAGCGAACGGAAGAAGGAATTGATCGGCAGGCTCAGCACCTTTTCGCCGCTGCGGTCGGTGCTGATCAGCTCGTCGCCCTCGATCACCATGTCCTTCTTCGGTGGCAGCAGGTAGATCGTGTTGGGGCGGATGCGCTCGCGCTCGGCGACCGGGATCGCCGGCATGCGGGTGAAGCGTTCCAGCAACTCGTCCATCAGGCTCTTGAAGTCCGGCGACAGGTGCTGGATGACGACGAAGGCCATGCCCGAGTCGACCGGCATGGCGCGGAAAAAGCGCTCCAGCGCCTCCAGCCCGCCGGCCGACGCGCCGATGCCGACGACGTGGCTGGGGCGGGGCAGATCTGATTCCGGTCGGGCGATGGAATCCTCCGCGCCGGCTTCGGGCGGGTTGTCGCTGTCGTTCGTCATGCCGTATCCCTGATGCAATCGTGTTGTTATTGGACTGGGGCGCCGTCTTGCCAGCGCCGACTTTGCGTGCCTTGCGGCCAAGTGGCGATTGCGGCGGAAATCCTATTTGAATTGCCCCCTGCGCGCCATCGGCATTGTTACTTAGGTGGTGACACGTAATCCGGAATCCGGATGCCGCCAATCGGTGCGGAGAAGTCAAACCATGCGGCTTGCGTGGTCCATGAACTTGCATTTTCTAAAGTCAGACTTTAGTAGTTTCATATATCTCCCCGGCATCCCAGGCGCCTGGCGTCAAGCGAATCCGCGACCTGCGGATGCGGTGGAACCGTGGGCAGCGGTTGTCCGAAACGATGATTGTTGTGGATGCCCCGTTGCTTGCCCTTGGCTGGGTCATGGTCATGGTGCGTAGTCGACGCCATCCCGTCGCGATGCACTCAATCCTGAGCCGCACGGGAAAGCCACGCCAGCAGCCGCTCGTACAACTTTTCAGGCGCTACCGGCTTGGCGATGTGATCGTTCATGCCGGCGTCGAGACAGGCTTGCCGGTCCTCGTCGAAGGCGTTCGCGGTCATGGCGAGAATCGGTGTGGTTTGGTTGGGCGCATCCGCGCCCAGGTTACGGATGGCCCGGGCGGCCTCGATGCCGCCCATTACCGGCATCTGCATGTCCATCAGGATCAGGGCGTAGGCGGTGTGCCGCGCCCGTTCGATCGCCTGCTGGCCATTCTCGGCCAGATCGACGACAAGCCCCGCATCCTCCAGCAATCCGCGCGACACTTCCTGCGCGATCGGTTCGTCTTCCGCCAGCAGGATGCGCGCGCCGGCAAACGCCGTTTGCAGGCGCCGTTCTGCCGTCGGGCCCGAAAAAGTCGGCGCTGGCGGGACGGCGCCTTGTTCCCGTTTCCCGAGGGGAACGACGAACCAGAAGGTGCTGCCGGCCCCCGGCGTGCTCTCGACGCCGATTGCGCCGCCCATCAGTTCGACCAGCCGCCTGCTGATCGCCAGCCCGAGTCCGGTGCCGCCGTATTTTCGCGTCATGCTGTTGTCGGCCTGCTCGAAGGACTGGAACAGTCGCGCCTGCGCCTCGGGGTCGATGCCGATGCCGGTATCGCTGACTTCGAAGCGCACTTGCACCGCATCGGCGGTTTCGCCGACCAAGCGGGCGCGCAGGGTGACGCCGCCCTGCCGGGTGAATTTGATGGCATTGCCGACGAGGTTGAACAGAATCTGGCCCAGCCGCAGCGGATCGCCCCGCAGGAGCAGGCGCGCCAGTTCGGCAGGAATGTCGGTTTCCAGGCGCAAGCCTTGTTCGGCCGCTTTGTGCCCGAGCACGCCGGTGAGATTGCCGACGATATCGGCGAGCTGCAGGGGCGCGTCTTCCAGCACCATGCGCTCGGCCTCGATCTTCGAGAGATCGAGGATGCCGTTGATCACGCCGAGCAGGTGATCGGCCCCACCCCTGGCCTTGGCCAGGCTCTCCAGCCCCTTGGGGTCGGCCATGCGCCGCCGCGCGATGTCGATCATGCCCAGCACGCCGTTCATCGGCGTGCGGAGTTCATGGCTCATGTTGGCGAGGAAGGCGCTCTTGGCGCGATTGGCGGCTTCGGCGGCCACCTTGGCCTCGGTGAGCTCCGCTGTGCGTTCCTGCACCAGTTCCTCCAGATGTTCGCGATGCTGCCTGAGTTCGACATCTGCCTCCCTGCGGGCTGTGATATCGGTGCCGACCCCGACCATCGCCACCGGTCGGTCGTCCTTGTCCTTGATCAGGGTGGTGCGCAAATCCAGCAGGATGTGGCCGCCATTCGAGAGGGGATTGACGACCGCGCCTTGCCAGTGCCCTTGCCGCAAGGTCGCTGCGGCAATTTCGTCTTGCGTGGCATCCGCGGCCGGCCCATCGCCAAAGCTGGAGTGATGCTGTCCGGTATGGTCGGACTGGAGCGCCTGTCTCTGTGCCTGGTTGACGTAGGTAACGATGCCGTCGAGATCGGTGATCGTCACATGGTCCTGGATCTGGTCGAGCACCAGCGCGTGGAGCTCCAGCGCCTGCCGCTGCGCATCCTGTTCGGTGATGTCGCGCGAAATGCCGATCAGCGCCGGCTGGCCGTTCCAGCTGCCGCGCACGATGCGCGTATCGACCATGATGCGGCTGCCGTCGGCCTTTTCGATGGGCAGGGGGCAGTGCCTGCGCTGGCCGGCGAGCATCTCGCCGACGATGCGCATCGCCTCGTCGCGCACCTCGACGGGATGCACCGTTGCGACCGGCTGGCCGATCAGTCGCTGCCCGTAGCCCAGCCCCTCCTCGACCGCACGGTTGCAGTGAATGATGTTGCCCTGAATGTCCAGCACGAACAGATAGTCGTCCAGCGCGTCGAGCAGATGCTCGAGGTTGTCGCGCTGGTGCCGGGTTTCCTCGGCATCCAGATGGTGTTGCAACGCCAGCCCGAATTGCCGCGCCAGGGTTTGCATGCCGGCCAGGGCCACCGGTTCGATCTGATCGGGATGCTTGCTTGCCAGGTTCAGGCAGGCGATCGACCGGCCATCGCGCAGGATGGGCAGCACGACGAGACTCTGGATACCCTCGGCGGCGACGGCCGGCAATTCAAGCAGCTCCGGATCGGTGCAGGCCGGACACCGGCGCCTGCAGGCGAACTGAAGCTCGCCGCGCTCCACCACCTGCGCCTGCAAGGATTCCGCGGCATGATGCCCGCTCGCCGCGACGAAGTCGGCGGACAGGCCGTGATGGCGGATCAGCCGGTAGCCGCCGTCGGCTTCGCGCAGATACAGGCCGCCGCCGTCCAGATCGGGCATGGCCAGTGCCGTGGCGAGAATGCCGTCATAGAGCGTCTCGCGGTCGCGCGCCTCGCTGGCCAGCCGCGCAAAGTCGCCTTGCAGGCGCAGCAGTTCCTCGTGGCGGGTTTGCGTCATGATTGCGCTCGATTCTGTTGCAGGGCTCTTCATTGTCTGTCCAGGGTTGCAAGTTATTCCAGGTGAGGGGAGTCATGACGACGCTGCCGGTTCATCGACAAACCAGGGATCCAACACCTGATCCTTGTGAATGATGAAGACAATTCGCGCTCTTCCTTATGTGTTGCGACCCATGCGGTTTTCGGCAAGGGACGGGCTCAATTCGGCCAGCAGCACTGGCCGGACAAGCCCTGCTTTTTCATAACGCTGCAGCCAGGCCTGCAGCGACGGCGCATCGAGCTTGAGCAGCAGCCGGGAACGATGGGCTTCCACGGTGCGTTCGCTCAATTGCAGCGCCGCCGCAATGGCGGGGTTTTGCAGTCCGTCGAGGGCATGCGCCAGCACCTGTCGCTCGCGGCCGGTCAGGCGGCGCATGCCGTTGCGGACCTCCATCTGTAACGCGGCGAGGCGGCAGCGTTCCATCTCGCTTTGCCATATCTGCTCGATGCGCTCCAGCAGCCGGCGACCATCGACCGGCTTGACGAGAAAATCGCTGGCACCCAGACGCATCGCCTCGACGGCGTCCGGCAGCTCGCCATGCCCGGTGAGGAAGATGAGCGGCAGCGCGCAGTGCCGCTCGACCAGCCGGCGTTGCAGCTCGAAGCCGCTCCAGCCGGGCATGCGGACGTCGACGATCAGGCAGCCGGCCAGCTCGTCGAGCCGCTCTGCCATCGCCTGCCAGAAGGCTTCGGCGCTGGCATGACACTGGACCGGGTAGCCGGCGGTTTCGAGCAGGATGAGCAGGCCGTTGCGCACGTCCGCATCGTCATCGACGATTTGCACCTGCGGCAACATCAGGCGCTCTCCGCCGGCTGCACGCGCGGCAGTTGCAGGCAGAAACGCGCACCACCGCCGTTTGCCGGCTCATGCCACAGGCGGCCGCCGAGCGGCTCGACCAGCGCGCGGCCGATCGCCAGCCCCATGCCGGTCCCACCCGGCTTCTTGCTGGCGAAGGGGTGAAACAGGTCGAAGCGACTCGTGGGATCGACGCCGGGGCCGTTGTCGGTCACGGTGATCACCGCCACCGCGTCGCTGCAGTGCGCTTCGATGACGATGTGGCCAGGGGTGTTTTGGCCCCGACACGCCTCGATGGCATTGCGCACGAGATTGAGCAGCACCTTTTCGAGCTGCGTCGCGTCGCCCGCGACCCACACGGGTTCCGGCGGCAGATGAACATCCACGTTGCCCTTGAAAGACAGGGCGGCCCGGGTCTGCGCCATCACCTCGTCTACCAGGTGGTCCAGGCGGGCGATGCCGCCGAGTGCGGCCGGCTGGCGCAGCACGCCGATCAACTCGCCCAGCACGCTGCCGGCGCGCCGGGCGGCGCCGACCATGCCCGCGATGGTCTGCCGCAGCCGCGGCGGCAGCTCCGGCGACTGGATGGCCTGGCGTTCCGCCGCTTCGCCCAGGGTGGTGAGGGCATTGAGCGGCTGGTTCAGCTCGTGGGCGATACCGGCCACGGTCTGGTAGGCCACCTGCAGCGCCAGTGCCTGCTCGGCCGCCTCGCGCTGCTGGCGCAACAGCGCGTCGGCCTGCTTGCGCGGCGTAGCGTCGGTCATGATGATGTGCATGGCCCTTCCGCCCCGATATTCGATGGGCACGGAGACCCCTTCGACCGGCAGGCGCGTGCCGTCGAGACACTGGATTTCCAGTTCGGCCACCGGATTCTCTTCGCCGCGCAGCATCGCGCGTTCGATGCGCTGGCGGATAAGCGGATGGCATTCCGGGCTCGACAGCGACCAGATATCCCGCCCGAGCAGTTCCTGCTCGGACCCCGCACGAAACAGTTTCACGCAGGCCGGGTTGGCCATCGCCACGCGCTGGTCAACGTAGATCAGCATCGCCACCGGCGCTGATTCGACCACGGTTCGGTAGCGCGCCTCGCTTTCCTGCAGGGCCAGTTCGGCCTGCTTGCGGGCGGTGATGTCCATCTGCGTGCCGGCAATCCTGACCGCCTCGCCGTGCTCATCGACTTTGAGAACCCGCCCGCTGTCCAGCAGCCAGACCCAGCCGCCGTTCTTGTGGCGCAGGCGATACTCGTTGTTCACATACCGGATGGGCGAAGCGAGGACATGATCGTAAGTCGTCTTGATGCGCGGAAAATCTTCAGGGTGGACGCGCGTCATCCACTCGGCTACCGACATTTCAAGCTCCCCCGGGGCATAGCCCAGGATGTCGAGGTAACGCGCATTGACATTGACGCCGCCGGTCTGCAAGTCGGCATCGTAGGTGCCGAGGTTGGCGCCGAGCAAGGCCATGTCGAGCTGTTCTTGAAGCTGCTTGCGCTGGGTGATGTCCCTGAAACAGGCATAAGCCCCGACCATTTCCCCATCGACCTGCAAGGGATTGGCATGAATCCGCAGCCAGCGCAGATCGCCATTGGTTCGACGCTTCACTCCCATCACCGCATTCCTGACCGGAGCGCCCCCGGCAAGGCAGATTG
>Ga0154020_10007510_pt1 | contig 12716 bp, 10 predicted proteins | sample Klosneuvirus_201_FD_109709 | JGI IMG/M metagenome (GOLD analysis project Ga0154020, IMG submission 109709) | Active sludge microbial communities from wastewater, Klosterneuburg, Austria - Klosneuvirus_20160825_MG | ecosystem: Engineered > WWTP > Aerobic digester > Activated sludge | place... | reverse complement strand
TATGTCTAGTTTAAATTTATGTTGTTTGATTCGTGATACTAATTTCGCTTTCCATAGTTTAAAATATTGAGTAATTTTGCCACTATGCTATCATTTTATCCTGAGAAAACATTACAAAAACTTGATTTCCCATTTATTATTCAAGAATTAATGAATCGTTGTAGTGGTTCCTTAGGTAGAAATTTAGTCGAAAAACAATATTTTATCACAGATGTTGAGGTGTTAAAAGAGGCACTTTTTTATACACGTGAGATGAAAGATATTCTTGAAAATGATGTCGCATTACCTCATAGTGGATTTAATGAGTTATCATTTTTAGATAAATTAAAAATTGACAACTATTATTTAGAAATCAATGAGTTGATTGAACTTTATTTTTCATTAACCTCTATTGCAGATGTTTTTCGATATTTTTCACCAAAAGCAAGGCAGCAACTATATCCATGTTTATACAATAAGGTAAGTGCTTTTTTCTTTGATGTAGAAATTATTATTTCCATTGCGAAAATTATTGATGTTGATAAGGAAGAAATTAAAGATAATGCTACACCTGCATTATCTAAAATTCGAAAACAAATCCAATATAAAAACCAAGAAATTAGTGCTGCTTTCCGTCGTGCTTTAGCTCATTATAAATTACAAAATTGTTTAGCTGAAACCGAAGAAACCATCCGCGATGGACGACGTGTTTTGTCGGTAAAAGCAGAATATAAACGTTCCATTAAAGGGTTAATAGTGGATGAAAGCGATTCAGGAAACATTACCTACATCGAGCCAAATGAAACTATTTTCTTGAATAATGAATTAACCGATTTGTTTTTTGAAGAACGACGTGAGTTGATAAAAATTTTAAGAGAAATTACAGCTGTAATTCAACCTCATCGAGAAAATATTTCTTTATTACAACTGTTAATGGGTGAAATAGATTTTATTAGAGCCAAAGCTTATTTTGCCATGTATTTTAATTGCTCTTTGCCACAAATATCTTTGGAACCACAAATCTATTTGCGAGAATTTGTACATCCTGTTTTATATCATTATCATAAAAAACAACATAAACCCATTATTGATAATACTATTTTATTAGATGAAAAAAACAGAATTATTTTAATTTCCGGACCCAATGCCGGCGGAAAATCTATTGTGTTAAAATCAGTTGGATTAATACAATTGATGTTTCAATTCGGCATGTTAATTCCAGCGAAAGAAACTTCTTCATTGTGTGTTTTTCAACACTTATTTGTTGATATAGGAGACGAGCAATCTATAGAAAATGATTTGAGCACGTACAGCTCTCATTTGTCAAATATGAATTTTTTTTTAAAAAATGCAAATGAGAAAACCTTAATATTAATTGATGAAATGGGCATGGGAACCGATCCTGCTTTAGGTGGACCAATGGCTGAAGCTATCGTAGAGCAATTGCATAAAGAAAAAGTTTTTGGAGTAATCACTACTCATTTCAATAATCTAAAAATATTTGCAGCAAATACTGATAATATGCTGAGTGGTGCTATGTCTTTTGATACGAAACAATTGAAACCATTATACCAATTGCAAATGGGACAACCAGGTAGCTCGTTTACATTTGAAATTGCTAAAAAAAGTGGATTACATGAACAAATAATTAAAAACGCAACGTCTAAAATTGGTGGCAATAAAAAAGCGTTGGATGATGTGTTGACAGATATCCAAACTGAAAAACAATTTATAAAAGGATTACGTAAAAATGTGCAAGCAAAAGAATCGCAATTACAAGACTTAACAAAAAGCTATGAACAATTAAATATTGATTTAGACAAAGAAAAACGAAAATTATTGAAACAATACGAAGCTCGATTATTAGATAGATTTAATGCTGAAAGCAGAAATTTAGAAAATGAAATGCGCACTTGGAAAGAACAGAAAAACAATAAAGAAAAGTTTTTAGATGTTCGAAATTTTATTGATGTTCATAGAGAAAATATTGAAATTAAATTATCGGAAGAACGAACAAATTCAAAACCAGTTTCGAACAGAATTTTTAAAATAGGAGATACCGTAAAATTAGAAGATAGCTCTCAAATAGGTAAAGTTTTAGATGTTAAAAATGGAATTGCTACAGTTACTTTCGGGTTTATTCAAAGCAAGATGAAATTAAATAAGCTTATTTTAGTTCAAGATAATAAGCCTAAAATAGAAACAAAAATTAATTCATATACATCTAAAATGATAATTGAAAAAAGCGAATTTGATCAGCAATTGGATTTGCGAGGCATGCTTAAAGAGGAAGCAATTATTGCATTAGATATCTTTATGGATAAAGCAATTATGTACGGAATGCATCAAATTAAAATTATTCATGGTCGTGGAACTGGTGCTTTAAAACAAGCCGTACAATCTTTTTTAAAATCATACCCACATGTGAAAAACTATAAATTTGAAATTGAACAATTTGGTGGCGATGGCATTACGCTAGTAGAATTAAAGTAAGTTGAAAACTTACTTTATGCAATTCCTCTATCGGTCGGTTTCCCACCACCCGAAATACAAAACGGTGGCGTTAGTTGTTGGATAAAATCCAACAACGGCGAGGTTGGTACTTGAGGACACGAGCCGATAGTAAAAAAAATGTACGTGTCTCTGTCATCTCGATTCCGATACAATCACAAACTCGCGCAAGTATGCAGCATAGTTTTGTGCGGCTGCGTACTTGTGCGTTGGTTGAAACAAAATAGTTAAACAGTATTCAGCATTGTACAAACTCGAGCAAGTATGCAGCATAGTTTTGTGCGGCTGCGTACTTGTGCGTTGAAAAAAATAGTTAAACAGTATTCAGCATTGGTACAAACTCGCGCAAGTATGCAGCATAGTTTTGTGCGGCTGCGTACTTGTGCGTTGAAATAAAATAGTTAAACAGTATTTAGCATTGGTACAAACTCGCGCAAGTATGCAGCATAGTTTTGTGCGGCTGCGTACTTGTGCGTTGAAACAAAATAGTTAAACAGTATTCAGCATTGGTACAAACTCGCGCAAGTATGCAGCATAGTTTTGTGCGGCTGCGTACTTGTGCGTTGAAATAAAATAGTTAAACAGTATTCAGCATTGGTACAAACTCGCGCAAGTATGCAGCATAGTTTTGTGCGGCTGCGTACTTGTGCGTTGAAATAAAATAGTTAAACAGTATTTAGCATTGGTACTATTTGTATAATATCTAAAAAACCTTTTTGTCCTGTATGATATTGTCTTGCACTGCTATACAACCAATCTTCTGCTTTCTCTACAAATCCAGCTTCCACAGGGTTGTCGTGCAAATAATCTAACTTCTGATGCATCATCTTTTCAGTACTTAATTCAATTGGATGATTATCTTGTTGCCACAACTGAAAATTTCTATTATTACTGTTCTGTTTTCCTGCATCGAGCATCATTTGCAATATCCATTCTCGCCTACTTTCTCTTGCATTGTTTTGTATTATTTTTTTTAATTCTTCTGAAGTATGTCTTTTCAAATCACGCATAATGTTTGCCATTAAATTGCCTCTGCTTCCAATTATTAAATGTACATGGCTCGTCATTATACAATAAGCATATACATCTAAATCTTTATGTTGCTGACAATATTGTATGCTCTTTATGAGTACTTCTTTATACTCGTTTCGTATAAACAAATCTATCCAGTTTATTACCGAAAAACTTACAAAATAAAGTTCTTCATTGTTTGTAAACTTATACTTTCTACTCATGTCTAATATTCTATAATTTAAAAGTAGAAAATTATACTATTACATAATAAATAAAACACTTTATTTATTTTCAAAAAACTTTTTATCTTACTTCCGCACAAGTACGCCACGCTTATTGCTTAGCCGCATACTTGCGCTAGTTGGGGTATTTGTGGTATGCGGTCATAGACCGCCAGTATCCTTAGACACAGGTCGTCCTTCGGAAGACCTGCGCCAAATGGAAACTTTAATAATCATCTACATTATATTCCCAAACGATAGTCATATAATATGAATTATCTTCTATATATTCTCCTGAAACACCTATTGCTATTATTTCCCCTTTTGCAAATGTAAAAACGGAGCTATTATTGTCATACCAAGCTAAAGATTCGTTTTCATTCAAACTAAACCTGCCTCTGTTTGGAGATGCAATTGTATAATCTGGACTACCTGCTAATGTGGTGAAATAGCCTCCTTGCCAATTAGCGGTAACAGTATATGTTGAAGAACCACTGTTTATCATATTCGTATAATAAGGTGTCCCTGATTCATTTAATGTGCTCCCTTTTCTAAATATAAACCGTCCTTTACTAATTTCATCACCTGAATTACTGGTACTTGGGCCAACACCAAGATATATTGCTACAATTCTACCACTATATGGAGCCATCCACATATTTTTTCTAGAAGTCGGATTGTCTACATTATCATCTGCTTCATATCCACCTGGTTTTGAAAACCAAACAAATTTATCACAATTGCTACACGATACATAACTTCCAACATAGCAATCATGTATAGAAGTATATCTTAGTTTTCCATTTACATTTAGTACCCCAGTTGCATCTGCAAAAACAAGTCGGTTTCCTGTACCAGCAAGCCCATTAACTTGCACATCCCCGTTACTTTTAATTGTTAATCTGTCTGCCAAAGCATTAGCATCTGCACCTGACGTTTTGGTACTTAAAATAAGGTCTGCACTAAAGCCACCACCATCAACAGCACGAATAGAAGCACCAGGTCTGTTTGTGCCTGCGGAAATATCTGCATAAGTAGAAAAGAAAATATTAGTAGTGCTACCAGCCCCACCCGTTGTGTTCTGCAATAATATTCCATCCGTATTAGTTGAATGTTTTATATGTAAATTTTTTAATACATTAGACCCTGAATAATCGCCAATACCTACTTTCCCTGTTACATATTGGTTGTCTGTTTTTATGGCAGGTGTTGCTGTTGTATTAGCTACTGTCCAATCGTTATCAGCTTTGGTTTGTAAACGTACCCAATTTGGTGCTCCCGTTGTGCCTGCATTATAATAGTATCCTGGAGTTACATTGGTTGGTGCTGTACCTGCCGTTGCCGTATTATATACTAATAACGAAGTTTCAGGTGAAGTAATTGGACTAGCAGCATTTGTTGCTGTTAAAGCCACTCTCGGAATTAACAAACCTGATTTCGTGGCATCAGAGGCTACATCTATATCTAATTTTGCTGAGGAATTGGGTGCGTTGGTGCCAATACCTACGTTTCCTGTTTGCGAGTGTACATATATAATATTTATTATACAGATACTAAATAGTAAAATCTTTTTCATAATTGGATTGTTTATTTTTTAATAATTTTTTTAGTAGTAATGTTATCATTAAAAATGAATTGAACTAAATAGGTAGAAGCGGCTAAATCGCGCACATCTATATCAATAGTATTGTTCCCTTTTGTAAGTTGAGTGGGTATATTTTTAATTTGACTACCTAAAACATCATAAATTGAAATCGTTAAATCTCCATCTTTAGAGGAATAGATAGTTGCTTGAGTAATGTCTGTTGTTGGATTAGGAAAAACATGAACCGCATCGATAGTCGTTCCTTCAAGTTTGCCGGATAATATATTGGAATAGGAATAAGTTTGATCAAAATCCACTTGTTGTAAACGATAATAATATATTTTGTTAGCTTCTACATTTTTATCGGAGAAGGCATAAGCTTGTGGTAAAGTGCTATTTCCGTTTCCTGCTATCCAACTAATATTTTCAAAAGTGGTACCATCGTTGTCACTTCTTTGTAGGTAAAAACCTGCATTGTTCTGTTCGGATGCCGTTTCCCATGTTAAATCGAAATATTCATTATTTACCGCTTGAATTGAGAAATGTACTAACTCCACCGGAAGTGCAGTAACGCCACTCGGAACTGTGCCATGTATTCTAAAGGTAGAAAAAGAACTTTGTCCGGCTAATGTAATTGCTTGTTGATTAGCAGAAAAATCGCACCAAATATTTGCTGTAATATGTTTCCATGGTGCCCAATTTCCGGGACCTAATTGTCTGGTACCACCTACAATACCATCTTTTGCCACTACTCGAATTAATTCTGTTTGATAAGGTGTGCTGCATGCATTTGGTATAGTATAATACTTTGAAAGGACGTCTAAAACTGTTCCCGGATAAAATGTGGCATCATAATCAATGGTACCTATAGCATCACTGGCATTGGCAATCCACTCGTGCGATAAGTCGTTGGCTGCATCTAATTGATATAAATCATAAATACCGTCAGGAGAACCTACACAATTTGCGAAAGGATCATTTCCAGCTCCTGGATCTCGACCCACATCGCATAATACATTTCTATTGGAAACGGCTTGACTACCAGGTTGGATATAACCTAAAATGGATTTAGAAGTGGGCGCAGCATTGAATGTTAAACTAAAAGCTTCCATGCCGTCTAAGCCGGTATTTACTACACCAATTGGAAAAAAGTAAGTACCGTTGGTATTTACTTGTCTTCTTAATTTTCCTTCTATATATTTTGTTTTTGAGGCAATGGCGGTGTTATGTCCAATTATTGCAGCCGTAGATGGGTTTTGTATATATATAGCATTTGTGTAATTTCCGGTATATGGTGCGGAAGTAACTGACGATATTTGTGTTCTAATAATTCCATTTGCGCTGGTAAACTCTAATGTACCTGCTGCATTGATGTTCACTGTATTTCCGGTTACTGTACCTAAAATAATATTTTCACCGGTGGTAGATGTTTTATGTATTTTAAGATGGTAAAACTGATTTCTATTCAAAGATGTTCCGTTCCATGCACCTGAAATGGTATTATTAACAGCACCTGAAAACCTTTCCTTGCCGGTGGACTGGTAATAATAGCTACTGGAAATATTGTGAAAATTTCCACTATTTATTTCTAAAAAGCTATTATCGTTGTTTATAATTCCATCATTGTTGGTGATATCGCCGGACACATATAAAGTGGGTGTTGCATCGCCACTTCCATTTAGAACAGTTACCAAACCTCCATTGTTATAAAATTCATTGGCTGCATACATTGAATGCTTAAAAATGAACAATGACGTCAGCAAAAACGTGAGTTTGTATAGTTTATTCATGAATTAAAAATATTTGTTGTTTACAATATGCAAAATTGTATATTTTTATTGCCCTTTTTGTTGATAAAAGTCAAAATATATTTTTTAACATATCATATTTTTTAGCTTTTATTTTTGTTATTACATAAATCTGTCACAAGTTTGCGGTTCTGTTTTTTCACGCTATCGGTTGGTGTCCTCACCAACTGAAATACAATTGGCGATAAGTTGTTGGCAGGTGATAACACCTGCCAAAGGCGAGTTCTGTTTTTTCACGCTATCGGTTGTTGTCCTCACCAACCGAAATACAATTGGCGATAAGTTGTTGGCAGGTGATAACACCTGCCAAAGGCGAGGGTTACTATTGAAACTCTTTTGTATATTTGAAATACGTGCATCTATTGAATAATTCTGCTATAAATAAGCTTTTTCATCAAGCAAGTACTTTATAGTCATAAATAGTGATGCACTGCAATTTTCAATCAACAGACAGAATGAGCAAAATATATAACACAATTGGTTCACTGACGACTTTAAAATCACAATTGGTAATCAATAATATTTCTGATTTTAAATCAATAAAGGAAATTATTGATTTTCAAAATTCATTTGAATCTTCCCGACATCAATTAATATCTCATCATAAAAGTCTAATTGAGGATGAAAAAAACTTGCTCAATTTGGAATTGAAAGACCTAGATACTACAATTGAAACAACTCGACAACAGACAGTACAAATTTTGACAGGTGATATTGAAATATTAAAACAACAACTTAATGTTTCAATAGGCAATAATCCGACGAATTTTATTCAGAAAATAATCAAGATTTTAAGAGTTTGGGATTTAAAAAGAAAAATAAGGTTTAACGAAAATAAATTTGACAGTAATGTAAAAATGACAATTGACTTACTTCTTGACGATTACCAAAAAAAAATTAATCGCTATCAATTTATTATTTCAAATGTAGATGAAGCGATAAAACAGAGTGTTCATCACTCTTTAACAGAACTTGAAAGAAAAAAAACTGTTATTGACAAACTAAACAATCTCATTTATGGTGCTTTAGGCGAACAGAAGGTCGTTAAAGTATTAGAGAATCTATCTAATGATTATATTTTGATTAATGACTTTTCGGTTTCATTTTCTCCTGCAATTTATAACAGACAAAAAAATGACTATATAAAGTCAGTTCAAATTGACCATATTCTTGTAGCACCATCGGGAATATTTCTAATTGAGACCAAGAATTGGAATAAAAAATCCTTAGAAAATTTAAGTTTACGTTCACCTGTTCAACAAATTAGGAGAACAAGCTTTGTGTTATTTAAGTTGCTTAACAATGAAATGAGTGACTATCATCTACGTTTAGACAGGCATCATTGGGGTGACAAAAAAATATCAATCAAAAACCTTATTGTAATGACTAACACAAAGCCTCAAGAAGAGTTTCAGTATGTAAAAGTTTTAACTTTAAATGAGCTTCTTGGATATGTAAGCTATTTTAAACCGATATTTTCAAGTAACGAAACACAAAGAATTGTTGATTTTATATTGCGTATAAATAATCAAAAAGAAATTTATACGTAATGATTACCTAATAACTTATTGCTTGGATAAGGTGCTCTTTAATTGGTGCTGAACGGATTCGTTTATAAATTTATTGTATATTTGAATAATCAACTTCAGTTCATGTTTGGAGTAAAAACCGTTGAACACAAAGCTAATCAAACATCGTCAGTTTGTATTAACACATTAAACGAAAAAAAAATAATCGATAAATAATGATTCTAATTGAAACGGAACGACTACTTTTAAGAGAAATAGATTATACAGATGCAAATGACTTGTTTGAAATGGATTCTGACCCGGAAGTTCATTTATTCATCGAAAATAAGCCAGTTAAAACGATTGATGAAATAACGAAAGGTATCGAAATAATTAAAATGCAATACAAAAAAAATGGAATTGCACGTTGGGCAGTTGTTGACAAAATTTCAAATGAATGTGTTGGCTGGTCTGGATTAAAATATTATAATCAACCAATAAATAATCATAATAATTTTTATGATCTTGGTTATCGTTTCAAGAAAAAACATTGGGGAAAAGGGTTTGCAACTGAATCTTCAATAGCAATATTAAATTATGGTTTTAGAAATCTGGATATCAACTCAATTTATGCAATCACAGATCCAAATAACACCATCTCTAAAAAAGTATTATCTAAATTAGGGTTTGTTTTTCAAGAAACATTTGACTACGAAGGTGATCCAACGGATTGGTTTAAATTGATTAAATCAACTTGGGAAAACACAATGTCGAACGCATTAACATCTGATTTATCATCAGGCACGAATCAGCTTTGATGGATATTTTTTTAGGTACATTTGATGTTCCTTTTTTTGACCAAAAATAGCTTGCAAAAGTGTACCTTCTAGAATAGCCTAAATATCAAAAAAAGCATTAAATAAACCACACTATCGGTTGTTGTCCTCACCAACTGAAATACAATTGGCGATAAGTTGTTGGCAGGTGATAACACCTGCCAAAGGCGAGTTCTGTTTTTTCACGCTATCGGTTGGTGTCCTCACCAACCGAAATACAATTGGCGATAAGTTGTTGGCAGGTGATAACACCTGCCAAAGGCGAGCAGATGATAACACCTGCCAAAGGCAAGAATTTTACTTCTAGTTTTATCTTTTCTTATTAAATAAACATTAATCGCCTATAAAAATGGAACCAATAAATGTTGGTACGTGTTTTGTATATATTAATTGAAATTAAAACTATTATAAGAAATGAACATTTGGCGAGTAATTTTAAGCATCTTATTTCCTCCTTTAGCCGTGTACGACAAAGGATGTGGAAGTATTGTAATTACGTTATTGTTGACTATAATTGGCTGGGTGCCAGGTGTAATAGCAGCATTGGTTATTTTAAATAATCCAAAATATGAATTAAGATAAAAAGGGGTTTTTATGTTTTTATGTATGGTTCAAGTGTATGCTTGAACCATTTTTTATTCTTCCTTATTTTTAAATGGACGAATAATTAAGCGTAAAGTTCTATCGTAAGTGATATAATTGTATAGCCAACCAAGCGTCACCGTAATTTTATTTCTAAAACCAATTAAACTAGTTACATGAACAAATAACCAAGCTAACCATGCCACAAATCCACCCATTTTAATGCCTTTGCTTTCCATTACGGCTTTGTTTCTGCCAACAGTAGCCATGGAGCCTTTGTCGTGGTATTTAAATGATTTGACAGTCTTGTTTTTCATTTCCGCTAATATATTTTTAGCCACCAATTCACCTTGTTGCAAAGCTACTGGAGCAACCATTGGATGTCCTTTTGGAAATTCATCGCTAACCATAGCAGCCACATCGCCAATGGCAAAAATATTGGTATGATTTATTACTTTGCAAAATTCATCTACTAAAATTCTACTTCCACCAACCATGGTATTAGGTGAAAAACCTTCAATTGGATTTCCTTTTACACCAGCTGTCCAAATTACGGTTTCGCTTTTTATTACTTTACCATCAGCAGTGGAGATGACTTCACCATCAAAATCAGTAACCATTGTATTCAACCAAATACTTACCCCAAAATCTTTTACATATTTAAGTGCTTTTTCTGAATTTTCAGGACTCATAGCACTTAATAATCTATCTGCAGATTCGAAAAGGTGAATTTGCATTTTTCTAAAATCTATTTCGGGATAATCTTTTGGTAAAATATTTTTGCGCATTTCACCCAAAGCACCTGCTAATTCAACACCAGTAGGTCCACCACCTACAATAGTAATATTGATTAATTTTTCTTTTTTAGATTCATCATAAGTGAGTAAGGCTTCTTCAAAATTTTCTAAAATAAAACTTCTCAAATTCAATGCTTGTGGAATATCTTTCATTTGCATCATTTTGGAAGAAACTTCTTTTGGGAATTTAAAAAAATTTGTCATGCTTCCAGTGGCAATAATTAAATAGTCATATTTTAAATCGCCAATATCAGTATGTACTTTTTGTTGTTCAATGTTGATGTTTCGAACTTCAGCCATGCGAAAAATGCCATTTGGTATTTCTTGCATAAATTTCCGCAGTGGATAGGCAATGCTTCCTGGTTCTAATCCTCCGGTTGCTACTTGATATAACAAAGGTTGAAAACAATGATAATTATGTTTATCTAACAATACAATTTGAACATCTTTTTCACTGAGATGCTTGGCTACTTCTATTCCACCAAAACCACCACCTATAATTACTACTCTTTTTTGTCCGGTTGAAGGTATTTTTAAATCCACTGAGTTAAATTTTTAAATTTTTTGTTTTTAAATTGAATATTTCTGCAAAATAAAATAAAAATGGAGCAGCAATATTGATTTAAGATTAAATGTAAATAGTCTTTTGTTATTTCTATTATCTTTGCATTTTATTTTAAACAAACGAATAAATCAATTGTTGCATGTCTCACATACATCTTATTAAAAAAGAAAATTACGGCATTATTCAAATGGATAGAGAAAAAGCCAATCCAATGAATTATGAATTTGTTGCAGGCATGCGTATCGCTTTAAAAAATCTTTTAGAAGATGATTCTATACATGGAGCAATAATAAATGGTAAAGAGAATTTCTTTTCTGCAGGCTTGGATTTGCCGGAACTTTATACGTATGATCAACTTCAATTTGAAAAATTTTGGAAAAATTTTATGGAATTAGTTTGTGATATAGTCGCATTTGATAAGCCATTAATTGCCTCTATAAATGGACATTCGCCTGCTGGTGGTTGTATCCTTGCTATTGGTTGTGATTATAGAGTGATGGCGGAAGGCAATTATAAAATTGGCTTAAATGAAATTCCAATTGGCATTGTGGTGCCACGTGGTATTTTTGATATTTATAGTTTTTGGATTGGCAGAAAACGTGCATATCAATATTTAATGGAAGGAAAATTGTATTCACCGGAACATGCAAAAGAAATTGGCTTGGTAGATGAAGTGGTGTCTGCTGATAAAGTTTTAGAAACGGCTGAAATTAAATTAAAACAGTATTTGAAATTTGAACAGCATGGTTGGCGAATTACAAAACGACAATTAAAATTTGAACAACTTAAAACGATGTCTTCCATTTCTGATTTTGAAATGAATGCTATGTTGCAACAATGGTGGAGTGAGCCAGTTCGTACAATTGTTGGACAATTTGTAGAGAACTTAAAAAAGAAAGACTAATGGAATAATGGAATAATGAAACAATGGAATAATGAAATAATGGAATAATGAAACAATGGAATAATGAAATAATGAAACAATGGAATAATGAAATAATGAAACAATGGAATAATGAAACAATGGAATAATGAAACAATGGAATAATGGAATAATGAAATAATGGAATAATGAAATAATGAAATAATGAAACAATGGAATAATGGAATAATGAAATAATGAAACAATGAAATAATGAAACAATGGAATAATGAAACAATGGAATAATGAAACAATGAAATAATGGAATAATGAAATAATGAAACAATGGAATAATGAAATAATGAAACAATGAAATAATGAAACAATGGAATAATTAATTTTTTATTCTAATATTACTACATTACTACATTACTACATTACTACATTA